>Ga0306920_100001131_pt1 | contig 32828 bp, 32 predicted proteins | sample flu12Cox44000170_FD_204666 | JGI IMG/M metagenome (GOLD analysis project Ga0306920, IMG submission 204666) | Lab enrichment of tropical soil microbial communities from Luquillo Experimental Forest, Puerto Rico - flux4day.12C.oxic.44.000.170 (v2)... | ecosystem: Environmental > Terrestrial >...
TTCCGTTACTTTGCACCCTGGGCAGAAACGCTCCAATCGGATTGGTTGGGTTGGCGCTGATCGTCAAGTACGAATCGAGGTTCCCGCTGGTCCAGGGAGATGTGTTGAAGAGTGTTGCCGTACCAGTCTGAGTGCCTGAGATCTCGAAATGGAGCGATGATGGATTAATGACCGAGTTGTTCGGTAGCGTGTTGTCCGGTACCAGCAGATCGATGAAAAATTCACCAGGCCCCACCTGGGGGCCAATGTTAGCGAACCCAAAATTCACAGGAGGGTTAATGTTCGTCAACTGGATTGGGCCACCGGTGCATTGGAATAGCCCGCCGCAGTAACCATCCAGCTGCGCAGCCGCAGGAGCGGAAAATGAAGCCAGGAGTAATCCGCCCGCGACCGTGCTGATAAGCGTCGAGGCGGGGGGGCGCAGTTTTCGGAGAAATGCCGACGACAGGGTGCGCAATTCCATTTGAACTCCCTTCCCTGGCATCCAGGGAGTGCACTTTTGTGGCTTGCTCTGTCTCGACGGTCCTTATGAGCCTCTTTCACCCAGGCGTCAACGCGTTGGCTGTGACTGGAGCGTTGCAACCACGAACAACGCTGAGCGGGACACGCTCAAATCTCGGAGCAGTCCTATCGTGATGCCATCACCAGGAGGGCCTCACGATGCAAACAGCAATTGGATACTTGAGGGTCAGCACACGCGAGCAGGGTCGCAGCGGCTTGGGACTCGCGGCGCAGCGCGACGATTACTCACACGGTATTAGAAACACGCTTCGCCGACTGATCACTGAAACTCCTGATAGCCAGCCGCTTACCTGATGCGGCGCCGTCGAGGAGAACTCACGGCATACAGGCAATTCCGTTTCGCCTTGCATATCCCGCTACCACAGGGGGTCTGTGGAATCAGTTGCCAAGGCTTAACTGTATGCCGTGAGGGTGAGGACGCAGTAATTGTGCTTTGTAGTTGTGATTGTGGGATGGAGCGTACAGGCCAATGATGTCAGGAAGGTTATCGCGGCATGAAAGTTAGGACGAAGACCGATCACCCGACTGACATCACAGGCACGTAGCTTCTCCGCCGCCTGTCTTGTACGGGATCAAGCATGGCGGCTTGCGCCGGCTCACCCCTCGGGGATGCGGCTAGGTTCCTGGCCGTTACTTGGCCGTATCCCTGAGGTGGACCGGTAAGCGACATCACTCGTCAGGCGCGTCAACGAGCCACTTCTCGGCGCCCATCCCTTGCATGTCTACGATTCGCTCAAGCGCGAGAATCACGTAGCGCGGCACGGGTTTTGTGGCTGTAACGTAGGCGTGGATATCCGCCTCGTTCACGCCTAAGACAGTGGCCGCAGCCTCCTCGCTGAGGTCGGCTCTACCCAACAGCGCACGCAGGCGCTTTGCATCGCGTGGATCCGACGGGTTCGCGTCCAGCTGCGACATTTTCCCTCCCGCGGCGCAACACTACAGTGTTGTTACGCAAATATGAAAGCCGAGGCGTTGGCTCATCGGCACGTATTCCGTATTACATCCAACATTCAGTAACAATCACACACGAATGCGGGTGGTAGCATCCGCGCGCTGATCGTAGGGGGACTGCTCGGCGAGCCCTCGTCGAGGCGCGGTCTGGGCAGTCGAGTCAGGGAGTTCCGCCATGCTCATTCTGACCAGACGTCTAGGTGAATCCGTGAAGATCGGCGACGAGGTGACTATTACCGTGATGGGAGTGAGAGGCGCCGTGGTACGCCTCGGTTTCGAAGCGCCGCAAGAGGTGGCTGTTCACCGCGAAGAGGTCTACCGGCGCCTCGATGTCCATAGGACCGCGAACCCTCCCGCACTTCTGCATGGACCAGCTACTCGCTAGTTGGCGTTGTGGTCCGTTGAGACCGCCGGGCGCCTGGTGTGTGCAGCGCCTTCGCAGACGCAGTTACACGGAGCTGGCGTGATGAACCACGCGCCGTACGTTGATCCGATTGAGCACGCATGGCGGCACTGCAACCCACACGCGCAGTTACCGTCCTCTTTGACACAACATGTAGCGCCATCTCGTTTTGCACGCAGCCTCTACAGGTCCCACCGCCAACTCCTGGCCGCTTGGTCAGGGAACACACACGTTCAGGACGGTCTTTTGACCGTCGCAACCTTGCCGCGAATCTCACCTCAATCGGAGACTGAGTGCCACGACGAGAAGAAAGGGCCGGCCTGAGACCACCGGCCCTAAAGTTGCGGTGCCGGGGGCAGCCGGGTCACCGCGATAGAAGGCCGGGGACGTTACGCAAGAACAACACGCCCTGTCTGTAGGCTAATGCTGTGACAGAGTAGGTGCATTCTGACAGTCAGTGGCTACGGCTGCCGACACGAGTGATCGAGGTCGGGCTCTTAGACTTCGTCGCCGAACTTGTTAGACGGAGCCAGGGATTATGGCCGCCGAGTTTTCTGCTCTATCGAACCGCGCAGATTACTACCGCAAGTTGGCAGCCGACATTCGCGAGCGCGCGGCCTCGACGAAAACGAACGAAGCTCGTGATGCGCTCGAAAGGGTAGCCAACGACTACGAGCTTCTTGCAGAACACGCCGAGTCCGTAGCGAGCACTTGGCAAACGCTCGGAGCGGCGGCCGGCCGAGCAGCGGCAGCAGAAGAGAAACGCCGCCCCCATCGGTGAGCCGCCGCCTGCCTGGCGCAAATGGTCTCGCCATGCAGGCGCGCCACTGCCTCGAGCAGCAGGGCGCAGATGGAGCGGATCGCCGGCAGCGCGGAGTCGAGCGACGAGATCGGCGCAGCTCAAGGAAGGCTCCAAGGGCCCGAAAATGGCCTCCTTAGGACTGAATGTGTACCCCCAGGTGTACCCCGATTGGAGTACATCTTGGCGGCCTTATCGTAATTTATTGTTTTTATTGGTCGGGGCAGAGGGATTTGAACCCCCGACCCTCTGCTCCCAAAGCAGATGCGCTACCAGACTGCGCCATGCCCCGACCTTGGCCACCGATGGCGTGGTGAGGGCGGATCGTAACAGCTTCCCATGCCCGCAGCTGCAGCCCCTTGGACCGCACAGGGCTGTCAATCGCATGACGCTTGCAGGCACGTGGCGCGTTGCCGCCGTGCGAGAATGCGCGTCCTTTTTTCCCGGGAAGCAACGCGTGGCAGCACAGCTCATCGACGGCAGGCTTCTGGCTCAGCACATCAAGGACGAGGTGCGCCGGGCCATCGCCGCGGCGCTAGCCTGCGGCGCACGGCGCCCCGGACTCGCAGTCGTCAAGGTCGGCGATGACCCAGCCTCCGCGGTGTACGTGCGCGGCAAGCGTCGCGCCTGTGAAGAGGTCGGCATCGTGTCGCTCGCCTACGACCTGCCGGCGCTGACTCCGGAGGCCGAGCTCCTCGGACTGATCGATGAGCTCAACGCCGACGAGCGGGTGGATGGCATCCTGGTGCAGCTGCCGCTGCCCGGGCAGATCGGCCGCTCGGAGGTCATCGAGCGCATCCATCCGGCGAAAGACGTCGATGGCTTCCATCCGTACAACATCGGGCGCCTCGCGCAGCGCATCCCGCTCATGCGTCCGTGCACGCCTTACGGTGTGATCCGGCTGCTCGAGCACATCGGCTCGCCCTCAAGGGTCAGAACGCGGTGGTGGTCGGAGCCTCCAACATCGTCGGCCGTCCGATGGCGCTCGAGCTGCTGCTCACGGGGGCGACCGCCACCGTCTGTCACCGCTTTACGGCCGATCTGCGCGAGCACGTGAGTCGCGCGGACATCCTGATCGTCGCAGCCGGCAAGCCGGGGCTCATCCCCGGCGCATGGGTGCGACCCGGCTCGACCGTGATCGATGTCGGCATGAACCGCACGGCGCTCGGCCACCTGGTCGGTGATGTCGAGTTCGCCGCAGCACGCGAGCGCGCCGCCTGGATCACACCGGTTCCCGGCGGCGTCGGACCGATGACGGTCGCCATGCTGATGCACAACACGCTGCAGGCCTCGCAGCAACGATGGGCTGCGGGCAATGAGCCGGAGGCATTCATTCCGGCCGAGCGTCGGGTCGCGCGCGGCTGACCCGTAGCGCTCGGGCGAGCGGTCAGGCACGACGCCAGGTGGTCTTGCCGCCCGGTTTGTCCTCGAGCACGACACCGGCGGCGGCGAGCTCCTCACGGATGCGATCCGACTCGGCCCAATTCCGGACGCGGCGTGCCTCGGCGCGCGCGGCGATGCGCGCTTCGATCTGTGCGTCATCAATCAAACGCGCCGCTTCCGTGGCCGCGCCCGCCGCACTGCCTCTCGCGGCCGCCGCCCCCTCGCCCGTCGCAGAAGCTGCCGGCTTCGCCAGGCGGAACCACTGCGCGGCTGGCATGGCAAAGAATCCGAGCACCTGGCCGAGCGCCCGGAGCTCGGCACCGAGCGCCGCCGCGCGCTCGTGCACACCCGCAGCCTTGGCGGAGTTCACCTCGTGGGCGAGGCTCTGCAGCACGGCGAGCGCTTCCGGGGTGTTGAAATCATCGTCCATCACCTCGAGGAAACGCTCGCCGTGCTCGCTCGTCGATGGCGCAAGGAGCGGCAGGTCGCGCAGCGCCGTGTACAGCCGGCCGAGGGCGGCGTCGGCCTGCTCGAGCTGCTCGAGGGAATAGTTGATCGGGCCGCGGTAGTGGCTCGAGAGGACGAAGTAGCGCATGACCTCGGGGTGGCGCAGCCGCGGCAGCACCTCGCGCAGGGTGAAGAAGTTGCCGAGCGACTTCGACATCTTCTCTTCGTCGACGTTGACGAAACCGTTGTGCAACCACACGTTGACGAAGCCATCGCCGTTCGCGGCGCAGGATTGTGCGATCTCGTTCTCGTGATGCGGAAACTTCAGATCGAGACCGCCGCCGTGCAGGTCGAAATGCGTGCCGAGGAGCGCGGTCGACATCGCGGAGCACTCGATGTGCCAGCCGGGCCGGCCGGGCCCCCACGGCGAGGGCCAGGAGGGCTCTCCGGTCTTGGCGTGCTTCCACAGCACGAAGTCGAGCGGGTCACGCTTGGCCTCGTCCACCTCGACGCGCGCGCCGGCGCGCAGGTCGGCGAGGCGCTTGCCCGAGAGCTGCCCATAGCCTTCAAAGCGCGCGACGGCGTACATCACATCGCCGTTCGCTGCCACGTAGGCGAAATGCTTCGCCAGCAGCCGCTCGATGATGGCGATGATCTGTGGCAGGTAGTGCGTGGCACGCGGCTCGTGATCGGGGCGCGCGAGCCCGAGCCGCTCGCTGTCCTCGTTCATGGCATCGATGAAGCGCTGCGTGAGCGCCTCGACCGGCTCACCGTTCTCGCGCGCGCGCCGGATGATCTTGTCGTCGATGTCGGTGATGTTGCGCACGTAGGTGAGGCGATAGCCGCGGTGGCGCAGATAGCGGCTCACCATGTCGAACACCAGCAGCATGCGCGCGTGGCCGATGTGCACGTAGTCGTACACCGTGAGCCCGCAGACGTACATGCGCAGTGTCCCGGGCACCATCGGCCGGAGCTCCTGTTTCTCGCGGGTGAGCGAGTTGTAGATGCGGATCATGCGAATCGCGCCAGCCGCTCGCGCGCCTTGCCAGGCGGCATGGCCTTCAGCAACGGCGCGAGCTCCGGCCCGTGCGCGCGCCCGGTGAGCGCGACGCGCAGTGGCATGTAGAGCTCCGCGCCCTTGCGCCCGGTCGCCGCGCGCACCGCGCCGGCGATCGCGGGCAGATCGTTGCCATCGCGCGCCGCTGCGGCCGCCGCCGCCGAGAAGTATCCGCGCCCGGCCTCCTGCACCAGCTCCGCCGCCGCGGGCTCGAGCGGCGGCGGACCGCCGAAGACGATCTCGACCCACGCCCGCGCATCCTCCGGCAGCAGCAGGTTCGGCAGCACCGCCATCGTGAAGGCCTCAGCGGCCTGGCTCTCGAGCCCGGGCGGCAGCACCGCAGCGAGCCACTCACGTGCCCCGGCGACGCTGAGTCGGTGCACCGCATCCTTCTGCCACACCTTCAGCTGCTGCTCATCGAAGTGCGCCGGTGCGCGCCCCAGGTGTGCGGGATCGAAGGCGCGCGCCATCTCGGGCAGGCTGAGCAGCCCGTGGAGTGGGCTCGAGTGACCGAGCCGGAAGAGGTGATTGACGATCGCCTCGGGCAGGTAGCCGCGCTCGCGATATTCGCGCACGCTCACCGCGCCGTGGCGCTTGGAAAGCGGTGCGCCATCCGCGCCGACGAGGAGTGCCACGTGGCCGTAAGCGGGCGGCGCAAGTCCGAGCGCGCTCAGAATCAGCAACTGCCGCGGGGTGTTGGCCAGATGATCCTCGCCGCGCAGCACCAGCGTGACACCCATGCGCGCATCGTCGACCGCATTCGAGAAGAAGAATGCCGTCGTGCCATCGGTTCGCCGCACCACGAAATCACCGATGTCATCGCTCTGGAAGCTCTGTGGCCCGTGCACCAGGTCGTGGAATTCGATGCGCTCGCCCGGCGGCACACGGAAGCGCAGCGCCGCCGGCGCCCCGGCGGCGAGGCGGCGGGCGCGCTCGGCCTCGCTGAGCCCGCGGCAGGTGCCCGCGTAGCGCGGCGCGCGGCCCGCGGCGAGCTGCGCGCGGCGCGCGAGCTCGAGCTCCAGCGCCGTGCAGAAGCACGGATAGACTGCGCCCACCCGCTCGAGCACCGCGAGATCCTGCGCATAGAGCGCTTGCCGCTGCGACTGGCGGTACGGGCCGCGCTCGTCCTCGCGGTCCTCGCGGTCAGGACCCGCATCCCAGTCGATGCCGAGCCAGCGCAGGTCCGCCATCAGCCCGTGCGTGTGGGCGTCGAGGCTGCGCTCACTGTCGGTGTCCTCGATGCGCAGCAGGAAGCGCCCCCCGCCGTGCTGCGCGAGCAGCAGGTTGAAGAGCGCGGTACGCGCGTTTCCGAGGTGCAGCTCACCGGTCGGGCTCGGGGCAAAACGGGTGACCACTTTCCCCGGCGGCTGCGGTGACGCACTGGCGCTCGTGCTCATGAGGCCATGTTACGGGAATCTCACGATTGCCGGCGCACCCGGCTGCTAGAATTTGCCGCCGGTGCTGGACTTCTCAAGGCGAAGCGGAGGATCGATGCTCACCAAGTCCCCGACGCGGATCGGCTTAGTTGCGGGCCTGCTGCTCGCCTCGCAGTTGCTCGGCGGGCGGTGTGACGCTGCGGAGCAGACGACCCAGGTGCGGGTCACGACGAACCTCGGCGCGTTCGTGATCGAGGTATTCGACGATCGCGCACCGCTCACCTCCGCCAACTTCCTGCGCTATGTGCGCGAGGGCTTCTACTCCAACACCCTCTTTCATCGCGTGGTCGCGAATTTCGTCATCCAGGGCGGCGGCCACGACGCTACCACGCAGCAACTGAAGCCGACGCACGATGCCGTCTTCAATGAGTCCGGCAACGGATTGCAGAACAAGCGTGGCATGGTCGGGCTCGCGCGCGGCGGCCCGCCCCACTCGGGCAATGCGCAGTTCTATGTCAACCTGGTCGACAATCCGGACCTCGATCCGGTACCGACCCGCTGGGGTTACTCGGTGTTCGGGCGCGTCGTGCAGGGGATGGACGTGATCGACCGCATCGGTGAGACGCCCACCGGGGCGGTGGGACCCTTCAAGAGCGACTCGCCGCTGAAGCCGGTGATCATCGAGAAGATAGAGATCATCTCGCCCGGGCAGGCCGCCAATCCGCCGCCGGTGACGCCGGTCGTGCCGCCGGCACAGAACACGATCCTGTCGCCCAAGTGAGCCGATGGCGCGCCTGTTCGTCTCGGACGTACACCTCGACGCCGCCGCCCCGCAAGCCACCGAGCAGTTTCTGACGTTTCTCGGCGCCGAAGCCGCGCACGCCGAAGCGCTCTATATCCTCGGCGACCTCTTCGAGGCGTGGGTCGGGGACGATGACCAGGACGCCGGCAACGAGCGCGTCTGTCGCGCGCTGCGCGCGCTCACCGCGAGCGGCGTCGCCTGCTTCGCCCTGCACGGGAACCGCGACTTCCTGCTCGGCACGGGGTTCTGTGAGCGCAGCGGCTGCCAGCTGCTGCCGGACCCGGTGATCGCGCAGCTCGATGGCGAGCGCGTGCTGATCACGCACGGCGATGCGCTATGCACCGACGATCACGCCTACCAGGAGCTGCGCAGCATCGTGCGCGAGCCCGCCTGGCAAAAGCGCTTCCTCGCGCTGCCGCGCGCGCACCGCGAGCAGCTCGCGAATGAGGCGCGCGCCGGCAGCCGCCGGCACACCTCGCGCACCGTGCCCTACATCATGGACGTCAACCCGCTGGCGGTGACGGCCGCATTCCGTGCCACGGGCGTCCGCCGCCTGGTGCACGGTCACACCCATCGGCCGGGAGTACACGATATCGAGCTCGATGGCGAGCCGGCGCAGCGCATCGTACTCGGCGCCTGGTACGAGCAAGGGAGCTTCCTGCGCTACGAGCGCGGGCGGTACGAGCTGCACGCGCTGCCACGCGGCTGACTCAGCCCGGTGAGACTCGCCGGCAAAAGGCAGGCCTCTTGCCGGCGAGAGAGTGCGCGCCGACAGCGATGGCGCGCGCGCACGGGGGATCAGTTCTGCGCGGGAGCGGGAGCGGTGCTGCCCGATTGACCATGGGGCATGCCGTGGCCCATGTGGTGGCCCATCGCCTGCTGGATGATCTCGAATTTCTTCAGCTGCGAGGCCGAGAGCACCGGCGTGAGCTTCTGCAGCGTTTCCTGTTGCAGCTGCTCATGCAGCGCCTTCATCTGCTGCCAGTCGGGCTTCGTGCCCGAGGCCCTGGCCTCCTCGAAGCTCTGCTTCATCTTCGCGTGCTGCTCCTGCAGGACGCTCTGCACTTCAGCCTTCTGCTTGTCGGTCAGATCGAGCAGCGTCGCGAGATTGTCCATGTGACGCGCGGCTTCTGCCGACTCTGGCGCCGCCGGCGCGGAGGTCTGCGCGTATGCCGCCCCCGCGCACAACAGGGCGATTGTCATAACCGTGGCCTTCATCAGCGTCTCCTGGCGGGGAAATCGGGGCCCGCCTTTTGATGCCTACGCTAACGGGCAAGGGGGCTGTAGGGCGGTGAACAATCGTGAGGGAGTGTGATGGCACAACGCGCCGAAGCGAGTGCCCGCTGCGGCGGGCGGTGGCGGGCGGCTCCCTCAGCGCCGCCGCGGCAGGCGCAGGGTCGCCTCGAGTCCGTCCCCCGGCAGGTTGGCGAGGCGCAACGATCCGCCGTGAGCCTGGGCAATGTCGCGCGCGATGGAAAGACCGAGACCCGTACCCCCGCTGTCGCGATTGCGTGAGGACTCGAGGCGGTAGAACGGCTCGAACACCCGCTCCAGCTCCTCCTCGGGAATGCCAGGACCCCGGTCGCGCACGCGAATCACGAGGTCGGCGCCGTCCTCGACGTGGACGTCGGCCCGCGTGCCGAACTTGACCGCGTTGGCGATCAGGTTGGTCAGGCAGCGCTTGAGCGCTTGTGACTTGGCCGTCACGGGCCGCAACGCGTGACCGGTAATCGTCACCGTCGCTCCCATGTCGCTGAACTCATCGCGGATCTGTGCGAGCAGCGCACCGACGTCGACGGCGCTCGCCGGCTCGCCATCGTCGAGGCCGCGGAACAGCGCGAGCGCCTCGCGCACCATGCTCTCCATCTCATCGAGCTCGCGGCCGATGCGCGCCTGCATCGGCGGATTGTCGAGGGCCTCCACCTGCAGGCGCAGCCGTGTGAGCGGAGTCTTGAGATCATGCGACATCGCGGCGAGCACCCGCGTACGGCTGTCGAGATAGCGATGCAGCCGGTCCTGCATGGTATTGAAGGCACGCGCCGCATCGCGCAGCTCGCGCGCGCCGCGCTCTGCCAGCTGCGGCACCGGGTGAGTGCTGCGGCCGACGTTGTCGGCGGCCCGCGCCAGCTCCGACAGCGGCCGCGTGATGTTGCGTGCTGCGATATACAGCACGATCACCAGCAGCAGCACGAGCAGTGTCAGGTTGACGAACAGGTTGCGCGGCAGCCACGCACCTGCGGGCAGGCGCGCGACGCGATAGGTGACTGCATCGCCGTCGGCGAAGCGCACCGTGACGTCATAGCGCTGCGCGCTCCCGGGGTGGAGCGCGAGCTCATGGGCTTCGTAGAAAGGCGGCGGCAATGCGACCGCCGGCGGCGCAGGCTCCGGAGTCGGCCCGATCTCGATGCCGTAGCCGGGGCCGAGCGCCGCGCGCAGCTGCTCACGCAGCGTGCTCTCGAAGTCACTCAGCAGCAGCGGCAGCCGCACGAAGCCGCCCCCGTGCGCGCGCGCCTTGTACGGGCCCGGGTACGGCATGTGCGGTGAGGGCATCGGTGATGCCTGCGACTGCTGGGCGAGAGCCGCCACGCGTTGCGCGGCAGAAAGCGGCGCGAGCATCAGGGTGGTTTCGGCGATGCGCCGCGTCCACTCGCGCACACTCCCCTGCAGCACGAAGCGTTCGCGCTCCTGCGCGATCATCACCAGCGCCACCGCCTGTGCCAGCAGGACCGCCGCCACCGAGGCCGCCAGCAGCCGGCCGAACAGGGATTGAGGCCACAACGGCAGACGCATCGGGTATGGCGCGCCCTACTCTGTGAGGACGTTGACGCCGATCACGTACCCCTCGCCGTACACCGTCTTGATGATCTGAGGCGCGCGTGCATCGTCGCCGAGAAGCTGCCGCAGGCGGCTGACGCGCACGTCGATGCTGCGGTCGAACGGATCGGCATCGCGTCCGCGCAGCAGCTCGGTGAGTTGCGCCCGCGTCAGCACGCGGTTGCCGGCCCCGAGCAGCACCGCGAGCAGGCGGTACTCGGCGCCGCTCAGCGCCACATCCCCGCCCTCTTCGTTGGTGAGGGTGCGCGTGACGGTGTCGAGCCGCCAGCCGCCGAAGGAGAAGCCGCGCACGCTCTCAGGGCTCGGATCGCGCGGTGCGTGCGCCGAGCGGCGCAGCACCGCCTTGATCCGTCCGAGGAGCTCGCGGGGATTGAAGGGCTTGGCGACGTAGTCGTCGGCGCCGAGCTCGAGCCCGACGATGCGATCGACGTCCTCGCCGCGCGCAGTCAACATGATGATCGGCATCTGTGAGCGGCTGCGCAATTCGCGGCACAACGACAGGCCGTCCTCGCCGGGCAGCATCAGATCGAGCACCAGCAGGTCGACGTGCGAGCGCTCGAGAATGCGTCGCATCTCGCGGCCATCCGCCACCGCGGTGGTCCGGAAGTCGTGCTTCTCCAGATACTGAGCCAGGAGCCCGCGGATCTCGCGGTCGTCATCGACGATCAACACGTGTGGTCGTTCGCTCATTCGTGCCTCGCGGCTGAGGATACCTGCACCGAGAGACAAGCGGCAGCGCATTTGGTGCCCCCTGTGACCGCGGGAGCACCGGCCCGATGGTGTGGCAGGGTGTAAGCAAGTGTTAGCCCCGGCGCCGGCCGCGCGGAACGGTGCTGGCCCGCTCCAGCGCCACTCGTGGACGGGTTACCGGGCTGGCTTCAGGGAAATACGCCGGAGATGCAGACGCTGTAGGTGAGACCGTTCGGCGCCGCGCTCCGCAGGTCAGGGAGCGCGAAGGTGGTCGTCCCGTCCCCGCCGTAGCGGCTGCCGAGGAGGCTGTACAACGCGGCATTGCTGCTGATCGTGAGGAGCCGGCCATCTGCCGGGAGCGTATTGTTCCCGGTCGCCGTGCCGGCAGTGAGGATCACGTCACCGAGCGAGCAGGTCGCCCCTGCGGCGCTGTTCGGTGTGGCGACGCTGGTGTTGGTGCCGAAGCGCCCATCGGGTGGCGCAGCGAGTGCATACGGCACGCTCGCCACCGCCGCACGCGGTGTCATCTCGGCATCCGTGCCGACCTTGACGCCGAGATAGCGCACCGTGCCATCGAAGGCGGTCGTCCCGAAAGCGGTGACCGAGCCGAGCTGCACTGCGAAGTAGCCGTTGGCGAAGCTGACCGACTGCGTCTCGGTCCAGACCGCGGTCCCTCCGCTGGCACTCGCGTACAGGGAGAACATGACGCTCATCGTGCCACTCACCGGGTTGCCGTTCTGGTCGTACAGACGGCCCTGGTAGCCGATGGTCGCGGGCGTTGCCGCGGCGAGCGCAGCCGGCGTGACGAAGATCAACAGCGCCGCCGTGAGCGCGCCCAACATGCAGTTGCGTACGGTGTTCATGGCTTGCCTCATGGGACATTGATGCCGGCGCCCGTGAGGCCGCCCTGCATCATGTAGTGCGCCGAGGTCGCCGCCGAGCTGTCAGGTCCTCCGCCGACGGTGCCGATGATCCGGTAGTGCGCGCTCGAGGCCGCCTGGGCGCCTGGAGCCATCTGCTGCACGGTGGCATTCACGGCGGTGATGGTGAGAGTCAGTGCGCGCGAGGTTCCTCCGCCCGGGGGCGGCGTGACCACGGTGATGGTGGCGGTGCCGCCGCTCGCGATATCGCTCGAGAGGATCTGCGCGGTGAGCTGCGCCGCACTCAGGACCGCGGTGCCGCGCGGCGAACCGTTCCACTCCAGGCTCGAGGAGGGGCTGAAGTTACCGGTCGCGGTGAGCGTGAAGGCGCCGCTCCCCGGGATGACGCTCACCGGTGAGATCGCGGTCAGCACCGGCGCCGTGTTGGGTGGCTGTGGCGGACTGCCGGGGGTGCCCGTCCCGCATGCCGTCAGCATGCCGCAGAGGAGCAGAATGACCAGGTTCGTGTTCGAAAGCTGACGCATGGTGTTGGGTCAGTCGCCTCGCCGGGCGAGAATTCTCACCGGCGTGCGCCGCCGATCAAGTCTCAGCAAGCCGGTCCGTGACGAGCGTCACTGCTTGCCGCGGCGGCGGTGTTGACTTAAGGCGCGTGCCGGTCAGGAGCGCGCGCGCAGCGGACCGGAGTGAAAGCGCAGCGTCACATCCGGCTCGGTAGCGAGCTGCGCCTCGTGCAGGGCGAGCGCCGCGAGCCGCGCGGCCCACTCCTGCGGGGCGGCGTCACGGGCGAAACCGAGGTAGAGCGTGTAGTGCCGCGCCTCGGCGCCGGCGAGATCGCCGTACAGCCGCGCGAGCGGCGGCGCAAGGCGCGGGGCGAGCAGAGCGAAGCGCTCCGCCGAGCGCGCCTCGATCAGCGCGCCGGTGAGCAGCAGGTCGAGCTTTCGCCCCGGATCGCTCGTGCGCACGGCGCCGCGCAGCCGCTGCGCGTAGCGTCCGGGACGCTGCCGCACGTAGGGCACTTTCAGCGCCGTCATGGCACGGGCGACCTGCTCGAAGTGTCGCAGCTCCTCGCGCGCCAGGCGCGACAGCGCTGTGGCAAGCGCCCGGTCCTCGGGGTAAGCGAACATCAGCGCGAGCGCCGTGGACGCGGCCTTTTTCTCGCAGTTGGCGTGGTCCTGCAGGAGCTGCGGCAGGTGGCCGAGTGCGTCGTCGACCCACGCGGAGGGAGTCGGCGCACGCAGTATCGATGCAGCCGACTCTGCAGCGTCGATGCCCGGCGTACCGTTCACGTCTCCCGTCCGCGCGTGAGCCAGGCGCTGAGCGTGTTCTCGAGTGCCGTGGCCGCCTGCTGCGCATCGGCGTAGCGCTCCGCGGGGAGCTTGGCCATGAGCCGCTCGAGCACCGGCTGTACGGCGGCGAACTGCGTGGCCAGCTGCGGCACCGGCTCCTTGCGGTGCTTGTAGACGATCGCCATGGGGTTGTCGGCGCGATAGGGCTTCTCGCCCATGAGCATCTCGAACAGCATGACCCCGAGGCTGTACAGGTCGCTGCGGGCATCGAGCGCTTCCGCGTGGCCCTGCTCCGGGCTCATGTAGTGCGGCGTGCCGAAGATCATGCCGGTGTCGGTCACATCGAGGGCGAGCGCCGCGTCCTTGGAGAGCCCGAAATCGATGAGCGCGATGCTGCCGTCGGCGCGCAGCATCACGTTCCCGGGCTTCAGGTCGCGGTGCAGCACCCCGGCCGCGTGCACCGCGCTCAGCGCCTGCGCGACCTCGACGGCGAAGCGCAGCGCCTCGCGCGGGCTGAGCGAGGCGCGCATGCGCCGACGCAGGTCCCCGAGTGCGAAGTACTCCATCACGAGCCAGGCGTGTTCATCGCTCACCCCGAGGTCGTGCAGGCGCACCACGGCGGGGCTCGCGATGCGCTGCGCGATCTCGTACTCCTGCAGGAAGCGGCGGAACGCATCCACCGGCTGCGGCTCATCCTGCCGGTCGCGCGCGACTTTCAGCGCGACCAGCGAGCCGACGCGCTCGCTCTCGGCGACGTACAGATCGCTGGTTGCTCCCGCGGCGAGGCGCCGGATGCAACGGTAGCCGCGGATGAAGGCATCGCCGAAACGCTGCGTCTCGCGCCCGGCGTGGCTCGTGCGCCAGATGGCGCGCGCGTGCGCCTGACGGCGCTCGGCCTCAGCCAGTACGTGGGCGAAGGTCTCGCGCTCGAGGTCTGCGCCGGTGACGGCGAACGCTCCGAGGGCGCCCGCCTCGCGCGCCACGCTGGAATCGGCTTGCTGGCACAGCAGCACGATCGGCGCAAAACCGGCGCGCGCGGCCAGCTCGCGCGCCCACACGAGGCCCCGGCCTCCCGGCCATTCATCCGCCAGCATCACCGCATCGAACCCCTGCGCGAGGAATTCCCTCGCCAGCGCCCCGTGGGTGACGGGCCGATGCACGACCAGTTCCGCGTGCGGCCGCCAGGAGATGAGCCGCTGCCGGATGTGCGCGCAGCGGCGCACGTCTTCTTCGATCAGGAGCAGCCGCACGACGGGATTACAGCACGCGCTGGCGGCGGCCGTCATGACGCCGCGCAAGAACCACGGCATCTGCGGCGGTGAGCTTCAACCCGATCACGAGGTCGCCGACGTTGGTGCCGGTCGGGCCGGTGTGCACCAGGTCGCCGCTCGCGGCCAGTGCCCGGGCGGAGTCCGCCCGCGCGAGGCAATCATCCGCGTCGAGCTGCGCGAGAGCGATACGCGCGTAGCTCTCCGCATCGACGAGCGCGCCGGCATCCTCGGTCACGCCGTCACTGCCGTCGGTGCCGGCCGCGAGCAGCAACAGCTCGCTGCGGCCGGCGATGAGGCGCCCCGCGGCGAGCGCCAGGTGCTGGTTGCGGCCCCCGCGACCGGGCTGCTGCGGCAACTCCACCGTCGACTCCCCGCCCCAGACGCAGAGCTGCGCCGTGCCGAGGTGCAACTCATGGGCGAAGCGCGCCGCCAGCCGCTCGGCGCCGCCGGCAAAGCGCCCGCGCGGTGCGTGCACGGCAAGACCGAGCTGCGCCGCGCGTTCTGCGACCGCGGCCACCGCGTGGTCGATGCTCGCCACCACGGTCCGCTCGATCGCGTCCGCCCCGCCGGGGGCGGGGCCCATGAGGCCCGAGCCGATCACCTGCGGGTCATCGTGCGGCACATCCGACACGAACAGTGCGCGGGCGCGGCGACCGGCGAGGCGCGCGGCGAGGCGCCCCCCCTTGATGCGCGACAGCGCGGCACGGCGTGCGTTGAGCTCGCCGATCGCCATTCCGGAGGTGAATGACAGGCGCGTGAGCGCGGCGAGATCTTCGAGTGTCGCCCCCGGGGCTGGCACCTCCACGAGGCTCGATGCACCGCCGGAGATCAGAAACAGCGGCGACACGGAAGCGGGCAGCTCGTCCACCCACGCGAGCAGCCCCGTCCCGGCTGCGAGCGAGCGCTCATCGGGCAGCGGATGCGATCCGAGCCACACCTCGGGGGCCGGCCCGGGCGCGAAGCCACTCAGGTCTTCGGGGTCTCGTGTGATGATGAGAGTGCGCTCGATGGCCGTACCGAGCGCGTCGTAGGCGCCGAGCGCCATGGCGGTGGCAGCCTTGCCGATGGCGGCGACCCACACTGGGGAATCGCCTTCGGCTGCGCCGAGCGCGGCGCGCACGCAATGGCGGCCGTGGACGCGCGCCAAGCCAGTCTGGAACAGGTCGAGGAGCAACCTGCGGCGCGAACCGGAGTCTTCTTCTGTCTTCACCGGGGTCCCCGGAAAATCGCGCATCTTGTTCGACTGCGTGTGCTCACCGGATGCGGCAAGCGCGATTTTCTGGGGGGTATTTTAACCTACCACTTTGAGCTTGCCGCGCCCGTCCCGGCGGGCGAGCTTCGCCGCGTCCGAGCGCTCGATCTGCAGCCGCTCGAGATACGCCGGCGTCACATCGCCGGTCACGTACACACCCGAGAAGCACGAGGTGTCGAACTCCTCGATGCGTGCATCCTCGTGCTTGCACGCGGCGATCAGGTCATCGAGATCCTGATACACGAGCCAGTCCGCGCCGATCAGCCGCGCGACCTCTTCCACGGTACGGCCGCTCGCCACGAGCTCGCTCGTCGCCGGCATGTCGATGCCGTAGACGTTGGGGAAGCGCACCGGTGGCGCGGCGGAAGCGAAGTAGACTTTGGCGGCGCCCGCTTCGCGGGCGAGCTCGATGATCTGCGCCGAGGTGGTGCCACGGACGATCGAGTCATCGACCAGCAGCACCGTCTTGCCGCGGAACTCGAGGTCGATGGCGTTCAGCTTGCGGCGCACCGATTTCTCGCGCTCCTGCTGCCCCGGCATGATGAAGGTGCGGCCGATGTAGCGGTTCTTGATGAACCCCTCGCGGTACTTCACGCCGAGCCGCTGCGCCAGCTGCAGGGCGCTGGTGCGACTCGTGTCCGGAATGGGGATCACCACGTCGATGTCGGGCTTCGGGCGCTCGCGCAGGATCTTGTCGGCGAGACGATCGCCCATGCGCATGCGCGCGCGGTAGACGGAGATGTTGTCGATCTTCGAGTCCGGCCGGGCGAAATACACGTACTCGAAGATGCACGGGGTATGGCGCGCGGTGGCAACGCACTGCTGTGTGTGCAGCCGGCCGTGCTCGTCGATGAACACCGCCTCGCCCGGTGCCACATCGCGCACCAGCCGGAAAGAGAGCGCATCGAGCGCCACGTTCTCGGAGGCCAGCATCCACTCCGTGCCGCGCGGGGTGCGCCGCTCGCCGAGCACCAATGGGCGGATGCCGTTCGGATCGCGGAAGCCGAGGATGCCGTGACCGATGATCATCGCGACCACCGCGTAGCCGCCGCGACAGCGGCGGTACACCGCCGACAGCGCCGCGAACACGTCCGCCGGAGTGATGCGCGCCGTGCCGACGCGCTGCAGCTCGGAGGCGAACACGTTCAGCAGCACTTCCGAGTCCGAGGTGGTGTTGAGATGGCGCCGGTCCTCGCGGATCAGGATCTCGGCGAGCTCGGCGGCGTTGGTGAGGTTGCCGTTGTGACCGAGGCAGATGCCATAGGGAGCGTTGACGTAGAAGGGCTGCGCCTCGGAGGCGCTGTCGCAGCCGGCCGTGGGGTAACGCACGTGGCCGATGCCGGCGTTGCCCTTGAGCTCGAGCATGTGGTGCTGCTGGAAGACATCGCGCACGAGGCCACTGCCCTTGCGCACGCACAGCTCGCCTTCACCCGAGGAGGTGGCGATGCCGGCGGCGTCCTGGCCGCGATGCTGCAGCACCGTGAGCGCATCGTAGAGGCGCTGATTGACGGCGCTGGTACCGACGATGCCGACGATGCCGCACATGATTCGTTCACTCCCCCGCGAAACGTATCAGACGCGGACCTATCAGACGCGCAGGTGCTCGTCGCTCCTGCTGTAGCGCACGCGCTCTTCCCCGACGATCGTGCGCAGGCCATTGGCGATCGACTCCCCGTACGGGATGAGAAGCGATCCCCGCCACCAGTGCTCGCCCTGCAGGCGCAGCAGCTGTCCGAGTATCACGAACACCCCGAGCAGCACGAAGCCGCGCAGCAAGCCGAAGAAGAAACCGAGCAGGCGATCCATGCCGCTGAAGATCGAGAGACGCACGAAGTGGCCGAGCGTCGCGCCGACGCCGGCGCCGAGCAGCAGCACCAGCACCACGATGATGATGCGCGCCGCCCACGGCCGCACGTCGGAGTCCGCCATCAGTCCACCGAGGTGTGGCGCGATGAGATCGGAAAAATGCCAGGCGAGTAACAAAGCGATCAGCCAGGCGCCGACGGCGATCGATTCGCGCAGGAAGCCGCGCGCCGCGCCGACGATCGCGGAAATGATGATGGCGACGATCATCAGGTAATCTGTTGCATTCATCGCTGGCGGCTGTCATCGCGGCCATTCCGCGCGGCGCGGATTGTACAAGAGCATCACCCCGGCTGCCTGAGGAGCCCGTCACGCGCCGGCCGGTTGCTATTGCGGGACGATCGCGCCGCTGTGGCCCCGGGCGCGCAGCTGCTGGGCGAGCTCGGAGGCGGCGGCCCGATCGTGCGCCGGTCCGACGCGTACCCGATACAGGTGGCCGGACTGCCCCTGCGAGACGCTCACCGCGAAACCCTGCGCACGGACCTGCTGCGCGAGGCGGTTGGCGTTCGCGCGGCTCGCGAAGCTGCCGAGCTGCACTACGTAGGTTCCGGCGCCCATGGCACTCGCTTCGGGCGGAGCCGCCGCGGCGGATGTCACTGGAGAGGCTCCGGCGGTCGTCGCGGTCGAAGACGCGACGGGCCTCGGCTCCTCGGCTTCCGGTTGCGCGGTTGCCGTACCCGCGCTCGCAGCAGGCGACGTAGCGAGCGGCGCCGGTTGCTCCGGCCCGCTGTGGACGGCCGTGCTCCGCGGGTGTGTGTCGTCCGCAAGCTTGATGGTGTAGGAGCGTAATGGCGGTTCCTCGGCGCTGGACGCCACTCGGTTAGCCCGCGGTGCCGAGCGCACCGGTCCGGTCAGCAGCTCCGGCACCAACAACACAATCAGGGCCACGAGAATGACCGCGCCCGTCAGCCGTTCTTTCACCTAGACCACCCACCATGGGGGCGAACTTTGATAAGCCAAGCGCAGGGGCGCAGGGCTCGTGGCCGCCGCAGGCGCGGCCGCCGGATGATTAGTATACCCGAAGCCACTGCAGTGCCGGACCCACGGTGTACACCGAGCCGCACACGACGACGCGGTCACCGGGCTGTGCCCGTGCGCGCGCCGACTCGCAACCCGCGACGACCGAGCCGGCGAGCTCGAGGGATGCTGCGCGCGGGGCGAGCCGCGCGGCGAGCTCTGCGGCGCTCGTGCCGCGCGGCCCCGGCAGTGTGCAGACGATCCAATGGTCGATCACGCCCGCGAGAGCGACGCCGATGGCGGCGGCGTCCTTGTCGGCGAGCACGCCGATCACGGCGAAGGTGCGCCCCGCGTCTTTCACGCCTGTCGCGCCTGTCGCGCCTTCCGGCAGCGGCCGCGCGCGCAGCTGTTCTGCCAGCACGCGCGCGGCGGGCTCGTTGTGCGCGATATCCAGGATCCACTCCACCTCCCCGGGGATGATCTGGAAGCGCCCGGCGAGACGCACGCGCTCGAGCGCTGTAGCCACCGTGTGCTCATCGAGCGCAGTGAGCCGCGCGGCGAGCGGGCCAATCTCGGGTCGGGGATTCCCGCTCGAGCGCAACGCCTCGAGTGCGGCGATGGCGGTGGCGGCGTTGCGGTACTGGATGGCACCCGCGAGCGCCGAGCGCGGCAGTGACTCGAGCGAGAGCACGAGCCCCTGGTAGTCCCAGTCCGTGCCAGCGATCTGCCATGAGAAGTCGCGCTCGGCCACCACGGCGCGCGCACCGAGCCCGGCAATCGCGGCGTAGACAGTCGAGGGCATCTGCGGCGTGCCGAGCACCGCCGGGCGATTGGCGCGAAAGATACCGGCCTTCTCGGCACCGATCAGCTCGAGCGTGTCGCCGAGCCACTCGCGGTGGTCGAAACCGACCGAGGCCAGCACGGCGGCGTCGGCAGTGACGAGGTTCGTGGCATCGAGTCGCCCACCGAGACCCACCTCGAGCACCGCCGCGTCCACCCGGGCCTGCGTGAAGATCGCGAGCGCCGCGAGTGTGTTGTATTCGAAGAAGGTGAGCGTGGTCGCGCCCCGTGCCGCTTCGATACCCTCGAAAACCGCGATCAGCTCCGCGTCGCTGACCTCGCGCCCGCCGACGCGGATGCGCTCGTTGTAGCGTATGAGATGCGGCGAGGTGAAAAGCCCGGTGCGAGCGCCGACCGCGGAGAGCAGCGCCTCGAGATGCGCAGCCACCGAGCCCTTGCCATTGGTGCCGGCAACCGTGATGACGGGAAACGCCGGTGCCGCGACTCCGAGCGCCGCGGCGACGCGGCCGACGCGCTCGAGCCCCAAGTCGATGCTTTGCGGGTGCACCGACTCCTGCAGCGAGAGCCACTCGGCGAGTGTACGCATCCGGCTTCGGTGGGGCGCGCCGCGCGCGCTCAGGCAGCGGCGGCGGGCAGCTTCAGGAGCAGCCGCAGCAGCGCCGCCACTTTGTCACGCATTTCGCGGCGATCGACGATCATGTCGATCGCGCCGTGCTCGAGGAGGAACTCGCTGCGCTGGAAGCCCTCGGGCAGCGTTTCGCGCACGGTCTGCTGGATGACTCGCGGGCCGGCAAAACCGATCAGTGCCCTCGGCTCGGCGAGGTTCAGATCTCCGAGCAGCGCGAGGCTCGCCGAGACACCGCCGGTCGTCGGGTCGGTGAGCACCGAGATGAACGGCAGATGGGCCTGCGCGAGGCGCGAGAGCGCCGCCGCGGTCTTCGCCATCTGCAGGAGCGAATAGAGCGCCTCCTGCATGCGCGCGCCACCGCTCGCGGAGAAGCACACCAGCGGATGACCCTCGGCGATGCAGTGGTCGACGCCGCGCTTGAAACGCTCGCCGACCACCGAGCCCATCGAGCCGCCGAGGAACTGGAACTCGAAGGCGCAGGCGACGATCGGCAGTGCGTGCAGGGTGCCCGCCAGCACCACCAGTGCATCGCTCTCGCCGGTGGCCTTCTGCGCCTGCGCGAGGCGGTCGCGGTAGCGCTTGCTGTCGCGGAACTTCAGCGGGTCCTCGGGGGCGATCGCCGCGCCGATCTCAGTCTGGGAGCCGGGATCGAGGAAGTGCTCGAGCCGATCGCGCGCCCCGATGCGCATGTGGTGGCTGCACTTGGGGCACACATAGAGGTTGCGCTCGAGCTCGGCACGGTAAAGCACGGCGTCGCACGCCGGGCACTTGATCCACAGGCCCTCCGGCACCGAGCGTGTGCGCCGCTCGGTCTTGATGCGGGAGGGCATGATCTTGTCGAACCAGGTCACCGGTTCATGATAGCCGATCAGTCAAGGAACACCGCCGGCGCGGGCGGCGCGGGCAGCGCGAAGGCGGCCGGGTAACGCACCCTGAGCAGATAGAGGCCGGCGGCCGGAGCGGTGGCCGCATTACGTGTCCGGTCACGCCCGGCGAGCACCTCGAGTGCGAACCCGATCGGGAGATCGCCCCGGCCGATGGCGATCAGAAGCCCGGCGATATTGCGCATCATGTGGTGCAGGAAGGCGTTGGCGGTCGCCTCGATCACCACGAAGTCGCCGAGCCGCTCGACGGCAATGCGCTCCATGCGCCGTACCGGGGATTTCGCCTGGCATTCGGACGAGCGGAAGGCAGTGAAGTCGTGCTCGCCGAGCAATGCCTGCCCGGCCTCGTGCATCCGCTCGTGATCGAGTGCGCGGTGGATCCAGGCGGCACGCGCGGCGAGCAAGGCCGGGCGGGCGATGCGGTTGGAAATGAGGTAACGATAGGTGCGTGCCTCGGCGCAATAGCGGGCGTGAAAGTGCGCCGGCACCGGCATCGCCCAGGAGATGCTCACACCCTGCGGCAGCTCGCTGTTGGCACCCAGCACCCAGCCGCGGATGCTGCGCACGGCGTGCGTGTCGAAATGCGCGACCTGGCCGTACGCATGAACCCCGGCATCGGTGCGGCCGGCGCAGGTGAGACTCACCGGTTCGGCCGCGATGGCCCCCAGGGCACGCTCGGTCACCTGCTGCAGTGTCGGGACGTTCGCCTGCGCCTGCCAGCCGGCATAAGCGCTGCCGTCGTACTCGATGCCAACGGCGATTCTCAGCAACGGACTACGGCAGTGACTCCATCAGCCGCTGCGCTTCCTGCTTCTGCGCGGCGGAGCCCTCGTTGAGCACTTCCTCGAGAATGTTGCGCGCCCCGTCCGGATCGCCCATGTCCATGTAGGCGCGCGCCAGGTCGAGCTTGGTACCGACCTCGCTCATGGTCACGGGCTCGAGGTCCGGCAGCGCCAGCTCCTCGGAGGCGAGCCGCTGCGTGGCCGCGAAGGCGGCATCCGGCACCGTCGCGGTGCCGACGTCGAGGTCGAGGCCGCCATTGCCGTGCGTCCCCGTCGCGGCACCGACGTCCAGATCGATATCCGTCGCGGTCGCGGCGTGCGTGCCAGTGGCATCGCTCAGGTCGACATCGACGCCGTGAGCGCGCAGCGCCGCGAGGCGTCCGGTGCTCGCGGGATCGAGCGCGACACTCGTCTGGGTGAGTGCCGCCTCGAGCTCGTTCTGATCGAATTGCCACGCGCCGGTGCTCGCGATGGCGGGGTTCTCCTCGGTGGCGGCGCGCCGGTGTGCGTCCTCCATCACCTTGCGTGATCGATCATCCATTCCCGCCACGAGCGTCGGGGTATCGGGGTTCGATGCCGCGGCAGTCGTGGGGCCGGGCTGATCGACGGTGTCGACGCCACCGAGCTCGAGCCCGAGATCATCGATCGCCAGCTCTGCGGTGGCATCGGAGACGCCCTTGCGCATGGCCGACTCGACCTTCTGGCGGATCGTCGGCTGGTGGGCGCCGACCAACGCCGGCTGCTCCACGGTCGGTCCTTCGATCTCGGCCGTGCCGCTGTCCTGACGCATCCGCGCCGTCATCTGCCGCGTCGTGCCGGTGTTGGCGATGAAGCTGTTCTCGGTGAGCGCGACATTGCGATCGGTGACGCTGGTCGTCGCCTCGGCGTGATCGCCCGTCGCACTGCCGATGTCGAGGTCGATGCCGTGCGCGGCTTCACCCGGCACAGGCTCCCCGAGCAGGTCGAAATCCACGCGGCTCTGGCCGCCCTCGAGGTCCAGATCGACGCCTCCCGCCGCGGCCCCGGTCACCGCGCCCGCGCCCGAGAACAGCTGATCCTCGGGGGCGAGCTGCTTGCCCATGATCAGGATCTTTTCCCACTCGCCGGGCGCTGCCTCGGCGCGTGTCTCGGCGAGCTCGCGTGCCGTTTGCAGGAACTGGTCCTTGTTGCCCCAGACGAAGAACACTTCGAGGAGCTTCAGCTTGAGATCGCGACGCGTCGGCTCGCGGCTGATGGCGATGCGGATCAGGTCAGCGGCCTGGTCGTACAGGCCGTAGGCCATGTGGAAGTCGGCTTCGGCGAGTGGATCACCCTGGTCGAGATTGATCGCCGTCTCGCTGCTGATGGTCTCATCGCTCGCGACGTGCCGGGCGGTGGCGGCGGGCGCGCCCGCGGCTGTCAGTCGCGGACGCTCGTGGGTGCCGGTCTCCTCGACGAGGAATGCCGTGTCGGGGACCGGGGCGGGCTTCGCCCGGATCGGTACGTCGCTCGCGGCGCTGGCGCGGGCGGCAGCACCGGCGAAGTTTGCCGAAGCGGCCGGCGCGGCAGCGGGCGCGCGGTCGGCGAACCCGAGATCGAAATCGGCGCCTGCCCCGGCGACGGCCAGTCGCCCGAGGGAATCATCGAACTGCGAGGCGCGCCGTGATCGCAGAATCCGCACTGCAGCGACAGCGCCGGCGGCCAGGGCGGCGATGAGCAGCACCCACCAGTAGCTGAGCAGTGTGCCGAGGAATGATCCGCCGGACTCGGGCGGGGCGGCCTTGGGTGGGCGGGCGGCCGGTCTCGGTACGCTCGCCACGACCGGGGGCGGCGGCGCGGCAGCCGGCTTCTCTTCGGCGGGGACAGGCGGTTTCTCTTCGATCGCAGCCGCGGGGGGCGGCGGTGGTGCCAGCTGAGCGGCGTGCGGCTGCTCCACGGGCGGCGGTGCGGCGGCCTCCCGAGGCGGCGCTACCTTCTCGGCCTGCTTGGCGGCGAGCTGCGCCTGCATGCGCGCAAGCTCCGCGTCCTTCATCTCGAGCATCCGCTTGGAGTCGGCCAGCTGCCCTTCGAGCTCGCGTACGCGAGCTTGCAATGCAGCGGACTCGCCGGCTCCGGCGCCTGGAGCTGCGCCCGCCGAGGCGCTCTCGGAGGGAGTCACGAGCTTGAGGCGCGCGGGCTGCGCAGACGCCATCGCCTCGGCAGACGTCGCGGGAGCGGTACCGCGCCAGGCGGCGTACTGGCGGCGGATCTCGCTCGAGGCTTCGGCGGGCGAAATGGCCGCCGCGGCTTGCGCGTCCGGGATACGCAGCACCACGCCCGAGCGCAGGATGTTCATGTTGCTCTCGAACGCGCGCGGATTCGCCTGGTAGATGGCGAGCATCCAGCTGCGCGTGTGCGCGGAATTCACCTTCTGACCGGCCACTCCCGCCGCAATCTGCGACAACGTCTCCCCGCGGTGAACGGTGTGCGTGTCCTCCTTGTCGGCGGGACTCGCAGCGGGGGGCGGCGGCGCGGCGGCCGCAGCGTCAGTCTCGGGAGCCGGTGAAGCTTCGGACATCGGCGCCGGCGCAGTCGCAGCAGACGCCTGCGCCATGGTGGGTGCGGGTGCAGCCGGCGCGGGAGGCGGCGATGGCGCCTCGGCGGCCGCGGACGCCGCTTCGCCGGCGGCGGCTACAGCTCCTCCGGCCGATGCCGCTGCAGTTTCCGCTGGCGACGGTGCAGGCTCGGGCGGGGCGGGCGCAGCTTCAGCGGACGGTGCAGCCGCGGCGAGGGCCGGTACAGCCGCGGCGGTGGCCAGCGCGGCTGCGGGCGCAGCAGCGGCGGCCGCAGGCATCTCGGCCGCCGGAGTCGGGGTGGGCGGGACGGGAGCCGGGGCCGGTGGCGTCTCGGCTGCGCGTGCGATCGTGCCCTCACGCGTGCCACTGCCCACAGCCGGCGCACTCACCGCAGCGCTCGCCACCTTCGGTTGTCCGGGCGTGAACACGGGCGGATCGAGCAGCATCGTGTACTCGCGCACGAGCTTGCCGCGCGACCAGTTCACCTCCACGAGCAGCGTGACGAAAGGATCGGAGATCGGATCGGTCGATTTGAGCTTGATGACCTCGCGCCCATCGCCCGTCTTCACCGTTTTCACCTGCACGCCGGAGAGGAACGGCGGCCAATCGAGCCCGTAGCGAGCGAAGGTCTCGCGGGAAGCGAGCTGGGCCTGCACGGTACTCATCTCTTCCGGCGTCACATCGACCAGGTCGATCTCCGCTTCGAGTGGCGCATTGAGCGGCGACAGGAGACGAATGTCCCCAAGACCCAGGGCAAACGCTGCGGATGGCAGGGCCAGCAGCAATGCCAGCGCCCGGCTTGAGCGTTTGGCGATCATCAGAACACCCCGGCAGGCATTAATTGGGTGAAATATCTAATAAAAACAACAAGGTGGGTCATACACTGCGACCCCCTGCGACCCGGGCCGCAATATAACTTAAATAGGCCGGCGCACCAACGCCTCCGCGATCTGGACGCTGTTGGTGGCTGCGCCTTTGCGTATGTTGTCGGCGACAATCCATAAGTTAAGTCCCCGGTCAGGGGCCAGATCTTCACGGATTCTCCCGACATAAACTGTGTCGCGGTTCGCTGCCTCGGTAGTCGCCGTGGGGTACCCGCCCGGGCGGCGCTCATCGAGAACCGTGACGCCGGGCGCATTTCCCAGCAGTTCGCGCGCGCGCAGCGCCGAGAGCGGCCGCGTGGTGTCGATGTGCACCACCGCCGAGTGCCCGTAAAACACCGGCACCCGCACGGCGGTCGCATTCACGCGCAGCTGCGGCTCGGAAAGGATCTTGCGCGTCTCCCACACGATCTTCATCTCTTCGCGGGTATAGCCGTTGTCCTGGAAAGCATCGATGTGCGGCACGCAGTTGAAGGCGATCGGTTTCGCTCCGCCGTGCGTCTGCGCCGGCCCCTTGCCACTCAGTGCGGCAATCGACTGCCGCGCGAGCTCTTCCACCGCTTCGCGCCCGGCACCTGACACGGACTGGTAGGTCGCGACCTCGATGCGCTCGAGGTGCGCCTCATCGTGCAACGGCTTGAGTGCCACGACGAGCTGAATGGTCGAGCAGTTCGGGTTGGCGACGATGCCGCTCTTGCCGAAACCGTCCAGCGCCTGCGGGTTCACCTCCGGTACGACGAGCGGCACCGACTCCTCGTAGCGGAACTCCGAGGTGTTGTCGATGACGATGCAGCCGGCAGCCGCAGCGCGCGGCACGTGCTCGCGCGAGACCGCGGCGCCGGCCGAGAAGAACGCGAGGTCGCACTGCGAGAAGTCGAAGCCTTCGAGCTCGCTCACCGGGTAGCTCTGACCGCGAAAGCTGACGCTGTGGCCGAGTGAGCGGTTGCTCGCGAGCGGGAACAGCTGCGCGACGGGAAAGGCGCGCTCTTCGAGCACGTTGATCATCATTTCGCCCACGAGCCCCGTAGCGCCTACGACTGCGACGGCGAACTGCCTGTCCATCGAGCATCACTCCTTCCGCGCGCCCGCGGCTGCGCTCAGCTGCGCGGTGCGCTGATATCGGGAGTTGTAGATTTCACGTCGGCATTCTGCGCGCGGTGGCGCAGATAGTGGTCCATGAGCACGATTGCGAGCATGGCTTCCGCGATCGGCGTCGCGCGCAAGCCGACGCAAGGGTCGTGCCGCCCGGTCGTCTCGATCTCCACGGCGTTGCCGGCAACATCGATGGTGCGGCCCGGCACCTGGATGCTGGAGGTGGGCTTGAGCGTCAGATGCGCGATGACGTCCTGTCCCGAGGAAATGCCGCCGAGCACGCCGCCGGCGTTGTTGCTGCGGAAGCCGTCGGGCGCGAGCTCATCGCGATGCTCGCTGCCACGCTGCGCGGCGCTGCGCACTCCGGCACCGAGCTCGACCGCCTTCACGGCATTGATGCTCATGAGCGCATGAGCGATGTCGGCATCCAGCCGATCGAACACCGGCTCACCGAGTCCCGGTGGCACGCCGCTCGCCACGACCGTCACCCGCGCCCCGATCGAGTCGCCTTCGCCGCGCACCTTCCAGATGAGGGCCTCGATCTCGGCGATGCGCTGCGGGTCGGGACAGAAGAAGGGATTCTGGTAGGCGAAGGCCGGATCCACCGGCGCGAGCGTCAGCGGCCCGACCTGACTCAGGTAGCCGGAGATGCGCACGCCGAGGCGCGTCGCGAGGTAGCGGCGGGCGATCGCACCGGCGGCGGTGCGCATGACGGTCTCGCGCGCCGAGGAGCGCCCGCCGCCGCGGTAATCGCGCACGCCATACTTCTGCTGATAGGTGTAGTCGGCGTGTCCCGGGCGGAAGCGATCCTTGATCTTCTCGTAATCGCGCGAGCGTGCGTCGGTGTTCTCGATGAGGATACCGATCGGAGTGCCGGTGGTGCGCCCTTCGAATACACCCGAGAGGATACGTACCTGGTCGGACTCGCGGCGCTGACTGACGAAGTGCGAGGTGCCGCTGCGGCGGCGATCGACATCCTGCTGCAGGTCCGCCTCCGCGAGCGGCAGCCCCGGCGGGCAGCCATCGACGATGCACCCCATGGCGGGCCCATGGCTCTCGCCGAAAGTGGTGACCGTGAAGAGCTTGCCAATGGTGTTGCCGGACATGTTGGTGTCGTGTACCCGCTAGTGTGCCTGCAGCTGCTCGCGCGTCAGCAGAAACACCCCGCCCCCGCCGCGCTCGAACTCGAGCCACACGAACGGCAGGCGCCGCCACCTGCGCCGCACCGCGCGCTCGCTGTTGCCGACCTCGACGATGAGCAGCCCGCGCGGACGGAGGTGTCTCACGGCCTGTGCCAGGATGATCTGCACCGAGTCGAGTCCGGACCGCCCTGCCGCGAGCGCCACGCGCGGCTCGTGGCGATACTCCGGCGGTAAACGCGCCAGCTCACGCGCCCCGACGTAGGGCGGATTGGCGACGATGATATCGTACGTGGCGCCGCCGAGGGCGCTGAAGTGGTCGGAGCGGATGAGGCGCACGCGGCCGGCAAGGCGGTGGCGGCGAACGTTGCGACGTGCCACCTCGAGCGCATCATCGGAGATGTCGACGGCATCCACCCGCGCGTGCGGCAGCGCCCGCGCGCAGGCAATGGCGATGCAGCCGGAGCCAGTGCCCAGATCGAGCACTCGCCGTACCTGGTGCGGCTCGATCCAGGGCGTGAAGCGCCGCTCGATGAGCTCGGCGATCGGCGAGCGCGGGATGAGCACCCGCGCATCGACCTCGATGCGCACACCGGCGAACCAGGTGACACCGGTGAGGTACGCCGCGGGGATGCGCTCGCGGATGCGGCGCGCGAGGAGCTCCCGTACGCGCTGCTCGCCCGAGCGGCCGACGCGCCGGCGGTACAGCGCGGGAGTCAGCGAGTGAGGCAGGCCGAGGGCATGCAGCACCAGCGCCGCGGACTCATCGCGGGGATTGTCGGTACCGTGGCCGAAGAAGACACGGGCGCCCGCCAGGCGAGTCGCGCCGCGCGCGATGAGTGTCCCGACGGTGAGGGTGCGCTGCCTGCGCCGCGCGCGCCGGCGGCCCCGTGACGGTGTATGAAATAATTCGCTGATGACCTCGCTCCGTGCCCGCTGGCTCCTCGTCGCTGCCGCCCTGTGCGCCGGCGTTGCCGGCTTCTGGATCGCGCGCCAACTTGACAGGGGAGCCCCGCAGCTGGCAAGCGGCACCTGGCTTCCGCAGGCGAAGCCGGTGATCGACTTCCAGCTCACCGACACGAGCGGCCATCCCTTCACACACCGTGATCTCGCGGGCGCCCCGACGCTGGTGTTCTTCGGCTTCACGCACTGCCCGGATGTCTGTCCGACGACCCTGGTGAAGCTCGCACAGGTGCGCCGGCGCGCCGCCATCCCCGGTCTGCGCGTGCTCTTCATCAGCGTCGACCCGGAGCGCGATACCCCGCCCGCGCTCGCGCTCTACGTGCACGCCTTCGATCCGCAGTTCGAGGGACTGACCGGCGATCAACGGACGATCAACCAGCTTGCGGCCAACTTCGGGGTGGCCGTCAACCGCGTCGAGCTGCCGGGCGGCGACTACACCATGGACCACTCGGCCGTAGTGTTCGTGCTCGATGACGCTGCGCACATCGTCGCCATCTTCACCCCACCCTTCGATGTGGCTTCGCTCAGCGCCGATCTCGCGCGCGCGGCTCCGTGGCTCGGCAAACACGCGCGTGCCGCGACATGACCGTCGTCGACGCCGACAGTGCGAGCGCGCGGGCGTTTGTCGCCCTCCAGTACCTGCTGCCGCAGCACCTGCTCTCGGCGCTGGCGTACGAGCTCACGCGCAGCCGTGTGCCGTGGCTGAAGAACGCGCTCATCGGGGCCTTCCTGAAGCGCTTTCGTCCCGACGTGAGCGATGCCGCGCAGCCCGATCCGTTCGCGTTCGAGAGCTTCAACGCCTTTTTTACCCGCGCGTTGCGCGCGGACGCGCGTCCGGTGGACCCCGACCCAGCCGCCCTCGTCTCACCGGTCGATGGCAGCGTGAGTCAGCTCGGGCGCCTCGATGGCTCGTGGCTGGTGCAGGCCAAGGGCCACGCCTATACGCTCGAGTCGCTGCTCGGCGCGGATGGCGCCTGGGCCGAAGCGTTCCGCGGCGGTGCCTTCGCCACGCTCTACCTGGCACCGTTCAACTATCACCGCATCCACATGCCGCTCGCCGGTACGCTGCGCGCCGCGTGGTACGTCCCGGGGCAGCTCTTCAGTGTGAACGCCGCAACTGCCGCGAGCGTGCCGGGCCTCTTTGCGCGCAACGAGCGGCTGGTGTGCATCTTTGGAGCCGGGCCGCTCAGCTTCGCGCTGGTGCTGGTCGGTGCACTCTTCGTCGGCAGCATCGCCACGGTCTGGCACGGCGAAGTCACCCCGCGGCGGCCGCGGCGACGCACCGAGCTGCCGCTCGATGGCAGCCGCGCCGATCTCACCCTGGCGCGCGGCGCTGAAGTCGGGCGCTTCAACATGGGTTCGACCGTGATCCTGCTGCTGCCACCTGGCCGTGCCGAGTGGCGCACGACACTCGCCCCGGGCAGCACGGTGCGCGTCGGCGCGGCGCTCGCGCGGCTCACGTGAGCGCGCCCGACGGTGACTGGCGCCCGAGCGCCTCGCCCGAGCGGCTGCGGCAGCGCGCGGCGCTGCTCGAGCGCGCACGCGGGTTTTTTGCGGCACGTGCGCTCACCGAAGTGGACACACCCGTGCTCGTCAACGCCCCGGTGAGCGATGTGCACATCCATTCGGCCACGGTGCGGCTCTGCGCCGATGCGGGCGAGAAGGCGGCGGCGCCACCGCTCTACCTGCACACCTCGCCCGAGTACGCCATGAAACGGCTGCTCGCCGCGGGCAGCGGTGACATCTACCAGATCTGCCACGTGGTGCGCGGCTTCGAGTGCGGGGCTCTGCACAACCCGGAGTTCACCCTCATCGAGTGGTACCGGGTCGGCTTCTCACTCACGCAACTCATGGAGGAAGTCGAGGCACTGGTGAGAGTGCTGCTCGGCGCGCGCGCGCCGGCGGCGTGCGAGCGCATCAGTTACCGCGATGTGTTCCTGCGCGAGCTGGGCTTTGACCCGCTCAGCGCCCCGGAAACGGTTCTGGCGCAGGCGGCACAACCCCTCGCGCTCGCGAGCGCGGGCGCAGCAAACGCAACAGGGCCCGCGATGAGCCGCGACGACTGGCTGGAGCTCCTCATGGGGGCGGTCATCGGCCCACGACTCGGCAGAGGTACCCTCACATTCGTTCACAGCTATCCGGCAAGCCAGGCGGCACTGGCCCGGCTCGACCCCGCCGATGCGCGCGTGGCGCAGCGCTTCGAGCTCTACTGCGCGGGCATCGAGCTCGCCAACGGCTTTCACGAGCTCGCCTCCGCCGCCGAGCAGCGCGCGCGTTTCGAGGCGGATAACCTTCAGCGGCGGCGTCTGGGTCTTGCGGTAGCGGCGCTCGATGAGCGGCTGCTCGCAGCGCTGCCGGAGCTGCCGGACTGCGCCGGCGTGGCGCTCGGTTTCGATCGCACGCTCATGCTGGCCGTCGGGGCGGAACGCATCGAGGAGGTGCTGCCTTTTCCGACAGCGCGCGCCTGAGCGAGAATGGCCTCCCCCTCGCAGGCCCGGCCCATGAGCTACACCGCCCAACGCTACGACTTTCGCGACAAGCCCGGCGACTACGCGCGCCTCGCGCAGGATCTGAGCGGCCTGCTCGCGGGCGAGAGCGACCGCATCGCCAACGCGGCGAACACTGCCGCACTCATCTTTGCAGCGCTCCCCGAGATCAACTGGGCGGGCTTCTATTTCCTGCGCGGCACGGAGCTGGTGCTCGGCCCGTTCCAGGGGAAGCCCGCCTGTGTGCGCATCATGCTCGGCCAGGGCGTGTGCGGCGCGGCCGCGGCACAGCGGCGCACGCTCGTCGTGCCCGACGTGCAGAAATTCCCCGGACACATCACCTGCGATGCCGCCTCGCGCGCCGAGATCGTGGTGCCGCTGCTCGAGGGCGGAACGCTCATCGGCGTGCTCGATGTCGACAGCCCGCGCGCCGCGCGCTTCGATGAGGCCGACGCCCGAGGTCTCGAGGCTCTGGCGGCGCTGGTCGTGACCGCGAGTGCCGCCCGACCCGGCCGCTGACGGATGGCCGCTGCGCGTCTCTCGCCGCGTGGACTCGCGGCCGGCACGGCCGCTTTCGCCCTCTGGGGACTGTTCCCGGTCTATTTCCACTCACTGAGTGCGGTACCGGCGCTGCAGATCATCGCCCACCGCATCGTCTGGTCGGCCGTGTTTCTGGTTGCCTGGATGGCCGTGCGCGGGCAGCTCGGAGTTCTGGCGGCAACATTCCGCCGGCCGGCGCTTGTCGCGCGACTCGTGCTCACCGCGCTCCTCATCAGCGCCAACTGGCTCGTATGGGTCTGGAGCGTCACACACAACCACATCGTCGAGAGCAGCCTCGGCTACTACATCAATCCGCTGGTCAACGTCCTGCTCGGTGTGCTCGTGCTGCACGAACGCCTGAACCGCGCGCAGTGGCTTGCGATCGGCCTGGCAGCGCTCGCCGTGCTGTATCTGGCACTGCTCGCCGGGCAGCCGCCGTGGATTGCCGGCACGCTCGCGCTGTGTTTCTCACTCTACGGCCTGGTACGCAAAATCATCAGCGTCGATGCACTCCCGGGGCTCACGATCGAGACACTGCTGCTCATGCCGATCGCGGTCGGCTATCTCCGATGGTGCGTGTGGGCCGGGAGCAGTGCATTCACCGCGGACGGCCCCGCAACCGCGGCCCTTCTCATCGGCAGCGGGGTGATCACCGCCATCCCGCTGTTCCTCTTTGCATACGGGGCGCGGGCGCTGCCATATTCGACCGTCGGGGTATTGCAGTACATCACGCCGACTCTGCAGCTGGTGTGCGGGGTGGCGCTCTACCACGAGAGCTTCGGCCCGGCACGGGCCGCAGGCTTCGCGCTCCTCTGGGTGGCGCTGCTGATCTACGCGGTCGATGGGCTGTGGCGGGCACGGAACGCGGCGCGCGCCGCCGAGGGAGCCTCGCCGGCGTGATCGACGCGCAGACCTCGACGTGCGGACGCTCGCGGCTACTGCTTGGCGCGCGAGATGTATTCGCCGGTGCGCGTATCGATGCGGATCACTTCGCCTTCGTTGATGAACAGCGGCACGCGCACCACGGCGCCGGTTTCGACCTTCGCGGGTTTCTGGCCGCCGGTGGCGGTGTCGCCGCGCACCCCCGGATCGGTCTCAACGACCTTGAGCTCAATGTGCGGCGGCGGTGTTACCACCAGCGGCACGTTGTTCCACAGTGTTACGATGCAGACCACGCCGTCCTTCAGCCACTGCGCGGCCTCACCCACCGCCGACTTGCCGGCGGTGTACTGCTCGAAGTTGTCCGGCACCATGAAATGCCAGAAGTCCCCATCCTGATAGAGGTACTGCATCTCAGTGTCGACGACGTCGGCGGCCTCGAGC
>Ga0306920_100001133_pt1 | contig 32819 bp, 32 predicted proteins | sample flu12Cox44000170_FD_204666 | JGI IMG/M metagenome (GOLD analysis project Ga0306920, IMG submission 204666) | Lab enrichment of tropical soil microbial communities from Luquillo Experimental Forest, Puerto Rico - flux4day.12C.oxic.44.000.170 (v2)... | ecosystem: Environmental > Terrestrial >...
GGGCCCACCGACAACATGGCGCGCGTGATCGCGGACCGTCTCGGGGGAGTGCTGGGCCAGCCTATTGTCGTCGAGAATCGCGGCGGCGGAGCCGGCGGCAGCATCGGTGCCAAGGCGGTCGCCGCCGCCGAGCCGGACGGCTACACCCTTCTTATCACTCCCGGGGGCGCACTGACAACAGGCCCGGCTGTGCACAGCAACATCGGCTATGATCCGGCCAAGGCGTTTGCGCCGGTTGCTCGCCTGATCGAATTGCCGCAGGTCATTGCCGTGCACGTGGACCTGCCGGCAAACTCGCTGGCTGAGGTCGTGGCCTACGCCAAGGCCAACCCGGGGAAGATCAGCTGGGGCTCGCAGGGATTCGGCACCGGGCCGCACCTCCTCGCCGAAATGTTCAAGCTCGAAGCCGGTGTCGATATTGTGCACGTGCCCTACCGCGGAACCGCGCCCATGCTCGCCGCCATCTTGGCCGGCGATGTCCAGATCGTTGCCGATCCCCTGTCGACCATCCTGCCGCACATCGAATCCGGAAAGCTGCGCCCCCTGGCCATTCCCGGCGCCGAACGCAGCGCAAAATTGCCGAACGTGCCGACTACGACCGAAGCGGGCTATCCCAAGCTGCAGGCGCCGTTCTGGCTCGGCGTGCTGGCGCCGGCCGGAACGCCCCCGGCGATCATCGACAAGCTCAATTCCGCCTTGCGCGAGAGCCTCGCCCCGCGCGAGATGCACGAATTGCTCGCCAACCTCGGCGCGGAGATCAAGATCGGCACGCCCGCCGAGTTCGGCAAGCTGCTTGCCGACGAGCTCGCGCAGTGGACTGCAGTGGTCAAGGCCGCCAACATCAGGGTGGAATGATCCATGTTCCGTCACGACACGCCGGCCGAGGCCGAATTCCGCAACGAGGTCCGCACCTGGCTCGAGGCCAATCTTCCGGCCGCATTGCGCGGGCGCACGACCCGTCCGCCGCCTGTTGAGCTGATGCCATGGTACCGCGCGCTCTCGCGCAAGGGATGGATCGCGCCGCACTGGCCGGCGCAATACGGCGGGATGGGCGCCACTTTGAACGAGCAGATCATCATGACCGAGGAGCTGGCGCGCATCCGGGCGCCGCAGCTGCCGGGTCAGGGCCTCAATCACATCGGGCCGCTCCTGATGGAGTTTGGGACTGCCGCTCAGAAGGCGCAGCATCTGCCGCCGATCCTTGCCGGCGGCGTCATCTGGGCGCAGGGCTATTCCGAGCCGGGCGCGGGCTCGGATCTCGCGAGCTTGGCAACGCGCGCCACGCTGCAGGACGACTCGTTCGTGGTCCGCGGGCACAAGATCTGGACCACCTGGGCGCATTACTCGGACTGGATGTATGCGCTCGTGCGCACCGACCCGCGGGCAGAGCCGCGCCAGGCCGGCATCAGCTTCCTGCTCATCGATCTGCACAGTCCGGGCATCAGGGTGAGGCCGATCAGGACCATTGCCGGCGATGAGGAATTCAGCGAGGTATTTCTCGACGACGTGCGGGTGCCGGCTGAGAATCTGGTTGGAAGGGTCAACGACGGCTGGCGCATTGCAAATGCGCTTCTTGGCCACGAGCGGCTGGCGACCTCAAACCCGCAATTCGCGTTGACGGCGCTCGAGCAGATCAAGACCATGGCGCGCGCCACCGGGGTCATCGCCGACCCCGCATTCCAGGATCGGCTCGCGGCCGTCACCATCGATGTCACGGCGCTTGCGGCGCTGTTCAACCACGCGGTCGAGCTCACCAATCACGAGCGAAGCCTGGGACCGGAAAGCTCCGTCATCAAGATTTTCGCATCCGAGCTTCTGCAGAAGCTCAATGGCCTGCTGCTCGAGGCGGCGGGACCGCACGCATTGACGCAGAGCCCAGTTGCGACCGATTTCGGAACGGTCGACGTCGCGGGCTCCTACCTTCAATCCCGGCGCGTAACCATCTACGGCGGCTCATCGGAAATCCAACGCAACATTCTCGCCCGCCGCGTGCTGAACCTGCCCGCTTGATGGACCTCAATCTTACCCCCGAGCAGACGCTGTTGCGCGAGAGCGCCGCGCGGTTTGCTGCCGCGGCGGGAGCGAAGATGGCACGCGGATTTCGCGCGCAGGATGCGTCCTTCTCTCCGGCACGCTTGCGGCAGGCGGGCGAGCTCGGCTGGCTCGCCATGCTGGTGCCGACCTCGGTCAACGGGCTCGGTCTTGGTCTCACCGAGCTTGCGCTCGTGCTCGAGCAGGCGGGGCGGGGGCTTGTCTGCGAGCCCATCGCGCTTGCGGCGGTCTCGGCGGCGGCGCTTGCCCAGGGACACGCGGCGCATCCGATCATGGAGCGCGTGATGGCCGGCGCGGCTCTGGTCGTTCCGGCGCTGCAGGAGAGCGCCAATGGCGATGATCCTGTTGCGCCGCGCACACGGGCGGCGGGGAAGGGCGCAGCGATGCGGGTTTCCGGGCGGAAGATGTTCGTCTGCGCGGACGGTGCGGAGGGCTTTCTGGTCAGCGCCAATGGGTCGGACGGGCCGGCGCTCTGCTACGTCGCGCGCGATGCGTCCGGCATCGCGGTCTCCGCGATGCCGACGGTGGAAGGGCGCAGGCTTGCCACCCTCGACCTCGCTGATGCGCAAGCCGATCTCATCCCGGCCCGCCAGTCGTCGCGCAATGCGGTGGATGCGCTCCACAGTCTCGCGCTGATCGCGCTCTCCGCCGAGCTCCTGGGCGTGATGGAAAAGGCGCACGAGATCACGCTCGACTACCTGCGCATCCGCCAGCAGTTCGGAAAGCCCATCGGCAGCTTTCAGGCGCTGGCGCATCAGGCCGCGGACATGCATATCCGCCTTGCGGTCACGCGCTCGCTGCTGTTTCAGGTTGCGGCCAACAACGACGTCTACCGCATCGATCCGGTCATGGCGGTCGCGCTCAAGGCCAAGGCCTCGGAGGACGCCATGCACGTGACCCAGGGCTGCATCCAGCTGCATGGCGCGATCGGTTTCACCGACGAGCACGACATCGGCCTCTATCTCAAGCGCGCGATGCTGCTCTCCTCGCTTTTGGGAAACGCGGCTGCGCAGCGCCGCCGCTACGCCGCCATCGCCGGCCTGACCGCTTAGCCAATCATCCCGTTTGAACCAGGAGCAGCAGTTCATGAGCGAGCAACAGGTGGTCACGTATGACCTTGAGGGCGAGATCGCGCTGGTCGGCCTCAATCGTCCGGACAAGCGCAACTGTTTCAACCCGGACGTGCTCAAGGCATTGCTGGAGGCGGTAATGCGCGCCGGGGAGGAAGCCAAGTGCGGCATCATCTTCGGCCACGGCGACAATTTCTGCGCCGGGCTCGATCTGCGCTGGGCGGCGGAGAGCTGGAAGGCCGGACGTTCGCAGCGGCTGCCATTTCCGTTCAACCGCAACACCTTCTTCGAGGCGATGGCGCGCGGCAACATCCCGTTCATTGCAGCGCTGCATGGGGCAACGCTGGGCGGCGGCCTGGAGACGGCCGCTGCCGCGCATATCCGCGTCGCCGACGAATCCACGTTCTTCGGGCTGCCGGAAGGAACGCGCGGCATCTTCGTCGGCGGCGGCGGCTCCGTGCGCGTGGCTCGCCTCATCGGATTTGCCCGCATGCAGGACATGATGCTCACCGGCCGGGTGCTCAAGGCCGAGGAGGCCGAGCGCTGCGGCATCGTGCAATACGTGGTTCCGAGAGGCGAAGCTGTTGCCAAGGCGAAGGAGCTTGCGAGCAAAATCTGCAGGAATGCGCCGCTCTCGAACTTCGCGATCACCAACAGCCTGCCGCGTCTGCAGGACATGTCGTACGACGACGGCCTGTTCTTCGAGCGCATGGCAGCGGAATACACCCGCAGTCCTGAATCGATTGAGCGGCTGCATCAATTCCTGGACAAGAGCGCGCCGCGCGTGCGGCCTGAATGACCGGAAGGAGCGGGGTGCATACAACCATAGATTGTATAAAGTATGAAATGCACTTTCGCACCTTGATTTTTGCAAAACGAACCCAAAGTTCCATCGCGCCTCATCGGGGAAGAACGAGAGTGAAGGGAGCGGGCAATGGCTTTGCGTGACAGCGCGATCGTCGCTTACGCCGAGACCAAGGTGATGGAGAAGAGCGACCGCGACGTGTGGGTTCTCGCGGGCGAGATTCTGGAAGAGCTCCTCGACAAGACCGGTGTCGAGAAGAACGAGATCGATGGCTTGGTCATGTCGGGCCTCACCGGTACCGGCGCGGCCAATCCGTTCTGGGCGCAGACCACCGCTGACGTGCTCGGGCTCGAGGTCGGGTTCTGCGAGCAGGTCCATACCGGCGGCTGCTCGGCTGCGGGCTCTGTCGCCCGCGCTGCGGCCGCCATTGACTACGGCCTGTGCGAGGTCGCCTTCCTCCTGTTTGCCGACACGCATGTGCTGGAGGACCGCACCGACCACAGCCACTCCTACCGGCGCGAATGGACCGAGCCTTACGGGCTCATGGGCCCGCCCGGAGCCTTCGGCCTGCTCAGCCGCCGCTACGAGGCGCAGTACGGCCTCGATTACCGCATGCTCGGCAAGCTTGCGATGACGCAGCGCAATCACGCGCTCCTCAACGAGAACGCCTGCGAGAAGCTGCGCGTCCCGATCACCATCGACGACTACATGAATTCGCGCATGATCGCCGATCCCATCCGGCTTCTTGATTGCGTGATGCGGGCGGATGGCGCCGCCGGCCTGATGATGATGAGCCGCAAGCGCGCCAGAGAAAAAGGGCTTACCAAGAGCATCATCCCGATCGGCTATGCCGAGCGCACGAATTTCATGGGGGGCGAGAACCTGGTTGATGTGACGAGGAGCGGTCACGAGATCTGCGGCCGCAAGGCGCTCACAGCCGCCGGGCTCACAATCCAGGACATCGCCTCGTTTCACCCCTATGACGACTTCATCATTGCCATCATGCTGCAGCTCGAGGCGTTCGGCTTCTGCAAGCCGGGCGAAGGCGTCGCGTTCATCCGCGAGCACGATTTCTCCTACAACGGCGATCTGCCGCTCAATACCGGCGGCGGCCAGATTTCCGCGGGCCAGGCGGCGTGCTCGTCGCACAATCTGGTCGAGGCGGTGCGACAATTGCGTGGCGAAGGCGGCAAGCGCCAGGTCAGGGACACGAGCAACGCGCTCGTGACTGGCATCGGCTGGATCAATTACGGGCGCAACTGGGGCTCGAGCGCGGCCCTAGTGCTGGTCCCGGAATGAGCGAGGCGGCAATGGCGAAAACGCTCAACGACACCCTCGGGATCAAGCGCGCAGTCAAGCACTTCGATTTCTCCGAGCCTTACTGGGAAGGAACGAGGCAGAAGAGGCTCGTGATTCAATATTGCAAGGCGACCGGCAAGTACCAGCACTTTCCGCGCCCGGTAAGCATCTTCACCGGCCGGCGGCGCGATCTCGAATGGCGTGAGGTGTCGGGCAAGGGCGTGGTCTACTCCTACACCATTACCGAGCGCGGCACGCCCGCCTTCCGCGGCGCCGAGCCTTATGCGGTGGTGAGCGTCACGCTCGACGTCGGCGTCAATTTTATCGCCAACATCGTCAACTGCAGCGCAGACGAGCTCAAAGTCGGCATGAAGGTGAAGCCCTACTGGCACTCGCTTGGCGATGGCACCCATCTGATGATGTTCCAGCCTGACAACGGCTCGGCATGAGAAGTGAGGCCGACGCGCGCGGCGTGAAGGCGGTCGCGAGATTCCTGCGCCCGCACTCGGTCGCCATCGTCGGCATGTCGGCGCGCGCGGGCAGTGCCGGCCAGGTCGTTTTGCAATCGCTCAAGCTCAACAAGTTCGCGGGCGACATCCACCTGGTCGGCCGCAGCAGCGAGCCGATCGACGGCAGGCGCGTCTTGCAGAGCGCCGACGAGCTCCCGGAAGGGGTCGATCTTGCCGTTTTCACGCTGCCCGCCGCCGCGGTACGCCCGGCCATCGAGGCGTGTGCGCGCCGCAAGGTCGGCTCCGCAATGATCTTCGCGGCCGGTTTTGCCGAGGTGGGGGAGGAAGCAATGCAGGATGCCGTCGGAGCCACCGCGCGCGCCGCCGGCCTCGCTGTGGTCGGGCCCAATTGCCTCGGCATCCTCAACAACGTCGACGGCATGATGCTCAACATGCTGTATGTGCGCGAGGCACAGCGCGGCGTGGAGCACGGCGTCGCCTTTGTCGGCCAGAGTGGCGGGCTGCTCGGGCATTTCCAGCGCGCCGCCGACGGGCGCGGCCTCCCCGTGAGCTACGTCATTTCGACCGGCAACGAGGCGGGGCTCGAAGGCACCGACTTCATCGAGTTCCTCACTGAAGACCGCGCGACGAGCGTGATCTCCATCTACTGCGAGCAGATCCGCCGCCCACCCGAGTTTCTTGCCGCGTGCCGGCGCGCCCGTGCGGCCGGCAAGCCGATCGTACTGATGCATCCGGGCCGCGGCGCCAAATCGCGCAGGGCTGCACAGTCACATACCGGCGCGCTGATCGGCGATTTCGGGTTGATGAAAACGCAGATGGAGAATGCCGGCGCCATCGTGGTTTCAACCATGGATGAGATGATGGATCTCATCGCGATCCTGGCGCGCTATCCGGTCCCTCCCACCAAAGGACCCGGAATCCTGACCGCCTCGGGCGCCTATGTGGCGCTGACCAACGACTTCGCCGAGGAGCTCGGGCTCGAGCTCCCCGAGCTTGATCCGGCAACGCTCAAGAAGGTGAGCGAAGTGTTGCCCGCATATGGAAACTACGGCAATCCACTCGATGTCACCGCGGGATTCACACCAGACATGCTGCCCGTCGCGACGCGGGCGCTGCTCGATGACCCCAATGTCGGTATGCTGTTCGTGTCGTTTCCGATCAACTATGCGAGCGTGGCAAAGGCGTTCAACGAGGGCATGGCCGGATCGACAAAGCCCAAGGTGCTGGCGGCGCTCGGGGATACCTGGTCGCTTGCTCCCGATGTCAATGACGTGCTCGGACAAAGCCCTGCGGTGCTGTCACGCTCATCCGACCGCATGCTCCGCGCCATCGCGCTCTACACCAAATATGGGCGTCTGCTCGCGTGCGCGCGTGCGCGCGAGCAGGTCTCCCCAGTCGAGGCTATGCCGAAACTCGCAGCGGGCGCCGCGCCGGAGTGGCTGGGAAAAAAGGTGCTGGCCGCAGCCGGCATCCGCATCCCCCACGGTCAGCTTGCCCACACCCCGGAGGAGGCCGTGGCGGTTGCCGGGCGCATTGGCTACCCGGTGGTGCTCAAAGCACAGTCTGCCGCGCTCTCGCACAAGACCGAGGCCGGTGCCGTGATGCTCAATCTCACGAACGAGGCCGCTTTGCGCGCAGCCTGGACAAGCGCGCAGCAAAACGTCAAGGCGGCAGCGCCGGCCATAAATCTCGACGGCTGCCTGATCGAGAAGATGTCACCCAAAGGCATCGAGCTCATGATCGGTGCCAAGCGCGACCCGGCGTGGGGAACCGTCCTGCTGCTCGGTCTGGGCGGCATCTGGGTTGAGGCGCTGCGCGACATGGCACTTCTGCCGGCAGATGCGGACGAGAGGGAGGTCATCGAAACGCTGCAGCGATTGCGCTCGGCGCGGCTCTTTGCGGGAGTACGCGGCGCGCCGCCGGCTGACGTTGAGGCGGTGGCGCAGTCCGTGGTCGCCATAGGCCGGCTCATGGGCAGTGCGCCCGGCATCATTGAGATCGATGTCAACCCGCTGATGGTTCACGCCAAAGGGCAGGGGGCCACAGCGCTTGATGCGCTGATTGTCTCTCAATAAGGGAAGGCGGCGGCAATCGTGCCGCGACCTTGGCGAGATTCATAGTCGATTCTCTAACAACTCCTCAACTTTTTCACCAAAAGATCACTGTGGCGATTTCAATTCGCCAAGCCCGGCCTGCATTGCGAGTTTCGGGCACGTTCACATCGTCTCGCGAATCGGCCATTGCTCGGCGATCGAAAGGCGCATGCAGCCATGAACACGTCGCGACTGATAAGGTTGCCAAACATCGGCGTTCGAAAAAAGGCCGAACCGGCATTGCCGGCGGTCGCTGCCGCGCTGCAATCCTTGTCCATTACGTATCGTCCGGCGGTATTCGCGGATTGCCGGCAGCTCGCTCGATGGATATGCCTGGCGGGAGGCGGCCTGTACGAATTTCTGTTCGACGATCTCATTCCCTTTGTGAGCCCCGTCAATTTTCTCGCCGTGGCCGCCGCCACTCCGCACTATTCCATCTCCTACCGCAACTGCCATGTGGCCGTGGATGATGCAACGGGTGAGGTGGTCGGAGCGGTGAATCTGTTTCCGGCCGATCTTCTCCGCAAGGAGAGCCAGGCGTTGCTGCCTTTTGAGCGGCGAAATCACATCCAGTCGATGGTCGAGTTGCAGGACTGGGGCAGCATGTTTCTCAACGCGCTCGCGGTGGGTGAGCGGCATCGATGCCGCGGGGTCGGCTCGCGTCTGCTTGACTGGGCCGAGGAGCGGGCGCGCCGGTCCGGGTTTGATCGGCTGAGCCTGCATGCCTGGGCGGATAACACGACGGTGCTTGATTTTTACAAGGCACGCGGTTTCGTTACGCTCGCGGTTGCCGATATTCCATATGATGCCAGATTGTGCCACATCGGCGGAAGCTTGCTCATGCAGCGAGTGCTGCATTAACGTCTCGCTCGGCACAGTTCATCACCAATGGCGACCGCCGCGATCATCATTGCGGGCTTCTTTGCGTTGCTCGCGCTCGCCATCGGCATTTTCGTCGCGGCAAATTGGGCGCCGGAACGCACGCTCGCGCAGCTGCAGGGCCGCTGGGCGCCTCCGCCCTCGGTTTTCGTCGATGCGGACGGCATGCGGGTGCACCTGCGCGATGAGGGACCGCGCGAGGATCCGGCTCCGCTCGTGCTGTTGCACGGCACCGGCTCGTCGCTGCATGCCTGGGACGGCTGGGCTGATACGCTGAAAGACAAGCGCCGTGTGATCCGCTTTGATCTGCCCGGCTTCGGGCTCACCGGTCCGTCCCCGCACTCGATTTACGATCTCGACAACGATGTGCGCATGGTGGTCGCGATCCTGGACAGGCTCGGGGTCGAGCGCTGCATTGTCGGCGGCAACTCGCTTGGCGGCGCCGTGGCGTGGCGCACGGCGCTACTGCATCCTTCGCGCGTGCAGAAGCTGATCCTGGTCGATGCGGTCGGCTACCCCGACCATCCGCTCTCGGTTCCCATCGGCTTTCGGCTTGCACGTATGCCGGTGGTCAGCTGGCTCCTGAAAAACACGCTTCCCCGAAGTCTCGTGGTGCAGGGATTGCGCAATACCTTTGGCGATCCGGCCAAAGTGACGCGCGAGATGGTGGAGCGTGCGGTCGAGATCAACCAGCGCAAAGGAAACCGGACGGCGCTCAAGGAGCGGTTTCGGCAACGGCGTCCTGACGCCCTCTATCAGCGCATCGGGGAGCTGACGCTGCCGACCCTGATCCTATGGGGCGGGCGTGATCGCCTCATCCCGCCCGACGATGCCAGGCGCTTCCAGCGCGAGATCGCAGGCAGCGAGCTGGTCCTCTTCGACGATCTCGGTCACGCGCCGGAGGAGGAGGATCCGGCCGGCAGCGTGGAGCCGGTCAAGCGGTTCCTGGAGGCTGATGCCGGCCTGCAAAAGCCCTGAGCAGGCGGGCTTTGGGCCAATTGCGACCACAATTGTTCCGTTACCATCGGGACGGCGGCTTCGCATGCTGGGGGATGCTGAAATGAGACTTTTTGCCATTGCTGCGATCATCGCGTCGTTGACGCTCCCTGCCTATGCCGAGAGCAATCCCGACAAGGAGCAATTGAACAAGGCGATGGAGGAAAAGAAGAAGGAGAGCGCCGAGATCGAGAAGGCCTACCGGGATGCGGCGAAGAGGTTGCCGCCGCCGCCTGCTGCCAAGAAGCCCGATCCCTGGTCCAATCTGCGCTGACTGCTGTGACATGCAGCGTCGCGCCCTGTGCCGATTCCAGGCACGCGGGTTAAGCAGGGGAACTACTTCACCGCGCCTCCGGTGATGCCGCTGATGAAGCGGTCGAGGAAAAGGTTGTAAGCGATCGCGACCGGAACACTCGCGATCAACGCCGCAGCCATCAGCTCGCCCCAATAGAAGATATCGCCGCGAACGAGATCGGTCGCCACCCCGAGCGTGACCGGCTTCTCGTCCGAGGATGAGATGAAGGTCAAGGCGTAGACGAACTCCTGCATGGTCAGCGTGAACGCAAATATGATCACGGTGAGGATTGCCGGCAGCGAGAGCGGCAGCACCGTCTTGACGAACGCACCGAGCACCGTGCAGCCGTCGACGATCGCCGCCTCCTCGATCTCGCGCGGCACTGATTTGAAGAACCCCATCAGCAGCCAGGTGCAGAACGGGATGGTGAAGGTCGGGTAAACCACGACCAGCGACCACAGCGAATCCTGCAGGCCGAGCTCGGAGATCACCCGCGAGAGAGGAAGGAACAGCAGCGTCGGCGGCACCAGGTACGTAAGAAAGATGCCGATACCGAGATTCTCGCCGGTCCGGCCCGGCGTGCGCGCCAGGCTGTAACCGGCGGGCACCGCCACCGCCAACGTGATGGCAACCACGCACAGCCCGATCAGTGCGGTGTTCCACAGCCACTGTACAAACAAGGTCTCCTCGAAGAGATAGCGCAGGTGCTCGAGCGTGGGGGCGGCATTGAACCAATAGGGGTTGGATTGCAGGTTGTAGAGGTCGCCGTCGGTCTTGAACGTCGTGATCAGCATCCAGTAGAACGGAAAGGCGGCAAACGTCACCAGCACGATGATGGCCGCATAGAATGATCCCCGGCCGGCGATTGCTCTGGCTAGGCGCGTCATCTCAAATCTCCCGCCGGCGCAGCACGCGCAGCAAAAAGATCACGGCAACCAGCAGGAAGGGAAACAGAAACAGACAGATGACGGCGCCGTGGGCGACGTCGCCTGAGAGGATTCCGACCTGGAAGGCCAGCGATCCCAATACCTGCGTGCCGTTGATGGGACCGCCCCTGGTAAGCAGGTAGACCACGCTGAGGTCAGTGAACGTGAACACGGTGCCGAAGATCAGCGCGATCACCACGATCGGCGCGATGATCGGCAGGATGATCTGGTAGTTGCGCCGCCAGAAACCGGCTCCGTCGACGGTCGCCGCATCGAGCACGTCCTGCGGCACCGAGGTGAAACCGGCGATGAAGATGACCACCCCGAACGGGAACAGCCGCCAGGCATGGACGACGGTCACCGCGATCATTGCGAGATCCTGCTGCCCGAGCCATTGCCAGCGAGCGGCGGGATCCATCAGGCCGATCGCCACCAGCGTCCAGTTGATCACGCTGTAGAGCGAATCGAACATCCATTGCCATGCCAGCGTGGCGAGCGAGACCGGCACCGCCCAGGGCAGAACGACCAGCGCGCGCGCAAGTCCGCGGCCCGGGAAGTCCTGCATCAGCAGCATGGCGGCGAACTTGCCGAGCAGCAGGCCGATCACCTGTGCCCCGATCGTGAACACGAAGGTATTGATCAGCGTGCGACGGAAGATGTCGCTGTCGAGGACGTCGGTGAAGTTCTTCAGCCCGACGAACCGGTAGTTCGGATCGAAAATGGTGTAGGCGCTGACGCTGTAATAGATCGCGAGGAAGAACGGCAGCGCGACCAGGATGAGGACATAGAGTATCGCAGGGGCAATGAAGAGGGGGCCGATCACCTCGGCACGGTCGAGCAGGAAGCGGGATTTGGGCCGGGGTGCAACGGCTGTTATCGCGGTCATGGCGCAGCCGTTCGCATCACGGGTGACGGGCGCTACGCCCGTCGCGATCGAAATAGCGCAGCTCCGTCTCGCGGACGGCAAACATGCAACGCACCCCGGGTGCAATGCCGGCCAGCGTCGCGTGCGCGGGCAGCTTGGCCGTGACCTCGCGCTTGGCGACAAGGCCGTCCAGCGCGCCGTAGAGGATATGCTCCGAGCCGAGATATTCCACGCGCTCGACGCAAAACGGGAATTCGACCAGCGCCGCGCCGTTGAGAAGGTGCTTGGGCAGGAAATTCTCCGGACGAAAGCCCATCGATCCGCCCTCGCGCTCGATCAGGTTCATGGGCGGCGTGCCGAGAAAGCTCGCCACGAACTCGTCCGCCGGATGCTCGTAGATTTCGCTCGGAGTGCCCACCTGGCGAAGCCTGCCGTGGTCGATGACCGCGATGCGATCGCCCATCCCCATGGCTTCGACCTGGTCGTGGGTCACATAGATGGTGGCGGTGCGCACGGTCTGCTGGAACGTCTTGAGCTCGCTGCGGGCGCTTGCGCGCAGCTTCGCGTCGAGGTTCGATAATGGCTCGTCCAGCAGGAAAACCGTCGGATCGCGGACCAATGCGCGCGCCAGCGCGACCCGCTGTCGCTCGCCGCCGGAGAGCTGGCGCGGACGCCGCGCCAGCAGGTGATCGATGCCGAGCAGGCGCGCCGCCCATTCGACCTTGCGCTTGATCTCGTCGCGCGGCGTGCCCTGCGTGCGCAACGGGAAGGCGATATTGTTCCAGATGGTGAGGTGCGGATAGAGCCCGTAGCTCTGGAATACCATGGCGACCCCGCGCCCGCGTGGCGGCACGTCGTTGACCACCTCCCCGTCGATCAGCACCTGCCCGGAGGTGGGCCTCTCAAGACCGGCAATGATGCGCAACAGCGTGGTCTTGCCGCAGCCGGAGGGACCGAGCAGCACCAGGAACTCGCCATCGCGCGCGGTGAGGCTGATGCCATCGACCGCCCGCACCTCGGCGAACTCCTTGGTGATGTCACGGGTTGCGATTGCGGCCACCTCGGCCTCCTTGGGGCGTTCGCTTGTAGGTTGGGTTAGCGCGGCCCCGATATTCGTGCAGGTCGATGAATCGAACCGCGCGTAACCCAACATCACTCTCCGGGTTGGGTTACGCGCGGAACAGCCGTATCGCGAAAAGGATCGATCGCGGGCCGCGCTAACCCAACCTACGACGCCAGGCTACGTGCGGGTCGACCACTTGCTGTAGATCAGCTCGATCTCCTTGGTGCCCCACTTGACGGCGTCCTCCGGCGTCATCTTGTCGGTTGCGGCATTCGCCATCATGTCGGGGATGATGAAATTGTCCGCCACCTCGTCAGCGGCGGGCGTCGAGGGCCCCGGATAGCCAAACACGGCGCACCATTCGTCGGCCGTCTCCAGCACCTTGAGCTTGTCGGGCGGATGCGAGGTCGGATCATTCGATAGGATCGGCATCGGCTTCGGCACCAGATTGGCGAACAGCGGATGATCGTATCCGGTGGATGCCTTGAAGGCATCGCCGTAATGGTCAGCGTAGTGCTTGAGAAACTCGACGGCGGTCTCCTTGTTGCGCGCGAATTTCCAGATGATGTACGAGTTCGGCGCTCCCGCGGCCAGCCGGCGCACCGTGCCGGCCGGAGTCTTCCAGAGCTGGAGCTTGTCCGCCAGCTGCGGATTGGACTTCTGGATCGATCGGTATGCCGAGATCGGGTTGTGGATCCAGGAGCCGCGGCCGGACGCCAGGAAGCGGTTGTTGCCGGCGTCGTCCCACGACAGGACCTCGGGATCCATCGCCTCCTTGTAGAGCGCGCGCACGTACTTGACGACGTCCAGCGTCTCCTTGGAATCCAGCGTGACGCGCTTGCCGGTCTCGTCGCATTCCGAGGCGCCGTGGCTCCACAGCATGCTGCGGTAGGAATTGTTCGCATCGACGCAGTGCGAGAGGGCAATGCCGGCCGGATACCCCTTCTGCTTGAGCTTGGCGCCGCCGACACGGACGTCCTCCCAGGTATCCGGCGTCATGGCGATCTCGTCCCACAGGTCCTTGCGGTAGAGGCCGGGGAAGTCGATGAAATAATCCGGAAACGCACTCCAGGTCTTGCTCTCCTCGTTCCACGCGATCTGACGGCCCATGGGCAGAACCTTGCCGTGTTTTGCCTCGAGCTCCTGGATCAGTGCCGTCATGTCATAGGCATGCTTGGCATAGAGGTGCGGGCCGCCTGAGCCGTTGAAGCCGAAGATGTCATGGCCAGCGCCGGCTGCGACCTCCGCCGCCGCGCGCGCCGGCAGCTCGAGGTGCGGGATGTGGTCGATCGTGGCCGTGATCCCGTTCTTCTTGCCCCACTCGCGCACGAAGCCGTCGATCCATCTGTCATATTCTGGAATGAAGTGGCTCCACTGGATGATCTTCAGCGTCTTGGTCTGGGCAAGGGCAGTTGAGACGAACGGCGCGGCGAGCGCAGGCGCGAGTCCGCCAATCCCCGCAGCGGCGGTCGATCTCTTCAGAAAGCCTCGTCGTGTGATGCCGCGGCTTTGCTTGTTTCCTCCGGATCCCATTTTTTAACTCCTTGACGGGTTGATGTTGCTGAGTATCGGGGCGCGCCCGCCGATCCGGTCGCGCCGGGCTGGCCGTGCGCCTGGTCGATGCCCCGCCTCACGGGTCATCGTCAGTACCCATTCGATTGGTCGAAGGCTGGCGCACAAATGCGCAATGCGAAAAGGCGCCGGTTGCGTCGGCTCACATTCACATTGCGGGCCGATGCCATCGACTCGTGCGCTCATGGGTGGCGCCGTCGTTCGCGGCCGGGAAAGCCCGGCGCGCATGCCATTCGACTGCGGCATTATGGATATGCATCAGGAACATGACAACTGCCAAAGCTGTCACAGGGGTGTGATTCCTGCTGTGTCGCCTCTGCGACCGATCGACGCCCGAGCCTGATTGGCGCTACGCGAGCCGGATCAAGCGAGCTCGTCGGCGATCCAGCGCGTGACCGATCGCCGCCGCGGCGACCAGCCGAGTGCGAGCGCGGCCTTTCCGCGCACCCGGCTGTTCGAGCCGAGCGAGAACACCGCCATGCTGCGGCCCCAGGCCGCGATCGCCTGTTCGGCGGACCAGGATTGGGCGGCGCCAAGGCCGAGCCGCGCCGCGATGGCGGCGGCGATGTCGCCCAGAGCCTCCTCGCCGCTCTCGACGTACATGAATGTACCGGCGGGGGCTTTCGCCAGCGCCAATGCATACAGCGCCGCCACGTCCGCGATATGCACGTTCGACCAACGGTTACGGCCGCGTCCTATATAGCGTGCAACCCCGGATCCCTTGGCCTGGTGCACCAGCGCAGGGATCTGCACACTCTGTGCCGGCGGTCCCAAAGCATTGCCGTAGATCATGGTATTGCAGAGCACCACTGAGCGAATGCCGGGGGCATCAAGCACAAGCCGGTCGATTGCAACACGCGCGGCCTTTTCGGCGATCGGCTCGATCGGACCTGCCTCATCGAAGATTCGATCGGACGGCTCGCCCATGGCGAGATCGGCCACGATGCTGCTGCCGCTGCTATGCAGGAGCGGCTTGCCGGAGCCGGCAAGCGCCGCAATCAGCGCCTCGACCGCGTCGCGATGATCGCTGCTGGCGGCATTGATGACCGCATCCGCAGCTCGGGCTTCGCTGTGCAAAAGCGCCGCATCGTCAAGCGAACCGATAGCCGCCTCTACGCCGTGGACAGCCACCGCCTCGGCTTTGGCCTTGTTGCGAACGAGGCCGCGAACGCTGTGGCCTTGCGCAACCAGCGCCGATGCGACGGCGCCGCCGATGAAGCCGCTTGCACCGGTGAGGAAGACACGCATTTGCCGCGTCTAATAGCGCGCGTTGCCGGGCGTTCTCGGAAACGGGATTGCGTCACGCACGTTGGAGAGGCCGGTGACGTAGGCCAGCGTGCGTTCGAAGCCGAGCCCGAAGCCCGCGTGCGGCACCGTGCCGTAACGACGCAGGTCGCGGTACCAGGAATAGTGCTCCGGGTCGATGTCGCGCTCCGCCATGCGTGAGTCCAGCATTGCAAGGCGCTCCTCGCGCTGGCTGCCCCCGATGATCTCACCGATGCCGGGCGCAAGCACGTCCATGGCGGCGACGGTGCGCCCGTCATCGTTCACCCGCATGTAGAACGCTTTGATGTCCTTCGGGTAGTTCATCACGATCACGGGCTTTTTGGCATGCTTCTCGGTGAGATACCGCTCGTGCTCGGATTGCAGGTCCACGCCCCATTTGACCGGATACTCGAATTTCTCCTTTGCCCGCTCGAGCACCGCAATTGCCTCGCCATACTCCATGCGCACGAACTCGGAGCCGACGATGCCTTCGAGCTTGGCCAGAAGCCCTTTCTCGATGCGCTGGTCGAAAAAGGCGAGATCCTCCTGCCGTTCCTTCAGCAGCATCTCGAAGGTGAATTTCAGGAGCTGCTCCGCGAGCGTGGCGTTATCCGAGAGGTCGGCGAACGCGATCTCCGGCTCAATCATCCAGAACTCGGCGAGGTGGCGGCTGGTGTTCGAGTTCTCGGCCCGGAAGGTGGGACCGAAGGTGTAGACCTTGGTGAGCGCGAGGCAATATGCCTCCACGTTGAGCTGCCCCGATACGGTGAGGAACGCCTCGCGGCCGAAAAAATCCTGCGCGAAGTCCACCTGTCCCTGAGGCGTGTGCGGCGGGTTGGCAAGATCGAGCGTCGAGACGCGGAAGAGGGCTCCGGCGCCCTCCGCATCCGAGGCGGTGATGATCGGCGTATTGACCCAGAAGAAACCATTCTGGTCGAAGAAGCGGTGGATTGCCTGCGCGAGCGTGTGGCGCACGCGCGTCGCCGCCGCAATCACGTTCGTGCGCGGCCGCAGATGGGCGACCTCGCGCAGGAACTCCATGGTGTGCGGTTTTGGCTGGATCGGATAGCTGTCGGGATCTTCCACCCAGCCGATCACCTTGACCGCGCTTGCCTGCATCTCGAAAGGCTGCCCCTTGGCCGGCGAAGGCACGATCGTTCCTGTCGCCTCGATCGCACAGCCGGCTGTAAGTCTCAGGACTTCGTCGGCATAATTGGCCAGCGTGCTGGGCGCGACCACCTGCACCGGGTGAAACGACGAGCCATCGGAGAGATGCACGAACGAGATGCCGGCCTTTGAATCGCGCCGGGTACGCACCCAGCCCTTGACCGTGACCGGCGCGTCGGCGGACGCTTCTCCGGCCAGGATCGCACGTACGTTGAGCGTTCGGCTCTCCATTCGACCGACGGTTATCACGCCCGCCGGCGGGGTCGCAATCGAGCGCGGGCCGTCGGGATTCCCCGGTTTTTCCCCGGTACGGCCATGCGCTGCCGGATTTGCGGCCCGCTTTTGCCTAAAACGAGTGTTTGAAAAACAATAGTCCGTTTGAATTCGGAGGGGAACGCGAATGGTCGCACATTTTCCACATTTGACCCCGCTTGCCGGCAAGCTTCTGGAGATCGCGGCCGCCGCCTGCGTGAGCGCATGCATCGCGCTCCTCATGGGTAACTTGCGCGAGCCGCCGCGCCCGCTGGGTGCCTCGGTTGTGCAACTCGTCTCTGCCGACCAGCAAATCGCGGGGCATTAGGCGGAAGGCGGCCCTGCCATCGCCAGCGTGCCGCTACGTACATACCGCCGACACGCAGCATCCCCGGCAGCCACCGGTAACGATTCGTTTTCTCAAAACCCTTTCAGCTGTGTGGTTCTTTGGATGTTGCCCTGATCTGCACCAATTTCTGGGTTTACTGCTGGCGGGCTTTCGGGAGGGGCTACCCGCTGCCTTGGGGGTTTTCGGCAGCGGATGCGCAAGGACATGGGACAGGGCTGGGCAAGCCGGATGATGACCTGGCATTTGCGGTTACGCTCCGTGTGCCGCCCGCTTGTGGTGGCCGCTGCGGCGGGCTTTGCGGCAGCACTCGGCGGCTGCGACCACGACAGCGCGCCCGTCCTCAACGGCCGCCACCTGCAGCCGTTGTCCGAGCGCATGGTGGCCGAGCTCGACAAGCACAATATGAGCAAGGAATCCCCCCTCCTTGTGCGCATCTTCAAGGAAGAGTCGGAGCTGGAGGTCTGGAAAGAGGACAGGAGCGGCCGTTTCGCTCTGCTCAAGACCTATCCCATCTGCCGCTGGTCGGGAGAGCTTGGGCCGAAGTTCCAGGTGGGGGACCACCAGGCGCCGGAGGGCTTCTACACCATCACGCCCGACCTGATGAATCCGAACTCCAACTATTACCTCGCCATCAATACCGGCTATCCAAACGCATACGACCGGGCGAACGGACGCACCGGCGAATTCCTCATGATTCATGGCGACTGCAAATCGGTCGGCTGCTACGCCATGACCGACGAGCAGATTGCGGAGATCTACGCGCTTGCGCGCGAATCGTTCTTCGGGGGGCAGAAGTCGTTCCAGATTCAGGCCTACCCGTTCCGCATGACGCCGCTCAACCTCGCCCGGCATCGCGACTCCACGCACATGTCGTTCTGGAAGATGCTCAAGCAGGGTTACGACCATTTCGAGGTGACGCGCCTCGCGCCCAAGATCGACGTCTGCGAGAAGCGCTATGTGTTCAATGCCGAGAGCAAGGCTGCTTTCAACGCCGCCGAGCGTTGTCCCGCCTACCGCGTCCCGCAGCAGATCGCCGCCGCCGTGCGCCAGAAAGAGCGCCGCGACGACACCCAGATTGCGACGCTGATCAGGCGCGGCGTGCCGGCTGCGTCGGATGCGAGCGGCGGCGGCACGCACCCGGTCTTTGTCGCCGGCGCCTCGCGCACCAACCCCGGCGTCACGGTCCGCACCGCCTCGGCCGGTATGCCGCTCGGTTACAGCGCGCCGCTACCTGCGCCGCCCGCATTCACGACCGCCTCGGTCGCATCTCAGCCGGCGCGGGTGGCCATGCCGGGCGGGGCGACCCCATCGAAGCGGGAGCGGGTCGCTGAGCAAACGAACGAGCCGGTCGCCCAGCCAAAGAGCGAGCCGGCGAGCCCGCCCAGGCGCGAGCCGGCCAGCACGCCAAGCTTGCTGAGCGGCGCCCAGCCCACGCTGCCTGCGGGTGGATTTTCAGCCCGTCCTGGCGGGCCGAGCTGATTCGGTAATCGCGAGCCTCTGCTCCCTGCCAGCTTTTTCCCGTGCCGCAGCCGGCCGCGAGTGCGCGCGTAGCACGCCTGCTCGGCCAGATTGGTCTCAAGTCGGCAGACTTGCAGGTTGTCTGGATCCTTCCCCGCGAGATCGCCAGAAATCGTCCTGAAGTGCGGCTGCTTCCTCCTCGAGCAGAGGACCGATCACCTCGACTGGGCGCTGGCCGGCCGCGAAGACTACGCGGCACGGCAGCTCGAGCGTCGGGTTCTCGGGGTGATTGCCGGTCGCCGTCTTGAGCGACTTCTCGGTCTGCCCAAACACCACCCGGCCGATACCGGCCCAGTAGATCGCGCCCGCGCACATCGCGCAGGGCTCGGCGGAGGAGTAGACCGTGCAGCTCGCGAGGAAGCTTGCGCCATAGGCGCGCGACGCGCGTGACGCCAGAAGCCGCTCGGCATGAGCGGTCAGGTCGCCGTCCTGCTCGGAAAAGCCATTGCCCTGCTCCATCAGCACGGTCCCGGCTGCGTCTGCCAGCACGGCGCCGAAAGGGTGATCGCCCCGCCGCCGAGATTGCCGCGCGACCTCGAAGGCACGGCGGAGCAATGCTTCGTCATGGGGAGCCGGCTTGCCGGGCTCGACAGCATGCGCCATCAATCATCCTCCGATCTGGCCACAGCTGTGTCGTCGGTCGGGACGAAGGATCGTCGCCAGCAATGTTTCCCGCCAGAACTAGCATGTCAGCGATTCAGGATCAAAAAGTGAGCGACGCCCGCGAGGACTCGGCTGCTGCATTTGCGCGATTTGTCTGCACGACGCGCTTTCGCGATCTTCCTTCTGATGTGATTGCCATCGCCAAATGTGCCGTTCTCGACACGCTTGGCGTGGCGCTCGCCGCTTCCGGCATCGGCGAGGGCTGCAACGAGGTGGTCGCGTTCGCGATCAGCCAGGCGGGTCGCGCGGAGGCGGCAATCTGGTCGAACGGCCGGCGCGTCTGCGCGTCAATGGCCGCGCTTGCCAACGGCGCTCTCGCCCGCGCGCTTGACTACGACGATCTCATGGACAGCCCGCAGGCGCACGTGTCCGTGTGCACCGTGCCGGCCGCCATGGCAATGGCGGAGCGCCGCCACCAGCCGGTTCCCGGGAAAGAGCTCATTCTGGCCATTGCTGTGGGCTGCGAGATTCAGCACCGGCTGGCGCTTGCAATGGTTCGTGGACAGGATCCGGCCCACTTTCCGGTCATGCTCGCCACGCAGATTTTCGGATATTTCAGTGCGGCTGCGGCCGCCGGACGGTTGTTGCGGCTCCCACCCGAAAGGATGCAAAGCGCGTTCGGGCTTGCGCTCATGCAGGCGGCCGGAACCGAGGAGATGGTCGTGCACAGCACGAGCAGCATGGGCAAGTGCATCTATGCCGCGTTCAGCAACCAGGGCGGCGTGCAGGCAGCAATGCTGGCCGACCAGGGGGTGCCGGCGGTCGGCGGGATACTCGACGGCACGGCGGGTCTGTTCGCGGCCTATTACGGGCGCCACTACGATCGCGCAACGCTGACCGAAGGTCTTGGTCGCGCGTATCTCTCCACCGCTCGCTGCTTCAAGTTCTGGCCCGGCACCCTCATTGCGCACCCTTTCATTGAAGCGGCCCTCAAGCTGCTGGCGCGGGACCGCATCAGACCAGGCGACATCGCAGCGGTGCGCGCTCGGGTCGGGGTATGGGGGAAGACCATGTCGGAGCCGCTTGCGGACCGCAAGCGCCCGCCGACATCGGCTGCGGCGATGAACAGCCTTCCCTTTATCCTTGGCAAGGTGCTCGCCAACGGCACCGTCACGCTTGCCGATTTCAAGGGACGCCTGCGCAGCCAGCCGGCTGCGCTCGCGATGGCAGATAAATTCAGCTATCGCTACGAGCCCGAGCACAACAATGCGAGCGGGCTCGAAACGGGGATGCTGGAGATCGCGACGACGGACGGCCGCAAACACGAAATTGGCATCGAGCCGCCCCGCGGTCATCCGCAGCGGGCGCTCTCATTCGATGAGATCGCAGAAAAGTTCGCACGCAATGTCAAGTACGCCGCCGTCGTGCCTGACCTGCGCCGGGTAGAAAGGATGATCGAGTCCGTCAGGAATATCGACAAGGCCGATGACGTACGCGGTCTGGTCGCGACCATTGTCAGCCGCCGGCGGCGGTGAATCCGTCAAATCAGTGAACGGGCATCAGTTTGTAGCTCTGCACGTCGGTTGGCAGGGCGCGCAACGCCGCTCCCAGGTCGGCTGGCTCGCGGCCGGGCGGATAGGGATCCACGTAGCGGCCCCGACAGGTCAGGCTCAGCGTGTCGGCTGCGAACGGAAACGGGTCGAGGCTGTAGGTTTCCTCGTCGAGCTTGCGCAGCGTGATGTTGGTGTCCTCGTCAAGGCTGACCGGCACATGGATGTAGACTTCCTCGTCCCGCTCTATGGGATGACGAAGGTGAAAATAGAGAGAAAGCGTGTCGAAGAACTGGAGCTGCTTATAGTTCTGAAAGATCTGGGCCTGCTCGCTCAAGGGCCGGCTTTCCGGATTCGCAGCCAGCTCGTCCTTCAGGTGCCGCTGCCGGTCGAGCTCGCCCGCCAGCATCGCCTCGAGCTGCGCGCGATGAGCATCCGGGATGGGAATGGAAAGGTTGTTCTGCACCCGCACCACGAACTGGCTGAAGCCGTAGCGCCGGTTGTAAAGCCCCCAGGTGTGCATGCTCGACAGCAAGCCGCAGTAGGGGTGGTGGCTCTGGTTGTGATCTGGCGAGCCGATATTGGTCTTGATTGCATCCGGAACGGGGGTCCGGGCCATCAGGTAGGGAAGCCGCGTATTCGGGTCGAGGCCGGGATTTCTGTCATAGCCATCCCATCCGCGATCATGATTCTCGACCACATAGAGAACGAGCGGCCCGGGGTTGAGCCCCTCGAACGAACTGTTTCCAAATGCGCGCGCCATCTGACCGCACAGGTCCATGTGCTCGAGCATCGTCGATACGAAATGCGGTTCGCCCTCGGGCGCGGATTGTACCATCATGGCGGCTATGACCTCGGGACAAAGGAGCGGTCGACGACCGTCTCAGGATTGAGCTTGTCTAGCGGAAAATTCTGCGCCTTGGCCACCCATTCCCATGTTTTCGCCAGCAACGCAGGCTCATATGTGCCTATTCCATTCTTTGCACTGATCTCGTTCTTGATCAGCCCTCCGGCGATCTCGCACTCCGCCGCATCGGTCTCCAGGTCGATGTCGGGCACCATCGCCTTGAGCGCCTTGGCCGCGCCCATCGGGTTGGCGGCAACGAAGGCGACCGACTTGTAGAATGCCCGCACCATCCGCGCGGCAATCTCTGGACGCTCCTTGATAACGCGAGCCGAGGCAATCATTGAGGAGCCATATCCCTCGAGCCCGTACTGCGACCACGGCAAGATGACAAGCTCCTTGCCGGCTTTCTTGACCACCGATGCTGTCCCCGGAGAAGCCGTGACCCAGTTGATGGTCGCGTCGATCTTGCCTGAGGCCAGCAGGGGAGCGAGCGTATTGACCTCGACCTTCTGCAGATTGATCTTCGTGACATCGAGCCCGTTCATTGCGGCAAAGATCGGCCATATCGTGTTCGACGAGGAGAACGTTGCCGTGCCGACGGTGCGACCGGCAAGATCCTTGATTGAGTTGATGCCGCTGCCCTTCACCGTGAAATTCGCATCGGGCTGCTTGTTGTAGATCGAGAGGACGGCCTTGACCGGAATCGGGCCTTGCGCCGCCGCCGCCATCAATGGACCGATGGCGGCCATTGCAAAATCCGCAGTGCCGGTTGCAAGCTTGGTGATCACATCGACCGAGCCGCGGCCGATCCGGATGGTGACATCGAGCCCCTCCTGGGCGAAGAAGCCCTCCTGGACGCCGACATACGGATAGGCTTCCTCTCCCGAGGGCACCCAGTCGATCATGAAGTCGACCTTGTCGGCGGCGCGGGCGGCCGCGCTTGCAAAGAGGCCAGCTACCACCATGACTGCGAGCGAGAGAGACCTGAGCATCAGATTCTCCTTGTTCAACGAAATGCAAAGCTGCGAAAGTGGAGCGGTGCGCTGTCGGGGTGCGAGCGGACCTGCGAAGGGATCGCCAGCACAGCCGTTCCGCAAAACTGCCAAAGCAAAAACGGTGCCAGATCAACGATACTTCAGCTTCCCACACGTTGTCGAGGAATTATCCGTGTCGAGTTGCCAGCAAGCATTGAGGCGCCATTGATGGCGCAAGCGGCAAGCGATCGATTCGTGGGACGCTCGCTCCCGCGGCGCGAGGATCGGCGCCTGCTTGTCGGTCGCGGCCAATACGTATCCGATCTCGTGCTGCCCGGCATGCTTCACGTCGCGTTCGTCAGGAGCCCGCTCGCGCACGCCCGTATTCGCTCGCTGGATTTGACGCGAGCCGCAAATGCGCCCGGGGTTGCGCTCGTCTTGTCCGCAGTCGATTTGCAGCGCGCGCTGCCGCCTTTGCCCGACCATCGAGTTCCCATGCCTCGCAAGTGGCGAGAAGCGGTCGCGCACAAGATCAGTCATCCCCGGCAGCCGTTACTGGCCGCCGACAAGGTCCACCACGCCGGCGAAGCCATTGCGCTCGTTGTCGCAGAGAGCCGCCATTGCGCCGAGGATGCCGCCGCCCTGGCCGTGGTTGATCTGGAGCCGCTGCCGGCGGTGATCGATCCCGAAGCCGCGCTTGCTCCGGATGCGCCGCTCTTGCACGAGCACTTGGGCAGCAACCTGATCGGCGAGATGAGCGTGCACAAAGGCGATGTCGAGCGCGCGCTCGCAGAGGCCCCGCATCGGCTTTCACGCCGCTTCTATCATCATCGCTACGCCGCCATGCCGATGGAATGCCGCGGAGTCGTGGGCGCCTATGACTCGAGGACCGATTCGCTGACCATCTGGTCTTCGACCCAGATGGTGCACATGGTGCGCGCGGCTGTGGCCAACACGCTTGGCCTGCCCGAGGCCCGCGTGCGCTGCGTGGCTCCCGATGTGGGCGGTGGCTTCGGCGTCAAGGGACATGCCTATCCGGAAGAGCCGATCATCGCTTTCCTGGCGCGCAGGCTGGGCAGGCCCGTGCGATGGATCGAGGATCGCTATGAGCATTTCCTCTGCGCGTGCCAGTCCCGCGACCAGATTCATGACGTGGAGATCGGATTTGACGACAGCGGGCGCATACTGGCGCTGCGCGATCGCATCATCGGCGACAGCGGCGCCTTCAACCCGCTCGGGGCGCCGATCGCGTACAACACCATCGTTCACCTGCCAGGCCCCTACAGGATCGATCACCTTGCCGTGACGTATCGGATCGTGTGCACCAACAAGGTTGCGAACGCGCCCTATCGCGGAGCCGGACGGCCTGAGGCAGTGCAGGCGATGGAGCGGTCGATCGACCTGATTGCCCAGCAACTCGGACTGGAGCCGGCGGAGGTGCGGCTGCGCAACATGATACGAGCCGATGAGATGCCCTACAGCGTCGGCATTCCCTACCGGGATGGCGAGCCGATCCTTTATGACAGCGGCGACTATCCGGCTGCCGCCCAAAAGGCGTTGGATGCGCTGGGCGGCATCGAGGCGTTCCGACGGCGCCAGCGCGCGGCGCGGCAGGAGGGACGCCATCTCGGGCTCGGGCTTGGCTGCTATACGGAAGGCACCGGCGTGGGGCCGTTCGAAGGCGCAACGGTACGGATCGAGACCACGGGCAAGATCTACGTGACGTCAGGCGCGTGCCCCCAGGGTCAGGGGATGGAGACGATCTTCTCCCAGATCGCAGCCGACCAATGGAAGGTCGCGCCCGATGATGTGATCGTCGCGCTCGCCGATACCGCCACCATCCCAATGGGCTTCGGCACCATCGCCAGTCGCAGCACCGTGACCTTCTCGACCGCGCTCCACCATGCGAGCATGCGGCTGCTGACGAAGGCGCGTGCAATCGCCGCCAACCTCCTGGAGTGCGATAGCGGAGATCTCGAACTGCGCGATGGCGGCCTTGGTATTGTGGGTGTGCCCGGCCGGTCGGTGACGCTGGCGCAGATCGCGGCCGCCGCGCGCCCCGGCTGGGATCATGCGCGCCCCCCCGGCATCGACGCCGGCCTCGAGGAGACATTCTACTACGAGCCGCCGACTGTGACCTGGGCCTATGCGGTGCATGCCGCCGTCGTCGAGGTCGACATCGAGACCGGGGGCGTGAAGATCGATCGCTATGTCATCGCCCATGACTGCGGCGTTACCGTCAATCCAATGCTGGTGGAGGGCCAGGTCATCGGCGGAACCGTTCAGGGTCTCGGCGGCGCGTTGTTGGAAGAGCTAGCCTTCAACGCGCAAGGCCAACCACTCTCGGTCTCGCTCGCGGACTACCTGCTGCCGACCGCGAGCGATCTTCCGCATTTCGAGCTCGTCCATCAGCAGATTCCCTCGCCGCTCAATCCTCTCGGGGTCAAAGGGCTGGGCGAGGGTGGCGCGATCGCGCCGCCGGTTGCGATCGCCAACGCCGTGGCCGACGCCCTGGCGCCGTTCGGCGTCGAATTCAACCACACCCCGATCAAGCCCGGCCGGATTGTGGACGCCGTGCGTGCGGCAAAGCAACGCCGCGCGGCATCTCTAGCCGAAGCCCGGACTTAGAAGGCATATTGGAATGGCAAGCCCTGTTTGCTCTCAGGCGCGAATGCAAGAGTGATGCGATCATGGAACAGGATCTTGGCGCATTGATACGCACCGATGCGGTGCATCGATCGGTCTATACCGATCCCGCGATATTCGACCTTGAGATGGAGCGCATATTCGGGCGCACATGGGTGTTTCTCGGACACACCAGCGAGATTCGCGAGGCCGGCGACTACAAGACCACCCATATCGGCCGGCATCCCATCATCCTGTCGCGGCTGAGCGACGGCGGCGTCGCTGCGCTCTTCAACCGCTGTCGTCATCGCGGGGCAACGGTCTGCCAGCATGAGCTCGGCAACAGCCGGTTTTTCCGGTGCGCCTATCACGGCTGGACCTACGCCAACAGTGGCAGGCTGATCGGCGTTCCGCATCCCGCCGGCTACGGGCCTTCGTTTGCGCGCGAGGAACTGGGGCTCGCGCGCGTGCCGCGTGTTGCGATCCATCGCGGTTTCATCTTTGGCAGCCTGACAGCGAAGGGTCCGAGCCTCGACGAGCATCTCGGAGGCACGAAGACGCTCATTGATGAGTTCTGCGAGGTTTCACCGACCGGCGAGATCGAGGTGTTCCCCGGCTATCAGAAATGCGCCTACGACGGGAATTGGAAATACCAGGTCGAGAACGGGGTCGATCCATATCACGTCCAGCATCTTCATCGCAGCACCTTCACCGAGCAAGCGCTGAAGATCTACAGCGAAGCCAAGGGTCTGGTCGTGGACATGGATGGGCATGGCGTCACCGATCATCGCGATACCGGCCCGCTGCCGCCGGACGGTAACCCGAGCGGGGGCTTCAATGTGGTGATATTTCCGAATCTCGTTCTTCTGCGCACCCAGATTCGGACGATCCGGCCGATATCGGTCAACCGCACGGAAATCTACACGAATGTGGTTCGCCTGCAGAACGTTCCGGAGGAGCTCAACATCCGCCGCTTGCGCTCGCAGCAATTCGAGTTTGGGCCGGCCGGTGTGGTCTATGCCGATGACCTGGAAATATTCGAACGGACGCAGGAAGGCCTGCAAAGCGCTGCCGTCGAATGGCTCATGTTCTCGCGTGGGCTCTGCCGCGAGAAAATGCATGGCAAGTATCTGTCGAGCACCATGTCCGATGAGACCCAGCACCGGGGCATGTATCGGCACTGGAAGCAGCTGATGACGGCCGCCCAAAGTTCGGACGAAGCCTCGAGCGCTGCCGGTGAGCGCGTCCAAGATGGCCGTTGATCCAGGCGTCGTCGAGCAGTTCCTCTACCGCGAGGCGCGTCTTCTGGACGAAGGCCGCTTCGACGAATGGCTCGACCTGTTCACCGCGGATGCAGTCTATTGGCTGCCTGCTGGCGCGGGCGATACGGATCCCGACCGGCAGGTCTCGATCATCTACGACACCCGGCACGAGATGGAGAAGCGTGTCGCGCGACTCAAATCCGGCTGGGCGCATGCCCAGGATCCGCCTTCGCGGACGCATCGTGTCGTGTCCAACGTCGAGCTGTCGGAGTCCGAGCCTGATGGAGAGGGCCTGACCGCTTCGACGGTCATGGTGCTATTCGCCTTGACCCGGCACAAGCATGCAATCCATTCAGCGCGCTGCGAGTTTCGCTTGCTGCGCGAGGGCACCCACTGGAAGATCGCCCGCAAGAAGGTCAGTCTGCTGCGAAGCAATGAGGCTCTTGATGGCATTCCGTACCTTGTCTAGCCAAGCCGCGGAGCCCCATGCCCAGGACGGAGTACGGTGGGCAAAATCGTTCACGACCAGATTTCTTGGTGGGCACGGCGCGCTGTTAGATTTTGCCCACGCTGATGGGGCAGGGGAGCGCGCCTTTGCCCACCCTACGCGAACGTGTTTCAATTTCATCGACAACCGCATTAGGAAACGCGGAGTGCTCGAATGAAAGAGCGGGAAAGCGCGTGGGTGCTGGCGAACGAGTTTGCACGCGTGCGGGTCTCGGTGGATCACCGCGGCAATGCTCCCCGGCTGCGCATCGAGGATCTCGACAGTGGTCTGTCGATCTGTCTCGATTCGCTGCTGCTGGCGGGGCTGGTATGGGCAACGGATGAGACGCTCGCCATCCATGTCGACCCGGAGGCGCCGCACGCCGCAGCGCCTGGCGAAACGGCCGGCGCACGGTGAAATCGCAAGGGCGGCAATCCCGGCCGCGAAAACGCACAAGCCGCTCCGGCATGCGTCTCTTCGCACAAGCCGCCGCGCCGATCCTCACTTTGGCTACGCTTTTCGTCGTCTGGGAAACGGCCTGTCGACTGCTCGGAGTGCCGGAGTTCCTGCTGCCGGCACCGAGCGCGATCCTCGAGGCCGGCCTTGCCCTTGGCGCGGACGCCTGGGCGGGTCACGTTGCCGCGACGCTGCGCGTTGCGCTCATGGGCTACGCAGCCGCGATTGCCATCAGCCTGCCGCTTGCGGTCATGCTTGCGCTCTCGCCGCTGCTCTCGCGCACCATCTATCCCATCCTTGTGATGATCCACTCGACCCCAATCGTGGCAGTGGCGCCCATCATCGTGGTGATGCTAGGGGTCGGCGACCTGCCGCGGGTGGTGATCACCTGCATTATTGCGTTCTTTCCGCTTGTGATCTCAACCGCGACAGGGATCCTTTCGACGCCTGACGAGCTTGTGGAGCTCTCGCGCTCGCTGCGCGCCACGCGCAGCCGCGAGATTCTTCAGATTCGATTGCCGTACGCGATCCCGTATATTTTCAGCGCGCTCAAGGTCTCGATCACGCTTGCGGTGGTGGGCGCGGTGGTGGCCGAGTTCGTAGCTGCCGAGCGCGGCCTCGGCTATGCCATCCTGTTCGCGACCTCAAGCTTCAGGACGCCGCAGGCATTTGCCGAGCTTGTGGTGCTGGTGGCTCTCTCCCTCCTCCTGTTCGGCTCGATCGTGCTCATTCAGAGCTGTTTTTTTCCATGGAGCGTCCCGCGCGACCAGCGGTCGTAAGCGGTGCCATGTAGGGGCGAGGCATGCCTCGCCACTGCGCAAGAGCCGGTCGCGACCTACGCGGGTCGACGGGTGAAGAGCCGGCCGCGGATATGGTTGGCGAGCGCATGAAACGAGGGGTCCGAGAGCGTATCGAGCGATCGCGGACGCGGCAGCGCAACTTCGAGGATCTCGCGCACCGAGCCGGGGCGAGGCGTCATGACAATGATCCGGTCGCTGAGCAGGACTGCCTCGGGAATCGAATGGGTGATGAACAACACGGTCTTCGGCCGCTCCGACCAGATGCGTAAGAGCTCGAAGCTCATCTCGTCGCGCGTGAGCGCATCGAGCGCCGAGAATGGCTCGTCCATGAGCAGGATCTCCGGATCGAGCAGCAACGCGCGGGCGATGGCGACCCGCTGCTGCATTCCGCCGGACAGGGTGTCGATCTTGTTGGCAATAAAGTCCCCCAGCTCGACCAGTCGGAGCAGCTCGCGCGCCTCCTGGCGATCGGTGTCGGTGACGCGGCCATACTTGTGACGCAGCGGAAACACCACGTTGCCGAGAACGTCGAACCACGGCAACAGGACCGGCCTCTGGAACACGATGCCGATCTCGTCACGAGGTTCGATGACGGGAGTGCCGTAGATTTCCACGTGCCCACTGGTCGGAGCGAGCAGGCCGGCGGTCAGGCGCAGCAGGGTGGATTTGCCGCATCCCGAGGGTCCCAGCACTGCCACGAATTCGTGCCGGCCGATCTCGAAGCTCAGTCGATCCAGTGCCGCAACCGCAGACCCGTCGTCCTTCCCGAACACCTGGCCGACATCGGCAAATCGGATGACCGGCGGAGGACTCATTGGGCTGCAGGCTTGGGGGGCCTTGGTGCAATACCGGCTCTGCCAGGGCGCGAGCGAGGCGTCGTTAGGATTGGCGTAACTCTAACACATAAAATTCCGGGACTGTTGCCATCGCGCCTGCTTTGCCGCAACCGCACCATCGTGTCGCCGCAAGCAGGCGCTTGAATCCCGGATGCGCCGGCCGCGCCAGCATCCCAATACCTCCCGCCACAGCGCCGGATTCGCTGCATGCAACTCGAGCCCTCGGACGAGCTCACGCTCGAACCGCAGGACCACGGAGAGAGCCCCGCCTCCAGCCTGTTCACCTCGCTAACCGCAACCGAGTAGACGCCCGCTTGCCTGATGCTCAATGCCGTGGCCGAATGGGTTTCCGGTGCACGCCGTGCCCGCCTCGTGCTGACGGTCCTCGCTCTTGCAATGCGAGGCCGGATTGCGGTGCTGCTCGCGGCAGCGCTCCTTGGCGCAGCTTCAGAGGCGGCCCAGGCTGCGGAGCTGCGCGGCGGGCCGCGTGCTGCCGGCCAGCCGTCCGGCATCTATGCGTACGTTCTGCTTGGGGGCCTGGCGGGAACCGATGGATACCTCGATTCCAATGGCATGCTGCTGCTCGCCGGACGGATCGCGAGCATGCCGAACGTATGGGTGGAGACCTACCCCTGGTCGAACTGGGTCGAAGCGGCGAACCGGCTCTGGGCGCGCAAGGACGGCAAAGTGGTTGTGGTAGGATTTTCGGGTGGAGGCTCGCGCGCGACCTGGCTCGCGAACAGCGTCCTGCACAAGCCGATCGATCTCATGGTAACCTACGACCCGAGCCCGAGCTGGCAGATGCAGAACCTGCCCCCGAACGTCAAGAAGGCGATCACCTACCAGAACCAGGCAAAATTCTTCTTTGGCCTCGGCGGGGGTGAGTTGACCGGGCCCAACGTCGAGCGCTACCTCGTCACCGAAGAGCACCTGGCGGTGCAGTTCGACGAGCGACTGCACCAGATCACACTCAAGGCGATCCAGGATCTCGCGAAGTGAGCGGTCGCAGGGCGCGCGACACTGTACAGATCGTTTCTTCGCGCAGCAGAGCGCGAGGTCCGCGATGCCTTCCAACTTTGAACGCTATCAGCGCATTGCGTGGGTCTATGACCTGCTCGATCTCCCGTTCGAGCATACACGCTACCGCAAGATCAGGCCGATGATCTTTGCAGGGCTCTCGGGCCGCATTCTCGACGCAGGCGTCGGGACCGGCCGCAACTTCCCGTTCTATCCGCCGGGGTCCGAGGTCGTGGGCATCGATCTGAGCCCGGCCATGCTGGCGCGCGCCGAGCGCCGGCGCCGCGCGGCGGCCGCGAAGATTGAGCTGCGGCCGATGGATGTAACCCAGCTGGAGTTCCCCGATCGCTCCTTCGATGCGGCCGTCGCGACCTTCCTGTTCTGCACGCTTCCCGACCAGCTCCAGGTCGCCGGCATGCGCGAGCTCGGCCGGGTGGTCAAGCCGGGAGGCATCATTCGCTGCCTCGAATACACGCGGCCAAGCCGTGGACTGCGCCGCCTGCTGACACGTGTGTGGGAGCCGTGGGTCGCGTGGGCTTACGGGGCGGGCTTTGATCGTCAGACGGAGAAGCACGTCCCGCAGGCAGGGTTGCAACTCTTCGAATCCCGCTTTGTGAGCGATGAGCTGATCAAGCTGCTCGGGGCGCGAGCGTAGCTACGGCCCCACTGTCACCTTGGTCTTCACCGAGTTGGCAATGAAGCAGCCCTCATGGGCGGCATGGTGCATCCTGGCGAGCTCTTCTGCGCTGGGAATTTTCTCCCCGCTCCACCTGATCCTCGGGTGCAGCTCGACGCGCGTGATGGCCATCCTGCCCTCGGCGTTCTTCTCCATGTGCCCGATCGCTGCATCCTCGTACACATCGAGCACGAATTTCTGCCTGCACGCGATCGCGAGGAATGTGAGCATGTGACAGCTCGAAAGAGAAGCGACGAAGGCTTCCTCGGGATCGACATTGGCGGGATTGCCGAGATAGGCGGGCGCCGCCGATGCCGTCATGGTGTGTCCGCCATCGAAGCTCCACACATGGTCACGCGGATATTTCTGATACGTAAAGTCGGCTCCGCCGCGCTCCCACTTCAGCGTTGCTCTGTGCTCGGACATGTCTCTGCCCTTACGAATTCGGTTTGCTGACTCTCAGACGGACAGCAGGATAGCGGGTCGGCGCAGGCCCGTCATGGGGCTCGTTGCGCGCAAGGCGATTGCGGCGCCAAGTCACTTTTCAAATCACTTTTGCTGCCGCAACGCCTGTGGGATGATGGCGCCACAACAGCCGAAGGCTGCCATGGGAGGAACCGGACATGTATGAGCGCGGATCATTGTCCCGCCGCAGGCTGCTGCATACGCTTGCGGGAACAGGCATCGTCGCCGCCGCCGATCTTGGCTGGTGGGACGCTCCCCTCATCGCACCGCGCCGGGCCTGGGGGGCCGAGCCGGTGCGCTTCCAATGGAGCGTACCCGAGCCGACCCGCATTGCTCTGATGAACTCGCTGGTCGAGCGCTTCAACCAGTCGCAGAAGGACTTCGTAGTGCAGATCGAATACGTGCCGCAGGCGCAGGCGCGTCAGAAGCTCATTAGCGCCATCAGCGCCGGCAGCCCTCCCGATCTCTGCCAGGTGTGGGACAACTGGGTCGGCCAGTTCCAGGGCATGGGTGCGGTCGAGGATATCAGCGCGCTAGCCAAGGCCTGGAAGCACTACGGCGACGTGGAGGCCACCGCCTGGCAGACCGTCACCATCGACAACAAGATTGTCTCGCTTCCGCTCGCGCTCACGCTTGACGGCATCTTTTATCGCACCGACCGCCTCAAGGAGCTCGGTCTGAAGGAGCCGACGCCAGAATGGACCTGGGACGAGTTCCTCGCCATCGCCAAGGCCTTCACCAAAGCCGACAGAAACCAGTACGGCTATGGCATGCGCGGCGGCGGCACGTGGGCGGTGCTTTATCCGACCGAGTTCGCCTATGCCAACGGCGCCACCGTGCTCCGGGACGGCAAGCTTGCGATCAACTCGAAGGAGGCTGTGGATGCGCTTGCCTGGTACCTTGACCTTGCGCTCAAGCACAAGGTCACCCCGCCGAGCGCCGCGACCGACGGCTTTGTCGAGATCGTCGAGACTTTCGGGCGCGGCGTCACGAGCATGTACCAGCACAACTCGGGCTCAGTCGGTCAGCAGAAGAAGAATATCGGAGCGGAGAAGTTCGCGACCTTGCCGGTTCCGATCGGCCCGGCGAAAACGCGCGCCTCGTTCTGGTTCTCCGAGACGCTCACCGTCCTCAGTCGCGGCCGCAACAAGCAAGGCGCGTGGCAGTTCATGAGCTTCATGCTGGATGACGAGCCGAGCCTGATGTACTGCAAGACGCTCGGGCTCTTGCCGGCGCGCAAGTCCATCATCTCGCAGCCGGAGTTCTCCAAGGACCCGGCGCTTG
>Ga0306920_100001134_pt1 | contig 32814 bp, 30 predicted proteins | sample flu12Cox44000170_FD_204666 | JGI IMG/M metagenome (GOLD analysis project Ga0306920, IMG submission 204666) | Lab enrichment of tropical soil microbial communities from Luquillo Experimental Forest, Puerto Rico - flux4day.12C.oxic.44.000.170 (v2)... | ecosystem: Environmental > Terrestrial >...
TTCGCGGTGACCGGCCTGCTGGACCGCGAGCCGGGACTGCGGCGCGCGCTGAGCGATCCGGCCAGCGCGGCGAGTGCCCGGACCGGCCTGGCCCGGGCACTGCTGGCCGACCGCGTCAGCCCGGCCACCTTCGGCGTGGTCACCACCCTGGTATCCCAGCGCTGGTCAGCCCAGGGCGACCTGCCGGATGCGGCCGAGCAGCTGGCTGTGCTGGCAGATTGTGCCGCGGCGGACAGCGAGGGCCAGCTCGACAACCTGGAGGACGAGCTGTTCCGGTTCGGCCGGATCATCGGCACCGAGCCGGGACTGCGGTCGGCGCTGGCGGACCCGGATGCACCCAGCCAGGCCAAGCGCGGCCTGCTGGCCACCTTGCTGGCCGGCAAGGTCACACCGGCGGCACTCCGCCTGATCACGCAGGCGGCGGTGCACCCGCGCGGCCGCAGCCTGGACGCCAGCCTGGCCGAGTACGCGCGGCTGGCCGCCGACTGGCGGCAGCGCCTGATCGCCTTCGTCCGGACCGCCATCGAGCTCACCGCCAGCGAGCGGGCACGGCTGGTCACCGCCCTGTCGGCGATCTACCGCCGGGACGTTCACCTGAATGTCGTGATTGATCCGGCGGTTGTGGGTGGCATGTCGGTCCAGATCGGGGATGAGTTCCTGGACGGCAGCGTGGGCAGCCGTCTCGCTCAGCTGCGACGCCGGCTGGCGGCCTGATGGCCGGCCGGAGCCGCGGCCAGCGGCAGCGCAGCGCGGCCGGCCACCGGCCGGCACCTGACAATTCCCAGAGCACGAGCATTGCGACGAGAAAGACGCGAGGACCATGGCGGAGCTGACAATCCGGCCCGACGAGATCCGGGACGCGCTGGCGAGCTTCGTCCAGGCGTATGAGCCAGACACCGCCGCCCGGCAGGAGGTCGGCACGGTCTCCGAGTGCGGCGACGGCATCGCCCGGGTGGAAGGCCTGCCCTCCGCGATGGCCAACGAGCTGCTGGAGTTCCCGGGCGGCATCCGGGGCCTGGCGCTGAACCTGGACGTCCGCGAGATCGGCGTGGTCATCCTGGGCGACTTCAGCAAGATCGAGGAGGGCCAGCAGGTCCGCCGCACCGGCGAGGTGCTGTCGGTGCCGGTCGGCGACGGTTTCCTCGGCCGGATGGTGGACCCGCTCGGGCTCCCGCTGGATGGCAAGGGCGAGATCGAGGGCACCGAGCTGCGGGCACTGGAGCTGCAGGCCCCGTCGGTGGTGCAGCGGCAGCCGGTGAAGGAGCCACTGCAGACCGGGATCAAGGCGATCGACGCGATGACCGCGATCGGGCGCGGCCAGCGGCAGCTGATCATCGGGGACCGGCAGACCGGCAAGACCGCGGTCGCCATCGACACGGTGATCAACCAGAAGGCCAACTGGGACTCCGGCGACCCCGCCCGCCAGGTCCGCTGCATCTACGTCGCGGTCGGCCAGAAGGGCTCCACGATCGCCCAGGTGCGCCAGACGCTGGAGGAGGCCGGGGCGATGGAGTACACCACCATCGTCGCCGCGCCCGCCTCGGACCCGGCCGGCTACAAGTACATCGCGCCCTACACCGGCTCGGCGATCGGCCAGCACTGGATGTACCAGGGCAAGCACGCCCTGATCATCTTCGACGACCTGACCAAGCAGGCCGAGGCCTACCGGGCGGTCTCGCTGCTGCTGCGCCGGCCACCTGGCCGGGAGGCCTACCCGGGCGACGTCTTCTACCTGCACTCGCGGCTGCTGGAACGGTGCGCCAAGCTGTCGGACGATCTCGGCGGTGGCTCGCTGACCGGCCTGCCGATCATCGAGACCAAGGGCAACGACGTCTCCGCCTACATCCCGACGAACGTCATCTCCATCACCGACGGCCAGATCTTCCTGGAGACCGACCTGTTCAACTCGGGCGTCCGGCCGGCCATCAACGTCGGCATCTCGGTCTCCCGGGTCGGCGGCAACGCCCAGGTCAAGGCGATGAAGAAGGTGGCGGGTACGCTGCGGCTGGGCCTGTCGCAGTTCCGTGACCTGGAGGCGTTCGCCGCATTCGCATCCGACCTGGACGCCGCCTCGCGGGCGCAGCTGGATCGCGGCGAGCGGCTGGTGGAGCTGCTGAAGCAGCCGCAGTACAGCCCGTTCCCGGTGGAACGTCAGGTCGTCTCGGTCTGGGCGGGGACCACCGGCCAGCTGGACGACGTGCCGGTCGAGGACATCCGCCGCTTCGAGGACGAGTTCCTCGACTACGTCCAGCGCACCCAGGCGGGCGTCTTCGACGCCATCAGGGAGACCGGCGACCTGTCCGACGACTCGGTGACCGCACTGAAGGACGCCATCGAGGAGTTCCGGCGGGAGTTCGAGACCTCGGCCGGGCACCCGCTGGTGATCGAGGAGGCTGCCGAGCCAGTCGACGAAGCCGAGGTCAGGCAGGAGACTGTGACCAGGCGACGGCCACCACCGCCGAAGGAGAGCTAGCGGATGGGAGCGCAGCTGCGCGCGGTCAGGCGGCGGATCGGCACGGTGAAGTCCACCGCCAAGATCACCCGTGCCCAGGAGCTGATCGCCTCCTCACGGATCGTGAAGGCGCAGCAGCGGGTGCAGGCCGCCGGGCCGTACGCGCGGGAGATCACCGACGCGGTGGAAGCGGTCGTCAGCCGGTCGAGCAACGTCCAGCACCCGCTGACCACCGAGCCGGAGCACTCCACCCGCGCGGCGGTGCTGATCTTGACCAGCGACCGTGGCTTCTGCGGTGGCTTCAACGCCAGCGTGCTGCGGGAGGCGCAGGGCCTGGGCGCGCTGCTGGCCGAGCACGGCATCGAGGCGGTCCGGTACGTGTCGGGCCGCAAGGGCCTGGTCTGGCACCGGTTCCGTGAGCTGCCGATGGCCGCGGAGTGGAGCGGGTTCTCTGACACCCCGGTGCCCGCCAACGCCAGCGAGATCACCGCGGCCCTGCTGGCGGCGTTCGCCCTCCCGGCCGGTGAGGGCGGGGTGGATGAGATCCACCTGGTGTACACCGAGTTCGTCTCCATGCTCACCCAGCGGCCGGTGATCCGCCGGCTGCTGCCGCTGGAGGTCACCGAGACCGAGGAGGAGCGGCCGGCCGGGCCGATGGCGATCTACGAGTTCGAGCCGTCGCCAGAGCAGGTGCTGGACGCACTGCTGCCGTGGTATGTGGAGAGCCGGATCTACCACGCCCTGCTGGACTCGGCGGCCGCCGAGATCGCGGCCCGGCGGCGGGCCATGAAGTCGGCCACAGACAACGCCAACGACCTGCTGGAAGCGCTCACCAGGGAAGCTAACAAGGCGCGGCAGGCGGAGATCACCCAGGAAATCAGCGAGATCGTCGGCGGCGCGAACGCGCTGGCCGAATCGATCAGTGGGAGTTAGTGAGCGAGATCATGACCGCAACCGCAAGTAACGCCGCCGCTGCCGGCCGCGGGCCGGCCAGCCAGACCGGCCGGGTCGCGCGGGTCATCGGCCCGGTCGTGGACGTCGAGTTCTCGGCCGAGGAGATGCCGGAGATCTACGACGCGCTGCACGTGGACGTGACCATGGAGGGCGAGACCAGCACGCTGACCCTGGAGGTTGCCCAGCACCTGGGCGACAACATGGTCCGGTCCATCTCCATGCGGCCCACCGACGGGCTGGTCCGCGGGGCGGCGGTCACCGGCACCGGCGGGCCGATCTCGGTCCCGGTGGGTGATGTGACCAAGGGCCACGTGTTCAACGTGCTGGGTGAGACGCTGGACGTGCCGACCGCCTCGCTGACGGTCACCGAGCGCTGGCCGATCCACCGGCCCGCCCCGCCGCTGGACCAGCTTGAGCCCAAGACCGAGATGTTCATCACCGGCATCAAGGTCATCGACCTGCTCACCCCGTACGTCAGCGGCGGCAAGATCGGCCTGTTCGGCGGGGCCGGGGTCGGCAAGACGGTGCTGATCCAGGAGATGATCCGGCGGGTGGCCAAGAACTTCGGCGGGGTGTCCTGCTTCGCCGGGGTCGGCGAGCGGACCAGGGAGGGCAACGACCTGTTCTTGGAGATGACCGAGTCCGGGGTCATCGCCGACACCGCGCTGGTCTTCGGCCAGATGGACGAGCCACCCGGCACCCGGCTGCGGGTCGGGCTGGCCGCCCTGACCATGGCCGAGTACTTCCGTGATGTGCAGGGCCAGGACGTGCTGCTGTTCATCGACAACATCTTCCGGTTCACCCAGGCCGGCTCGGAGGTGTCCACCCTGCTCGGCCGGATGCCCTCGGCGGTCGGCTACCAGCCCACCCTGGCCGACGAGATGGGCGCGCTGCAGGAGCGGATCACCTCCACCCGCGGGCACTCGATCACCTCGATGCAGGCGATCTACGTGCCCGCCGACGACATCACCGACCCGGCGCCGCACACCACGTTCGCCCACCTGGACGCGACCACGGTGCTCTCCCGGGCGATCACCGAGAAGGGCATCTACCCGGCGGTGGACCCGCTGGACTCCACCTCCCGGATCCTGGACGCCAAGTACATCGGCCAGGAGCACTACGACGTGGCCCGCGAGGTCCAGCGCATCCTGCAGCGCTACAAGGAACTGCAGGACATCATCGCGATCCTGGGCATCGACGAACTGTCCGAAGAGGACAAGGTCACCGTCCAGCGGGCGCGCCGGATCGAGCGGTTCCTGTCCCACCCCATGTACGTGGCCGAGCAGTTCACCGGCATCGAGGGCGCGTTCGTGCCGCTGGAGGAGACCATCTCCTCGTTCAAGGCCATCACCGAGGGCAAATACGACCAGGTCCCGGAGCAGGCGTTTTTCATGTGCGGCGGGATCGAGGATGTTGAGCGCAAGGCCAAGGATCTGGAGGGTCAGTGACACTCCGGGTCGCGGTGGTCGTGCCGGACGGGGAGATCTGGTCCGGGCGCGCCCGGATGGTGATCGCCAAGACCCTGGACGGGGACCTGGGCGTGCTGACCGGGCATCCGCCGGTGATCGGCATCCTGGCCGAGGGCAGCATGGTCCAGATCCTTGATCCCGAGGACAGCGCCGGGGCTGCCGAGGAGGGGGGCCGGGTGCTGGCCGCGGTCAGCAGCGGGTTCCTGTCGGTCGCGGACGACGTGGTATCGGTGCTGGGGCTGCATGCCCAGCTCGGGTCGCAGGTGGATGCCGCCGTCGTCCGGGCCGACCTGGATGCGACCCTGGCGGAGATCGGCCCGGTACCGGCCGAGCAGGAGCCGGTCGAGGTTAAGTACGCGCGAGCGCTGCTGCGGGCGGCTGGCCAGCAGTCCTGACCGGGGGCGGGGGCCGGGCTGGTGATGACCACGGCGCTGGCGCTCGACGCGGCCTGGATTTTCGCCGCCTTCCTGGTAGTGGTGGTGCTCGCGGCGGCCGCCATCGCCGGCCGGCGGATCCTGCTCGACCGCCGCGGCGGCACCGTGGAATGCGGGTTGCGCAGGCCGGGCGGGACCTGGCGGCTGGGGGTGGCCGCCTACAGCGCCGATGAGCTGCGCTGGTACGACGGGGTGGGGGTGCTGCTGATCCCGGAGCAGGTGCTGTCCCGCCGGGCACTGACCGTGCTGTCGCGGCGGCAGGCCGACGCTGCAGAGGCGATCCGGCTTGGGCCGGGCATGGTGGTGATCGGCTGCCGGGCCGGGGACAGCGACGACACCGTGGAACTGGCGATGGGTGAAGCCGCGCTCACCGGGTTCCTGGCCTGGCTGGAGGCCGCGCCGCCTGGCTCCTACCGCACCTGGCCCCGCTGACCCGGCGGCTCCGGGCGGCCGGGGTCAGCGATCGCCACCCGGCTTCCACAGCACGTCGCCGCGGCCGGCGTTGGCCCGGCGGGCGAGGATGAACAGCAGGTCGGACAGCCGGTTGAGGTAGCGGGCGGTGAGCGGGTTCATGGTGTCCCCGTAGACCGCCAGCGCGGCCCAGGTACTGCGCTCGGCCCGCCGGACGATCGTCCGGGCGGCGTGCAGCAGCGCCGCTCCCGGCGTGCCCCCGGGCAGCACGAAGCTGCGCAGCGTGGGCAGGCCCGCGTTCTGCTCGTCACAATCCCGCTCCAGCGCGGCCACATACGAGCCGTCGATGCGCAGCGGGGGATAGGGCGGATCGGCGCTGACCGGGGTACACAGGTCGGCGCCGACGTCGAACAGCTCATTCTGGATCCGGGTGAGCAGGCCCGCCAGGCCGGCATCCAGGCCGCCGAGGGCGATGGCGGTCCCGATGGCGGTATTGGCCTCGTCCACGTCGGCGTAGGCCACCAGCCGGGGATCGGTCTTGGCCACCCGGCTGGCGTCACCCAGCGCGGTGGTCCCGTCATCGCCGGTGCGGGTGTAGATACGGGACAGGACGACGGGCTGGTCGCGGCGCTCCTCAGGCATGAGATCACGGTAGCGGCCGGGCCGGCCGGCGCCGGCAGCGGGCGGCCTGGCCGGCCGGCCAGCCCTCCCGGGTGTATCCGGGCGGGACCACGGAACTCGCCCGCTGGCCACGGGCACGCGGCAGGGCCGCCCGATAGGGTTGTCGGCTACAGCCCGGGAGCGTCGGTGAGAAGGTGGCCGTGTACGACTACATCATTGTCGGCGCCGGCAGCGCCGGCTGCGTCCTCGCGGCCCGGTTGTCGGAGAACCCGGCCGCCCGGGTGCTGCTGCTGGAAGCCGGGCCGCCCGATGACGCCGATGAGATCCATATCCCGGCCGCGCTGAACCTGCTCTTCCAGAGCACGTTCGACTGGGACTTCTGGACCGTCCCCCAGGAGCGGGCGGCCGGCCGGGCCATCTACTGGCCGCGTGGCCGGATGCTGGGCGGCTCGTCCTCGATGAACGCCATGATCTACATGCGCGGTGCCCGGTACGACTATGACACCTGGCGGGACGAGTACGGCTGCACCGGCTGGGGCTACACCGACCTGATGCCCTACTTCCGCCGGGCCGAGGACAACAGCCGCGGCGCGTCGGCGTACCACGGTGCGGGCGGGCCGCTGTCGGTCACCGACCTGAAGTACCGGTCGCCGCTGACCAAGGCGTTCACCGCCTCCGCACGCGAGTGCGGGGTGGCCGCGAACGACGACTTCAATGGCTCACGGCAAGACGGCAGTGGTTTCTACCAGGTGACCCAGCGGGACGGCCACCGGTGGTCCTCCGCCGACGCCTACCTCCGCCCGGCGATGTCCCGCCCCAACCTGGAGGTGCTGACCGACGCCCGGGCGACCCAGCTGGTGATCGAGGCCGGGCGCGCGGCCGGGGTGCGCTACCTGCGCCGGGGCGCGGAGGAACTGGCCCGGGCCGAGACCGAGGTGATCCTGGCCGCCGGGGCCATCGGCAGCCCGCAGCTGCTCATGCTGTCCGGGGTCGGTCCCGCCGATCACCTGCGCGATCTCGGGATTGTGGTGCGGGTAGACAGCCCCGGGGTGGGGGCGAACATGTCGGACCACCCGGTGGTCACCGCGATGTGGGAGACCCCGCGCACCCCGGGGCTGTGGGAGGAGTCCACCCCGGCCAACCTGGCCCGCTGGCGGCTGCGCCACTCCGGCCCGCTGACCTCCAACGTGGCCGAGGCGGGCGGGTTCAGCCGGACCCGGCCGTCGCTGCCCGCGCCGGACGTGCAGTGGCACGCCCTGCCCACTCCCTACCGGCGGGCGGGGCTCGGTGACCCCAGCGAGCGCGTGTTCTCACTGCTGATCGGCCTGGTCGAGGTCGGCAGCCGGGGCCAGCTGTGGCTGCGCACCGCCGACCCGCGGCACAAGCCCGCCATCGACCCCGCCTACCTGTCCGACCCGTCCGACATCGAGCCGCTGGCGGTGGGGGTGCGGATGGCCCGCGAGTTCGCTGCGGCCGGCCCGCTCGGCAAGGCGTGCCGGGATGAGCTGGCCCCCGGGCCGGACGTGCGCACCGACGCCCAGGTACGCGAGTTCATCCGGCGCGACCTGTCCACGCTGTACCACCCGGTCGGCACCTGCGCGATGGGCGGCGACTCACTGCTCGCCGCGAGCAAGCTGACCAGCGTCGTCGACCCTGAGTTGCGGGTGCGCGGGGTCGAGCGGCTGCGGGTGGTGGACGCGTCGGTCATGCCGGTCGTGCCGCGGGGCAACACCAACGCGCCGACCATCGCCATCGCCGAGCGGGCCGCGGACCTCATCACCGGCCGCGCCCCGCTGGAGCCGGCCGACCCGGCGGCCGAGCCCGAGCCGCTGCCGGCCTGACCGGGGACCGCTGCCCGGCTAGCCGGGGACCGGCGCCTCCAGGTCCCGCCCTGGCGACTCCTCGCTGGCGGCCAGCTGGTGGGTGATCTTGGTGATCAGCGCCAGCAGCGCCGGGTACTGGCCGGGCTGCCAGTCGTCGCACAGGCCCCGGATCCGATCCTGGCGCGCCCGGAACAGGTCCCGGTATGCCTGCTGGCCCGCCGGGGTCAGCAGGGCCGGCTGGCTGGTATCGCGGGCCAGCGGCTGGAGGTAACTGAGCTTGACCAGGTCGGTGAGCCGGTGGTCCAGGTCGCCGTCGCTGATCTGCAGTGCCTGTGCGAGCTGGTGCCTGCTCAGCCCGGGATGCTCGCCCACCCGCAGCAGCAGCCAGCCGGCCCGCGGAGGCCCTTTCACCCCGGCGGCTGCCAGCAGCTCGCCGTACACCGCCCGGCGGCGCTCCCGGGACAGCAGCGATGTCACCGCCCGTTGCATTTCCTGCGGCGAATCCCGTGCCGCTGGCATGGCGGTCGGGGCGAGGGTCTGGCCCGGGTCGGGCGCACGCCCGGTCGCCCGCAGCGGTACCTCCTTCTGCAGCCAGCTCAGGATGAAGGCCAGCGCGCCGAACGGCACCGCGAACAGGAACACCGTCCGCAGCGACGCCACATAGCCGGCCACGTACGCGGTGTGCACGGGGGGAGGCAGGTGGGCCAGCACCGCCGGGCTGGCGCCGCTGGCCGCGGTCAGGCCTGGCGGCAGCCGGACCCCGTGCCGGCTCAGCTGGGTGGCCAGGTTGCCGGGCAGCACGTTGGCGAAAACCGCGCCGAATGTCGCCGTCCCGAATGAGCCGCCGATAGAGCGGAAGAACGTCGCTCCCGAGGTCGCCACCCCCAGGTCGGCGTAACTGACCGCGTTCTGCACCGCGATGACGAGCACCTGCATCGAGGCGCCGATGCCCACCCCGAGCACGAACATGGACAGCGAGACCGCCAGCGTGCCGGTGCTGGCGTCGAGCCGGGACAGCAGGAACAGCCCCAGTGTCATGACCGCGGTGCCGGCGATCGGGAAGATCTTGTACCGTCCCCACCTGCTGACCAGCTGGCCGGTAGTGATCGAGGTGAGCAGCAGCCCGGCCATCATGGGCAGCAGCCTCAGCCCGGACTCGGTGGGGGAGGCACCCTTCACGATCTGCATGTACTGCGGCAGGTAGGTGAGCGCCCCGAACATGGTGAACCCGATTACCAGTCCCACCACGCTGGATGCGGTGAAGACCCGGTTCCGGAACAGCCGCAGCGGCAGCACCGGCTCCGCGGCCCGCCGCTCGGCCAGGATGAACGCTCCGGTCAGTACCACCGCCAGCACCGCCATGGTGTAGATCGGCGCCGACGACCAGGCGAAGGTGATCCCGCCCAGCGAGGTGAGCAGCACCAGGCTGGTCGCCGCCCCGGCGAGCAGGGCGGAGCCGAGGTAGTCGATCCGGTGGTGCTCCCCGCGCCGCCCGCCCGGCAGCACCGCCGCCACCACCGCCAGCGCGACCGCGCCCACCGGCAGGTTGATGTAGAACACCCAGCGCCAGGACAGGTTGTCCACGAAGATGCCGCCGAGGAGCGGCCCGATCACGCTGGTGACCCCGAAGACGGCACCGAACAGCCCCTGGTACCGGCCCCGTTCCCGGGGCGCGACCACGTCGCCGACGATGGCCTGCGCGCCGACGAACAAGCCGCCGCCGCCGATGCCCTGCAGCGCGCGGAACGCGATCAGCTCCGACATGGACTGGGAGATGCCCGCCAGCACCGACCCCACCAGGAAGATGATGATCGCGGCCTGGAAGAACACCTTCCGCCCGTACTGGTCACCCAGCTTGCCCCACAGCGGGGTGGACACCGTGCTGGCCAGCAGGTACGCGGTCACCACCCAGGACAGGTGGGCAAGGCCGTGCAGGTCGCCAGCGATGGTGGGCAGCGCGGTGGCCACGATCGTCTGGTCGAGGGCGGCCAGCAGCATGCCCAGCAGCAGTGCACCGATGATCAGGAAGACCTGGCGCCGGCCGAGCGGCTGCTGCCCGGCCGGAGCGGCGACTGCTGCCTGCGCCATGGGGCCTCCGGGTTGGCACGCGTTGTGGCTAGGTCTTCCCTATATCACGGCACCCGATCCCGGCAGGGCCGCGGCCGGGATGTCGGTCGGATAATTAGTTGACATCGACTAGTCAGTTATGAATAATCAGAAATGAACATACATGATGACCGAGGGAGACCACCGTGAACACGACACAGACCGCCGCCCCCGTCCGGATCGCCGCGAACCATGCGGTGACCAAACGGCTCGGCCACTGGACTACCGGGCGCCAGTTCCAGGTGCGTGCCCACCGCGGGATGGCCGTCCTGGACCTGCGCTCACCGCAGATTCCCGGCGGCGACATCGAGGTCGAGGCCGAGCTGGACCACGCCACGCTCAAGCTGCTGGTCGCCGACGACGCCGTCGTTGACGACTGGGACCTGCTGCTTTCCGGCCGCGGCCGGGTGAAGGACGCGCTGGACCGGCAGCGGCCGGCCGGCCGCCGCATCCGGGTCACCGGCGCGCTGCGCGACGGCGAGATCCGGGTCCACCGCGGCGGCATTGCCGTGCTGACCGCCATCTGCTCGCGCGAGTTCTTCGCCGACGCCCGGCGGTCGCACCGGGAGGGCCGCCAGCCGTCGGTCGCCGATCCGGCCCACACCGCCTGACTTTCCCGCCGGCGATAGCGTGGGTGCCGCCCTGGTGCGGCACCCACGCCCGGAGGATCAGATGGCAGCCAAACGCCCGGTGAGCAACCTGCTCGCGCTGGCGGTGCTCTCGTACCTGTCGCAGCGCCCCATGCACCCCTACGAGCTGGCGCGCACACTGCGCGAGAACGGCGACGAGCGCAGCATCAAGTTCAGCCATGGGTCGCTGTACATGGTGGTCCAGCAACTGGCCCGGGCCGGCCTGATCGCCGAGCAGGAGACCAGCCGTGCCGGGCAGCGGCCGGAACGCACCGTCTACGCGCTGACCGAAGCGGGCCGGACCGAGTTCCGCGACTGGCTGCGCGAGCTGATCGGCCAGCCGGCCCGCGAATACCCGCAGTTCATCGCCGCGCTGTCGCTGATCGCGGCGCTGCCACCAAGCGAGGTGCTGCCGCTGCTGCGCCAGCGGCTCGGCCGGCTGGCCGCCGAGCAGGCCGCCACCCGCGACCTGATCGACCGCTACCTGGCCGAGGGCGTGCCCGGGCTGTTCCTGGTCGAGGAGGACTACCGGCTGGCCATGCTGACCGCCGAAGCTGACTTCGTGACCCGCTTCATCGGGCAGATCACCGACCCAGCGGCAGGCTGGGGCCGGGGCTGGGCGGAATTCCACGGCGAGCCCGCCCCGCCAGCCGGCTGAGCCAGCCGGGGCGGCGGGCCCGGCCGGCGGCGGTCACCGGTAACGCCTGCCGTGCAGCAAGGTGGCGCCCGTCAGCAGCCTGGTCAGGTCCTTGTCCGTGCGGGACAGTGTGGTCAGCTTCAGCGGCGGCCGCATCCGGACCCGGGTGATCGACTTGGCCCACGTGAATTCGCGCAGCCCGTCCGGGCCGTGGATGCGCCCGAAACCGGAATCGCCGTTCCCGCCGTACGGCAGCGCCGGGACGGTCGCGAAGCCAATGACCGAGTTGATGGCGGTCATCCCGCTGCGCATCGCCCGGGCCGCCGCCAGCGCCCGCTTCCGGTTGCCCGCGAACACGGTGGACCCGAGTGCGTACCGGCTGGCGTTGGCCAGGGCGGCGCCCTCGGCCAGGTCGGCCACCTTGGTGACGGTGATGGTGGGGCCGAACGTCTCGTCCTGGATGGCCAGGCTCCGCTCCGGCACGTCGGCCAGGATCACCGGGTCCACGTACGGCCGCCGGATGCTCTGCATGCCGCCGAGCACCGCCCGCCCGCCCCGCGCCAGCGCGTCGGCGACGTGGTCCTCAACGACATCGGCCTGGGCCGGGCGGGTCATCGGGCCGTAGGCCGACTCGCGGTCGTCGCCCGGCCGCGCCTGCGACAGACGCTCGGCCAGTTTCTCCAGGAACGTGTGGTAGACATCGTCGGCCACGTAGATCCGCTCGACCCCGATGCAGTTCTGGCCCGCGTTCCAGACCGCACCCCAGGCCGCGGCGTCAGCGGCGGCATCCAGGTTCGCGTCGGAGGCGACCAGGAAGGCGTCCTTGCCGCCGCACTCGGCGAGCAGCGGCGTCAGGTTCTCCGCGCAGGCGGCCATCACCTTGCGGGCGGTCTCGCTGGAGCCGGTGAAGGAGATCTTGTCTACCCCGCTGCGGGCCAGCGCCTGGCCGGTTTCCCCGGCGCCGGTGACCAGCTGCAGCACCGGCTGCGCCGGAACCACTTCGGCGAACGAGCTGACCAGCCAGCCGCCGGTGGCCGGGGTCAGCTCGCTGGGCTTGAACACCACCGCGTTGCCGGCCGCGAGTGCGTAGGCGATCGAGCCCATCGGCGTGAAGACCGGGTAATTCCACGGCCCGAGCACGCCGATCACGCCCAGCGGCGGGTACTCCACGGTCGCTGCCAGGTTGACCGCCAGCAGCCCGCTCCGCACCCGGCGCGGGCGCAGCACCCGGTGGGCGTTCCGGGCCGCCCAGTCCAGGTGCACCACCGCCAGCAGGATCTCCAGCTTGGCGTCATCGAGCGGCTTGCCGGTCTCGGTGTGCACCAGTTCCGCCAGCCGGCCGATGTAGCGGATCAGGTGGGACTTCCAGGCCAGCAGCCGGGTGCGGCGGTCCTTCCAGCCCAGCCCGGACCACCAGGTGGCGGCCTCCCGCGCGCGCTCCACGGCAGCGTCCACCTCGGGCTGGCCATGGACCCCGAAGGTGGCGATCACCTCGCCGGTGGCCGGGTTGACGGTGTCGAACGTCTCGGCCTGCCGGGACTGCCCGTCCGCCCGTACCGTGTTCATGAACCTCACCCTGCCGTGGTCACTGCGCCCGACCGGGCCAGTAAATCACCGCCGGTCGGGCCGCGCGAGATGGCTGCACCGGGCCTGCCCGGCCGGCTGGGCCGCCGCTGGATACGGTGGGGGCAGCCGGCCCCATCCACGACCCGGGAGCGCTGACCAGGTGACCGGACGCCTTCATGTGCTGCTCAGCTGCGCGATGTCGGTGGACGGCTGCCTGGACGCCCCGGGCCCGTCCCGGCTGGTGCTGTCCGGGCCCGCCGACCTGGACCGGGTGGACGCGGAGCGGGCCGCCAGCGACGCGGTCATGGTCGGGGCGGGCACCATCCGCCGGGACGACCCGCGGCTGCTGGTCCGCTCACCGGCCCGGCAGGCGGCACGAGTGGCCCACGGCCAGCCCGGCCAGCCCGCCCGGGTGACTCTGACCGCCAGCGGCCACCTCAGCCCCGGTGCCCAGTTCTTCACGCCCGGCCCCGAGCCGCCGCTCGTCTATTGCCCGGCCCCGCTGGCCGGCCAGCTCACCCGCCAGCTGAACGGCGATGCCCAGGTGATCCCGGCCGGCCCACCGGTGTCGCTGCCGGCGGTGCTGGCGGACCTCGCCGCCCGCGGGATCCGGCGGCTGCTGGTCGAGGGCGGGGCCAGCCTGCTCAGCCAGTTCCTGGCCAGCGGCCTGGCGGACGAACTGCACCTGGTGGTCGCGCCGTTCTTCATCGGCGATCCGGCCGCTCCCCGGTTCGCCCCGCCCGGGGAATATCCGCACCGGCCGTCCTGGCCGATGACCCTGGCCGGCATCCGTCGGCTGGATGACGTGGTGCTGCTGCACTACCTGCTCGGCCCTGCTGCCCAGCCGCCCCGGTTCGGGCCGCCGGGCACCGGCGGGGAGGCATCGGCAGCCGACCGGGACTGGCTGGCGTACGCCATCGGGCTGTCCCGCCGCTGCCCGCCGTCCGCGTCCGCCTTCTGCGTGGGGGCCCTGGTGGTCGCCGCCGACGGCTCGGTGCTGGCCACCGGGTACTCGCGTGAGGGCCGCCCGCACGACCATGCGGAAGAGGCGGCACTGGCCAAGATCGACCCGGCCGACCCGCGGCTGGCCGGTGCCACCCTGTACAGCTCACTGGAGCCGTGCCGGTCCCGCGCCTCCCGGCCGCGGCCGTGCACGGACCTGATCATCGCGGCCGGGCTGCGCCGGGCGGTGATCGCCTGGCGGGAGCCGCCGTTGTTCGCCCCGGGCGGGGGGGCCGCCAGGCTGGCCGGGGCGGGGGTCACCGTGGTGGACATCCCGGATCTGGCCGCCCAGGCGCGCGCTGTCAACGCCGCCGTGCTGTGATCAGGTGACCGGGTCTGCCGGGCGGCTCTAGCCGGTGACGTCGGCCAGTTTCGGGTCTTCCAGCGCCGCCCCGTACCGGATGGCGACGAGCTGGCCAATGGTGGGATACGCACCCAGCGCGGACGCGCTGGGCAGGCCCGTTTCGGCGGCAATGGCGGCCAGTGCACCAGCCGGCAGTTCCGGCCCGATCACGCAGGGCGCGAGCGCCACCTGCGAGACCTGGGCCGCGCCCAGCCGGTCCGCCGCCTCCCGGAGCGCGGCCAGGTCGCTGAGCGGGGCGGGCAGCACCGGGATGGCGAGCCTGCTGGCGAGCAGGACCGAGACGATGCCGGCCGCCTGCAGCGCCTCGGCGGCACCAGCGGCACCGACAATGACACCGTCGGCGGCAGTGACGATGCTGATCCGGCCGGCCCGGGCGGCCCGGGCCAGCCCGGCCTCCGACAGCCGGGCATGGATGGCTTCAGCCAGGAAGGGGTGCGGGCCGAGATGCCCGGCCACCAGGGCAGGCCGGGCCGCTGCCGCGACGGCGGCCGCGAGCGCGGCGTCCATCTCCGGATGCGGGCAGGTCAGCAGCGGGACGACCACCGCCGGGAGACGGCTGCCCTCCCCGTTTGGCAGGCCGTCCAGAATATCGGTGAGCTGGTTCTCGTCGCCCGCCAGGTAACCGGCAGTGATGGTGGCACCCGGGCAGGAACTGCCTGCGCTGTCGGCGATCTCGGCCGCGAGTTCCTCGCTCTCCTGGCTGGCGGACCCGGGCACGGCCAGCACCAGTGCGGGAGCCGTGGCCGGCAGCGACAACTGATGCGGGCTGGAATGGCGCCCCGGCCGGAGGCGGCGGGTAGTTCGGACCGGCAGCGGCGCTGGGCCGTGATCGTCACCCATAACAGCGCATAGTAACCAAGCGGGCGGGGCGTCGCGGCAATTCGGGTCAGACTTGATGCCCGGCTAGAACAGCCGGAGTGAGACGTCGGCCGCCCCCCGCATGGTGTCATAGTCCAAGGTCACGCAGCGGATCCCGCGGTCTTCAGCGAGCACCCGCGCCTGCGGCCGGATCTCCTGCGCGGCGAAAATCCCGTGTACCGGGGCGAGCAGCGGATCGCGGTTGAGCAAATCCAGATACCGGGTGAGCTGTTCCACCCCGTCGATCTCGCCCCGGCGCTTGATTTCCACCGCGACCGCCACCGCGTCCGCGTCCCGGCACATCAGGTCGACCGGCCCGATGGCGGTGGGATACTCGCGCCGGACCAGCCGCCAGCCGTCCCCGAGGATGTGCAGCTGGCCAGCCAGCAGTTCCTGCAGGTGAGCTTCCACCCCGTCCTTGACCAGGCCCGGATCTGCGCCCAGCTGGTGGCTGGAGTCGTGCAGGATCTCCTCGATCGAGATCCGCAGCTCCTCGCCGCCCTTGCCGGTCACCCGCCAGGCCTGCGCCGACTCCTCCAGCCGGCATGGCGGCGACATCCAGTTCAGCGGCTTGTACGAGCCGCCGTCGGAGTGGACCAGCACCGAGCCGTCCGCCTTGACGATGAGCAGCCGCACCGCAGACGGCAGGTGCGCGGTGAGCCGGCCGACGTAGTCCACGCTGCACCGGGCGATGACGAGCCGCACGGGGGAACTGTAACCGCCTGCGAGCGTTCCCGGAACGGTTCTGGCCTGGCCTGCGGCTCGTGAGGGCCGGTGCGGCTCCCGCCCGCGTCTCCGTGTGGATCAGCCGGATCCAGGGCCGGCGCCGGCATGCCCTACAGTGACGGCCGTGAGCCCTCGCAAAGCCCGCCGGCTCCCCGCTGCCATGCCGCGCAAGCCGCGCGGTGGCATGGCACGGGCCAGGCCGGGCGGGCCGGACGGCCCGGCCGGGGAGGAAGGGCAGCAGCCGCCCCCGCTCCGGCTCGGCCCCGAGCGCACCGAATCCGCGCCGGACGGTGACTGGGTGGTGCGGCACGTGCCCGGGGCCGCGGCCACCAAGACCTACCGCTGCCCCGGCTGCGACCAGGAGATCACCCCCGGCACCGCGCACGTGGTGACCTGGCCGGCGGACACTACCGGCCCGGCCGGGCGCCGCCACTGGCACAGCCCGTGCTGGCGGCTCCGGCTGCGCCGGCATGTCCCGCCCCGCCGCGGGAGCAGGTGAGGAGCCGGTGGCCGAGATCCGGGCCAGCACGGTGCTGCCCGCCCGCCGGCAGCCGGTCACCATCCGCACCGCCGACGGCCTGTCGCTGGTGGGGGAGCTGGCGCTGCCCGCCGGCACTGCGCCGGTGGCCACCCTGATCTGCCTGCACCCGCTGCCGACGCACGGCGGCATGATGGACAGCCACCTGCTGCGCAAGGCGTCCTACCGGCTGCCGGCCATGGCCAGCCTGGCGGTGCTGCGCTTCAACACCCGTGGCACCTCCTCCGAACGCGGGCGCAGCGGCGGGGAGTTCGGCGGCGGCGAAGCGGAACGGCACGACGTGGCCGCGGCCATCGCCTGGTGCGTGGCCGCCGGGCTGCCCCGGCTGTGGCTGCTCGGCTGGTCGTTCGGCAGCGAGCTGGCGCTGCAGTGGGGCCTGGATCCGGCGGTGGAGGGCGCGATCCTGATCTCGCCGCCGCTGCGCCGGGCCACCGACGCGGACCTGGACGCCTGGGCGGCCGCTGGCAAGCCGCTGCTGGCCCTGATCCCCGGCCAAGATGATTACCTGCGGCCACCGGAAGCGGCGGCGCGATTCGCCCGGGTGCCACAGGCCGAGGTGATCGCGGTGGACCGGGCCAAGCATCTGTGGGTGGGTGAGCCGTCAGTCCGTATTGTGCTGGGGGAGATCGTCCGCCGTGTCAACCCGGCCGCGTGGCCGCTCCCCACCGAATGGAAGGACTGACGGTGACCCCCTTCGACCTGACCGGAAAGAAAGCTCTCGTCACCGGCGCGTCCCGGGGCATCGGCCAGGCCATTGCGGTTGCCCTCGCCCAGGCCGGCGCCGACGTGGCGCTGGTGGCCCGGAGCGAGGAAGGCCTGGCGGCGACTGCCAAGCAGGTCACCGGCTGCGGCCGGGAGGCGGTCGTCATCCCGGCCGACGTCACCACCCGGGAGACGGTGGAGCCGGCCGTGAACAGCGCCATCGACGCGCTCGGGCAGCTGGACATCATCGTGAACAACGCGGGCGGCTCCAACTTCGCGGTGCCGTTCCTGGACCTGCGGCTATCCGGCTGGCACAAGCTCATCCGGCTCAACCTGGACTCGGCCATGTATGTCTGCCACGCGGCCGGCCCGCACCTGGTGAGCCGTGGCACCGGTTCGGTCATCAACGTCGCCTCGGTGGCGGGCCTGGTCGGTGCCCCCTTCCTGTCCCCCTACGGGGCGGCCAAGGCGGGCCTCATCTCGCTCACCAAGTCACTGGCGGTGGAGTGGGCGGCGCTCGGTGTCCGGGTCAACGCCCTGTGCCCGGGCTGGACCGCGACTGACCTGAACCGGAACCTGTGGGAAGACGAGTCGGCCGGCCAGGCCACCGTGGCCAATGTGCCGATGCAGCGCTGGGGCAAGCCGGAGGAGATGACCGGCGCCGCCGTCTTTCTGGCCAGCGACGCCTCCACCTACATGACCGGCCAGGTGCTGGTCATCGACGGCGGCCAGACCGCGCTGGCCTAGCAGCGCCCGGTCTCGCTGACAGCTACTGGGTCCACCACTCGTCGTCGCTGGCCTTGGCGGCCGCCTTGGCCGGGACCGGCTCCTTGGCCGGCTCCGCCTCGGCCTGGCTGTGCGCGGCCGGCTGCGGCGCAGCCGCCTGGGCCGGGACGGGTGCTGGTGCCTCGCTGGGCGCCACACCCTTGGCCGCCGGTGCGGTCGCCGTCGCGGCGCGGCCTGTTGGCGCCTTGAGCGCGTCGGCCAGGCCCGGCATCTGCGTTCCGAGCAGCTGGCTGATCTGGGCCAGATGGGTGGAGATGCTTTCCTTCTGCTTGGTCAGCTCGTCCACTTCCCGCTGGGCCGCGGCCCGGTGCCGCTCGATCTCGTTCTTGGTGTCCGCCAGTTGCTGGTCGGCCTGCGCCTTCGCCTGGGCGACGATCTGGTCGGCGTTCTTCTTGGCGTTGGTGACCAGCTGCTTGGAGTGCTGGTCGGCCTCCCGCCGGGTTTGCTCGGCCTGCGCGCTCGCCTTGGCGGCCCGCTGCTCGGCGGAGGCGGCCCGCTGCTCGGCCTCGGTGACCAGCTTCTGGGTGGCGGCCTGGGCCGCGGCCAGCCGCTCTGCCTCCTGCCGCTCGGACTCCTCCCGGCGCGACGCCAGCTGGATCTCGAACTCGGCCTCGGCCTGGGCGCGCTGCGCCTCGCTCTCCTCCAGGATGCGCTGTGCCTGGCTGCGCATCTCATCGGCCTGCCGCTTGGAGGTGGTGAGGATCTCGTCCCGGTCGCGCTTCGCGGACGCCTTCAGCTGCGCGGCCTCGCGCTCGGTGGTGGTCCGCAGCTTGGCGATGTCCCGCTCGACCGCCGCCCGCTTCTCGGCCACCTCGTGATCGGCCGTCGCGCGCAGCTTCGCGACCTCCCGCTCGGTGGTGGAGGTCAGCTCGTCCGACTCGCGCCGGGCGGCGGTGCGGATCGCCTCCGCCTCCCGCTCGGCCGAGCCGCGCTGGTCGTCGGTCTCCCGCTTGGCCACGGCCCGCAGCTCGGCGGCCTCATTCTCGGCGGCGGCCCGCAGCTCGGCCGCGTCGACCTTGGCCGCGGCAGCCAGCTCGTTGGCCGCCGACCGGGACTCGCCGACGATCTCGGTGGCCTGCTCCTCGGCGAGCCGCAGCAGCTGTTCGATACGCGACCCGAGCCCGGAGTAGGTCGGCCGCTCCTGCTCCCGGAGCTGCCGGTGCGCGTCGGACAGTTCCTGCTGCAGTGCCTGTACCTGGTCCCGGTGCTGGCGGATTTCGGCGTCAAGCTGCTTCAGGACCTTGTCGACTTCGTGCTGGTCATACCCGCGCATCACCCTCGGGAAGTCGCGGGCTGGGGCGTCTTCGAAGAAGTTGCTCAGCTGGGTATCTATTTCAGGCTGCATCTGGTGTAATCCTGGCTGGTCGTGGGGGGTGGCCTGCGGGGGGTGCGGGCGAGCGGCGGTCGCCGCCCCGGTGGCCCGGGCCACTAGGGCCCGTGTATTCAGCCAGCCGGCGCGGCGGTTACTAACCGCTCTCGCCCAACGCCAGGCAGCGTACTCCTCTGGCACCAGTGATTGCGGCGGCTTCTGAGGTTCCCTGGCCACCAGATCCCGTGCCAGCCAGTGACGGGCCGCCTACGCTGGCATTCCGGCCGAGCCGGCGGCCTGCACCAGCTCGGTGAGCACCCCCCCAACGTCCGCCGGGTGCAGGAATGCGATCGCCGCCCCCATCGAGCCGTGCCGGGGCCGGGCGTCCAGCAGCCGGATGCCACGGCCGCCGATGGCCGCCAGCGCGGCAGTGATATCGGTCACGCCATAGCCGATGTGATGGATGCCCTCGCCCCGGCGGGCCAGGAACCGGCCGACCGGCGTGTCCGGCCCGAGCGGCTCCAGCAGCTGGATCCAGGACGCACCGCCCGGCGCGGCGGAGACCCGCAGCATCGCCTCCCTGACCCCCTGCTCAGGAATCACTTCCTGGCTGACCACGGTGAGGTCAAAGACCTCCTGGTAGAAGGCGATCTTGGCGGCGAGATCATGACAGGCGATCCCGATGTGGTCGATCCGGTCCAGCACTGCTGCCCCCTCGCTGATCAGGCGGACCTGGGTATCGTGGCAGAGTCCCCGCCCCGCCACCACGGGGCGGGCGGTGAAAGGAGGAGACCATGCCGGAGGCGGTCATCACCAGCGGGGCCCGGACCGCGTTCGGGCGGCTGCTCGGCTCGCTGGCCGGGTTCACCGCGGCCGACCTGGGCGGCGTGGTCATCCGGGCGGCACTGGAGCGCTCCGGCCTGTCCGGCAGTGACGCCGGGTACGTCATCATGGGCCAGGTGCTGCAAGCCGGTGCGGGCCAGATCCCGGCCCGGCAGGCCGCAGTGGCGGCCGGCATCCCGATGACGGTCCCCGCGCTCACCATCAACAAGGTGTGCCTGTCCGGCCTGGACGCGATCGCACTCGCCGCCCAGTTTGTCCGGGCGAGCGAGTTCGGCATCGTGGTGGCCGGCGGCATGGAGTCGATGACCCGGGCCCCGCATCTGCTGCCGGGGGCCCGGGCCGGCCACCGGTACGGCGCCATGGAGCTGCTGGACGCGATGGCGCTGGATGGCCTGACCGACCCATTCGACCACCTGCCCATGGGTGAGCTGACCGACCGGCACAACGCCCGGCTCGGCATCGGCCGGGCCGAGCAGGACGAGTTCGCCGCGCGGTCGCATCAGCTGGCCGCCGCCGCGATCAAGGACGGGCTGCTGGCGGCCGAGATCACCCCGGTCGACGTGCCGCAACGGCGCGGCGACCCGGTCCGGTTCGACACCGACGAGGGGGTCCGGGCCGACACCACCGCCGAGGCGCTGGGCCGGCTCCGGCCGGCGTTCGGCGCTGATGGCACCATCACGGCCGGCTCGGCATCGCAGATCTCCGACGGCGCCTGTGCGGTGGTGGTGATGTCCGCTGAGCTGGCCGCGGCCCGCGGCATCGAGGTGCTGGCCGAGGTCGGTGCGCACGGGAACGTGGCCGGGCCGGACAACTCGTTGCAGTCCCAGCCGTCCCGGGCCATCGGTCACGCGCTCGGCAAGGCCGGGCTGACCGTCGCCGACCTGGATCTGATCGAGATCAACGAGGCGTTCGCGTCCGTCGCACTGCAGTCCATCCACGATCTGGGCGTGCCGGAAGACAAGGTCAACGTGAACGGCGGTGCGATCGCCCTCGGCCACCCGATCGGGGCCTCCGGGGCCAGGATCACCTTGCACCTGGCCAGTGAGCTCCGGCGGCGCGGGGGCGGGCTGGGCGTGGCGGCCCTGTGCGGAGGTGGCGGGCAGGGCAGCGCGCTGCTGCTGCGGGTACCCGCCGCGGCCGGGCGTGCCTGACCCGGCGGCGCAGGCGCTGGCCGGGGACCCGCCGGTACTGGCCGGGGACCCGCAGGCGCTGGCCGGGGATCCGCGGGCGCTGGCCGGGGATCCGCGGGCGCTCGCCCGGCTGGTCTCGCTGGCCGAGAACGCCGCCCCCGGCCTCCGGCCGGTCATGCGGGCGCTGGCGCCGTTCACCGGCCGGGGGTGGGTGATCGGGCTGACCGGGCCGCCCGGGGTCGGCAAGTCAACGGTCACCGCGGCGCTGGTGGCCGCCTTCCGGGAGCGCGGGCAGCGGGTGGCCGTGCTCGCGGTCGACCCCACATCGCCGTTCACCGGCGGCGCGCTGCTGGGGGACCGGGTGCGGATGCAGGAGCACGCCACCGATCCCGGGGTCTTCATCCGGTCCATGGCCACCCGTGGCCATCTCGGCGGGCTGTCGGCGGCGGCGCCCCAGGCGCTGCGGATCCTTGATGCCGCCGGCTTCGGGGTGATCCTGGTCGAGACCGTGGGGGTCGGGCAGGCCGAGGTAGAGATCGCCGGGCTGGCCGACACCACGCTGGTGCTGGCCGCGCCGGGGACCGGGGACGCCATCCAGGCGGCCAAGGCGGGAATCCTGGAGGTAGCGGACATCTTCGTGGTCAACAAGAGCGACCAGCCAGGGGCCCAGGAAGCGGTCCGGGATCTGCGCACCATGATCGCCATGGCCCGGCGCGGCGAGGGGGACTGGAAGCCGCCGATCGTGACCACCACCGCCACCACCGGCGAGGGCATCGCCGACCTGACCGCCCGGCTCGACGCGCACTGGTCCTGGCTGGCCTCGTCCGGGGAGCGGGACCGGCGCCGGCTGGCCCGGGCCCGGGCCGAAATCACCGCCCTCGCGGTCGCCGCGCTGGCCGTACGGATGGGCGGGCTGCCCAACGGCACCGGGCTCGACTCGCTGGCGGCCAGGGTAGCCGCGGGTGAGCTCGATCCGTTCTCGGCGGCCGACGAACTGGTCGCCGCGGCATCGGTGTAGCGGCGAGCGCGGGCGCGCCGATGCCAGCGTTCCGGTGGCGGCGGGCTGCCCGGCAGCGAATGATCAGTGCCGGGATCGTCCGCGCTGGGATACCGGGAACCCACGGCGGCCGGGATACGTCAGATATGTGTCACAGTGAGCCGACCGAAGGGCGGCCATGACAGCACGACAGATGCGAGTGCTGGCCGGATCGGCCAGTGCGCTGGCCGCGGTGGTGCTTGCCCTGGCCGGCTGCGCTGCCGCCAGCCACCCCACCGCCAACGACGTGCCGCGGCCAGTCAGCCAGGCGGCCGCGGCCGCCCGGGCCGGGACTGCGGTACGGCTGGCTGCTCCGCTGGCGAAGTGCGCCGACCTGCTGGGCGCGGGCCGCGCCCTGGGTGGTGCGGGTGGCGCTCCGGGCGCCACCGACCAGGCCGGCCTGGTGATGCTGTGCGAGCCAGTGATCCTGCACTGCCCGCATGGCTTCCGCGCCATCTCCCCCAGGGACCTCTCCGGCCGCCGGCCACCGGGCCTGCTGCGCTACCGGATGGTCTGCATCACCCGCTTCCCGCTGCGCTCGCTGCCGCCGGGACCGCGGCTCACCCCGATGCCGGACCACACCATGCCGCTGAACACCCTGCCGCCGCACACGATGCCAACGCAGGCCGCCGGGTGAGAATCGGCGTCAGCGCCTGACGCGCCGGGCGGTCCGTCCCGCGCTGGCCGGTTCCTGTCCCAGAACGCGCCGGTGGCCGCGGCGGAAGATCCACCGCGGCCACCGGCGCCGGGTCATTACCTGTCAGGGCTTGCTGATCAGGCCTGGGAACGGGACCGACCAGATCCGCGTCGCCCAGTTGGTGCCAGCGCCACCACTGACGTTGGTCAGCGCGTGGACGTACTCGGTCGCCAGGTAGATCCGGCCGTTGTAGATCTGGCTCGCCGAATAGTCGCCGTAGCGGCACCCGCCAAACGCGGCCGGGTAGCAGCTGAAGTCGTCCAGCGGCGTGGTGCCCGCCTTCTGGATGTGGACCGGGCCAACCGCGCCCTGCTGATCGTCGAACAGGATGTAGGCCGCGGACGGGTAGTTGTTCGCGCCGGCCAGGGCGAACGCCATGTACCCATGCCCAAACTTGGTCACCCCGATCGACGGGTACAACAGGTGCCCGTTGACCTGGACGTAGCCGTTGCCGGCGTTGCTGACCGACACCGAGTTCGGGCCAGGCGTCGGCTTCAGCGCGAACCAGGCCGCGCCGGCGTTGGCAGCACCGCCGCCCGCGGTGACCCCGGTGTCGAGCTGCGCGTAGATAAAACCGCTGGCGTAGACGGTCTGCTGTACCGCGTCGAAGTCGCTCGCCAGCGGCGATGGCAGCGTGGCACCCAGCAAGTTACCAAGCGGGATCGGACCGGCCTTCTGGACCGCGTTCGGCGGCACGCTGTAGCCCTCGGTCGCGACGTTGGTCGCCACTAGCGGCGGAGGGACGTGCGAGTTCAGTGAGTTGGTGCCGGTCAGGGCGTACACCTCAAGCGCCGTGTTCGCCAGGTCGTTGGAGTCGGACTCGGTGAAGTACTCGTCGTTGGGTGCGCTGGAGCCCTGCGTGACCTGCGACGGCGCGAGGTGGTAGGCCCCGAACGGGTCCGCGAACGTATTCACACCGTAATTGACCCCGAACGCCGGCGGGCCACCGTTTGCCTCTGAGATCAGGCCGGACTTCGAGAATGCGTAGACGTTCGCACCGTGGAACGACGTCTGGCCGAACTCGTTGGTCGTGATGTAGAACCCGCTGTTGTCCATGCCCACCATGTCGAAGTCGCCGACGCACGGGCAGTCCGCACCCGTCGGGTCAAGGGCCGACGTGTCCGTGCTGAAGGAGAAGACCGTGTAGTTGCCAAGCGCGTCGCTGGTTTGGCTGACCGCGAAGTACTGCACATCGGGGGTCGAGGGATCGTTGTTCAGCCAGCCGTTGAAGGTGAAGCCGGCGATGAACCAGTGCTTGGTCTGCGGGTCCCAGAGCACCCGGGGGTCAGACGGGCAGCCGCCCGGGAAGGGATTGCCGGTGCAGGCCCCGCTGTGGAAGAAGACGTTGAGTGGGAACGGACCGGTCAGTGGCGTGCCGCTCGGTGAGAAGGCCTGGGTCGTCAGGTTCAGCGCCTCCACGATCGCGGTGCCCGCCGAACTGGTGCCGACCGCCATGCCCTGGTCGGGCGGCGTGACGTCGAAGCCGACGGTGTTCTCGTTCCCGGCAGCCGCCGTGCCGTCGAAGCCCACAGCACCGGTGACATTGCCGGTGATGGACGTGTTAACGGCCGCCGAAGGCGCGGCGTGGGCCAGTGCGCTGGCACTGGGGTGTTGGCTGCCGACGTTCCGCATCGGCGGCCTGCCCAGCAAGATGGCATGGCGCCCGCCGGTCGTCGCGGCGGCCTTGGCAGCCGCCTTGCTCACCGCGGCCAGGTTGACCGTCCCGACCCGGTGCAGGGCCACGGTCCCCGAGGCATGGATGATCTTCGGCGGGCCGGCCGTGGCCCGCGTTGCGGTTGCCGCCGAGGCGGCGGGAACGGCGGCTACAGCCAGCGCCGCGCTTCCCGCCACGCTGGCCAGACCGATGACCCAGCGCTTGTGCGTGGATCCGAGAACGTGCAGTTTCCTCACGTGATCCCCTCTCACGGGATAGAGCGGGTTGCCAGCTCGCTGCCGCAGCGTGGGTATACACGCTGCGGCTGGCACCGTAGCAGGATGTGTCCAGCAAAACCACGGTCATCACCGCGCATTGTCCGGTCACGCGCCGCGGGGGCCGGGCATGTCTGCCAGCAGCCGCCAGGCCCGGTTCAGCCTTGGCCAGGTTTATGACCAGCACGGGGATGCCGGCACTCCGGAATCGGGGGCCGGCGGTGCGGTGTCAGCCCCAGCGGCCGGTGCCAATTCGCCGTGACTTTGTTACCGGACCGAAACCATAATCGGGGCTTTTGGCCCGCGGGCAGCCCGCCCGGCGCCATGGCCTGGTTACCTGAAAGGTGGCTCGGTAGGGACGGTGCCGTGTTCGGTGGGCGCAGCTGGCGCTGGCTCCGTGGCCGTTGCCCCGGCGCTGGTTCCGGCCGGCTGCCGCCCAGTGGCCCCCGTGCCTGCCCCGGTCACCGGGGCGGCCGGCTCACCGGCCGGACCGTCCGTGGTTACCGCCTCAACCGGCCGGTCATCACCGGCGGCGGCCAGCGCGGCCAGCTCGGTGTCCACGATCGAGGCGCTGCGTAGCCGCGCCTCGTAGGCTTTCTTGCCGCCGCGGATGCCGAACAGCCGCCTGGTCACCAGCAGGTAGATGACCAGGGCGAGGTTGATGGCGAAGGCGACCGCGCGCAGCACGGTCACCTTCGCGGTCAGGTCATACACCTCATACGGCAGGCCGAGCGAGGTGACCACCACGGCAAAGTACTCACCCCAGCGCTGGCCGAGCCACAGCCCGACGCCCTCGACGATTTCGATCACCGCGTACGCCGCGGCACCGATGGCGAGATAGGTCAGCGTGCGCTGATTGAGCGTGAAGGCATGCTGGATGAGGCCGAGCAGCTTGGAATGGTTGATGTTGTATCCGAGTTCGCGGAAGAGCAGCCGCAGCCCGGGCAGTTCGTGGGTGAACGCCTGCTCGATGCTCAGCCGGGAGGTCTTGAACCGCCAGACCCCATAGGCCAGCGCGGCGAACACGAGCGCCCGCAGGAACCGCTCGACGGCGAACACGCGCAGGATGAGGGCGCTGCGCACTTCCTTGCCCCGCCGCACCCTGGGCGCCGACGCCGCCGGGCCGTGATGCGTCGGCTCGCCGGTGACGAAGGTGCCGCAGCGCAGGCACCGCCAGGCGGTGCCGCCGGCTGCCGCCACGCCCAGCCGCTCGCGGAGCGGGGGCTCGTCCGGCGCGAACGTGACATGGCCGCTGGCGCCGCAGCCGAGCAGGCTCCAGTCCATGAGGGGCAGCCTAGCGGCAGCGCGGCGGACAAGGCCGGTGCCGGCTGCGGGCACCCCGGGCCGTCCGCAGCGCCGGTAGCGTGTGGCTGTGGCGAAGCGTCTGGAGTTGCCGTTCGACCCGATCGAGCGGGCGGCTGAGATCTGGGCGGACACGTTCGGCCCGGCGGACGCGATGGCCGCGGTGACGTCGATCATGCGGACGCAGCAGCTGCTGCTCGCCGAGCTGGATGGCCTGCTGCGGCCACACCGGCTCAGTTTCGCCCGGTACGAGGCGCTCATCCTGCTGACCTTCAGCCGCCGGGGTGCACTCCCGCTGCGGGTGATCGGCGAGCGGCTGATGGTGCATCCGACCAGCGTCACCAACACCATCAACCGGCTGGTGGGCCAGGGCCTGGTGGTCCGCCGGCCTAACCCGCGGGACGGCCGGGGCACCCTGGCCGAGATCACCGGGGCGGGCCGGGACGTGGCCGCGCGGGCCACCGCGGACCTGATGGCGGCCCGGTTCGGGATGGGCGGTTACCACGCCGACGAGCTTGGCGAGCTGTTCAGCCTGCTGCGCGGCCTGCGGCTGGCCGCCGGTGACTTCACGCCCGGCCCGGCGCCCGCCGCCACCGGGCGGGCGGTCAGCCGCTGACCGGGGACGCTGCCCAGCTCTGGCCGCCGTCGTAGGTGAACCAGAGCGCGTGCTGGCCGGGATCGGCGGGGATGGCGAAGCCCTGGCTGGCGGTGGTCATCCCGACGCCGGCGAACCCGCCGGGCGGCCGGGACCCGCCCGCCAGGGCCCAGCTCGCGCCACCGTCCGCCGAAGTCTCGATGCCCTGGCCGGTGGCCAGCAGCAGTCGGCCGGACAGGCTGCCGGACAGCGAGGTGGCGGTTCCGGCCGTCGGGGCGGTGCCAGTCCGCTGCCAGCTCCGGCCGCCGTCCCCGGAGGAGTACACGGTCCCGGCCGGGCCGCCGCCGGACGGCCCAGTGCACAGCAGTACCAGGCTGGCGGTCCCGTTCACCGACAGCAGGGCACCCGACGGCTGCCCGCCGGCCTGCGGTGCCCCGGGCCGGCAGGGCGTGCTGGCCGGGCCGGCCGGGCCGGCCGCCGGCCAGGCCGCCCCGGTCGGCGGCCCGCTGAGCAGGTGCCCGTCCGGCACCAGCAGATAGGCCGCGCTCCCGGTCAGCAGCAGGGCGGCGGAGCCGCCCGCCAGGCCGGATCCGGCCGCCGCTCCGGGCACCGGCTGCCACTGGTCCCTGCCCGCCGGGCTGGTGTACAGGGTGAAGCCGGTGCAGTGGGCCGCGAACCGCGGCCCCGTCCCCGTGCAGCGCGCCCATACCGCAAACACCCGTGTGCCCCTGGTCTCCAGGGCCGTCACCCGCATCCCGCCGGTAGCGATCTGGGTCCAGCTGTGGCCCGAGTCGTGGGTCGCCCACAGCTGCGGGCCGAACGCCCAGCCATCGCTGCGGTTCAGGAACCGGACCTGGCTCACCCCGGTGGCACCGTCCGGGCCATGCGCCGGTGGCGCGCCGACCGGGCGCCAGCTGGCGCCGCGGGTGTCGGTCCGTGCCAGCACCAGGCAGGGCGGCGCGGCCGCGCTGTCACACTGCCCGGCAGGCAGGTTCTGGCCGAGCACCCAGCCGGTGAAGGTGCCCACGAAGGTGGCCGACAGCGGCGGCGGCACCGGGCCGGCCACCGCGGCGGGTGGCCGGGTCCGGGTAGGGGTGGGCGCGGCTGACGTGCCCACGGCCGTCGGCCCGGGGGCGCTGCTGCCGTGCGCCGCGCTCACCGGCGTGCTCGCGCCGCCGGTCAGCGCCGGGATCGCCACCTGCGGGATCACCACCGCGGCGACGGCGGCTGCGGCGGCGGCGCCAGCCACCGACAGTACCATCCGCCGGGTGCGGCGGCGGCGGGCCTCCCGGCTGACCCGGTCAAACGCGCCCGGCCGCGGCAGCATCGGCTGCACCGGCTCGGTCAGCCAGGCTTCCAGGCGGTCGCGCGGGTCAGCCACGGGCTTCCCCCAGCGCCGCGCGGAGTTGCGTCCGCGCGTGGTGCAGGTCGGCCTTGATCGTCCCCTCCGGCCGGCCGAGCATGCTGGCCACCTCCCGGATCGGGAACCCGGCGTAGTGATAGAGCAGGAACGGCTGCCGCAGCCGGTCGGGCAGCGCCGCGATCAGCGCCCGCACGTCCACATCCTGCGCGGGGTGCAGTACCGGGTTGCCCTCGGCACCCGCGCTCACCGCCCGCAGTGCCCGCCGCTCCCGCCCTGTCCGGCGCCAGTGATCACGGACCAGGTTCGTCGCGATCATGTACAGGTAACTCTGCGGGTTCTCCAGCGACGACCAGCGGGCCAGCAGCCGGGTGAAGGCCTCGGCGGCGATCTCGTGCGCGGTGTCGTCGTCGTCGACCAGCCGCCGTACCCAGCCGGCCAGCCGCGGATAGCACGCGTTGAACAGTTCCTCGGCCGCCGCCCGGTCGGTGGCGCGGAACTTCTCCACGGCATCCCCCAGGCTGGCGGTCCCTGCCGCGGGGCGCCACGGTCCCAGCAGGGTCGCGACGCTGCCCCCGGCGGTGACGACGGCGTCGGTGATATGGGGTTGCACAGGTTGTACCACACCTTCTGGCCGCTGGCCCGGATGCCGGGGCGCGCCCCTGTGCCGTCCCGGCAGCTACTGAGACGCCCGGTAGTCCCGGCTGGTTGGGCCCGATTCGCCCGGCGCGGGCCGGGCCTCGGCCTGCCGTAGACTGGCAGCAGATAGTAGGACGTCCTACTATCTCCCGGGCCGGGCCGGTCCTGCCGCAGGAGGATCACCATGGCTGACTCAGCCGAAGCCGCCCGTCAGCGCTGGCAGCGCCGTTATGAGCAATCAAAGCTGCGCGACGCGGACTTCACCACGCTGTCCGGGCTGGAGGTGGAGCCGGTGTACGGGCCGCCGCCGGGGGCGGTCGTGCCGGGCTTCGAGCGGATCGGCTGGCCGGGGGAGTACCCGTTCACCCGCGGCCTGTACCCGGCCGGGTACCGCGGCCGGGCCTGGACGATCCGGCAGTTCTCCGGGTTCGGCAACGCCCGGCAGACCAACGAGCGCTACCAGATGCTGCTGGGCGCCGGCGGGACCGGGCTCTCAGTCGCTTTCGACATGCCAACGCTGATGGGCCGGGATTCCGACGACCCGCGGTCGGCCGGTGAGGTCGGGCACTGCGGCGTGGCCATCGACTCGGCCGCGGACATGGACCTGCTGTTCGCCGGCATCCCGCTGGCGCAGGTGACCACATCGATGACGATCAGCGGGCCGGCCGTCCCGGTGTTCTGCATGTACCTGGCGGCCGCGCGGCGGCAGGGCGCTGACCTCACCGCGCTGAACGGCACCCTGCAGACCGACATCTTCAAGGAGTACATCGCGCAGAAGGAATGGCTCTTCCCGCCACGGCCGCACCTGCGGCTGATCGGCGACCTGATGGAGTACTGCACCGCGAACTTCCCGGCCTACAAGCCGCTGTCGGTGTCCGGGTACCACATCCGGGAGGCCGGCTCGACGGCCGCCCAGGAGCTGGCCTTCACGCTGGCGGACGGGTTCGGCTACGTCGAGCTGGGGCAGTCGCGGGGACTCGACGTGGACGCCTTCGCGCCCGGCCTGTCTTTCTTCTTCGACGCCCACATCGACTTCTTTGAGGAGATCGCCAAGTTCCGGGCCGCCCGCCGGATCTGGGCCCGCTGGCTGCGCGACGTCTACGGCGCAGCCACGGAGCGGGCACAGTGGCTGCGCTTCCACACCCAGACCGCGGGCGTGTCGCTGACCGCCCAGCAGCCCGACAACAACGTGGTGCGGACCGCGATCGAGGCGCTGGCCGCGGTGCTCGGCGGCACCAACTCGCTGCACACCAACGCCCTGGACGAGGTGCTCGCGCTGCCGAGCGAACGGGCGGCGGAGATCGCGCTGCGCACCCAGCAGGTGATCATGGAGGAGACCGGGGTCACGAACGTGGCCGACCCGCTGGGCGGGTCGTGGTACCTGGAGGCGCTCACCGACCGGCTGGAAGCGGAGGCGGAGGAAATCTTCACGCGGATCCGGTCGATGAGCCCGGACGGGTCCATGACCGGCGGGATCCTGCGCGGGATCGAGGACGGCTGGTTCTCCGGGCAGATCGCCGAGGCGTCGTTTGCCTACCACCAGAAGCTCGAGAAGGGCGAGAAGAAGGTGGTCGGCGTCAACAGCTACACCGGCACGGTCGGCCAGCCGGTCGAGATTCTGCGGGTCAGCCACCAGGTGGAGCTCGACCAGATGGCGGAAATGGCCCGCCGCCGGGCCGCGCGCGACCAGGCCGCGGTGGACGCGGCGCTGGCGGAGCTGCTGGCGGCGGCCCGGTCCGGGCAGAACATGATCCCGCCGATGCTGTCCGCCGCCGAGGCGGAGGCGACCCTGGGCGAGATATGCGATGCCCTGCGCGCCGAGTGGGGCACCTACGCCGAGACCCCGGTCTTCTAACCGCCCGGCCAGCCGTCACCGGCGCGGCCAGCCGGTGCCACCCCGGGCCGGGGGCTGGGCCAAGCAGCGGCCGGGATGCGGCAGGATGGAGTTATGACGCAGCCGCGGGAATTCTCGCTTTACGGCGCCGTCGACCTGGGCGCACGGCAGGCCGCCGCCCAGCGCAAAGAGCAGGCGGCGGCGCGGGCCGGCGGGCCGGACGGGCCGGGCGGCCCGGGCAGCCAGCCGGACGGCTTCGTGTTTGACGTGTCGGAGGACACCTTCGAGACCGACGTGCTGGAGCGCTCGCGCACCGTCCCGGTGGTGATGGACCTGTGGGCGGAATGGTGCGGCCCCTGCAAGCAGCTCAGCCCCATCCTGGAGAAGCTCGCCGCCGAAGCCAACGGCGCCTGGGTGCTGGCCAAAGTGGACGTCGATGCCAACCCGCAGCTGAGCGCCGCGCTCCAGGTGCAGAGCATCCCGATGGTGGTCGCGGTCATCGCCGGGCAGCTGGTGCCCGGCTTCCTGGGCGCGCTGCCGGAGGCGCAGGTCCGGCAGTGGCTCGGGCAGCTCATGCAGGCGGTCAAGCAGCTGGGCATGCCGGGCGCGGAGGGGCCGGCCCCGGACGGCGAGGCCGGACCGGACAGCGGGCCCGCCGCCGAGCCCTACCAGGACCCCGGCCTGCTCGAGGCGCAGCAGGCGATGGAGCGGGGCGACCTGGGCGCCGCCGCCGCCGCCTTCGAGCGGATGCTGGCCGACGTGCCCGGCCACCCGGTGGCGGTGCAGGGGCTGGCCCAGGTGAACCTGTTCCGCCGGGTCAACTCCTACGACGAGGCGGCCGCCAGGAAGGCGGCTGCCGCCAGTCCCGGCGACGTGGACGCCCAGATCAAGGTGGCCGACCTGGACCTGGCCAGTGGCCGGGCCGGGGAGGCTTTCGACCGGCTGCTCGGCGTCATCCGGCGGACGGCAGGTGAGGACCGGAACCGGGCCCGGCTGCACCTGATCGGGCTGTTCGACATCTTCCCGCCCCGGGATTCCCGGGTGACCAAGGCCCGCTCCACCCTGTCCAGCCTGCTTTTCTAACCGCGCCAGGCCACGCTGGAGGCGGCACCGCGTCAGCGGGAGCGGGGGTCGCGCGGGTCGGCGTTGGCCAGCTGCTCCAGCGCGGGCAGAGCCTCGGCGAGCGCGTGCAGCTGTCCCGGTGACAGCGTGGACAGGCTCTCGGCCAGCCGGGTCGTCGATTCCCGCCGGAGCATTTCCAGCATCTCGTGCCCGGCGGTGGTGATCGCCATGGTGGACGCGCGGGCGTCGCCCGGCACCGGCTGCCGCACCACGTACCCCCGCTCCTCCAGCGCCGTGACCAGCCGGGTGAGCGTGGACGGGGCGATGCCCTCGGCAGCGGCGAGGTCACCCAGCCGGAGCGGGCCGGCCCGCTCCACCGTGGACAGCGCGGACAGCTGGGTGGGGGTCAGGCCTGCCAGCTCATGACGGCGGAGCCACCGGGACAGCCGGGCGATCGCCACTCGCAGCCGGGCCGCGTCGATCGCGCTCTCCGGCAGGCCGGTGGCGGGCGGGCTGCCGGTCACGCTCCTGGCGGTCACCCTTGCAGGGTACGTGCCGGGCGGCCGTGATGTACCCGGGGCACGCCCCGGTGATGGCACGATTGTTGCTGCACCAGGTGCGGCAGGAGCGGAGGAGAGTGTGGCAGTAGCGCCGAGCGTGTCCTATTCGATCACCGTCCGGCTCGAGGTGCCCTCGCACGGCCGGGCCGTCAGCGAGCTCACCCACGCGGTGGAGCAGGCGGGCGGGGCGGTGACCGCGCTGGACGTCACCCCGTCCGTGCACGACCAGCTGCGGGTGGACGTCACCTGCGCCGCCCGCGACACCGAGCACGCCGACGCCATCGTGGCGGCGCTGTCCGCGGTCGAGGGCGTGGTGGTGAACAAGGTCAGCGACCGCACTTTCCTGCTGCACCTGGGCGGCAAGATCGAGACCCAGGCCAAGGTCCCGCTGCGGAACCGGGATGACCTGTCGATGGCCTACACCCCGGGGGTGGCCCGGG
>Ga0306920_100001135_pt1 | contig 32795 bp, 32 predicted proteins | sample flu12Cox44000170_FD_204666 | JGI IMG/M metagenome (GOLD analysis project Ga0306920, IMG submission 204666) | Lab enrichment of tropical soil microbial communities from Luquillo Experimental Forest, Puerto Rico - flux4day.12C.oxic.44.000.170 (v2)... | ecosystem: Environmental > Terrestrial >...
CGCATTTGGCGATTGCGTGTTGCGGCTACGCCACACACAACGACGCATCCGATGAGCTGGGGCTGAATTCCTGTGAAATGAATTCCGCACGAGCGGCAGACTCGGTCGGCTCCCTCCCCCGCTTGCAGCCGAGCTCGGGTAAACCCGAGTTCGGCTGCAAGCGGGGGAGGGGACGATGTGGCGCCTGCCCATCGTTGTCTGATCAGCGATGTTTTCGCGTGAGGAGAATAGCTACGACGGAAACTGGAGAAAATTGGCGGAGCCGTCGCGCGCAATGCGCGCGGGCAGGTCGACCTCCCAGGAGAGATATTCGCGCATCGCCGCCGCGCGGTCGCTCGGACGCTCGTAGGGCTTGAGCCAAGCGTCGATCGCCTCGTCGGCCATTCTCGGATCGTCGGCGGTCAGCGCACGGCCGGCGGCCAGCCACGCGGCGTTGCCGCCGTCGAGCGCGCGCACGGGGCGCTCGACGCGCGCCCGCGCTTCGGACGCGACGCGGCCGGCGATCACGCCGTCCTCGGACGTGAGCACGAGGGTCCCGCGCAGCGGGATCCGAGCCAACGCGCGTTCGAGCCGCGAGCGGATCACAAACCAGGCGCCGGGAATGTGGGCCTTGAGATAATCGCGGCTGATCGAGAGATCGATGACGGTGGCTGCATCGCGCGCCAGCAACTCGGCGAGGCCGCCGCAATCGATGCGCAGTTCCGGCGGCGGTGGATCGCCCAGGATCGGTGTCGGTGGCGGTGCAGTCTCGTGCCCTTCCTCGGCGAGCACGAACACGTCGCGCCAGCCCATCTGCCGCAGCCAGGATGCGGTCATCACCGCGCGCACCTCGGCGGGATCGATCAACACAAGACGCGCCCCGAGCGTGCCGACATATTGGTCGGTCGCCTGCACGAGCTGGCCGCCGGGCGCGGAGACGGCGCCTGCGACGTGCCCGGCGGCGTATTCGCGCGGATCGCGCACGTCGAAGAGATAGAGCGTGCGCGTCGCGTCGGCGCGCCAGCTCGCGAGCGTCGCCGCATCGATGCGCGCGATGCCGAAGCGGCGCGCGACGCGATCGGCGGCGGTTTTGGCCCAGGTGAGGCCGTCGCCCGAGACGCCCGGGGCGCGCGCAGTCATGCCGCTCTCGCAGGCAAAGCCGGCGAGCGTCCAGCCCATGGTGCCGTTGCGCAGCGCCACCACCTTGTTGGGCACGCCGGCGTTGATCAGCGATTGCGCACCGATGATGCTGCGGGTGCGGCCTGCGCAATTCACCACCACCATCGTGTCGGGCGAGGATGCGAGGTCGCGGATACGCAGCACCAGTTCCGCGCCCGGCACGTTGACCGCGCTCGGGATGGAGACGCGCTGGTATTCGTCGAACGGCCGGCTGTCGAGCACGACGATGTCGCCATGCTCGTCCATGAGCCGTTGCAGCTCTTCGGCGGCGATGCTCGGGGTGCCGCTTGCATGCTCGACGAACTCGCCGAACGCCTTGCTCGGCACATTGACGCCGGAGAACAGCTCGAACCCAGCCTTGGCCCAGCCCGCAACCCCGCCATCGAGCGCAAGGAGATTGGTGTAGCCAGCGCGCGCGAGGATCTCTGCGGCGCGCTCGGCCAAGCCATCGCCGTCGTCGCACAACACGATGCGCGTGCCCCGTCGCGGCACCAGGCGGGCGAAGTTGAGCTCGAGCCGGCTCAAGGGCACCGACCGCGCGAACAAGAGATGGTTTTGCGAGAAGATCAGCTCTTCGCGCAGATCGATAAGCGCCAGCTCCTCCCCGTCGGCGAGCATCGCCTTGAGGGCGGCGGGATCAACTCGCTGCATTCGCGTTGGCGTGCGCAGTCTCACGTCGCCTGTTGCGGCGTCATCTGTTCGACCTTGCCGGTGTCGAGATCGAAGCGCACGCGGTTGATCTTGTCGAGGTTGGTACCGGCCACGCGCACGAAGCGGGCGTAATCGGGATAGTCGATGGAATGGATGGTGCCGTCCTGATAAATGCCCGCGTGTCCGGGCAGCAGGCGGTATTTCTTGACCGGCTTGAGCTTGGCGTTTTCGGGATTGGAGCCGTCGTCCTCCCGCTCCCACTCGATCATGTCGGTGTAGTGGGTCGCCTGCCCATAGATCGCCCAGGAGGCGCCGTGGTCGTGCGGCGGCGACACCCGCGCTTTGTCGTTGATGTGCGCGAGGACTTGAAAGCCGAGATCGGGGTCCTCGTAGAGAACCTTCAGGCCGCGCGGCACCTGATCGCCGCAATATTTTTGGACGAAGTCTAGGTTCGAAAGCAGTTGCTCGAGTTTGAGACGCACTTCCTCCCGACCCTTGGGTCCGCCATCGCGCTTGAGAATGGCGCGGCAATCCGAAACGAATTGATCGAGATCGTAGGGCATGGTTGCCTCCTTGCGGGCGACGTGGCTCTAGCTTCGCGCATCGCGCTGCCGAGCGCCAGGGGTAGGGGACTCGGTGTCGTCCGTTCGTCCCCGCGAAAGTGGGGACCCAGACTTGAATCTGGATTCCCGCTGGAGTCTACCCCCGCGAAAGCGCGGGGCGGGAATGAACGGAGTCTGCTGCGCGCTCGGAGCTCGTGAAGGCCAGCTCGGCAATAGCTTTGTCCAAAGCTTGACCATCCTCATCGGCGAGCGCGGCCTTGATCAGCGCTTCGAGCGTGGCGGCGGAGTTGCTTTGCCCGCGCAGGCGCGGGAGGAGCGCAACGAGCTTTTCGAACTTGGCCTGCCCGCGCTCGTGGGTCTCGCCGTAGCCCTTCACCAGGCTCCGCGCCCGCGCGACCTGCACGGCGAGCGGGTAATCGGCGCGCGCGGTCTGCGCCACCAGGTCGAGCCAGGACGCCAGCGCGGCCTCTTCGTTGGCGAAGCGCAGCGAGCGACGGCGCAGGGGCTTGAGCTTGGCCAGCGCGTAGAGCAGCAGGAATCCAGCGACTGAGGTCGTCTTGATGATCCTTCCCTTGCGCGTGGTGCGGTCGACCAATGCGCGCGCCCATTGGGTGCGCAGGAGCCAGCGTCCGAGCCCAGCCGGCAGCGTATCGGCGATCTCTTGCGTGCGCGGATGAAAGAATTCGGCGATTTCGAGAATCTGCCCGTCCTCGATGCGCGCTTCTTCGCGCACGCGCGCGAAACGGCTCGACCGGATTTTGAGCTCCGCGACGCGGATCGTGTCCTCGTAGGCCATGGCAAGTGCAAGCTGCCGCGCGGTTTCCGCGAGCAAGGTGCCGTGCTGTCGCTCGATCTCCTGGAAGGGGGCGAGCCGCGCCAGGAACTCGCGGGCGTAGCGCGCGTCCTGATAGTCGCCGAGTCGTTCGATTGCGGCGAGCACAACCGCCCGCGCTTCCCCGCTGAAGTCGCGCGCCGCAGCGTCAAGGAGGTCGCGGACCGCGGGTGGCGCGTCGCGTGCATGGCGCTCCGATGTCGCGGCGGGAACGACTGCCTCGCCTGCGCCCGCCGCCTCGAAGCCGGCGGCGAAGGCGGCGAGGCTGCGTTCGACCCCAACCTGACCGCGCCGGATCGCGGCCTCGAAGGCGGTGCGCGGGAAGGGGAGGGCGGCGGAACCCGCGAGCGCGCCGAACAGCACGGCGCTCAAGACGCTTCCGGTCGCGTCCGCGAGCGCCGCCATGTCGAATGCGCGGAATTCGCGGGCGGCCTCGCGGCAGGCAGACAGCAAGGCCGGCGCGTCCGCCCGGCCATCGGCGAGCGCGATCTTCTCGGTCATGGCGAAGACGCGATGGGTGGAGGCGATGAGCAGCGTCTTGTCCGGCGTGACGAAGCCGCGCTCGACCGCGCGCGCGGCCTCCATCAGCTCGGAGGCGAGCACGACATCGACGTCGCCCGGCACCGGCATGAGCGCGAGCACCGGCTCGCGCCCCGCTGTCTGCGCCGCCGCTTTGGGAAACAATTCGACGTAGTAGATCGTGGCGCCGGTGCGCTGCGCGACCCCCGGCACCGAGGTCGCCTGCGCGAGATAGCCGCCGTGCTGGGCGAGATCGACGATCCAGTCCGCCAGCACGCCGCCGCCCTCGCCTCCGAGCGCGACCACGGCGATGGTGATGGGCCGGACGTTGACGGTTTGCGCCTGCCCTTTGGCGTCCATCTGCTTGGTCAAGCCGCGGCAAGGCGGCCGTCGATGCGCCGCTGCAGCCAGCCGATCACGGCGCCGCGCGCCTTGGCCTTGAGCCGATCCCACGCCGTGGGATTGGCGATGATCGAGGCGCGGTAGAACGACGGGCAAAGCACCGCCGCGTGCGCAACCTCCCCGCACAATCCGCAGCCGACGCAGGAATTGATCACTTTCGTCACCGGCTCGCGGCGCAGCGGATCGGGGTTGGGCGCGAGCGTGAGCGACGGACAACCCGACAGGCGAATGCAGGAGTGATCGCCGGTGCAAGTGTCGGGGTCGACGCCGAACCGTTCGCGCACGACGCGCTCGCCGCGCTCCAGGCGCTTGCGCGTGAGCGGGCGCACGCGCCGCTCTTTATTCAGCATGCATTCGGATTGGGCGATGATGACTTTCGGGCCTTTGACCGCCGTGGTGAGCGCCTCCTTGAGCGCATCGCGCATCTTTCCGACATCGTACGTGCGCGTGATCGTGCGCACCCAATTGACGCCGACGCCGCGCACGGCCTTTTCGATCGGGTTCTTGGTCGCGCGCATGCTGTTGTTGGCGGCGGAGGAGGGGACGTCTTGGCCGCCGGTCGCTGCCGCGTAGCCGTTGTCGACCACGATCATGACGTTGTCGCTCTTGTTGAAGACGGCATTGCCGACGCTCGAGGCGAGCCCGTTGTGCCAGAAGCCGCCGTCGCCGACGAGCGCGATGGCACGCTTGCCTGCTGCCACGTTGAGCGCGGCGGCGCCGGCGCCGCCCAGCCCGTAGCCCATGGTCGAATTGCCGAGGTTGAACGGCGGCAGGACCGAGAATAGGTGGCAGCCGATGTCGCAGCTCACGTGGTGGGGGCCAAGCTCGCGCTCGACGAGCTTCATGGCGGCGAAGATCGGCCGCTCGGGGCAGCCGGTGCAGAACGACGGCGGCCGGCCATGCACCTGACCTGCGATCGCCTGCTGTGCCTTTGCAACGCGATCGGACGGCGCGGAAACGTTCGCGCGACGGTCGCCGAGCAGATCGGACCGGTACGCCGCGATGAATTTCCGCAGACCCTCCTTCATGACCGCGCCGGTGTATTCTCCCGCCATCGGCAGCATGCTCTTGCCCTCGACGCGGGTTGCGACATCGGCGCGGCGCAGGATCGTATTCACTGCCTGCTCGATGAATTCCGGCTGACCCTCCTCCACGATCAGAACGGCTTTCTTGCTCTCGCAAAAGCGGATGATCTCGGCGTCGATCAGCGGATAGGTGACGTTGAGCACGTAGAGCGGGATACGGCTTGCACCGAACACGTCGGCCAGCCCGAGAATCTCGAGCGCCCGCAGCGCGGTATTGTACATGCCGCCCTGCATGACGATGCCGATGTCGCCGGCGTCGCCGTCGAACACCTCGTTGAGCTTGTGCTGCTCGATGAAGCGCACGGCGGCGGGCCAGCGTTTCTCCACCTTTTCCCGCTCGTGCAGATAGCTTGCCGGCGGCAGGACGACGCGGTTGGTGTCGCGAACCGGGTGCTCGAGCGCGTCCTTGAGCGTGAAGGCTCGGCGGGCATTGTCGCGCGCGAGGAAGCTACCGTAGACGTGGCAGGCGCGGATGCGCAGCTCCAGCATGACCGGGGTGTTGGATGCCTCCGACAGCTCAAAACCCTTCTCCACCGCCTGCACGATCGACGGCAGGTTCGGGCGCGGATCGAGCAGCCAGATCTGCGACTTCATGGCGAAGGCGTGGCTGCGCTCCTGCATGATCGAGGAGCCCTCGCCGTAGTCCTCGCCGACGATGATCAGTGCGCCGCCGGTGACGCCGCTCGAGGCGAGATTAGCGAGCGCGTCGGAGGCGACATTGGTGCCGACCGTCGACTTGAAGGTCGCGGCACCACGCAGGGGATAATTGATCGACGCCGCGAGCGCGGCGGCCGCCGCCGCTTCGTTGGCGCTTGCCTCGAAACGGACGCCTAGATCGCGCAGCACGTCGTCGGCATCGGCGAGAACATCGACGAGGTGCGAGATCGGCGCGCCCTGATAGCCCGAGACATAGGAGACGCCGGATTGCAGCAAGGCCTTGGTGACGGCGAGAATTCCCTCGCCATGGAATTCTTGGCCGGCGCCGAGCCGGAGCTTCGCGACTTCGCTTTTGAACGAGCGTTCCGCCATCCGTGTTCGCTTATGCGTCCTTGGTCTTTTTTGCGAGCCGTTGTGCGCCGAGGCGCAATTGACTCAACTCCATGCCGCCGCGATTATATTCAAAAGCATGTATTACCGACAGCCTTCCTTCCAGAGGGGAGAATCATGCGCCCGACATTGATCATGGGCTTGGCGGCGGTCTTCATGGCGTCGACCGCATCGGCCCAGGAAGTCACGTTGCGCGCCGTTTCCGCCTTCGCCGAGAAGACCACCTATTCGCGCGGCTTCGAACTCTTCATCGAGCGGGTGAATCGGGACGGCAAGGGCGTCCTCCAGATCAACTATATCGGTGGTCCTAAGGCCATGCCGCCGTTCGAGGTCGGCAACGCGCTCAAGTCCGGCGTTGTCGATCTCGCGAATTCGACGGGCGCTTTTTATACCAACGTGATGCCCGAGGCCGACGCCTGGAAGCTGACCGAACGGCCGATGTCGGAGCTGCGCAAGAACGGCGGTTACGACTATATGTCGCAACTCTATGCCGAGAAGATGAATGCGATTTTCCTCGCCCGGCACGTCGACGGGAATCCATTCCATCTCTATCTGAACAAACCGATCTCGAGTCCCGATCTGACCGGCCTCAAGCTTCGCATTACGCCGGTCTACCGCGACTTCTTCCAGGCGCTCGGAGCGACAGTCGTTCAGACCGCGCCTGGCGAGGTTTATACGGCTCTCGAGCGCGGGGTTGTTGATGGATACGGTTGGCCGATCACCGGCATTTTTGATCTCGGCTGGCACGAGAAGACGAAATATCGTGTGGATCCCGGTTTCTATACCGCCGAGGTGTCGATCCTGGTGAACAAGTCCATCTGGGACAAGCTCACCGAGGCACAACGCAACGTTCTGCGTAAGGCGGGTGAACAAGCGGAAGGGGATGCGGTGGCGATTTTCGCCGAAGAGAACGCCAAGGATACCAAGCGTCAGGCCGACGCCGGCATTCAGACGATCAAGCTCGAAGGCGCCGCCGGAAAGGCTTATCTCGATAAAGCCTACGAGGCTGGTTGGGCCGGGGTCGTTCGCCAGAGCCCGCAACACGGAGCAAAACTGAAGGAATTCTTCGCTAAGACCCATTAGCGAAGCGATTGGGCTCTCCTGGCATGGCGAGGCTGTCCTACCATTACAGTCGCCTGCTCGATGCGCTGATGCTGGTTGCGTGTTTTCTGCTCCTGACAATGACATTGTTGATCGGCGGCGATGTGCTGCTACGCAACATCGGTCTGGGCGGCATCCCGCCGAGCAACGAGATATCCGAGGACATCATCTACTTACTGACGCTGCTTGCCGCTCCCGGTCTGTTGCGGCAAGGCGGGCATATCCGCGTCGACATCATCCTACGGGCGTTACCAGCCAAGGTCGGCTGGCTGCTCGAATGGATCAGCGACATCATCGGCGTGATTTGCTGCCTTTACTTCGTCTGGTACGGAACGCGCGTCGCGGTAGCAAGCTTCGAGAGCGGCGCACTGTCGATCAAGACGCTGATCATCCCGGAATGGTGGCTGCTCGCGCCGATGCCGCTGGCCTTTGTTCTGCTCAGCGTCGAATTTCTGTTTCGTATGCATCGTCTCGCTTTGGCCGAGCGGCGTCCGCGTGACGATGCGGTATCGGCTTCCTAGGTTTTGCGAGGGCTACGTCAGAGAGCCCGCGCGGCGTACGAACTTCGGAATAGGGACGGTTGGAGGGCGTCGGGATGTCCTGGCAGCTTGCCTCCCTGCTGCTTCTCGGCGGCTCGACGCTGCTTCTGTTCATCGGCGTGCCGGTGGCCTTCTCGTTCATCGCTATCAATATCGTCGGGGCGATATTGTTTCTCGGCGGCGACGCGGGACTGAACCAAATGCTCAGGAACAGCGCGGCCGCGGTGATCAATTTTTCTTTGACGCCAATTCCGCTCTTCGTCCTGATGGGGGAGGTTCTCTTCCATACCGGCCTGGCCTTGAAAGTGATCGACGGAATCGAGCGCTTGGTGCGTCAGGTGCCGGGACGGCTGGCGGTTGTCGCGGTGGTCGCGGGCACGGTTTTTTCCGCCATTTCCGGCTCGACCATCGCAACGACTGCGATGCTGGGGTCATTGATGCTGCCGGTCATGCTGGCGCGCGGCTACAACCCGGTGATCGCGACGGGACCGATCATGGCGATCGGCGCCGTGGACATGCTCATCCCGCCTTCCGCCCTCACCGTGCTGCTCGGCAGTCTGTCCGGGATCTCGATTTCGAAGCTGCTGATTGGCGGCGTTGTTCCCGGTCTGATGCTCAGCGTTGCGTTCGTCGCCTACATTATCGTCCGCGCCAAGGCGAATCCGGCGCTGGCGCCGCCGACCGCTCTCGAGGAAAGATCGGGCTGGGCGAGATACGAGCTGCTTTTCCTCTATGTGCTTCCGCTCGTCTCGATCTTCGCGGTGGTCATTGGCGCAATGTCGGGCGGCATTGCGACGCCGACAGAGTCCGCCGCGCTGGGCGCGCTAGCCACCATGGCGCTTGCCGCGGCCTATCGCTCGTTGAGTTCCGACGCGCTGCTCAAAGCATTGCGGGGCACCGTCGGGATTTCGGCAATGATCCTCTTCATCATCCTCGGCGCGACGACCTTCTCGCAAATTCTGAGCTTTTCCGGAGCAACCGAAGGCATCGTTTCAACCATCCTCGGCGGCGGCCTGACGCCGTTCGCCGTTTTGGCTGCAATGATGCTGCTGTTGATTTTTCTCGGTATCTTTGTCGATCAGGTCAGCATGATGCTGATCACGCTGCCGATTTTCATGCCGATCGTTCAGCGCCTCGGCATCGACCTGATCTGGTTCGGCGTTCTTTACCTGATCTGCATGCAGCTCGGCCTGCTGCTGCCGCCGCATGGGCTTCTGCTGATGACGATGAAAGGCGTCGCTCCAAAGGAGGTCACGATGGCGCACATCTTTCGCGCGGTCGTGCCCTATGTCGCGATGAGCCTTGTGCTGCTCGTCATCATCATCATGTTCCCGGCGATCGCCACTTGGCTACCGAACGTGCTGGGCTGATTGCAGCGTCCGGAGGCAAGTGTCACGGCAGCACCGCCGTGGCTTCGATCTCGAGCCGCGCCTGAGGCTCGACCAGGCGGTTGACCTCGACCACCGCCATGGCCGGAAAGTGCCGTCCCATGATCTCGCGATAGGCGGCGCCGAGGGCGGGAAGATCGGCGAGATATTCGTTCATGTCCCGCACGTACCAGGTCAGCCGCACGATATGCCGGGGCGAGGCGCCGGCTTGCGCCAGCACCGTGACAATATTCGCCAGCGTCTGCTTCATCTGCGCGATAAACCCTTCGGCGAAGCGGCCGTGTTCGTCATGGCCGATCATGCCGCCGACGAATACCATTTCGCCGCGTGCTCGGATGCCGTAGGCAAAGCCCCGCGGCCGCGGCCAGCCGGCGGGCTGCAATACGGTGTTTGGCGATGGGCTTTCGGACACCGTCGCCATCCCACATCAGGAAGCGAGTTTGTGCGAAGCGGCATCGGCCGCCATGCGGCGAAGCTCGAAGCGCTGCAGCTTGCCGGTTTGGGTGCGCGGCAACTGGGTCACGTACTCGATCGTGCGGGGATATTTGTACGGCGCAATGGTCGCCTTGACGTGCTCCTGCAGCGTTTTGGTCACCGCCGGCTCACCGCTATAGCCTGCGCGCAACACGACATAGGCCTTGACGATCTGGCCGCGCTCTTCGTCGGGGGCTCCGACCACGCCGCATTCGGCGACCGCCGGATGCTCGAGCAACGCCGCCTCCACTTCCGGACCGGCGATGTTGTAGCCCGACGACACGATCATGTCGTCGGAGCGCGCCTGGTACCAGAAGTAACCGTCGGCATCCATGAGGTAGGTGTCGCCGGTGACGTTCCAGCCGTCCTGCACGTATTGGCGCTGGCGTTTGTCGGCGAGGTAGCGGCAGCCGGTCGGGCCGCGCACGGCGAGGCGGCCGATGCTGTTGGGTGGGAGCTCCTTGCCGTCGGCATCGACCACCCGCGCCTCGTAGCCCGGCACCGCCTTGCCGGTCGCGCCCGGGCGAATCTCCTCTTCGGGGGAGCCGATGAAAATGTGCAGCATCTCGGTTGCGCCGATGCCATCGAGAATCTTGATGCCGGTGGCGGTGAGCCAAGCCTCGAACGTGGCCTTCGGCAACGCTTCACCGGCCGACACGCATTTGCGCAGCGAGGAAACGTCGTGCTGGGCGAGCTTTGCCAGCATCGCGCGATAGGCGGTGGGCGCGGTGAAAGCGATGGTGGCGCCGAATCGCTCGATTGCCGCGAGGAGATCGTCCGGAGATGCCTTCTCGATCAGGATCGACACGGCACCAACGCGCAGCGGGAATAATACCAGTCCGCCGAGCCCGAAGGTGAAGGCGAGCGGCGGCGAACCGATGAAGCGGTCGCTCGCCTCCGCGCGCAGCACGTGGCGTCCGTAGCTATCGCAGGTCGCGAGCATATCGCGGTGGAAATGCATGGTGCCCTTGGGCTCGCCGGTCGTGCCGGATGTGAAGGCGATGAGGCACACGTCGTCGCTTGCCGTGTCGCATGAAACGGCGACCTCGTAGCCTGGCGTCGCCATCAGGGCTTCGAGCGCGTCGGGCGCGCCGCTGCCCCAGTACACGACCCGCTCGAGATCGGGCGCGAGCGCGCGGGCTTTCTCCATCTCCTCGGCCAGCCGGTGATCGCACAGCGCCAGCCGGATCTTTGCCTTGGCGATCGGATAAGCGATCTCCTTCGCGCGTAGGAGCGGCATGGTCGCAACCACGACGCCGCCGGCTTTGACCACCCCGAGATAGGCCGCCACCATCATCGGATTGTTGGGTCCGCGCAGCAGCACGCGATGGCCGGGCACCACGCCGAGTTTGTGCGTGAGCACGTTGGCGATGCGGTTCACGCGCTCGGCGAGTTGCGCGTAGGTCAAAGTTTCCGCCGGCGAGATCAGGCACGGCCGGTCGCCGTAACCGGCCGCGACCCAGCGGTCGAGCAGTTCGACCACGCAATTCATCCGCTGCGGATATTTCAGCTCCGGCAGGTCAAACAGGAAATCGGGCCATTGCGCCCGCGGCGGCAGGTTGTCGTGGGCGAAGGTGTCGAGATGCGCGGTCATGGCTGGCGCTCCTCGTTAAATTCAAGCATACGCCACGCTTGCCTGTGCATCGCAGTCATCGCGTCACTCCGCCGCGAGGGCCGATTTCGCCGCTCGACTCTTCAGCAGTTCGCGCGCGATCACGACCTTCTGCACTTCGGTTGCCCCCTCGTAAATGCGCAGTGCGCGGATTTCGCGGTAGAGTTCCTCGACTTTCACGCCCTTGGTGACCCCGAAACCGCCGTGCAGCTGCACCGCGCGATCGATCACGCGTTGCGCCGCTTCGGTCGCGAACATTTTTGCGGTCGCCGCCTCGCACGTGATCCGTGCGGCGCCTTGATCCTTGGTCCAGGCGGCGCGGTAAACGAGCAGGGCCGATGCGTCGACCTCGCTGGCGCTGTCGGCGATGGCTGCTTGCGTCATCTGTAGCTCGGCAAGCGGTGCGCCGAACAGCTTGCGGCTCGCCGCGCGTTCGACGGTTTCATGCAGCGCGCGGCGGGCGAAGCCGAGCGCGGCGGCGCCTACCGTCGAGCGGAAGACGTCGAGTGTCGCCATCGCCACCTTGAAGCCGTCGCCCGGCGCGCCCAGACGGTTGCCAAGCGGCACGCGCACGCCGTCGAACCGCAAGGTCGCAAGCGGGTGCGGCGCGATGATCTCGATGCGTTCGGCGACGCTCAGCCCCGGCGTGTCGGCATCGACCACGAACGCGGAGAGCCCCTTGGCGCCTGCCGCTTCCCCGCTGCGCGCAAACACGACGTAATGATCGGCAATGCCGCCGTTGGAAATCCAGGTTTTGATGCCGTCGATGCGCACATGCGATGCCCCGTCTGCCTTCGCCGTCGCGGCGAGCGCGGCAACATCGGAGCCCGCCTCCGGCTCGGAGAGCGCAAAGGCGGCGATGGCGCGGCCGTCGCGCACCGGCGGCAAATAGCGCGCTTTCAGCGCCGGCGAGCCGAACAGCGAGATCGAGCCCGTCCCCAGGCCCTGCATGGCAAAGGCGAAGTCGCAAAGCCCGTCGCGGAACGCCAAAATCTCGCGCGCCAGGCAAAGAGTGCGCACGTCGAGCCGGTGATGCAGGCCGCCATGCTCGGCGGGCACCACCGCCTTGAGGACGCCTGCCTCGCCCAGCGCCTTCACCCGCGCGCGGCAGGCCGCATCGATGTCCTCGTGCAGCAGGCTCGGGAGGTTTGAGTTGGCCCACCGCGTGAGCGTCTCGGCGAAATGGCGATGGCCATCGTCGAAAAACGGCCAACTCAGGGTTTCCTCAAGGCCCACGTCAATTTCCCTCGAAGACGGGCTTCTGCTTGGCGGCGAAGGCGCGGAATGCGCGCGCAAAATCCTTTGTCTCCATACATAACGCCTGAGCGACCGCCTCGGCCTCAATAGCGCTCTCGACCGACATGGCCCATTCCATGTCGAGCATGCGCTTGGTCATGGCGTTGGCGAAAGTCGGTCCCGCGGCGAGTTCGGCGGCAAGCTGCTGCGCCTGGGTGAGGACCGCGTCGGGCGTTGCGAGCCGATTGAAGAAGCCCCAGCGTTCCGCCTCCTCGCCGGCGAGCACGCGGCCGGTATAGAGCAACTCGGCCGCGCGCCCGGCGCCGATGATCCGCGGCAGGATGGCGCAGGCACCCATATCGCAGCCGGCCAGGCCCACGCGGTTGAAGAGAAAGGCCACCTTGGCGCCCGGCGTCCCCAGCCGGATGTCGCAGGCCATCGCTAATATCGCGCCCGCGCCCGCGCATACGCCGTCGACGGCCGCGATGATCGGTTGCGGACAGGCGCGCATCGCCTTGACCACCTCGCCGGTCATGCGGGTGAAATCGAGAAGCTCGCCTGCCTCCATCTCGACCAGCGGCTTGATGATCTCGAACACGTCGCCGCCGGAGCAAAAATTACCGCCGGCGCCGGTGACAACGAACGCCTTCACCGCCTTCTCCTTGGCGGCCGCGCGGAAAAGGTCGACGATCTCTGCGTAGCTCTCGAAGGTGATGGGATTCTTCTTATCGGGCCGGTCGAGGGTGATCGTGGCGACCTTTCCGGCGACCGCGAGGCGAATATGGCGCGCCCTGTAGTCTTTAAGGGGCAAGGTGACCGGATTGGCCGCGCTCATCGCGCCCCTCCGTTGGCGATCGCCTTGCGCGCCGACGCCTTGGTCTTGGCCAGGAGCCGCATCAGTATTTCGATCTCGTCGGCCGAGAGATCCGCCAATAGATCCGCGATCCAGTCGCCATTCGCGCGTGCCATCGCGCGGAAGAAACGCCGACCTTCGGCGGTGAGGCTGACGAGTTGCGCGCGCCGGTCCTTGGGCGAGGGCTGCCGGTTGACGAGGCCTTGATCCACCAGCCGGTCGACTAGGCCGGTGACATTGCCGTTGGAGACCATCATCCGCTGGGACAACTCGCCCAAGGTCATCGGCTTGGGCGCCCGGTAGAGCTGTGCCATCAGATCGAAACGCGGCAACGTGACGTCGAAGCTGTCGCGCAGGCGCCGACGCACCTCGCTCTCGATCACTTCCTTGCAGGCGAACAGCCGCAGCCACAAGCGCAGCTCGTCCTTGTGATCGTGCGGTCGCTCCGCGACCTTCGTCTCCGCATCGAGTGGTGCCGTATGCTCTTGCATCACATCTCCCCGCCCGCGACCGCGAGCGTCGTGCCGGTGACCGCCGCGGCCTCCGGCGAGCAAAAATAAAGCACAGCAGCGGCAACTTCTTCCGGCCGGATCAGGCGACCGATCGGTACGTCCCGCTGGTACTCGGCGCGCACGTCGGCTTGCGTGCGGCCGGTCTTGGCAGCAACGCGCGCGATGTTCTCGCGGAGGAGATCGGTGTCGGTATACCCCGGGCACACCGCATTGATGGTGACCCCAGATGTTGCGGTCTCGGCGGCAAGCGCCCGCGTCAACCCGACCAGGGCATGTTTTGCCGCGCAATAAGCCGTGACGTAGGCGTAGCCCCTCAGTCCCGCGGTCGAGGCCACATTGACGATACGGCCGAAGCCGCGTGCGATCATGCCGGGCAGGATCGCCTGCATCGCATAAACCGCGCCCATGACGTGCACATCCCACATGCTGCGGAACGCGAGCGGGTCGGCTTTACCGAACGGCCCGCTCTCGGCCGAGCCGGCATTGTTGACGAGGATGGCGATGGGGCCATGGGCCGCTTCGGCGGCGGCGACCTGACGCTTGATCGCGGAGGCATCCGTCACGTCGGCGACGCCGCATCCGGCGGCTTCACCCGCGGCGACAGCCGCCTGCAGCGGCGCTTCGCTGCGGCCGATCACGGTCACCGCGGCGCCGGCACGGGCGAGCGCGGCGGCGACCGCGCGGCCGATGCCGCGTCCGCCGCCTGTGACGAAAGCATGTCTGCCTGCCAGCGCCATGGGTCATCCCCGCGCCCGGCGGGACGCGCCGGACGGAGGTATATTTTAGGCTTAAAATTTTAAAGCTTCAAGCTTGTCGGTAGAATATTTTAGGCTTAAACTAATATGCGGGTGCCGGGAATGGCCGCGAAGGCCATCGAAACGGTAGAGGCGCGCATGAAGGTTCACGTGATCGGCGGCGGCCCGGCCGGCCTCTATTTCGCGATCCTGATGAAGAAGGCCTGGCCGCGGACGCGCATCACCGTGTTCGAGCGCAACCGGCCCGACGATACCTTCGGCTTCGGGGTCGTGTTCTCGGACGAGACGCTTGACACCTTCGAGACCTACGACCGCGAGAGCTACCGCGCCATCGTCGGCCACTTTGCCTACTGGGACGACATCGAGATCCATTTCCGCGGCACGACGCACCGCATCGGTGGCAACGGCTTTTGCGGCTGCGCTCGCGCGACGCTGCTGAAGATCCTCGGGCGGCGCGCCCGCGCGCTCGGCATCGAGATCGAGTACCAGCGCGAAATCTCGCCGCTCGATCCCGCCATTCGCAACGCCGATCTCGTGGTGGTCGCGGACGGCATCAATTCCCACTTCCGCGAGGCCTTTGCCAATAGGTTCAAGCCGCGTGTCGACTTGCGGCCGAACTTCTTCTCCTGGATGGGCTCGACGCGGGCGTTCGATGCGTTCACCTTCTTCTTCCGTGAGACCGAGCATGGCATCTTCATCGGCCATTGCTACCAATACGCGCCGCATCGCGCGACGTGGATCATCGAGACCGATCCAAAAACCTTCGCGCGCGCCGGTCTCGACAAGTTGGACGAAACCGCGTCCGCACGTTTCACCGAACGCTTGTTCGCGCAGGAGCTGCAAGGTCATCGGCTGATCACCAATCGCTCCATCTGGCGCAATTTTCCGACCATCCGCTGCGAGCGCTGGGTTGCCGACAATATGGTGCTGATCGGCGACGCCAAGGCGACCGCGCATTTTTCCATCGGCTCGGGCACGAAACTGGCGATGGAGGACGGGATCGCCCTTTACGAGGCGTTCCGCTCGACAGGCGGGCGCGATGTGGCCGCGGCGCTCGCCGAGTTCGAGGCGCGGCGGCGCGAGGAGGTGGAGAAGACCCAGCATTCGGCCGACGTATCGCTCGTCTGGTTCGAGCACGTCGATCGCTTCTGGAACATGGACCCGACCCGCTTCGCCTTCGGGCTGATGACGCGCTCCAAGGCCATCACCTATGACAACCTGGCGCTGCGCGCGCCCGCATTCGTCAAACAGGCGGATCGGTTGGTGGCGCGCGACACGCGCGCGCTCGGCTTCGACGTCAATACGTCGAAACCGCTCGCGCCCATGTTCCAGCCGTTCCGCCTGCGCTCGCTTGCGCTCGAGAACCGCGTCGTGGTGTCGCCGATGTGCCAATACTCCGCGCAGGACGGCATGCCGAGCGATTGGCATCTTGTCCACTACGGCTCGCGTGCAATCGGCGGCGCCGGTTTGATGTTCACCGAGATGACCGACGTCTCGGCAGAAGCACGCATCTCTCTCGGCTGTGCCGGCATCTATAACGACACGCACGAAGCCGCGTGGAAGCGCATCGTCGATTTTGTGCACGCGCAATCCAAGACGAAATTCTGCCTGCAGCTTGGCCACGCCGGCCGCAAAGGCGGAACCAAGCTGATGTGGGAGGGCATCGACGAGCCGCTGGAGGAGGGAGGCTGGCCGATCATCTCCGCGTCGCCGCTGCCCTATTTTCCGTATAGCGCGGTCCCGCGCGAGATGACCCGCGCCGACATGGACCGAGTGATCGCCGATTTCGTTGCGGCGACCAAGCGCGGCCAGCGCGCCGGCTTTGACATGCTGGAGCTGCATGCGGCGCACGGCTATCTGCTGGCGAGCTTCATCTCGCCGCTCACCAACACTCGTCACGACGAATACGGCGGCACACTTGCGAACCGCTTGCGCTTCCCACTCGAGGTCTTTCGCGCCATGCGCGCGGTCTGGCCGGATGAGAAGCCGATGTCGGTGCGCATTTCGGCCACCGACTGGGTGGATGGCGGCCTCACCGGGGATGACGCGGTAGAGGTCGCGCGCGCCTTCGCAGCGGCCGGTTGCGACCTCGTCGACGTGTCGACCGGACAGACCACCCCCGATGCCCAGCCTGTCTTCGGCCGCATGTTCCAGACGCCGTTCTCCGACCAGATCCGCAACGAGGCCTCGCTTGCCACCATGTGCGTGGGGGCGATCACGACCGCCGATCAGGTCAATACCATCATCGCCTCTGGCCGCGCCGATCTCGTCGCGCTCGCGCGCCCACACCTCGTGGACCCGTATTTCACCATGAAGGCCGCGGCTTGGTACGGGGTGAGCGCGATCCATTGTCCGCCCCAATATCTCGCCGGCAAAGAGCAGATCTTCCGCAACAGCGCCCGCGACCGGCAGGAGTGGCGAGACTTGCGGCTCAAGGCAAAACCAAAGACCCACCGCGACACCTGGGAGGAAGCGGCGGAGTAGGGGGGTCAGAATCGGGGCACGGCGGGCTCACGTCGCTGCCGCACCGGCTGCGGCGCAGGATTGCCGCGCGGACATCTGCAAAATAGGCGTCAGCGGCGTTGTCGGCCAGGATGCTTGATCCCCGCCCGTCATCTCGTCATGCTCGCAGCTGTGCAAGCCGGTACGCGACGCCTAGTAAGGAGTATACCGTGACGCAGGAGCGCATCCGCGAGCTTACCAAGGGCATGCTTCGCAAAAAGCTCTACGTCGTTCTCTCCAAAGGCGGCGCAGCGCCCGAAGCGATCGCCGAGCATTTGCCCCAGCACCTCGAATATATGATCGGTCTGGAAAAGAGAGGGGTATTGTTCGCCTCCGGTCCGTTGACCGAGGCCGACGGTCAAACGCGCGGCGACGGCCTCACCATCGTGCGCGCAGCGAATGCGCAGGCGGCGCGCGCGATCGCCGAAGCCGACCCCTTTGTCGTGCACGGGCTGCGCAGCTTCGAGCTGCGGGAATGGACGGTCATGGAGGGCTCGCTCGGCCTCAAGGTTAACTTTTCCGACCAGTCGCTCGAGCTGGCATAGGAGTTACACCGCATCCGTCCAGGTAAGGCGCAAGCATATGGAAACCGTCGGTCTCGTCGGCGTGGGCAAGATCGGGCAGCCGATCGCTGAAAACCTGATCAAGAGCGGCTATCGAGTCCTGGGCTATCGCCGCAGCTCGCTCGCCGAATTCGAGAAGATCGGCGGCACTCCTGCCCGCTCGCCGGCCGAGATCGGCGCGCAGGCGGACATCGTGTTCTCGTGTCTGCCGTCCTCGCAAGCGCTCGAGGAGGTGGTGAACGGTCCGGGTGGGCTCGTCAAATCAGCGCGGGCTGGGCAGATTGTCGTCGAGCTCGGCTCCCATCCCGTTCCCGAAAAAGAGCGTCACGTCGCTCCTCTTGCGGCCAAGGGCGCGACGTTTCTCGACGGCGAGGTAAGCGGAACGCCCGGCATGGTGTCGGCTCGCAAGGCGGTGATCTATCTCGCTGGCGACAAGGAGGCCTGTGCCAAGGCCGAGCGCGTCGTCCACGGCTTTGCCGATTCCTGCCTCTATTTCGGGCCGTTCGGCGCCGCCAGCCGAGTGAAGCTCGTCAATAATTTACTGGTCGCCATCCATATCGCCGCGACCGCGGAAGCGATGGCGCTCGGCCTGAAAGCGGGCGTCGATGTCGACCTCATGATCAAGGCCATCGCCACCGGCAGCGGTGGTTCGACCCAGTTCGGCATCCGTGCGCCCTGGATGGCGCAGCGCCGCTTTCTCCCCGCGCAAGGTACCGCGCCCACACTGCAGCACTACTTCGATATGATCGGCGACTTCGCCGACAGCGTCGGCGTTGGCACGCCCATGCTCGATCGCGCGGTCGAGCTCTACGACAAATTCATGGAAATGGGTTTCGGGGAGAAGGATGTCGCCGCGATGGTCGACGTGATCGGCGCGCTGCCGCCCGCCAAGGGCAAGCGCTGAAGATAGCCAATACGGAGGTCCGCATGGTTCGCGTCAAGAAGATCGCCCACGCCGTTTACGAAATGCCTGATATCGACAAGCAGAGCGAGTACTACACCGAGGTCATCGGTCTCACGGCGACGGATAAGAACAAGGATGCGGTGTACCTTGCTTCCACGCTTGACCACCATTCCGTGGTGCTGCGTAAGGGAGCGCAGGCAAAGTGCGTGCGCCTCGGCTTCCAAATCGGACCGGAGGACGACCTCGGCGACTTCGAGAAGCAGGTTAAGGGCCAGGGCATCAAAACCGAGCGCCGGAAAGACGCCGACCCCTCGATTTCTGACATGGTCGCGTTTGAGGATCCGAAGGGAACCGTAATGGAGGTATTCAAGCGGGATGCGTTCTCGGGACAACGCTTCCCAGCCAAAGGTATCGTTCCGCACAAGCTCGGCCACGTCGCCTTCTTCGTCACCGACGTCAAGCACGTCACCAAGTTCTATTGCGATGTGCTCGGCTTTCGCGAATCCGATTGGATGGGGGATTTCTTCTCGTTCCTGCGCTGCGGTCGCGACCACCACACCATCAACCTGATGCAGATCGACTCGAACCGGCATTTTCATACGGCGTTCGAGCTGCGCGATTGGGCTCACCTGCAGACGGCCTGCGATTTCCTCAGCCTCAATGGTTACAAGCTGATCTGGGGACCGGGCCGGCACGGCATCGGTCACAATCTCTTCGCTTATCACCGCGCGCCGAACGGCTTGATCACCGAGCTGTTCGCCGAGCTTGATCAGGTCAACGAGGAGCTTGGCTATTTCGAGCCGCGCCCCTGGCACCGCGATCGACCGCAGAAACCGAAAGTGTGGCCGAAGGATCCGTCCGCTGCCAATCTGTGGGGCGTCATGCCGCCGGACGAGATGATGAAGTGAGCCGTCGCGATCATGGTGCGGCGGCGACACGTTTTTCACATCGCGGGCTATGACCCGATGGATGCTGCCGCGCAATACCGGCGGTTTGCGCGCCAGCTCGACGTGTTCCGGCGCACTTGGAACGTCGAGGCGACCGTGTCGCCCCTCGAGAGCAACGAGCCATGGCGCGCCTGGTGGACGGCGCGGATGCGCGGCGCGAATTGGCAGGTCGAGGCGGTGCACCAACCGCTGCTATGGGACGACATCGTGCGTGGCGATTTCACCCGCGCGCTTCCGCTACGGCTGTTCAAAGCAGCGCGCGCCTACTTCGACCTCGTCGTCACCGGCACGATGTTTCGCTACGTCGTCGCCAACCAGCGCTATGCGATCTTTTTCCTGTTCCCGATCTTTTCCGTCGTGTTATTTGCTGTCGCCGGATGGCTGTTTGCGCGGCAGTTGACCGCGTTCCTCGGCCTGGAAGGCATCGGCGCCGCTGCGCTCGGTTTGTTGGCCGGCATTGTCGTCTTTCTCGCCTTGATGCGATGGCCCGGCCGGCGCTGGCGCGTCGAGCAACTATTGGACGATTGGATTTGCGCCTACGAGTACATTCACGGCCGCCGTCCGGATATCGATGCGCGGGTCGATCTTTTTGCTGAAACGCTACTGACGCGTGCGCGCGAGGCGGCGCTGGACGAAATCGTGCTTGTCGGCCATAGCCTCGGGGCGATGCTGGTACTCGACGTGGTTGTCCGCGCCCTCGCGCGGGATGCTGATTTCGGCAAGCGCGGCGCGAGGATTTGCGTGCTCACCATCGGCGCGACTATCCCGAAATTCGCGCTGCATCCGCGCGCGCATGCGATCCGCCGCAAGATCGCGGGCGTCGTCGCCGAGCCATCGATCGCCTGGACCGAATATCAGTCCCGCGCCGATACCATCAGCTTTTACAAGTTCGACCCGGTATCACTGCGGCACATTGCCGATGACCGGCTCGACGGCAAGCCGGTGATCCGGCGCGTGCAGATCCACGACATGCTGTTGCCTGAAACATTTGCGCGCTGTAGGACGCACGTTCTGCGACTGCACTATCGCTCGGTCATGGCCAACGACAGACGCGCGCCTTACGACTATTTTATGATGGTATGCGGTCCGGTTGCATTTGCGGATTGGACCACATCGCCGTTGGGATTTCTGGATTTCATTGAAGCGGATGGCACGTTCCGAGATCCGTCGCGGCCGCGTGCCATGGTCGCGCAACACTCGTTATGACGCCGCTCGTCGGCAAGGCCATTTGGGTTCTCGGCGTCATCGGCTGGTGTATCGTCCGTTACCCCCATGGCCGACGTGCGCGGCGCACGCCGAAGCTGCGGCGCACCGATCATGCCCGTGAGCTGGTCCTGATGGCGATTTCGGCCGCCGGACTGGGCATTCTTCCCTCGATCTACGTAATAACCAACGCACCGGCTTTCGCCAATTACGCCTCCGGGGCATGGCAGGTGTGGCTTGGCGCCGTGGTATTCGCGGCCGCGCTTTGGTTGTTCCGCCGAACCCACAACGATCTCGGGCGCAATTGGTCCATAACGCTGGAAGTGCGCGAGCAGCACACTCTCGTGACGACCGGCGTCTACAGCCGCGTGCGGCACCCGATGTATTCGGCATTCTGGCTCTGGGCGGTCGCTCAGGCGCTGCTGCTGCCGAATTGGATCGCAGGGCCGGCGGGCCTTATCGGCTTCGGGACGCTGTTCTTTTTGCGCGTCGGCCGCGAGGAAGCGCTGATGATCGAAACCTTCGGCGACGAGTACCGCCGCTACATGGCCAGGACCTCGCGTATCGTGCCGGGCATCTATTAGCGGCAGTACCGGGCCGGCGCCCGTGCGATCGCGCGGGGGCTCGGGTACCTGCTTCACGCGTGGGCGTTTGCCCTCGCGGCTTTATGGGCGCCGGTGAGTTGCTCGATCTTGTGCGCGTGCGCGACGGCTTGACGCGCGGCGTCGCTGTGCGTGAACAGTTCGAGTTTCTCGGTCTCGCCTTCGGTAACGGGCGTCATGGCCAGGTCGGTGTAAGTATACCGGTTCGGCTGCTTCTGAAGGCGCCGGTTAGTGAAATGGAGCCAGAGCAACAGGCGCGCCGCGCGGGAATACTTCGCCATGAAGTCCCACGCGAACTTCGGGTAGAACGACCAGATCGGCTCGATCGGCATGCCTGGTCGGCGATCCCGCCGGTACTTGCGGCGCAGCAGGCCGCCCTGCAGCGGGTGCACATTTTCGAGCGGGACCGACGAAGCGAACAAGAAGACGAAACTTACCAGGCGCGACATGCTGCAACTGGTAGCGGCGCCGCGTCGCAGAATCGTTTCCATATGTTCCGGCGTGTAGAAAGTCTCCCAGGCCGAGCGGTAGACCTGCTCCCACTCGTCCTTGGTCATCTTGGGATGATGCGAGACCGCGTGCTCGCCGTCATAAAGGTTCATGTCCTCGTGCATCCACTCTCCCTTCTGCCATAGGACCTTGTGGTCCTCCGAACCCGGCAGCGGGGTGAGGCAGAAGAATTCGAGGATGTCGAGCGGCAGTTCCTTCTGGATGATAGATGCGCGAGCTCCTGGCCATGTAGCGGCGGTACTCGTCGCCGAAGGTGTCGATCATCAGCGCCTCCTCGCGGCCGACGCGCAAAAAGAACAGCGTCCCGAAGCCGATGAGGCCAGCCGGTCCTGCGATCCAATTCGGCAGCAGCAGCGCCTGCGCCAGCGCCTTTGCTTCCGCACAGAAGAGTGCTGGTCGAAGACATCGCCCGCAATCTGGGAATGAGCGAGAGGACGCTTGCACGCAAGCTTTCGGATGAAGGCTTGAACTTCACCGAAATCCTTCAGCACCTGCGGCGGACCCTTGCAGTACGCTACCTCGATGACCGCAAGCTGCATGTCTCTTGGAGAATTTGGAAAAATTGCAAAACAATCCCCTGCAAAGTAGCCCCCAGAGGTGACCGACGATAATCAATCTTGCCCATAGCTCGTCAAGGCCGCCCGCGACAGCGGTTTCGCGCCTGATAGATCGCGGGAACACGATGGCGTGATTCGGTATGGCTTCAGACCCATTTTAAAGAGCACGGGCTCACGAATTTGGGACGGGCGGTCGCTTGGAGACGCACAGATGGCAGCAAAAGAGAAGAAGCAGCACACTAATGATAAGGCTGTGCCTCAGATGACTGCGGCGGAACGTACCGCAATAGAGAAGTATCTTGCCAAAAGCACCGCAAGGCCGCGGGTAAGATTCAAAGTCTCTAAGAATGGGAGCGATGAGCAACTTGAGTTGGACCAGGACGCCCTCGGTTCGGCTGATAGGGACTTTGTAAACGGTATTGTGAACCAACTCGCCAACACAAATAAGTGCGATCAGGACCTCAGCGCGCACGTCAATTTCGTGCTGTCAGTCATTAAGGGCATTGAGCCGAGAGATCAGCTCGAGGCAATGCTTGCGGCCCAGATGGCGGCTGTCCATGTGGCGAGCATGACGCTCGCGCGGCGCCTCGCACATGTGGAAACTATTCCCCAGCAGGATAGCGCGGAACGGGCTTTCAATAAGCTTATTCGGACATTTGCAATGCAGATGGAGGCACTCAAACGTTATCGAAGCGGCGCGGAGCAGAAGGTCACACTACAACATGTTTCAATCGCCGAAGGCGGCCAGGCGATTGTCGGCAACGTCACACACGCGCCACGCGAGAGCGCGCGGGAAAGGCCTGCGCATGAAGAGACTGTGCCGCCGCCGGGTCTCACCGAAGCCAAAGTCGTGCCAATGCTAAGGATGGGCACAAGCGAGGAACACGAGCCACTTTCAGTGCGGCGCAAGTCAAACAAATGAGCGGCGATCACAAGCGAAATACGGGCCCGATGCTGTCCAGTCTCCGCTGCGGTGCTAAGACCCGTTCAGGCAAGCCCTGCAGGTCACCGTCGGTCCGTGGCAAGAAGCGCTGCCGCATGCATGGGGGCGCGTTGGGATCCGGCGCCCCACGCGGCAACAAGAACGCGCTTAAGCACGGCCGCTATACTCGCGAGGCCATGGGGGAACGCGCGCACATTCGAGACCTGGTGCGGCAAGCCCGCAAGCTGCTCCTACAGATTGAGTGACCTGCATCGCTGCATACCAGGCAGCGATCAAGGAGTCCCGCAAACCGGCAATCAGCCGAGACCAAAGCACGCGTCGATCCAGCGGGTGATCCGCCTGAGCGCGTCCAAGAGCCCGATTTCCTGTGTTAGTGAAAGTCTGTAGCCCGGCTCCTACGCCAATAAATCGTCATCGCGATCGGATATGAACCCGGCACGATTACCCGAAACGAAGGGCAGCTTTTGCGTCAGCACCGTCAGCATCGTCTGCGCCCCTGACGGAGGCCTGCCCAATCGAGCAGGGGCTGACCAGATCAGGGCGATATTTGTTGTCGCGGACGTCATTGGCCGGTTGAGGTTGGTTTGACCCCGATTGTGATCCTTGTCGGCGGACACTGCTGACGGTGCTGACGGTAGGTTCGGCACTCGTGCTCACGCTGATCATTCTCGTTCCCGCTCGGCCTTCGCGAGAGAAGGTAACCTCGATGCCCAGCGTCCGGAGGAACGTCTGTGCCCGCCGCAGTCGGCCGGCGAGCGCTCGCGGCGTCTTTGGCCAACTGGCGCTTCCTTTCCAATCCTCGTCACTGGCAAAATCGGCTGCGCGTAAAAGGTCTGCGGCGCTTCCTGTCCACGCGCTTCGCTCGGTCATAAGTTTCTGTACACATGTGGCCACCGGATCCGCCTCGATCATGCCCTCGATCGCGGTTCTGCGGTTCGCTGCGTAGGTGTGAGCGAATGTACCGGCGGGCCACAGCCCTGTCTCGCAAGCCGCGACCCATAGCGCGAAATCGGCCATGCGCGGCAATCGATGAAGGCGGACGCGACCCAGGGCGTGCAAACCGTGTACCACCGCATCGAGCAGGGCACCCAGGATGTGGGGCCGCGCGATTTCAAACTCGCGCCACAGCTCGCTCTCGGGGCGTCGTTGCGCCTCGCCAATCGGCGCCAAGGTCAGAAAAATCGCCCGGTCGCCCAGATCCGGCCGGCTGATCACCTCCTCAATCCCGTTCAAGAGGATCGGGCGGGCCGCCTGAAACAGCACCTCCTCGTCGTCGGTGTAGAGTTGTCGGACAGCGAAGCTACCTCCGCTCGCAAGTCGGCAGAGCGCGTCGGAGAGCCAAACGGGCAAGCCGGAGAGATTATCGAAGGCGAGCAGGTAGCCGTTATTGGGGCAATCATCAGCTCGCGTTCCTCGCGCGAGAGTGAGCGCACGGGGGCGGCATTGGGGTCAATCAGAGCCTTGAGCAGCTTGGATAGGACGGTTTTGGCCGAGCCCTGTTCGCCCGATATCGCCAAGAGCGGGTAGGGGCCACCGGGTCGCAACGCCGCCAGCAACCAGGCGACGATCAATACGAAGTCATCGCGGTTCGTGAGATTAAGGCACGAATTGACGGCTTCAATCGACCCTCCCTGTTGAGGCACCGGCAGCGGCAGCATGCCGGCTGGCCGGCGGAAGCGCACTGGCGGACACGCAATCACGCGCCATCCATCGGGTCCGATGTCGACAGCGCGCCACTCCTCATCAGCGAGATCGAGGTAGATGTGGCCGGCGTGCTCGGCGATGCGGATGTGGACGGCACGCTCCGGTCCATCGAATTGCGCCCGCGCCTCGAGTAGATCGAGCGCTGAGCGAATCTCCGCCGCGCTCGCGGCTCCCCCGGTCGCCTGGTAATAGCGGCGGCGCAGCCAACCTCGAAACCGCTGGCTGCGGATCGGCCAAGTTTCTCGGTGGTCATCGATCGTGATATCGGCGAATGCGGTGCCGGTGGCGGTGTGAAAGAGGTCATCACACCTCATCATGTCGTAGAGCATGCTGGGCGGTCGCTAGGCCGGCGTTTGGCTGTTCACGGCCCGAGCATCGGATTCTTCAGCTCGATCAGCGGTGGCACCCTGCGCCGTCGGCTCGGGCTCAATCCGCCCCTCGTCGATGCGGGTGTGCTTCCAGAGCTTACGGGCGACCTTAATTGGATCGATGTCGGCTTGCTTCCACCAGGCTTTTTCATCGCCGGCGCGATGCACCGCGCGGTGATGCGAGCGGCAGAGCGGGACGGCAAATTCGTCGCTTGCTTTGCGGCCTAACGCGCGCGGCTGCACGAATCTGATGTGATGCGCGTCTGAGGGCTTGCGGCCGCACAGCAGGCACGGCTGCTGCATCACAAAGCGAAGATGGTCCCGGTTGCGATAGCGGCGCGGCGCCGCCACCGTGAGCACGCTCTTATCGATGCCGCCTTGATCAGAGTTGGGTTCGTCGATCTTGCAAATCTCGTGACCGCCACTTTCAGCTGGAAGGACGTTTACGACTTCAGCGCTTTCGGATGGCAAGAGCGCGGATAGCCTCTTTTCAAACGACACCTCCAAAAGCTTCGAATCCGAGGCGGTGAGCTGGTTCTTCGCGGCAAGCGCTCCCTGCGCCCAGTTTGTCGCACTCTCACCCGATTGCAGCCCAGCGATCTCGCCCAGCAGCCGATCTCGCAAGGCGGCCGATTCATCAGATGAAAGAAAGGGCGTGCTCGCGGACTTTGCTGCCGCGCGCGTTCGGCCGTTTCCATCGCTGCGCGGCGGAGCCAGCAATTCACCTGATCCCGTGCCCGTCCTCGCCTCGCTAGTCGGCGGTGAGGCGCAGAGATCGGGGGCATCAAGATCATCCTCGCCAGCAATGCCTACGAGGGTGAACAGGGCATAACGGCGGGCGTAGGTCAGCGCCGCGCCCATGCGCTGGGGATTCGCCATCTCGGCGATCGGGCAGACTGGCCAATCCGAGGCAATCCACTCGCCCGAGGCATGAGCCAGCATCGTAGTCAGGTTGACTAACCCAGCCGCCTGGTCGACGGCTGTCGTTTGCACAGTGGCGATCTCGTGCTGCCCGAGCGTCTTGCGCACGATGTCAAGCCCGCTCGCGAGCGGCGCGTAGCGGAAGCTGCGCTCGCCTTCCCCTGGCCGGCCGCTCCGGATGATTGCGGTCAATGATTTTTCCGGGTTAACGAGTTCGGCTTGCGCCTTGGCCAGGGCCGACGCGAGCGCCGCCATCGATTCACTGGACCGGTGCAAGGCCGGCCTCCGTCGTTAGGACGTCGAAGCTGACCGCGCCTGACTTGGAACGCTTCGCTCGCACCCCATGCCCAATCGCCTCCTTGGCGTCCTCCGGCATCAGCGCCTTGAGCTCGCTCTTCGCACGCTCATGGTCTAGAAAAGCTTCCCGGGTGTTGCGGAAGAGCGCTGCGAACTCCGCCCACGAGTTCGACGAGCTCATATCGACAATGCGGATGGCCTCAATGCGCGGCCGTGGCGGCTCGGCCATGATGAGGTGCGGGACTTCGCCGGACTGGACGCAGCGCCAGAACTTCTTTTCCGCCGACACCAGAACGGTGAGATAGAGCGGGTCCATCGGAATGGCGACCTCGACCCATTTGCCGCCGCCGGTAATGATGGAGAGCACCGAGCTCCGTAAATGGGTGACCCACATGTTGTGCTGGACCTGGGCCATGTACTTTTCGGCGGCCGCCTCTTCGGAGAATGACCAGGGCAGCATAAACTTGGCCTCGAACACGGCTTCCGTGCCCTCCACGATTCCATCAAGGGTGGCCGCCATCCAAGGAATGGCCGAATGCCTGACCCGGCGTTGCACGTCGCGGACCTGCCGGCCGGTGTTGCGCTCGTACCAGGTGCGGTTGAGCTCCTCGGTTGCCCTTCCGAGCTGCACGATGAGATTGCCCGAGAGGTCCTCCGGCTCGGCCTCGCCTCGTTTCTCCCGCCAAAGCTGAACCAGGGCGGCCTCGTTGTTCCCCATGATGATCCGGGCATCTGAGCCCCCTATGAAAGTGCTGCGGCCTTCATATGATTTTGCGGAAATCCGTGATTCCATGCTCTCTGCTCCGCAGAAGCGGATGTGGAGGAGTGTGTGACGCTACATATGACACATGACGTATTATGCGTCAAGATGAAAAAAGGCCGCTGACGAACTCGCAAATCAGGGCAGCCCGGGCGCTCCTTGGGTGGACGGCGAGCGAGCTTTCGCGCCGATCGGCCGTGAGCTTGCGGACGATCCAGCGCGCTGAGCTTCAGGAGACATCCATGACGGCCGCAAACGATTTGGCCGTTCGGCGTTCCTTGGAGGCCGCCGGCGTCGAGTTCATCGATGAGAACGGCGGTGGGCCCGGGGTACGCTTGAGGAAGCGTCAGCGACTAAAAAAGACCTGATAAGCTGGCTGGTTGTTGTCCATATATCGGCCATGTCCTTGTCGCCTAGCGATATGTGCGCGCATGGAGGCACGGCTAGACTTTGGACAACCGACAGTTAATGCTTTCAAGCCCAACCGCAGCCGAAAAAGTCCCTTCCGGTATCAACGCCGGCTTGCATTTCGGCTCGGCAGAACGTCATTGCGCCGACGATCGAGGATTTCCATGACTCGCGGAAGCAGGGCGGCAGCGATCATGCCGTGGCCTTCATATGTGAAATGGATAAAGTCAAACGCGCGATAGCGCAGCGGCATCTCCTCATCGTACACAATCACGCTAATTGAGCGAGCGCGCAGCCGGCGCTCCATCTCGGCAATGTTTGCAGTGCGCTGCTCCTTGGTGCCGAAAAAGCGCCGGTCATTGCCGCCCGGCTCCAAGACCGCGATGTCTGTCCCATTCGGCACATCCTTGTCGATGCGGCGAAGCATCATCGCCGTAGTCTCGAAGGGCACTCCAGCATTGGTGACCTCAGCATCGATGCCTTTGGCTCGGAGCAGGGCCTGCAATTGCGCGGGATATGCGCCTCGGTTGCCAACGTACCAGCCATGGGTGTTGCTAGCGCCGATCGCGACAATCCGCAGCGGGGCCGCGTTGGCGGATAGACTTGCGTACATCAAAGCCGCGGTACCTACGACAATTGCTCTGCTGAGGCAGCGAGCGATGGCTGTTTCGAGGGCGTGGACGGCTCGCAATTCTTTTGCCCTCTATCTCGTCTGCGGCACGGCCAGGATGGCTCGCTCGATTTCCGCTTGGATCTTGGGACTCTTGTCCATGGCGATGTGGGAAATGCCCACGTCACCACCGAGGTTGACGTTCGAGAGCTTGCCATGAAAACCAGCATCGGCGAGCACCGGCGCGCCCCAGCCCGGTGAATGGTAGTAATTGATTGCCCGCACTACATTGTCCGGCACTGGGTCCTGCAACAATGGCGCCAGCGTAACCAGCAAGTCGACGGGAATTTTTTCCTTCTCGAGCAGACGAGCCATTTCGATCACGTTGTTCGCGCCCTGTGAATGGCCGACCAAGACGAGTGAACCGCTCTTGCCGGCGGCACGATCTTTGACGATTGCCGAGACCGTCGACCTCCAGGCCAAATGTCCGACCGCCTCGGCTTTGATGCCCTTGCTCCTCAGCTCTTCGGCGAGGCTGTCGAGGCCGGTCGAGAATACGCCAAACCAGCCGCGGAGAAGATAGACCCGAGTCTCAGCCTTGGCAGCGCAACTCCATAGTAGGGCAATGGCGATGCAGAGGACGCCCAACATCGTTCCGGGCTTCGAACCACGTTGACGACGCACATGCATTGTGAATTCCCTCTCTTCTCTTCCTGCGCAACCCTGGTCCACTATAATATGCAAGCGCTTGAAGAGCTGTGGCATTATTGCCACATGTCGGCTCGTTTGGATCATGGCATGGGTGACTCGCGGATCTGACGAGAGTGCGAGGGATTAGGCTGTTTGTTGCAGAAGTCCGCGATTATAGCAGCGAGACTGCTGGCTCGATCTGTCGGAACAGTTCTCACCATTTTCGTGCGGAGCGGCGAAGCAGGATCAAAGGGGCATTCCCCGGTATCTGCCTAGGCAAGACACGCATCGCCCGCTGGTGGCGCTCGAGGGACCAGTTTCGTTCTGCGCGATGGCGGCGAGCCAAATCAGTTTTCCAAATTGCGTGCTGATACCGATCCTCTACCTCAAGGGCATCTCGACCGGCGACTTCGAGGACGCGCTGATCGCATTGCTCGGCAGGGACGCCGGCGGGCTCTCGGCCTCGACCATTGGACGCCTCAAGGAGGCCCGGTCCGAAGAGCACGCGCGCTGGAGCAAACGCGACCTCTCGGCCGCTATATCTACTTCTGGGTCGACGGCATTCACGTGCAGGCCCGCCTCGAAGACACCGCGCAATGCCTGCTGATCATCATTGGAGCCACACCCGAGGGCAGGAAGGAGCGATTGCTCGGGCACGGGTTACCACTCGCGCAAGGCGAAGCTAACAAGCACAGACGTGACAACCAAAAGGACTAGGACACCAAACACTAGCAGCGCGAGCTGCAAATTGATGGCCGATAAAAAGTCCATGGACAAAGTCTACCTCGCCAAACAATACGCGCAATAGCCGAAGGCTGAGAGCGGGTCCCATCCCTTGAAGGCAGGCCGGAGTCTCGAAGTCGAGGACCGCCGCTCCCCCGCGGCCCCGCGGTAGACGATGACGGGCAATGCGTAGGCGCTTGTGTGCTTGTCTTGGCAGCAGGCGTGCGGCGAACGCCCGCGCCGGAAAAGGTCGGACTCCAGCGCCTGAACTTCGAGCAAACCCGCAACTATCAGCAACCGCTGCAATCGGACTAAGAACGATCTCTCGCGGCATCGCGTGTGCGCGCCCCAGGCAGGCCGCCTGAATTGAGTGCTGCCCTAATTGCAAGAATGTCACAGACCAGAGGAACTTAGATGCTACCTTGTTACCGAAATGAGAACTGTGAGCTATGGTGCGATAGCATTCACAAGGTTGCCAGGCTTGTGAGGACACGCTGCACTAAGAGAGCCCCGAGACGCAACGGCTCGGGGCTATTCTCAGGCCGCTAATGTCATTTTAGGAATTTAGGAAGCCGCTGAGCACGCCATGCTGCGCTGCCCAGGGGCGAGGGCATCCGTCTTTTCAGCTCAGACTGGCAGCGTGAAGATCAACGATCCCGTTTGGGTGCGAGCGATGGGTACGAGCGGATGCGCCTACGTTACTTTGTCGGCCGAGTGTCACGACAAAGAAGCGGTGCCGTTTGGCTGGTTAGCCGTCTTTCCGAAACCTTCAGATCAAGGTCAACGATATCTGGGCGGGCTGACACCCGAAGGGTTTGTGCAGTGGGATACAACGGCTACATTGTTGAATAGCAAATCCTCGTACTTCAACGCGCGGGTGCGTTGGACATCGCCGCGCATCGGAGAACGGAACAACTCCTTATGCCCCTTGTCTTACTTCTCCCGCTCCTCTCCCTGGTAATTTACTTCATACCGATCTACCTCCTGCGGCGGAGGACGTATGCACGCGCACAGGACTATTTCGTCTCGTCTGATCACACCCCACCGGGGGTGATTCGAAATTCTTCAGTCGCATATGCGCTAAAGTTGGCGACCTTCGGTCCATTCTTTGTCTGGGGCGCGAGCGGCGATTTTTGGCCGCCAATCATCTACTCGTTTTTTTTCGGATTGGGCGTGTGCCTGATCTACATCCTGCGTCGGCCGATGCTCGAATCCATGGAGAATGCGCTGACTGGGGATGGGTCGATCACGGTGCATGACTTTATCGCGCGGCGGCACGGCAATGATCCTCGGGTTCGCCTCCTGGCGTGCGCTCTGACGGTTTTCGCCGTTCTTGTTCTCGTCACCGGCGAGGCGTTGGTGCTGGCGACGTTTCTCAAGCCCGTCCTGTCGGATGACGCCGTGTCCGCGGCCGTCTTCGTATGCGCCATCGTCATCTTCGTAGCGCTGTACACCATGCTGTCAGGAAACTCCGGGGTCATGCGTTCAGCCCAGTCGCAATTGGGTATGCTTTATTTCGGCCTGTTCGGAGCGACGGCGCTGCTGCTGTACCTGCTGATCTCGGCGCTGCGGCCCATGTCGCCGCACAGTACGTTCGCCTTCGTGTTCGTCGCCATTTGTTGCGCGGCCATGCCTTTGTATCGACGGTCGCGCTACGTCGACACCGGCCCGATTCGGAGCCTTGATTCCGAGGGCAATAATTCCGGACCCGAGCTGAGGGGCGCGCGCCTGTTCCGCAGGTTCGAAAAGATCCTCAACGCCTGCGTATCGGTATGCGCTGCTTGGGTCATCGCGGTCGCCGGTATGGAATTGTATTCCGAAGGGCTACCAGCGATCGCGCGCGACAGCCTCGCGGCACTGCAATCCGGCACGCGTCTCCCTGGCATCGCATTTGCGGCGCTGTTGTTGCTGCCTCTCTTCCATCCGATCGTCGACATGACGAATTGGCAAAGACTTGCGGCCTTTGCGCAGGCTTCGGCCGACATTGCGCCGAGCCAAAGACCCGCCGTGTTCAGGGGGATCGTGAGGATCTACGCCGTCGAGGCTGCGCTGATGTCGCTGTTCATGTGTATGCTCGGCGTCATTGCCTCTGTCGCCATGGCAACACCAGGCGGTGTGGATGCTATGCAAGTTTTCATTCGCGAATTGGCAGCGGAGCCAAACGAGGTGGCTGCCGCCGCGTTGTCATTGTTGCTGGTCAGCGGCTTCGCGATCGCACTGTCGACAATGAGCTCGCTGTTTTCGGCGAGTCTGTGCGCGATTCGTTATGACGTCCTGCCGGCATTTCGGCCGGAACTGGCCGCGGCACAGGGGCAGGCGAAGGAGGCGAGGCGGGGCGTCGTCATGGCAGGGGGCGGGCTCTACCTCGTAATGATCATTGCGGCGTTTTTGCTCGCGGACGCATACCTTCAGATAAGCTACACGAGCAGCGAGTTCCTCGGCCTGTTATTCGCGCTGTGCTGTGCCCAACTCTCGTTTGCGCCGCTCTTGTTGGGGCCGCTCATTGGGCGACGCAGTGCACGCGTCGCAGCGGTAAGCTCGGGCTGGGCACTCGTCATTCTCGCTGTCGGGACTGCAATCGGTCTCGTCGCCGTCGCCCTCTATGCGTCGACCGGACGCGAGCCTTGGCTGTGGGCTGCGGTGCCGGCCTGTCTGGCATCAGGGCTTGTGCTGTTCATGCTTGCACGGCTGTGGCTCGGGAAGAGGATAGCAACGGCATAGAGCGCTACCGGCTCCGCGCCGGCTCGCGGGCGTGTACGCGCTTCCAAATACGGCGACTCAGTAGCTCGCCGCTGCGCTCTGCACGCCCGCAGGGGCTGCCGGCTTCGGCGCCGAAGCCGCGGGGGGCTTCGCTGA
>Ga0306920_100001136_pt1 | contig 32790 bp, 29 predicted proteins | sample flu12Cox44000170_FD_204666 | JGI IMG/M metagenome (GOLD analysis project Ga0306920, IMG submission 204666) | Lab enrichment of tropical soil microbial communities from Luquillo Experimental Forest, Puerto Rico - flux4day.12C.oxic.44.000.170 (v2)... | ecosystem: Environmental > Terrestrial >...
CCGCCGTCGCCGGGTGTCGTCAGACCGCGCTGATCTGTTCGATCGCCCGACGAACGTCGCGCTCGGCCAGGGGACGACGCGAGCCGTTGACGAAGGTGTAGTTGATCGCCTTGTTGAGGATGGCCACGGTATCGGCGGGCGTGCACTCGCCCAAGATCTCCGCGATGCGCGACGCACCGAGATCAGCGTCCATGCTGAAGTTCGGGCGTCGCGCGAGATCGCGCTCGATCAGCGTGCGCAGGTCGTCGCCAGCGAACGGCCCCATGTAGATCTTCTCGTCGAAGCGGCCACCGCGCTTGGCGGCGGCGTCGATGGCGTCGGCGTGGTTTGTGGCGGCAACAAAGACGACCTCCGGCACCGCACCCAGCATGCCGTCCATCGCGGTCAGGATCTCGTTGGTGGCCGCAGCGTTGCCCGAGAACGAGCGATCCTTCAGCAGCTCTTCCGCCTCGTCGATGAAGACGAAAGCCGGGCGATGCTGGGCGGCCTTCTCGATCACCGCCGTGAATTTGCGAGGATCAGCGAGGATCTCGGAGGCGCGGACACAGAACATGTGCCAGTCGCCGAGCTCGCGCGCCACAGCGCGGACCAGGTTCGTCTTGCCGGTGCCGGGCGGGCCGTACACGAGCACACCACGCGGCGGCGTGCCACCTTGCTCGACCGTCTCGTCCCAGTGGCGCAGGCGTTCGAGCAGCGACTTCGCTTCGATCATCGTCGCCTCGGGCAGGTGCAGTTCCGACAGCTTGGCGCCGTTGGTGGGCAAGGCGCCGGCACTGCGGCTCGTCTCGCGGTCGGCCTTCTTCAGGTCGGCGAGCGTGGCAAAGCGCTTGCCCATGGCGCGCACGTCGTCGCGCACGCGCTTCATCACGCCGTCGATGAACGCCGCACTGCGGCGTTCCCACCGACTCGCTGCTTGTGCCGCCACGGTATCCGAGACCAGCACGCCGTAGCGCGCCGCGACGTCCTTCAGGATGGCCAGGCGGGCCTCGTAGTCGGGGTAGGGGACTTCGATGCGGAAGTCGAACCGGCCATCCCGCATGATCGCGGCATCGATGGCGTCAGGGTAGTTCGTGGCGGCCACCAGCAGCACCCGATGCTGGCGGATGCGGTCGATCTGGGTCAGGAGCGCGTTGACGACCTTGATGTCCTCGCCGTGCGCGCCGCCGGCGTCACGGCTGCGGGCCACAGCGTCGATCTCGTCCAGGAACAGCACGCAGGGTTGCGCGGCGATCGCGGAGTCGAAGACCGCCTGAATCTCGTCGGCGCTCTGGTTGACCCACTTGCTCGTCATGTCGCCGACCGTGGCCTTGACGAATGAGAAGCCCAGCTCGCCCGCGATGGCCTCGGCCACCATCGTCTTGCCGTTGCCCGGGGGGCCGGACAGGAGCACGCCGTTGCGGTCGCTTATCTCGGAATTGCGGCCGTTGTAGGCGCGGAACGGGAGGATGACGCGGGCAAGCGTGGCCTTGAGATCCCGCATCCCGCCGATATCGGCGAAGGTCTTCTTCGGCTGGGTCGCCGGCAGCCCGCGCATCGGCTCGGGTTGAGCAGCCGCGGCGGGCGTCACAGCAGGTGCAGATTGGGCCGGCGCTGCGGCGGGGGCGCGGCGGGGGGCGCGATCCAGGAGCATGCGACGGCCGCCCCAGACCTTGGTGCCCAGGGCCAGCGCCGCGAACCCGATGGCCCACAGGCGCAGACTGTCGACGCGGGTCGATCCGACGCTATGCAGCACGGTCAGGCCGACTGCAAGGTAGCCACCGACCGCCATCAGCCAGTTCCAGGCCGAGCGGGGCGCACCACGCTGCGCCGCGAGATAGTCGCGCAGGAAGGCGATGGCAATCAGCGATACGCCGGCGACTGCCGCGACCATGTCGACGATGCCCGGGACGCCAGTCCCATGCGTCATGGCGGGCACGAGCAGGGTGATCAGGTACAGGATCGAGGCGCCGATCACAACGCGGAACCAGGCCAGGATGAGGGTGAACAGGCTTTCCATGGTCAGGCTCCCTTCTTCTTCGCGACGGCGGGCATCGTGCCCAAGATGACTGAAACATGGGCCGGGTCGCGCACGGTCGCCTGGGTGATCGCATCGCGCAGCGCCAGACGGTCGGCCTGCGAACTGGCGGGGTTCGGCTGCACCCAGACCGTCCACTGCATGTCGAACATGGATCGCGGGCCCTCGACCTGGACGGCCTTGCAGGCCGGCGACTTTGCGCACACGTCCTGAGCCGGCCCGACACCTAGCGCCTTGAATGCGCCGATGTTCGGCTGGAACGCGACGAGCAGCGCGATAAGCGCGCCCGCCAGGGCAACAAGGTTGCCGCCCAGGTCGTCGTACCAGTGTGCAGTGTTGGGTTGCATGTTGTTCGTCTCGCGGTATCCGGCTTGGTCCATGTAGCCATTCTGGGCCAGGAGCCCGCATGCGCAAGTCGACAGACGCGCTCAAACCGGTCAGAAACCCCCTGGGTTTCGCCATTTCGCGAGCAAGCGCCTCCCGAGAATCCTTCAGCTAATAGAGGCAAAAAAGCTCGAAACGATGTTTGGCAAACGCAAGACTGACTCCGGCACATCTGCCCCCGCCGCAGTCGCGGCCTACGAGGCCGCGCTTCCCGACACTGCCCTGACCCAGGCGCGCAAGCTGTTCATGGATTCGATGGGCGATGCCCACGTGTCGGCGTCTCGCAGCTTCTGGTGCGCGATGGTCTTCGGCGTCCTGGCCCTGGTCGAGGCGTTCGCCCTCAAGGGAATGCTGCCGCTGAAGCAGACGATCCCGTACGTCATCAAGGTCGAAGAGAAGGCGGGCGATACCCATACAGACCGTGCAGCTGCCATTCCGGCGGCCCAGTACGACCCTGCGGTGACGGTCATCGATCGCGACCTCTTGAACTTCGTCAAGGCCCTGTACGCGATGAATGCGGAAGCAGTTCCTCTCATCTTGCAGCAGCAACAGATGGAAGGCCTCGCATTCACGCGAGATCGCGCCACGGCGGAATTCAAGGAGTTCGTCAACAAGGAACAGGTCTACCAGCGGATGGCCAAGACGCCGGGCCTCGTGCGCACCGTCGAGAAGAAGACGTTGAGCCACCGACCCGATGCTCCGGTCGTGCTCATTCGCTACTCGACGATCGAACGCACGAAGGCTGCTCCCGAGGGCATCGTCCGCAACTGGGTCATGGCCGTCACGTACGCCCGCACCCAGCCCTCCGACAAGGACGAGATCGACCGCAATCCGCTCGGGATCTACGTCACGAACTTCGACATCCAGGAAGAGAACTGATGCCTGTTCACCGCAACTCCCTGCTGGGCGCGACCCGCAGCGCTCTGCTAGGGGCGACGCTCTGTCTCGTGGTGGGTGCCGCCAGCGCCCAGGTCATCGCCGAGCCTCTGCCTGGTGATCCGCACCTCGTCGTGTTCCCGTACGACGAGAACAACAGCTTCCGCATCCTTGCGCGTCCCATGGCGGTGACGGACATCGTGCTCGAGCCCGACGAGAAGCTGAAGGTTTTGGTGCTGGGCGACACGCCCGGGTGGCAGAGCGCCAAGAACGGCAACCACGTGTTCATCAAGCCGGTGTTCGCCGATCGCACCACCAGCGGAACGCTGGTCACCAGCAAGCGCACCTACCAGCTGATGCTGATTTCGACGAACGAGGCGGGCCGCTGGTACCAGCGGGTGAGCTTCCAGTACCCCGATCTGGTGGCGGCGCAGGAGACGGAGGACGACCGCGATCGGCTGGCCGCCGAGTCTGGCGCATCGCCCGTCCGGGCAACCCCCAAGGCCGAGGTTCAGGACCAGGCGCCCGCGCCTGCGGCGCGCGATGCGACGACGCCGGAGGTCGATGCCGCCCAGCTGAACTTCAAATACAAGATCACCGGCGACGCGCCGTTCAAGCCGATCAACGTTTACGACGACGGGCATTCGACCTACGTCAAGTTGCCCAAGGACGAGGACATCCCGGCGCTGTTCCGCATCAAGAAGGGTGGCGAGGCCGAGCTCGTCGACTATGCGCTTCGGTATGGCGATGTGCTGGTCGTTCCTCGTGTGCTGGACGCCGGCATGCTCAAGATCGGCAAGGACGAGGTGATCTTCTACAACCTCACTCGCATCAAGCGGGGCTTCTTCGGAAGCATCGATCTCGGGGAGTGACGTGAGCGAAGTCAAACCTGACGCTGCGGACGAGAATGTCGTTCCGCTCGAAGCTCCGCAGGCCCGAGCGCGGGTCAAGGGGCTCTTTCCCCGTGGTGCCGTCTTGTGGGCTGCCATCCTTTTTCTCGGGGCGATCGGCATCTTGGCAGCCCGGGACCTGACGAAGAACCGCGCACCGGCCGATGCTCCCAAGGCTGCTGCCGGAGCGGCCTCTGTGCCCGAGTCGACGCTGGGCCCGAAGCCAGGTGACCAGGACATGGCACTGCTTGCGCGGCGTCAAATCGACGTTGAGCACGCGCAGGAAGCCGCGTCGGCAGCGGCAGCAGCCAGGCGCCCGGCAGCTGACCGAGACGGCGTTTCGGATCAGATCGCAGGGGCGGGCGGCGCGCGCTCAGCTGGCGGCCAGGCTGGCACGGTGCAACCCGCGGTTCCGAATCCCAGCCATCCGTCCCCAATGGGTGACGTTCGTGGCCCAGGTCAGGGCGCGCCGTATCCGCGGCAGAGCGGCGGCGCTGGTGCCGGCACGGGTGGGGGCGAAGAGGTCGACGCGGCCGCCGTTCAGGCCGAGGTCGCCAAGCACATGGGTGCGATTGTCTCGCTGCAGGGAGACGAAGACGCTGGCACGGGTGCGGCGGTCAAGGGTGCGGTCGACGCGGTGCAACAGGCAGGCGGAGGCGGCGGGAGCGCCGTGGACAGCTACCAGAAGGCTGCGGATGCGGCGATGCGCCAGGTGCAGGGCCTCATGAAGACGAGTGGAGGCCCTGAGCAGCCCGGCGCAGTGATGAACGCTGTCGCAGCCGTGGCGCACCCGACCAGTCGCGATGTGGCCTGGCTAAAGGAATATGCGAGCGAAGGCGCCCCCAGCGCGTCGCAGCCCGAAATGGCCAGCGTGACCCGCGCCAAGATCTTGCCGACCCGAAATGTCGTGCTGCGAGGCACTCGCATTCCCATCGTATCCAGGGAGGCGGTCAACAGCGATCAACCTGCCGACATCACCGTGACGTCGCGCAGCGACGTGTACGACTCGCTGACCCAGACCAAGGTGCTGATCCCTGCCGGCACTCGTTTCAACGGTCGCTACAGCAGCGAGATTCGCCCGGGTCAGACGCGGCTGCTCTTCGCATTCAACCGCATGGTGCTGCCGGACGGTCGCATCGTCGACTTGATGGGGTCGCAGGGATCGGACAACCTCGGCCGCGCCGGCGTGGAAGGCAGCGTCGACAACCACTTCTTGCAGATGTTCGGCTACAGCATGGCCATCGCATGGATCGGCAACAAGGTCGGCAACAGCGGCGCGTCGACCACCACGATCGGTGCCAACGGCCAAGTCGCCACGTCGACGCTGGCGGGCCAGGTACTGGGGCAGGTTTCGCAGCAGATCCTGCAGCGCAACTCGACCATTCCCCCGACCATCACTAAGGAAGCAGCGGTGCCGCTGTTCATCACGATCACGGGCGACATCGCTCTCGAACCTTGGCGGAAAGCGCAATGAAAAAACTCCTCCTGTGCGTCGCGGTCACAGCGGCATTCTTCACCGGCCCCGCGAGCGCATCGCAGTTCAACTTTGCCTATCGGTTCCAGGGCGAGCGCGCCGTACAGCCGCTCCAGGTGTTCGACGACGGCGTCAACACCTACTTCCAATTCCGGAGCAGCAACCGTGTCGTCCCGACCATCGTCGCGGAGGTGAACGGCGAGACGTACGTCGCGAACTACGCGACTTACGGCCCGTACATCGTCGTCCCGGGTGTGGCCTCCTCGTACCGCCTGCAGTTCGAAACGTTGACCGCTACGGTCATCCAGTCGGGCGGGAGGCAGACCATTGCGGCGCCGCCGCCGGCGAATCCTGCCGCGCAGACGCCGATGATCGCCACCGCGACGAACGCCGACTTCCGGCCGGCCGTGCAGCGCTACGTGGGCTACGGACCCGTCGAGCCGATCGCCGGCGGCGCTCGGCAGTCCACCGAGTCCCGGACGACGATGCCTGCGGACGTCGCCGGGATCCTGGGCGGCGATAGCAAGACGTTCCGCATCCCGTTCGTCCTGGACTCGGCCAAGATGACGCCGGCAGCCATGAAGGCCATCACGCAGGCGCTGCGTGGGCCCGGCGAGATCGGCAAGGTGGTCGTGGTCGGCCGAGATGACGTCAAGTACCGCGACGGCGTGGCGGCCGAGCGCTCCAGGAACATCGCCACGGCGCTCGAGCGCTACGGCGTCCCGGTCAGCCGAATCAGCCAGCGCGTCGGCATTCCCCGTGAGGACGAAGACCCACGGCATCCGACCAGCGACATCGAAGTCACGCGTGTCGTGCTGGCTCAACCCGAGCAGGTGCTCCAGCCTCGTGCCGAGACTGCGGCGGCTCCTTTGGCGCCGGCACCGACGGCGGCAGTGTCCGCCGTGGCGATGATCCGCCAAGGCCTGGCCACGCTCGTCAAGTTCGGGTGGCTGCCCCAGGGTCGCGCCGATGCGGCGATGGAAGTCATCACCCGCGGCATGCCCAGGTCGTTCGCCGGCGACGCGGCACCGGACGCCGTCGCGCATCCCGCTGCGGCGCGTGGAGCGCAGCCCAGTTCGGGCGCGGCGATGGCCACCTCGCAGGAGACCTGGACGATGACTCCGGCCGACGGCACTGCCCTGGCAGGCCTGGCCAAGTGGGCTGCGCACGCTGGCTGGGAATTCGAATCGCGCGCCGGCGTCGACTACCCGATCACCAAGACGATCAAGGTGCAGGGTGATGCCAGGACCGCGGTCGAGTACGTCATGACCTTGCTCAAGGGTGCCAAGCGCCCGCTGCGCGAGCACATGGAAGGCAACAAGCTGGTGATCGAAGGCTAATCGAATGAAGCACTACAAACTGATCCTCGCGGCGATGCTGTTCGCCACCGCCGGCGCTGTCCATGCCCAGGACGGCGCCGCCTTCGGCGACGCCATGGTCGTCGAGCCTCCCAAGCCCGCACCCCCGGCGCCGGTGCAGTTCGTCGTCCAGCGCGCAGACGCCAACATTCGGGCCACTATCGCCCGCTGGGCCTCGACCGCCGGCTGGTTGTTCCAGCCCGAGTACTGGGCGGTCGACCACGACATCCCGGTGATCGCCGACGCGAGTCTCGGCGTCGACTTCAAGGAAGCGGTGCGCAAGCTGATGCGCAGCACCGAGCTGACCGACGTTCCGCTCAAGCCCTGCTTCTACACCAACAACGTCGTGCGCGTCGTTCCGCGCAACGAGAAGTGCAACCGCACGCAGGAGTGAACGAGATGATGAACAAAAAGATCCTCGCTGCCGCCGCGGTCGCCCTGGCCAACCTTCTGGGCGGCTGCAGCACGCAGGCCCTGATCGACAACTCGGTGAAGGCCACGACGGAGCGCTCCGACGACGCGTCTGCCAAGGTCGCGGCGGCCGCGCAGAAGGCCAAGCAGCTGACCGCAGACGCCGCCGATTCCGAAGTCGACATGCCCTACATCGCTGGCGCGCCGGTGCCGCTGGGTCGCGAAGTGACCCTTCCGGCCGCTCTTCGCAAGGGCGTGAAGACGGAGGTGCTGTTCAAGGGATCGGACAAGGTCGACCTCATGGAGGCGGCGGCCCAGCTGACGCTGGCCACCGGCATTCCCGTTCGCGTCCGTCCGGATGCGCTGCTTCCGCAAGCTGAGTTCATGCCGAAGGGCGCGCAGGCCACGGGTCAAGCTGGCCCGTCGGGAGCGGCGGGCGGGGCGCAGCCGGTCAGCGTGAACCTGAAGGTGAGCGAGGCGCCCGCTGCGGACATCCTCAACTACATCGCGACGCAGACCGGCTGCTACTGGGAGTACAAGCCGGACCAGGGCGTCATCGACATCTTCCGCCTGGTCACCAAGACCTTCGAGTTCCGCGGCCTGTCGGGGTCGGGGCAAGTCAGCATCGGGCTGGGCCGGATGGGCGGCGGCTCGTCGTCGTCCTCGACCTTCGAGAGCAACGCCTCGACGAAGTACGACCAGAAGGACATCGACGCCATCAAGAACCTGCGCATGGCGATCGAAGCCATGATGACCAAGGGTGGCAGTGGCTCGATCACCGACGGCGGCACGATCGTCGTGACGGACACGAAGGACTCGGTCGATTCGATCGAGAAGTACCTGAAGGTCGAAAACCGTCGAATGAATCGCCGCGTGCGTCTGGTCTTCGAGGCCATCGACGTCGCTGCGACGGACACGGGTGAGCGTGGAATCGACTGGTCCCTCATCTACGAAAAGATCACGCAGAAGCTCACGGGCAATTTGATCGGCACGCTGGATCTGACCTCTCCGCAGAGCGTGACCAGCGGCCTGGGTGGCACGATCGGCTACGGCGTGGCAGGCAACTCAGCCTTCAACGGGTCGAAGGCGATCCTCGACGCGCTGCACCAGGTCGGCACCGTCGTCAACGTCACGAGCGTGCCTGTCCTGACGCTCAATCGCCAGCCCGTGCAGTTCGCTGTGCGCAACACGTTCGACTACGTCCAGTCGATCCAGGTCAACACCGTGGCGTCTTCGGCCGGCACGACGACCGCGCCGCAGATCCAGCAGAAGGAAGAGACGGTCGGTACGTCGCTGACCATCACGCCGGCGGCGTTCGACGACGGCGAGATCGTGCTCGGGATCGCTTACGACAACACCGCGCTGCGGTCGCTGCTGCCGTACACCGCCGGTGCGAACAGCTCGACGACGAATACCGTCCAGCAACGGAACATCGACGGAACCGGCACCGTCCAGAAGGTGCCGATGCGCAGCGGCCAGACGCTGTTCATCAGCGGGATCGAGCGCCGCAACGAGAGCGTCTCAAAGGCGCGCTTGGACGAATCGCTGCCGTTGCTCGCCGGCGGCAGTGATCAGGCCAAGAAGTCGAAGAACACGACCATCATCCTCGTCACGGCTGTGGCCGAGGACGGCGTCTGACAGGAGCAGTGTGATGGAGCAAGTGACGCTGCTACCAGGCCTAGACGGACAGTTGTTCGTCATCGGCCTGAAGTGGAAGCGCCTCGTGACCAGTTCGGCGGGGTCGGCCGACGGGATCGACAGCGCGCGCAAGGTGGCCTCGGAGAGCAAGTCCAGCCACATGATCCTGGACCGTGACGCGGCGGGGAAGGTGCGCGCCGTCGGTCACGGGTCGCTCGGCAAGAAGGCGCCCCCGAAAGTCCTTTCGCTGGCGGCAGCATTCGCCGGTCAGTTCCAGCAGATTGACAAGGCAGTCATCGCGCTGGAGCTCCCGCGTGCGAACGCCGGCGACGAGCCCGAGATCTGGATCTGCGGCGTCGCCGATGGCGTCGTCTACCAGGGTACGGACGTCGTCGTCCGCAAGGCGGACGTGCAGGAGCACGTCTCCAAGTTCACCGCCCGCTTCGAAGACGGCTCGGTGGAGTTCTACGGGGACGTCATCGAGCATTCGCAAGGCGCGTCCCTCGACGACCTCATGGCGCGCGCGCTGTCGAAGGAAGCCGAGTGCAGGCTGCAGAGAGTCGGCCGCAGCTATGCCATTCCCAAGCCATTGCGGTACGCGCTGATGGGGCTGGCTACGATCTTCGTGCTGAATCTCGTGCGCGAGCGCTACCAGGCCGAGCAACTCGCGAAGCAGCAGCAGAACGACAGGGCTTCCAAGGTGCAAGACCCGTCGCCTCAGCAGGCCTGGGAGCAGGCGGTCGCAAGCTGGATCGCAAGCAGCGACGTGGCCCCGACCAGCTCGCTTCAGGACCTCCTTCAGACGTTGGGGCGCCTGGGGCTCGATGTCGAGCATTGGAAACTCGAGAGCATCGACTGCAAGCGAAAGGGCCCCCAGTGGAGTTGCGACGCTCTCTACAAGCGCGACGCTGACTGGCGAGCAGACAGCCTCACCTTCAAGGGCGCGCTGCCACCTGGCTGGCTTGTCGCCTGGAAAGGAGTGGATGACGCCACCGTGACGTTCAAGGTGCCGTGCAGCGCCGGGAGGTTCGATCCCAAGCACGCGAAGACCGAGGAGCAAATCCATCTGCCGCTGCTCTCGGAGCTCCAGCGGTTCTCCAAGGCGTTCGACAGGAAGGACCTGGGCGAGTTCGCCGCGGTTCAGGTGCCGTTGCCCAAGCACGCCGACGGTACTGCCTACGTGATCAATCCCCAGGTCATGAAGCCGATCATCGTGAGCGCGCCGCTTTCGGTGTCGGGCCCGCTACGCTCGGTGTTCACCCTGCTGGACATGCCGATCAGCTTCACGGAGCTGAAGCTGAAGGTTGCCGGCGGAGCGGAGCCCTCGCTCGTGAAGTCCGCGCTGCAGGTCGAAGAACTCACGGGAGTCATCTATGCAATTCAGTAAGACGAACCTCATCCTCGCCATCGCCCTGATCTGTGGTGCGTCGTTGGCGCGAGCCGCGGATCCCCAGGTTGGCGGCGTGGTCGATCACGCCAAGACGATCGACGAACTGCTTTCGGCCGAAACGAGCGCGCTGAGCGCCAAGGCGCACCCCCAAGTCGATGTCAAGCGCGTCGTGGTGCCGGGCTCCGGGCCGACGGAAGTGCTGGATGTCGAATCCGTCTGGGGAATCACCGGCGCGAAGCACGCGCTGCTCTCGCTGGACGGCGTTAGGTCGACTGTGAGCGTTGGCGACTCGGTCGGTCGATTCAAGGTGGCCTCGATCGGTGGTGGCTGCGTGGAGCTACAAGGCCTGAAGGGAGGGCTCGCCGTTCGGCGTACCGCGCACAAGAAGCGCCGTGGAACGAGCCCTGCGGCCTTCGGTCCGGGTGCCGAAGTGGAGCGTCGCCGGTCCTGCTTCCACGACTCGCCCGGGGCTGGTGCGCCGATGGGACTCGCATCAGTTGCCAACTCCGCCAGGGCAATGCCCTTGCCGACCGTTCCGTCCGTGACGCCCGTCCCCGCTCCCGTTCCCACGGGCGCGAACTTGGCCCCGGTGCAGCTTCCCCGGTAACAGTCGCTGACCCAAGAAGCACCAGGGAGAAGAACGACGACGACGGTGGTGGTGGTCTTGGAGCGGCCTTAGGAAGCTGAAAACAAGGCCGGTATCGCCATTTCGCGACACCTGGCCTCCCTAAAGTGCTTGCATCGGTATCGACGTCATACGCCACAAGCACCCATGAGCTGGTTCCCTTCCTGGTCCAAGGCCTCCAAGGTCGATTCGCCTGAGCCGCGCGTCCTGTCCGCGCATGCTCCGATGGCGACGCGTCAGGAAGCGGCTCCTTCGGGGCAGTCGAGTGCACCGGGCCGCCTGCCGGCAAAGGCTCAGACGACATCGCCTCCCACCGTTCAGCAGGCCGGCGCACCGTCCAATGCGGTGGCGGCGAACGACGCGAAGGATGCCGGCCTGGTCGTCGCCGACTTCAAGATCGACGCCGCTGAGGACCTGGAAGCGAGCGGCCTGAACATCGGCCCGTTGAATCGCGCCGGTGGCTCAAAGTCCAAGGTCTACCAGGTGCATGCATCCCTGGAAGGCAAGATCGTTCCCGTGGCGATCGCAGGCGCTGACGACACGTGCCTGCTGTTGGTGAACAAGCAGTACCGCATCGGCTTCGAGGTCGAAGAAGTGGCGCAGGCATTGCGCTCCCTGGGGTGGAAGCTGTTTCCCGTCTTTCAAGTTGTCGTGGTGGGGCAAACGCTGCTCTCCTCGATTTCGCGGGGCACGTACTTCGGCAACAAGGATCGGGTCGCCAGCAATCGCGAGTCGAGCGAGCTGTACCAGACGTTCCGGCACATCATCACATGGGGCCACCAGAACAATTCGGCGGACATCGATTTTCGCGTGAACCTGGTGGGCGAGATGTCCAAGGTCGCGTTCAACATCAACGGGCTTTGGGTGTTTCCGCCGCGTCACGAGATGCCGTCGGATCACATGCGCAAGATGCTCGGCGCGGTATTCCAGCACGGAACCGGCCAGGCCGAGCACGCTATCGACTTCAACAAGGAGCAGCAGCTCAAATTCGATCTCGCGCTCGAGGACAGCAACAAGACGAAGGTCAATCTGCGGTGGGCCAGTATGGCCGCGGACCAGTTGTATACCGTCACGTGTCGGGTCATTTTGCACGGCGACGAGAGCGCAGGGGTTTCGCTTCCCGCCCTCGGCTACCTGCCTGATCACCTTGAGATTCTTGACCGCACCTTGGTCGGCGACGGCGGTGGAGTGTTTCTCACGGGCCGCGTAAACAGCGGCAAGTCGACCACGATCGACGCGATGTTGGCGCTGATTCCGGATACGCAAAAGATCATCACGATCGAGGATCCGGTGGAGAAGATCCGTGCGGGTCGCATTGCAAATACCGTTGCGAGGCAGTTGACGGGAGAGCCGTCGAAGGTCATGAAGGCCAAGCTGATGAACTTGAAGCGAACTGGCTTCAACGTGCTCTACCTGGGCGAGATTCGTGACGCCGAGACCGCGCGTGCAGCGCAAGACGTTTTTGAATCCGGCCAACGGCTGTATACCACCTTGCACGCCGGCAGCGCGTGGGAAATCCCAGGGCGGCTCGAAGGCCTCGGCATCGAGCGGGGTGTGCTGGCGACGCCCGGCAACCTGCGATTGCTGGCCTATCAGGCGTTGATCCCGACCAACTGCTCGTGTGCGATCCCGCTGCGCGATCTGATCTCCAGCCAAGACGACCGAGGGAAGAGCTGGGCGGCGTATGCGGACCGCATGACGCGCCTGTTTTCGGCGAATCTCGATGGCGTGCGAGTCCGCAATGTCGACGGGTGTCCGCTGTGTCGAAGGGACGACTTGCCGGCACTGAACGGATTCCGTGGCCGCACCGTGGTGGCCGAGTTGCTCGAACCCGACGAGGAGTTCTGCGAACTCGTGGCCAGGGGCGATCCGGTCGGCATGCTGCACTACCTGCGCGCTTTGCGCGGCGAAGAGGCATACGACAGCCCGCGGATGGTCGGGAAATCGGCGTTCGACTGCGCCGCCTACAAGATGCTGAAGGGCGAGCTGGATCCGCAGTCGGTGGAGGTCCGGTTCGAGTCGTTCGCCGCAAGGTTGGCCAAAGACGAGGCCAGGCGCGTCCGCGCGGCCCAAAAGCCGTTGCGCCGAGTCGTCGAGGCAGGGGCTCACCATGCTTGATGGACTGATCAGAAGGATCTCCGCGCGGCGTTCGCCCGTCTCCATCGCGGCGTCGAAGTTTCGCTCCCAGCGGTTCGACTACTACCGCAACCTTGCCGATCTGCTGGAAGTCACAGCCAACGGTGGGCGTGGAGCGAGTGTGCTCAAGATCTTCGAGCGGGATGCAGAGCGCTTCGCCGGCGAGGTGCGGGGCATCTTGGCCGCTCACTGGGCCACGCGTTACATGGAGTCCGGGGCTCGCTTCGACGCGGCCTGGGAGGGCACGCTCCCTGACAACGAGGTCGCCTGGATCGGCGTCGCCGAGGATCACGGGTCAAGTTCGGTTGTCTCCGCGCTTCGCGATTTGGCACGGGTGGGCGAGAACATCGCACAGTGCAAGCGCGAGTTCATCTCCACCGTTGGGATTGCGGCCATCGCCACGGGGCTCACCTTCGTGATGATCCTTGCGATGCCGTTCTTCTTCAAGCCGTTCATCCTCAACGCCTTTTCGGGTGTTCGCGAAGAGTTCTACGGCCCGCTAACCCAGCGGTACCTGGCGACTTGCGACGTGATTTCAGCGGGCTGGATGCCGATGCTTGCAGTGATCGGTGGGCTGGCCTATTGGCTGAAGTGGGCACTGCCAAATTGGACGGGCCCCCTGCGCGCGAAGTTCGATGAGAAGAGCGTGTTGTTTACGTTGTACCGCGACTTCAAGGGGTCCGAGTTCCTCGCCACCTTCGCCTCGCTGACGAAGAGCACAGGGAGCGCGGTGACCAACCAGCGTGATGCGCTGAAGATGATGCAAAAGCGCGCCGTCCCGTGGCTCGACTGGAAGATCCGAATGATGCTCGAGCGGATCGATGCCGAAGGTGCGAACGACGCGTCCGCCCTCGACGTCGGGATCGTTGACCGGGAAACGTTCTACCTCATCTACGACGTCCAAGAGGCCCGCGGCATCAGCGATGGCTTGACGGTGGCCGGTCTGAAATCGGAAGCGCGCGCGGCCGAGACGATCTCCAAGCGGTCGAAATGGATCCGCTGGTCGCTGTTGATCATGTGCGTGGCCACGATGGGCAGCGTCATGTTCTGGCAGCAGGGCGTGATGTACGAGTTCAAGAAGTCGATCACATCCCAGTTCTCCCAATAGGCCGACGACGAAAGGTTCGGCCCCAACTGCTACACCCAAAGAAAGGCAAATCATGAAGAATATCCAGTCCCGCCAACGCGGCTTTACGTTCGTGGAACTGATGGTGGTCCTGGCGATCATCGCGGTGCTGACCGCGCTGGCAGTGCCGAAGGTCAAGGAGGTCCTGTACGCAAACGAGGCCCCGAAGATCGGCGAGGTCGCCCAGACCGTGATCCAAAAGACGCGCATCACTCGGATGTCGGGCGACACGTGGTCGACTGCGGCGGACCAGGAACTCGGCACGATGCTCCAGGCGGACGGCCGCGTCACGATCACCGGCACTGGCGCGGGCCAACAGGTTTCACATGGCATCGGCTCCTCGGGTCTGATTCACTTTGCCCCGGGCACGATCACGACCGCCAACGACGCCGGCCAGCTGACCTTCACCAACGTCGACCAGTCGGCGTGTTCGGCGCTGATGAACACCGTCGCGAAGTACGTGGACGTCATCACCGTGAACGGCACGTCGGTGAAGGCCCTCGGCGGCAACTTCATCGGCAGTGCGGCGCAAAACGCGTGCACTTCCGGTTCGACCAACTCCATCGTGTTCCTCTACAAGTGAGCAAGTGACTGGCGAGGGTGTTCAACGATCGGATGGAGTGCGTGCGATGCGCCAATTGAGAAGGCTGTCCAGGCGCCGTGGTGAGCGCGGCTTCACGCTGATCGAGTTGACGGTCACCCTCGCCATCACCGCGGTTCTCGCGACCAGCTACCAGGCCTGGGAGATCGTGACGGCGGCCGAGACTACGGTCGCTGACAGTACCGGGCAGTACCTCATGACGGTGCGTGGCGCGCTCGCGCAGTACCAGCAGGACTACTTCAGCCAGCTCTCGACTGCGTCTGCGATTCCTGGCTACGCCAACCCTCTCGCTCCAACGGTTGCCGAGCTCAAGGCCGATGCGAGCCGTCTGCCTGCGGGTCTGCCGGCGAAGATGCCGGGCGGGCAGCAGGCACTGATCCAGATCACCCGCACTGGAACCTGTCCCGGCACGACGTGCCAGGTGAACGGGATGGTCTACATGAATGGACCGTTCACGTTGCCGCGCACTGGCGCGAAGCACCGGTATGACTTGGCGATCGAGGCGATGAACGCCATGAGTGGAACGGGCGGTGTATCGACGCTCGGCGCGCCCGGAACGATCAGTGGCGCTGCGGGTTCGGCGCCAAATCCGTTGGGTGCGGTCGACTCGGTCGTCGGCACGTTCACCTACCTCAACAGCGCGTTCTGGCAGCAGTTCGTCCGCATCAACGACACGCGCGATCCGAACCTGCAAGGCAACCTGACGCTCGGCGGCAACCAGACCGTCGGAGGTACGCTCACGGTCACTGGTGCATCGGCGCTCAACAACAGCCTCACGGTCGCCGGCGCCACGACGTTGAACAACGGGGTCAACGTCACCGGCGACGCAGCAGCAAACGGGCGCGTCGTGTCGAAGGCGTCGGGCTGCGAGCGCGTCGTCATGGATCCGTCCGGCGGCAGCGTGAGCGCCAAGGACACCGGCTGCGTCCAAAAGGTCGTGATGGATGCATCGAACGGCACGATCTACGCGAACAACGGGAGCGGCACGACGCGCGTGAAGATGGACGGCGTCAACGGCGCCCTCGACGTCGACAGCGGAAGCGGGTCCTCAACGGTGCACGTCGACGGCTCCGCGGGTCGCGTTTCGTCGCAGATCTCGACGATCACGACGACGGCGACGGCGAACACGGCGTGTGGTGCTGGCTTCTCGAACGGCGACATGGTGCGTGATGCCGACCCGACTGGGACGATTCTGGTTTGTCAGGCGGGTCTCTGGCATCGTCCCGGGCTATCGCCGGGCACCGACGGTACGGCCTGTTCGACCAGCGGCGGGCTGGGACAGGATTCGTCCGGCGCCGCGCTGATCTGCCGGGGCGGCACGTGGGCCAACCTGAACAATCGGGTGACCAGGTCGGTGCTGATGGCACGTTGGCTCGTGGTCGATGGCAACAGCGTTCCTCAGCCGGCGTGTGTGTCGGGGTCGACGGCGTCAATTCTCGTCACGCCGGCAGAGACAGGCGCGGACTACGCGGGCACGCCGCCGCGGAATCGCTTCACGGCCACGGTGACTCCGTCCGGTTCGACGTGGATCGTTCACCTGCAGCTTTCGGACTCGAGCGGCACGTCGTACAGCACGTCGTTCACGGGCGTCGCCTACAACTTCCAGGCGATCGCGCAGACGTTCTGCGACTTCACGAACTAGGGCGAATTCCTCAGAGGGAAGCTCCCTCTTGCGGTGATCGCTGCCTAAAATGACAAGAATGGCGGAAACGCCGGCGTTTGTAGCAAGAAAGGAAGAAGCATGAATTCGGCGTTTCTCTCTGTTGGCCCCCACAAGGTGAGGCGGCTTGTGGTCGCGATGGGGCTCGCGGCGATGGCTGGCGCGGCGCTCGCCGATGCCTCGCAGCCCGTGTCGCAGCAGGGCTCCACCTCGACCGGCGGTGCGCAGTCCGCATCGGGTGCTGGCGGGGTCGTTCCGCGGGCTGGCTTCGGATGCCCGAGCGGCTTCCTGTGGGACCCTGCCAGCCCGTGGCTGGGCTGCCAGGCGCCGCCGGCCAACTGTGCGGCGACTTCGGTTTCGTCCGGTGGCTGCACGTTCAGCATCCCCGCGACCCTGCACGGTGGCTCCGTCAGCGTTTCGCCGGCGTCGCCGTACACCGGCAACTACAGCGCGACCTGCAACAACGGGGGATGGGTGAGCGCGACGACGAGCTGCACCGCGCCTCCGTGTTCGGCGGGTCCTGCGACTTCAGGTGCATGCTCGTTCTCGTTGCCGACCACGGCCAGCGGCGGCTCGCAGACCGTGTCGACGACCACGTCGGGCTACACGGGGTCGCTCACGGCCTCGTGCAGCGCAGGTTCCTGGAGCTCGGCGGGCGCTACCTGCAACCCCAACGGCTGCTCGGCGACGACCCTGGCCTGGAACGTCGCCGGGAACGCGTGCGCGGGCGCGATCGGGACGGCGTCCAGTGGGGGATCGCTCACCGTCACGGACTCTGCTGGACACGGTTCGGCCACGTTCAGCTGTACGACGGGTTCCTGGAGCGGCCCGACGTCGGCAAGTTGCGCCCCCCCTGCGCTCCCGATGCCGCCTGGCGGTCCATCAAATACCCAGATCACGGGGGGACAGGCGGAGGGCTGCGACGACAACATGATCTGGACGGCGGACAGCGCGACCACCGGGCACTCGACGTGGGACCGCAGCATCGATGGCCGCGGCTACGTGTTCGGGCAGTTCCTGAGCAAACAGATCATCACCTGGAAGTGGAACGGCACTTCGTTCGTTTCGACGAACACTGCCAACTTCTATACGAACTACACCACGAGTACGATGCAGTACTGCATGTGAGTCGCGCTGGCGCTGGTCGCCAACTGCTCGAGCCCAGGCTACCGCCTGGGCTTTTGCATTTCTGGAGTCCGCCTGGTAGAACACACGCTTTGGGGCGCGGCTGGTTGGGCGGCGGCTCCAGATGTGGTCGCGAACGTGCGTGGCGTGTCGACGGCGTGCGCAGGGTGTAGGGCGGCGCGCGGCGAGGCGGCGGAAGGCTCTTTCTACGCCGCCAGACCTCGCGGCTGTGTGCTGGGCTTTTGGGCAACCGCTGGTGCGTGCAGGACGGCTGTCGACGGATGTCGGTCAGCGAACCGTGCGTGAAGCGCGGGGTCGCCAAAATGACTGACGGCGCCGAAGCGCCGTCCTTGGTCATCATCTGGTTTGTCACGCCTTGCGACGTGCACTCCGTCAGTCCTTGAGTTTCAACGCCGTCGTGCCGCCGCTGATGTCGAGGTCGTTGCTGACAGTCAGAGCTGCTTCCTCGGAGATTTCCCCCTTCTGAACCATCGACTTGAGCGAGTGGTTCAGCGCGATACCGTAGCGCTTGAGGTCGCCAGAGCGAAGCAGCTGCCGGATCACCGTAGTGAAATCGTCCGGCTTGTTCGCCAGGTTCTGCTGGAAGCTGCCCTCGTTCAGCATGAACTCGTGGGCAAGGCACCATCGGTCGCCATCGATGGAGGGAACGAGCGCCGGCCGGATGACGCCACGCAGGATTTTTGCGATCGACTCGCGGGCGCCCGGGTGCTGCGCCGTTAGCGTGATCAGCTTGGCGATCGCGCCTTCGACCGTCGACGCCTGCATCGTGGTGAACACCAGGTGGCCGGACTCGCCGAGCATCAGCGCGGCCATCGCCGTCTCCGTGTCGCGGATTTCGCCGAACTCGATCACGCGCGGGGCCATCCGCATGGCGTCCTCGGCGGCAGTGCGATAGTCCTTGACGTCGATGCCGACCTGACGGGAGGTGACGGCGCAACTCGGCGTAGACGGGTGCGTGAACTCCAACGGATCGCCAGTGATCACGATGTGGCTGGCCTTGTTCTTCGTGCGAATGTCTTCGATGAATGCCGCGACGGTGGTGCTTTTGCCGTGGCCGGTGGGGCCGGTCACCATGACCAGGCCATTTCCGGAGGTCAGCGTCTCGAAGTGGGGCGGAAAGCCGAGCTGCTTGAGGGTAGGGACTGCCTGCGGCGTCTTGCGCACGACAAGGGACAGCGATTGGCCCGCGTTGGCGCTGGAGATGATGAATCGCAACCGAGTGGGCGGCGGCTGAACCTCCGAATCCTCCCCGATGATCATCGACTCGATGTCGATGGCCTCCTTGATCGACTCGTCCTTCAAGCGTGCATCCCACTTCGTTCCGGCACGAGCTTCGCCGCCGGAGGCCTTCCAAACATGGGCAGCCAGCTGCTCGATCTCCTCGAGCGCGATCACCCTGGGTTCCGGGCTGCGGTTGCCCGAGGGCGTGCGCAGCATGACGGGGAGACCCGGCTGGATGTACGCGTCGCTCCAGTCGAAGGCTTGGTCGTGGACGGCGAAGAGGATTTCGGAGAAAAGCTGCATGGTCGGGACTCGCTGGTGGGAGCTGGTGGAATCGGGTTACTGGGTCAGCGCGATGATCGAGCTGGACGTGTCGATCGTGATGGGCGGCAAGGCCGATTGGTGGCTGGCCTGCTTTTGCGCGGCGCCGCTCGGGGAAGTCGTGCCGCGCACCAGGCGTTGGGCCTCTGCGTCATTCTTGGGTGCAGCAGGGAAGGGCCAGAACGAAGGCGACAGCAGGCCCCAGGTTTTCATGGTGGCCGCCACACCGTTGGCGTAGCCCTGGTTCAGGATGGGGGTTCGCGAGTGGTACGAACCGACGGCTTGCCAGGTGTTGCCCAGTGCCTGGACCTGCTTGGCCAGGTGCCACGCCGCCACGTAGGTGCCGACGCACGGCTCCATCAACATTTGGGGCGTGACGCCGAGGCGGCGCAGCTCGGCGAAGTGCTGCGAGTTCATCTGGCCGATCCCGACGTCGATGGAGCCGTTCGTGTTGCGATTTACCGCCGCGCCGTTCATGTGCGACTCGTTCCACAGAATGGCGCGCAGCACGCCGTCGTTGACGGCGTGGAATGCGGCCGCGTCCGAGACGCAGTCGGCGCGTGCGCCGGGCGAGCAGGTGAGGCCGGCAGCAAACAGGATGATGAGCACGCCGAAATGGCTCCGCGCGCGGAGCCCAAGGAATGGAGGACGGGAGTGCCGGCTCATCGATGCAAGTAGTAGTTCACCGCTTCGCTGGTGAACTCGCTCACCGCGACAAACAGGATGGCCAGGACGGCAGCCCAGGCAATCTTGCCGACCACGCGCGCCAGGGCACCGACGGGCTTGCCCAGGACTCGGCGAACCTTGTCGACCACGATGATCCGAACCTGGCGGGGCAGGGACTCGGCCGGCTTGGCGCTGCCGGCGTCGCGGTTGAAGAAGCGATCGAACATGGTGGTGTAGATCCGGTCGATTTCAGCCCACTCGAAGCGGGCGAAGGCCCGCTCGATAGCCCGGGCGGAAGCCAGTTCGTAGATCGAACCGCCTTGCGTGCGGGCGAACTTCTCGAAGCGGGCGAGGGCGCGTTCGCCGAGGGCAGCCTGGGCGTTGCGGACTCCTTCCACGAGGTTGAAGCGATCGATGGCGGCGGCGTTCATGTTGAGGGTTTGCGTGTTCATGAGTCCAGCTTACGTGCCGGTCTCGCATGCGCAAGAGCTCACAAGTCGTTGAGGCTGAGGATTCCTGCCAGCTCGGGGGCGCGGGCGCGCGAGTAGGTGCGGCCTGCGGGTTTCGGTGGGGCGGCGCCCGAATCCGGTTGCGGATCTCGTTTGACGATCGAGGGGACCACGAGGGTCGTGGCTTGAACGTCCCTGTGGTCCGCGCCTCGCGTTTGGCCTTGCGGCGTCGCGGAATAGCCCGCCTTGATCGCCAGAGCATGAGCTTGAATCATTGCCATCGCGGCATCGCGCCGACCGTCTACGTCGCATGCCTCCAGCAGATCGTACGCCGGGGTACCGGGGTAGATCGACAGATGCACTCGGATCCGGTCCGGCCTGGAAGATGTCGTCATTGGGCCAGGATCTGTTCGGCGAGTTGTTGCATGCCCTTGAGGTTGGCGAACTGTGGTTCGTTGGTTTGCGTGCGGATCTTGCGCCCTGCGAACTGCTTGGCAATCAAGTGGGAGTACAGGTGTGCGCCGCCACCGGCTACGAAAATGTTGTCGAAGTTCTTGTGCGTCCCGATCGAATCGAGCAGTTCCTGCAAGTGTTGCAGCGCCTGTGCATCGGCGCGCGTCTTGCACAGCTCGAGATCGACTTCCGTGCCGTTGATCATCAACGGCTCTCCGGTGCGGAGAGAGTTGTCAATTCGATCGAGCGTCCTCGGATCGTTCACCAGAGCAGGGTCGACCATGCGGGCAACAGCCTTCAGCATGCTCGAGACGCCGCCGTTGGTGCCATCCGAGCGCCCGATTTGGGGCTTCATGCCGGCGGTAGCCATCCAGAGCAGCGTTCCGTAGCCGACATCGACGACCAGGTTGTTTTGGTTGGCCACCAGCGCAAGATCGCCGTCTTCGGTAGAAATCGAGACCAACCCGCCCAGCACTTGAGGCCAGAGTTCCACGCGCTCGACGGTGATTTCTCGCGTCTTCGTCGAGTCGGGGACCGGGACTGTGAAGGTTCCCGTCATCCGGGCCTTGATTTCGGCTCGCAATTTTGCGTCACGCCAGACGGTCAGCGGCAGGCCAGCGCCGAGGACGTGGATCGTGTTCGCCCCCGCGGGCAGATTCATGTAGGCCAGGGCACCGAGGTAAAGCGCCATGTACTGAGGGCTCGTGAAGAAGGCGTTCGTCGCCGTTCTGGGTTGGCGACCCGACGCCGCGACCATGGAGTCCGGACCCACGAGGTATCGGACGCCGTCGACATCGACGGTGACGACCTGGAGCCTGTGCATGACGCCGTCCGCGATGTCAGCGTGACCTTCGACGGGCGACGGGAACGACGGGAAGGCCAGGGCCGACATGTCGTAGTGCTCGTCGATCATCGACTGGGAGAGCTTGTTGAAGCCAAAGCCGATGTCGACGGCGCGAGCGATTCGAAGAATGGTCATGTTGAGGTGCTTGTCGCAGGGGATAGCCAGCACGTTAGCCTCCGACTTCGTCGGCAAATGGCGAAACCTCCGTGTTCCAGTGACTGGAATCCCCAAAAAGGTTGACGGGACGTCAACCGGGAGGCCTGGCGTGCTGATAAGGGTTGACGTAGCGTCAAGGCGGCGAGCTGTGCAGCCGTTCTGGTTGACGTAGCGTCAAAGGCTGTTGACGTAGCGTCAAAGCGCGGCGCTCGAAGTCTGGCGGGTTTGACGTGGCGTCAACCGCTGCGTCTCAGGGACGGGCGAGCGGTGCGCAGCCGCGCTGACCGGCCTGGTCGTCCTGTTGCGCTTTCGAGGCGAGGCTTCATGAGCCAGGATGGAGGCGGCATGGGGTGGGCAGACGTCATGCCGGCGCGATGTTTTGCGGGCACTGTTGCGAAGGTCCGGAATATCAAACGGAACCTGAGGACACCGCTAGGCCGCATGGCTGCTGGCCTGGAGACACTTCGGAAGACCTGAAACACGACTGAGCGCAGGAATTCGACTGCGGGTTGTGCGTGCTGGGCGCCTGCGTAGGATGACCCGATAGCCGCCATCGCAGCCCGGTCGATGGAGCCGCAGAACCGCTACTTCGAAGGAGCCCAGCGCATGAACCACCCCAGCGACCCGAGCCGCCAGTGGGTACGTCCCCCGGCCCACGCCTCGGACGATGAAGTCCGCCGGTACCTGGTGGATGTGGGAGTTCGGGCGGGCAACGCTCCCCCGGCGGGCGCCGATCCGCTCGACCACTTCCCGCCGCTGGAGTAGGTGGGTGCCATTTCCCGGCGGGAGCCTTCTGCCGCGGCGCGGCCCTCGGGTGGTTGGTGGCGGGGGTGGGAGGGCGTGGCTACGTGTGCGGGGGGGAACGGTGCCCCGCAGGGAGCCTGGTCTGCGTGTGTGGTGCCGGATGGGGCGGTCGGTGGCGGGTAGCGCGCGCGGCGTGATCCTTCCCCCGGGGTGATTGGCGCCCCGCAGGGAGGTCGACCCTGTAGCCGGGCGGCAGCCGGAGGGCGCGAGCCGGCGAGCGATGGGGTAGCGTTTCCTGCGGAGCGTTGTGCTCCAGTCGGTGAGCGGGATGATGCGGGCGCAGGTGCCTGCTCTCCTGGAAGCGACACGCAGGATGGACGTGCTGTCCCTGGTTGGGCGGCGCCGCCGGCGGGCACCTTCCACGGCGATGGGGCCGCCTCGCAGGATCGGACTGGCCCGCGCGTGTTCACCACCTGGAGCGCGGCCCACCGCCCCCCGGAGGGCGATCATTTGATAGGCGCCGTGCTGCCCGCCCCGCAGGGAAGATCGTCCGCAGCGCAGACTTCGCACCTGGACGCCGGTCAACGACAGCAGGCCGGATCGTAGTCCAAGCCAACATGGCCGGCGAAGATCACCCGCCGCGCGCACGCTCCGCAGTGGAAACCTTCCGCCAACGGCCAAGCCGCGCGCACGGGGGCAGTCCGCCGGGAATGGTTCGCGGGAAGGCGTCCTCGGCGCGCGCTGCCAGCCGGCCGGTATCGGGAAGCGTGTCTGGCGTGAGCTGTCCTGTACCGCCCGGGTGGGGCGACACCGCCGGGGGAATCACGCATGGGTGCGAGGAAGCCACTTCCTGCCGGCGCCGCCCGCGCCCGCGGCCATCGTTGGACGCGTCTATGGCCGCCTGTGTCGCCAATTGGCTGGATGCTTTGCCGCGGGCGGAGGTGGCGGCAGCGGCCTCGAGGGTGGGCGTCGAGCGCGGAGCAAGTGTCCACCAGTCGCTGTGCGCCACCCCAATATATATAGAGACAGGTGGCCGCCGGCCGGGCATTCGCTGCGGCGGGGGCGTTCGGCGGCGACGCCCCACTGGCCAACGACTGCAGTGCGTATCGCGGCCTACCTTCGTGGACTGCCTGCCGGATGCATCGGCCGTAGGGGATGAGCATGCGCTGCGGACATGCGGCCCACCCGTCCGTGGGCCGCAACTGCTCAATGCGCGGGGGGCAGCGTGTTCGAGGCGATCGGGAGGCTGGATCTCTCCACACCGTCCGCCGCAGGCGCAGCTGCCGCGGTGACCACGGACGGCGAGTCGGTCGGCGCCGCCGGCGCGCCAGCGTCAGCGCTGGCGGGCGCCGACGCCTTCGTGCTCGCGACCGCCGCCGCCACAGCATCGTCGTGGATCCTGCCCAGGGTCTGCTGATGCATGTCCGCGATCGCCTGGAGCATCGCGGCCACCTGCCGCTGGGCATCGGCGGGAACGGGCGAGAAGACGGGCACCGGCGGCGCGGACTCGGCAGGGCTCGAGCTGGCACTGTTCACCTGGTCGGCACTGCCGGCGGCGTCGGCGCCGGGTGCCGGGCTGGACGCGAAGCTGTCTTGGCACGCCATCGAGCCGCCTTGCCGGCTTGCCACCGACACGGCCGTGGCCGAGGCCGGATCGCCGGACTTGACCAGGACGGTGGCGGCCAGGCCGTCGGAGACCACGGCGTTCAAGGCCTCGCATTGCGCCTCGGTTTTGACCACGCCGCTGCGCCGCGCGAGAGCGACGACCTGGCCAGCCTCGATCGCGACGGCGAGCTTGGCGTAGGCCGTGGGGTCGACCGTGCCCTTGCCCGCGAGTTCGACGGCTCCGGTCACCTGGGCTTCCACGGAGAGCAGGGGTGCGACCGCGGCCTCCTTGGCGGCGCCGACGGCGGTCTTGCCGACGTCGACCACGGCGCCCGAGGCACCCTTGCTGGTGTTGAAGACCACGGTGCCGACGGCTTTGCCGCCCAGGATGATCTTGTCGCCGACGAACTTGCCGGCGTCCAGCACCAGCTTGGTCGGGTTGGGCACGTCGTGGGGTGCGGGCACCGGCACCGGGAGGCATCCGATGCTGCAGATGGGGTTCGGGATCTTCTGGATCACCTTGCCGGCGACGCCGACGCGGTCGCCGAGCCACGAGGCGCGCGCCTCGGAAGCGACTAGAAGGGTGACGGCAGCCGCCAGCGCGGCCAGGGTGGACTTATTCAAAGCAATCTCCTGCCAGCGAGTCCCATTCGGGAGCAGGCGCTGGCCGTGACTCACGCCTCTCTGTTCTGGGAGGCATGCGACGAGCAGGGGATCGCTTTCCGCCCGGCCGGGGCGCGCTGCAAGGGCCAGCGCCAGGAAGCGATTGAACAGTGCGTGAGGTAAGTATGCGAAAGACGTGGGCAGGGTGTCTTTCCCCGCATAGAGGGGGGTTCCGGTGTCTTTCCCTGCATCTAGGGGGGCCGCTCTGCACGCGCCTGCATGTTGCCCTCCGAGGACTGGCCCGGGTGGTGCGGGCCAGCCATTCGTGCTGCGACCGCTTCAGGCGCTTGCGCATCGCCTAGTCCACGCCAGCGCCGGCGTTGATGGTTGCGGCGGCGATCGCGGCGTCGAGTTCCCGCAGCGCAGGGTGTGCGCAGATGGCGTTCTCGGATGGAGGCGCAGCGTTCGAGTAGTTGAAGCTGGCTCGGGCCCCGGCGGCGCCGCGGGAGCCCTGGCGGTGTCTGGCGGGACGGCGGCTGCTCGGGCGACAGCGACGGTGGCCACCGCGACAGGGGGTGAGCCGGGGCAGCAGACGACGCGGGTTCAAGAGGATGGGTGTGTCCGCACGCGACGGGACGCCGCGGGAGCACCGGGCACAGGTGCGTCTCTCAGGGTAGGAGGGCGGCCGTGCCTATCATCGATCGCATGGCCTTGGAACACTTCGCCCGCGATGCCGGCGTCACTGACGTCAGCGACGACGCCGTCGATACCGACCGCAGCGCCGGCACGAGTGCGGGCGACCAGGTGCCGGGCGTGGAGGGTCAAACCATCCAGATGGTCAACGGCCATTACTTCGACTACGGGCGGCCGGGCAACTCCCTGATCGACATCGAGACGATCGCGCACGCGCTGTCGCACACCTGCCGCTTCACGGGGCACTGCCGCGAGCTCTACGTCGTGGCGCAGCACTGCTGGCTCATGTCGCACATCGTGCCGGCGCAAGACGCTCTCTACGCGCTGCTGCACGAGGCCGGTGAGCCGCTGGTGGGCGACATGAACAAGCCGCTCAAGATGCTCCTGCCCGACTACGAGTCCATCGAGAACGCGGCGCAGCGCGCCGTGCTGCTGCAGTTCGGCCTCGACCCAGACAAGCGTCCGGCCTCGATCAAGCCCGCAGATGCGCGGCTGCTGGCCACCGAGCAGCGCGACTTCATGCCAACCACCAAGGCGATCCGCTGGAATGCGCTGGGCATGGCCATCGCCTGGGAGCCGCTGCCGCCGCAGGTCTGGGCGCTGACGATGGGCGTCGCACCGTTGCCGGACCGCCTCGTGGCGTGGGAGCCGAAGGTGGCCAAGCGCATGTTCCTCGCCCGGTTCGAAGAACTGCTCGTGCAGGCGCTGCCCCACCTGGCCGACTTGGCCGGCCAGCCGGGCCACGCCGCCGATCGGCCGCCGCGCTTTGATTTCAACTGCGCCGCGACGCCCGTGGCCGGCGCCGCAGCTGATGCCGCCGCTGACTCCTCTTGCGCATGACAGGCCGGCCGGTAGCCTGATGCAGACGGGCAACAGCCCCAACACCCCAGGAAGTACCCGATGTCCGCATCCCCACAGCCCTCCGGCCAGCAACTTGCGCCGGCCGATGGCCCGTCCATCCAACTCGCGGGCCGCCGGCTCACGAAGTGCCGCGTCTGCATGGTGTCGATCAAGGCCGCCGACGGCGATGACGTCGCCAACGGCTTTTGCTCGACCCGCAAGGACTCGCCCGAGGCCGCGCTGTTGCCTTCCCTCGGGGACGGCCAGGCAGACGTGATCGCCGCGGCGCGCGATCTGCCATCGCGCCGGAACCCTTTCGCGCAGCTGATCACCAGCTCGGCCAATGACGATGGCGGCGCGCGCCAGGCCGGCGCCCAGTGGCCCTTCGGCGCGGCGCCGGCCGGCCGTCCCTTCTCCGAGGCAGACAAGGCCATGATCCGCAGGGTGGGTGCCCTGATGCCGGCACCGCAGCTGCTCGAGATCCTCAACGAGCGGCTGGTCGCCGATCTCGGCGGCAAGGTGCCGCTCTTCACCATCGAGCAGCTCAAGATGGCCATCGCCGAACACCACGGTGAAGCCGCGGCCGGCGCCGCGATGCGCGACTGGCCCACGCTGCGCAAGCTCATCGCCCAGGCCCGCCGGGCGGGCGTGCTGGCCAAGATCAACGAGCAGGTAATCAACGACTTCGCGGTCGTCTTCCAGCTCAACGCCAAGCAGACGCTCGAACTCAAGGACGTCCTGCTGTCGTCCATCGACGCGGAGTGAACCAGGAATGGACGCCATGAACACTCATTCGAGCGCCGAAAGCGCCGCCGAAGTCAGCGACGCCGAGATGCCGGCTGCCGCCGCGGGCCTGGACAACCAGCAGCACGCAGTCATCCGCCGGCCCGAGATGCTGGCGGCGACCCTCAAGCTGGGCCGCGCCGAGATCTCGCTGGCGGACTACGCCACCACGGGTCTGGTGGCGCTGGGCATCGGGCCGCGCGGCTGCGGCAAGACCAACATCGGCCAGGTCATGGCCGAGCAGCTGTGCGAGCAGGGGTGGGTCAGCGTGATCTTCGAGCCCGAGGGCGAGATGGAGCTGATGTACGGCGCGGCCGTCGCCGGCCCCGAGGAGCTTCGCGAGCGCCTGACCCAGCGCGACAAGCCTATCGTGGTCGTGCGCGCGGCCAATGCAGCCGAGTTCGTGCCCTACGGCCGCGTCGTCCTCGAGGTGATCGAGTCGGTGCGCAGGCCCCTGTTCCTGGTGTGCGACGAGGGCCAGGTCTTCTCGGCACCGAGAAAGCGTTCCGGGAGCCTGGGTGAAGCGGCCGACATCCTGCAGGAGTTCGTGGCCCGCGGGCGCAAGCGCGCCGTCGACCTGTACATGACGGCCCCGAGCTACACCGGCGGCGTGCACCGCTCGATGTACGTGCATGCGAACCTCATGCTGGTCGGGCAGCAGAACGACGCTACGGGGTGGTCGGCGCTGGCGCGCCAGTTCAAGTCGGCGGGGCTGGGCTTCGGCGATCTGAGCAGCCTGGCGCCAGCGGAGTTCTTCTGCGTCAGCCGCCGCGGCATCGAGAAGATCCGCATGCAGATGGCAGCGGCCCTGGCCAAGACGGCGCCGGCTGCGGTCGCGGTGCGCCGCAACCTGCCGGCGACCTTCTCCCAGTGGGATCGCGCGATGCGAGAGCTGCCCGAGGAACGCCTGAAGGCCCTGGACACCGGCGTGGTCGCGCTGCTGGGCAAGGTGGCCGGTCTGTCGGCCAACCAGATGATGGTCGGCCAGGCCGCGCTCGTTGACGAGCTCGCGTCTCGGTGACCGTCATGGGCAAGGACGTGGGCAAGGACGGCACGGACCCGGTCCGCGCGCTCGCCGCCGGCGAGCCGGCCTGCGGTGACGACGACAACGCATGGGTGCGCTTCGTTCTCACCCATGGCCGGGGCTCTCGCAACCGAGATCTCGCCGCGGTGCTCGGGCGCTCGGTGCAGGACGTCGAGGGCGCCAAGAAATCGGGGCCGGCCAGCGGGCGCGCGAGCCTGGGCGAGGGCAAGGACAAAGGCGTCAGCGGCTACGGCTTCGCGCAGCTGTTCCTGCTATGGCACGGCCGCGAGCCGGCAGAGCCTGACTGGCCCAAGCCGCAGTTCCAGGATGGCAAGGGCTCCTACGAGTGGTTGCTGCCGGAGGTCACGCTGCTGGCCACGCTGGTCGGCACGATGGGGCCGCGCGAGATCGCCGACGTCCTGACCACGCGGCTGCGCAAGGTGACGGGCGACGCCGCGGCTTTGCGCGATCGGCAGGCGGTGCAAAACCAGATCGGGCGCCTGGGCCTGCAGGCCGGTGACGTGATCGGTGGGGTGACGGCAGCGGCCGCCGGGCGCCAGATCGGGTCCGGGCAGGTCGTCTACCAGGCGATCAAGCGCGGGGACTTGCCCACGCGCCGCGTCGGTCGCCACGTCGTGATCCCGCACAAGGCCTGGGACGAGTTCAAGGCCAAGATGCAGTTCGCGCCAGAAGGGTTCGTGCAGTTGAGCACGCTCAAGGGCCCGCTCGGGGTGGCCAGCGACAAGCTCAGCGAGTTCTGCCGCATGGGCCACGTGCCCGAGGCGGTCCGCGTCAACACCTTCGGCGCGCACAGCATGCACACGACGCAGTTCGGCACCTGGTACGTCCCGCAGGCGATCGCCGACAAGCTGGTCGAGGACCGCCGTGCCGGCCGGCCGATGCCCTGGCACGGCAAGCCGCTGATGGACAACCTCAAGAAGACGTGGGCGCTCTACGACCAGCGACGGCACCCTGCGGCGTGCGAGACCTGCCAGGGCATCTGGGGGCCCGCCGGCGCGCCGCGCGACTTCGACGACTACATGCGGCGGTACCCGAGCCTGGCCCACGGCGCCAAGCGCCACCTGACGATGGTCTACAGCCCGGGCATCACGGTGGCCGAGGTCGCTGAGCAAGCCAAGCGCAGCGTGGCGCACGTGCGCCGCGCGCTGGCCAGCGGCACGCTCCAGGGCCGCAAGGAAGGGCGAGAGACCTACGTCACCCGGACCAACGCGACGCGCTGGATCGCGCGCAGCTGCCCGGATGGGGAAGGCGAGAGGTCCTGGATCCGCGCCGAGGCGGCGCAGCGCCAGTACCTGCTCACGCCCGAGGAGATCCGCCAGCTGGTGGGCGCCGGCCAGATCACCAGCAAGGTGGGCATGTCGGGCGCTGCCAAGGGCGTGCTGTTCCTGATGCGCCAGCAGTGCGTGGCGCTCTGGGAGAAGAACGGATTTTCTGAGGAGCAGGCCGCGGCTCGCGCCAAGGTGTCGGTCGAGCATCTGCGCGAGCTGCTCAAGGGCGTGGACTGGCGCGGTACTGCTGCCGGCGCCGCCGGCGGCGGCCGCATCCCGCTCGTGACCGTGCAAGCCGTCATCAAGCGCATCGAGAGCAAGCACGGCTACACGATCGAAGAGGCCGCTGCCCAGCTCGGCGCGGACGCCGCCTGGGTGCAGGCCCGCGTCGACGACGGCACGATCAGCATCAAGCGGACGAAGTGGGACGAGCGTCTGTACGTCACCAGGCCGATGCTCGAGCGGCTGCGGCTGGCGCTCGATCAGGGGCCGCGCGTGGCGCGCCCGGCCGCCGAGTGGGTCAGGCTGTCCCGGGCGGCGGGTATCGCTGGCGTGTCCACGACGACGATCATCCGCTGGGGCCAGGACGGGGTTCTGCGTCACCAGCCAGCGGCATGCACTACCTGGAGGGCGACGTGCGCGCCCAGGCACGCGAGTACTGGAAGACCGCCCGATTCACCCGCGCGTCCAGGCGTCCGGCGTGGTTGGCGGCCGAGATTGCGGCCGAGCTCACAGCGGAGTCCTCGGGCTGACCTCGCGCGCGCGGCCTGCCGGGGGGGATGCTCCGTAACGGGTCGAAATGCACCCGTAGACCGGAAAGATCGCGGTCAATGGTTCAAAAAGCACCTGTTACGGCGGCGCGTGCGCAAACTTAACCGTCGTGCCATAATGGGTGCAATTCGATCCGTTGAGACTGCAGAGTCGAGACAACGGTTCAAAAGTGACCCGTTAAGATTACCGAGTAGTGAACTGCGATGGATAGCCTACCAAGCCCCAGCCCTGCCCAGCGGCCGCCGGCGCTCACGCCCGAAGAGATCGAAGCCGAGATCGGCGAGAACCTGCGCGCGCTGCGGCTGTCGCGCAACCTCGACCGGGCGGGCCTGGCCGAGCGCGCGGGCGTGTCGGAGTCGGCATTGAAGCGCCTAGAGGCCGGCGGGGGCTCGACCCTGGGCACGCTGGTGCGCGTGGCGCGGGCGCTCGGCCGCGAGGACTGGTTCAAGTCGATCGCGCCGGTGGCCACCATCAGCCCGCTGGCCATGCTGCGCCGCAGCGAGCCGCGTCAGCGGGCCGGTCGGCGCAAGCCCATCGCCGTCCCCTTCAAGAAGAACACGCCGACCAAAGGATGACCCCCATGGACGAAACCACCCCGTCGGCGCCCGCCGAATTGCCGTCCGAAACGGCCGAACCGGCCGCGACGACGCCGGCGGCAAAGCCAGCCGCCAAGAAAAGCCGCAAGGCCAGCGGCTCCGGCCCGACCAAGACCAGCCGCGGCTACGTCCACGTCGACACGATCGAAGTCCGGCTGTGGGGTCAGACCATCGGCGCCGCCAGCCTCGATCCGCGCTTTGGCGTCTATGCCTTCCAGTACACCCAGGCCTTCTGCGACTCGGGCATCCAGCCGGCGCCGCTGTACATGCCGGCCCAGTCCGAGTCGCAGGTGTTCATGTTCGGCGACCTGCCGGTGGCCACCTACAAGCGGCTGCCGGCCATGCTCAGCGACGCGCTGCCCGACGACTTCGGCAATGCGCTCATCGACCGCTACATGGCCGACAAGGGCCTGGCCGCCCAGGAAGTCACGGCGCTCGACCGCCTGGCGTACATGGCCGGGCGGGGCATGGGCGCGCTGGAGTTCCGGCCTTCGCGCGGCCCGGCGACGAGGAAAGCCACGTCCATCGAACTGGGCAAGCTGGTGACCGAGGCCAGGAAGGCAGTCCGGGGCGATCTGGACGGCGACGACCACGCGAACGCGGCGCTGCGCAGCATCATCGACGTGGGCACGTCCGCCGGCGGCGCGCGCGCCAAGGCGGTGATCGCCTGGAACGCCCAGACCCAGGAAATCCGCTCGGGCCAGGTCGACGCGCCGCCGGGCTTCGAGCACTGGCTGCTCAAGTTCGACGGCATGGGCCGGGACAACGAGCTCGGGGCGAGCGGGCAGTACGGCCGCATCGAAATGGCGTACCACCTGATGGCCCGGGAGGCCGGCATCGACATGAGCGAGTGCCGCCTCCTGCTCGAGAACGGCCGCGCCCACTTCATGACCCGGCGCTTTGACCGCGGCGGCGACGACAACAACCAGCGCCACCACATGCAGACGCTGTGCGCGATGGCGCACCTGGACTACAAGAAGAAGGGCACGAACGCCTACTCGCAGCTGTTCGGCACCATCCGCGAGCTGGGCCTGCCCTACGAGGACATGCAGGAGGCCCTGAGGCGCTGCGCGTTCAACGTGATGGGCCGCAACTGCGACGACCACACCAAGAACTTCTCGTTCATCCTGCGGCAAGGCCAGCCCTGGCGCCTGAGCCCGGCCTACGACGTGACGTTCGCCCACAACCCGACCGGCGAGTGGACCAGCCAGCACCTCATGTCGGTCAACGGCAAGTTCAAGGACTTCCAGCGCGAGGACCTGCTGGCCGAGGCCGACCGGTTCGGCGTGGGCGATGCGCCCAAGGTGATCGACCGGGTGCGGGCGGCCATCGCACGCTGGCCGGAATTCGCCGACGCGGCCGGCGTCTCGGCCGAGCAGCGCGACGCGATCGGCAAGCAGCATCTGCTGCTCTGACGATGATCAGCAGCAGCAGCATCATCGGCGGCGCACCCGCACGGGTGCTGCTGATGCTGCTGATGCTGTTCATGCTGCTGGCGCGTCTGTCGGATGCCGAACTACCGGAGTGATGGAGGTCGGCCCAAAGCCCGCGATGACGAAGGCGGGGGCGACGAAGCCACCAGGTTTGTGCACGTAGCGGCCGGGGCGCGCTCGCTGCGACAATCTCCCTGGATGCCGTGTCCGACACGAAGGTGACGATGACCGTCCTGCAGGAGCCGACCGGGCATATTGCCGAGTGCGCAGCCCTTGATGACCGCGAGCTCAAGCGCCTGCGAAGGGCTGCGCGGCGGCGCGCGATCGCCCAGATTCGGGCGCTGATGGCCGACCATGGGCTGACCGTCATCGACGTCGACCCAGCCCCGCCGGCGCTCCCCCAGACCAAGGCGCTGCGCATGTACCGCCATCCGCTTTCTGGACAGACCTGGAATGGGCGTGGCAAGAGACCTCTGTGGCTGGTGGCCGCACTGGCCGCGGGCCGGGCGCTCGAGGACTATGCGATCTGATCCAGAGGGCGCGGGCCGTGCCGCCGGCGCCGCGGCCGCG
>Ga0306920_100001138_pt1 | contig 32775 bp, 30 predicted proteins | sample flu12Cox44000170_FD_204666 | JGI IMG/M metagenome (GOLD analysis project Ga0306920, IMG submission 204666) | Lab enrichment of tropical soil microbial communities from Luquillo Experimental Forest, Puerto Rico - flux4day.12C.oxic.44.000.170 (v2)... | ecosystem: Environmental > Terrestrial >...
GGATGAGGTGCTCGATTGGTTTGAGAAATGGCAGTATCGTTTCGAATCCGTTCATCAGAGTTCTCCATCGGCGAGTTGCCGAAAGTAGGATTTGTTGGGGTTGTTGTAATAAGGCTTCAAGTAGCAAAACATCGGCGGCATCGGGTTGGTGCCGTCGTAAGCGATGGTCACGGACTGCGCGTTGCGAAGTTCGGTGAAGGTCTTCATGTCGAATCGAAAATCGGTGTGGGTGTTGTAGCTCTTTGAGGCTGTGATGTTGGACTTGTGAGAAAGGGCCTTCCCCGAGAGCAAGCTGACCCGTGCATCATGGCCGCTCTCGGAAAGGTTGTAGCTCACTTTCAGCTTGTCCTCGCGCCCACAGAGTTCGCTGGCGGTTCTGGCCGAGAAATCATCTGACAGAGCCAAGAAAATCTTCGTCCGGAATGTCTGGAGCAGCGTTCGCCAAGTTTCACCTGGTAGCGCAGACTTCAGGGAGCTGATGCTTTGTGTGGCGATGATCGGAATGCATTTTGGCTGGCGGGAAAGGCTGAAAAACTTAGCCGATGCTCATTTTCCTCACGACACTCCTCGCATCTTTGTGGTCGATCTTCCGGTCGCGTGCTTCACTCGGGCTCGAGAACCTGGCTCTACGCCATCAAATCGGCGTGCTCCACGGGTCTGGGGCCGGTCAGCATCTCACTCTGCCTCAGTTTCTGGCACCACTTACAGCGCCACGCTGTCCCCTGCTCGGAAACTATCGTTCGGTGCCACCTGGATGAATGGTCGGCTTTCTGTAGAAGTGAACTTGCTCCTGCTAGCGCATGAACAAATCTCCTCGTTTCGATTCCTAGGATTGACCCTGCCCTAGAAGATCGATTCCCGTTGGTGCCTGCAAGTCACTTGAGTGGAAAGCGCGTTTTCCAGCCAAGTGGATAACTTCCGGTTTGCGTCATCTGTCTTGCGACTGAAGTTGAGCCTCCGCTAGTTAAAGGACGATAATAGCTGTCTGAACCGCGTAATCTTCGTCATAAAATTGGGCCCTTGACACTCCCCGGCGTAGAATCCCCTCGGTGTCCAAGGAGTTTTCGATGTTTGACCGACGCGACTTTCTTTCCTCTCTCGCAGCGGTAGCTACAGCTCCCGCTTTACACTGGCATACATCAGTCGATGATCCGCTCGCCGGGATTCCGGCGAACCTCCCGAACCACTCACTCTACCAAACGAACGAAGAGGCATATTGGACAGAACTCCGGCGACAATTTCTTATTCCCGAAGACGTGATTTATTTGAATAACGGCACCGTCGGTTCATCTCCCGCGCCGGTACTGCGTGCTGTCTTTGCCAGCTATCGCGATTCTGAGCGTATGGCGGCGCCCGATCCCGAATACTATCCAATTTGGGGCTATGCCCCCTGGAACGAATTCCGTGATCCACTCGCAGCATTCATCGGCTGCACGCGCGACGAGCTGGCTTTGGTGCGCAACGCTACCGAAGCCAACAACTACATTGCGAACGGGCTCGAGATGAAGTCAGGTGACGAAGTATTGATGACCGACCAAGAGCACCCAGGTGGCGAGCACCCTTGGAATCTGAAAGCGAAACGCTACGGCATCGTGGTCAAAAAAGTTACGCTGCCTAAGCCTGTGCCAGACAGTGCAACCGTCCTAAACCTTTTCGCCGCTGCCATCACTCCTCGTACAAGAGTCATTTTTTTCAGCCACATTCCCACAATTACGGGCATGGTGCTTCCCGCAAAGGAGCTGTGTTCGCTGGCCCGTTCGAAGGGGATACTTTCTGCTGTTGACGGGGCGCATGTTCCAGGAATGATGGAGCTCAATATTCGGGAAATCGGCTGTGATATGTATACAGGAAGCCCTCACAAGTGGCTGCTGGCGCCTAAGGGGATCGGCTTCCTTTATGTTCGCGACGAGGTCATTGATCGCCTCTGGAACACCATCGTCAGCACAGGATGGGACGACCCCAAGCTGCGCGCCGAACGCTTCCAACGTATCGGCAGTTCCAACGTGCCGATCCTCTGCGGGCTGCGGGCTTCGATCGAACTGGCCAATCAGATCGGCCTCGACCGTATCGAAAAGCGTCATCGCCAAATGGCCGACTACATTCTCGAAGAAATGGTCAAACGCGGCGCGGCTTCATGGACTTCGCCCGACCCCACGCTGCGATGCGCTATCGCGACGGTAAACGTGCCGCCGCAAAAGATGCCCGAGATGGAGTACTGGATGTGGAAAGAAAAGAAGATTCGCATCCACGGCGACGTGCCCTACAAGGTGCGCCTTTCCACTCCGTACTATCTGCTACGCAAGGATGTGGACCGCTTTCTCGGTGCTTACGACGAGTATCGCGCCTCGCAAGCGATAGCCTGAGCTGCCATCGCAAGAGCGCTGTCCAGCTTTGCGTGTCCCCGGGGACGTCTACCCGCCAACTGCCTGAGGCACATCCCACTTTCCCGCTCAAAGTTGCCGCCCACTCCGAATGAGTTATTTCGCAGCCGACTATATTGACTACTGAAAAAACCTTCCATCGCATGATGCGCGTGACGAGTGGCCGGAGCAATATTATTCCCGCGAAGGCAGCAAAACGGAGGGCGCGAGTGGCGCGAGTAAACGCATGCTGAGTGCAATATTCCCTACTCACTTACCCTTGGAAGGACAATGATTGTCATGCTCGATGTCAACATCCAAACCGGGGAGTGGCCTAGCCAAATGGAAGCTATTGTTGGAGAGCTCCACCAGCTTCGCGAGTCCAACGCACTCCTGAAAAAACGCCAGACGGAAATTGATGCCCAACTGTCGCTCGCCGCGCGAGTCCAGCAGTCTCTGGCACCACGAAGCCTGGTTTGGAATGATGTCTCGGTGGAGACCCATTACAGTCCTGCGCATACGATTGGCGGGGATTTCGGCATCGTCTTTCCACACAACGATGAAGCTTTAACCATCCTGATGTGCGACGTATCGGGCCACGGCATTGGCTCGGCGCTGATGGCCAACCGTATTTACTCCGAAACACTGCTTCAGCTCGAACGTGCGACCACACCGAGAACGTTGCTACGAAGCCTTCATGAATTCGCCCAGGTGCGCCTTGCAACAGATGGTTTTTACGTGACCATGGCCGCCGTTCGTTTCAGTATGCACGGGCGCCGGGGGACTTTTGTTGGCGGAGGCCATCCACCAGCAATGCACGTATGCAACGGTGGCGTGCGCCTGCTCGAATCGCAAAGCGGCATCCTCGGTTGCCTATCTGAGTTTGCGAGGCCGGCGTCGGCTGAGGAAATCGAATTCGCGTCTGGTGACCGCCTAGTGCTGTACACGGATGGTCTGGTAGAAGTGTTCGACAGTGTGGACGACATGCTCGGCATCGAAGGCCTAAAAAAATTGGTACTCCAGTCGGCCAAGCAGCCACTGGCTGAGATGAGGCGGACAATTCTTGACGGGGTCGCCGCGTGGAGACACGGCCCCCTCGACGACGACGTGTCCCTCGTTATCGTCGAAGTTCGCTAGCTCCTCATACATGTTCCCACTACTTATTCAGAGTTTTCTTAGTGAACGACAGCTCACTGTCGAGTGCACCATATCGCGGGCCACGCAGTGCTGCCGGAAACCATCGTGTGGCCCGTTTAAACTTAAGCCCCAAAAGTTCCTAAGTACCGGTGAATGCCGGCTACCACAACGGAACCCTCTCCAACCGCAGAAGCAACGCGTTTGACCGAGCCAGATCGCACATCGCCAACCGCGAAGATGCCGCGCACCGAAGTTTCGAACGGACCTCGATCCTCAGATCCGGACGATGTTCGTACAAAGCCATTCGCATCGAGGTCCACGCAGTCCCGAAGCCACGCGGTACAAGGATCCGCCCCGATCATCACAAATAGGTGTTCTGTTTCAAGGCGAGTCTTTTCGCCCGTAGGTTGAGATTGCCAAGTGACGTGGCTCAGATGAGTTGTTCCCTCTAGACTTACCACTTCGGAGCAGGGGTGCAATGTGATCGCCTTTGAAGCGAGGATACGCTGCACAAGATAGTCCGACATAGTGCTGGAAAGGCGTGGTCCACGTATCAACATGTGCACATGGCTCGCCCGCGCGGAGAGGTACATGGCCGCTTGTCCTGCGGAATTTCCTCCGCCGACGATCACGATCGGCTGACCAACGCAGGGGTGGACATCGATCGGAGTTGCCGAGTAGTGAACGCCAGTCCCCTCAAATCGTTCCAGGTCTGCAACGTCTAGCTTTCGATATTTCGCACCGGTGGCGATTACGACAGCTCTTGCTGCAACCGTCCTATCGTCATCAAGGCTTATCAGGAACGTCTCTCCGGAGCAGTCAATGCCTGTCACGCTCCTACAGATAGCAACCGTCGCCCCGAACTTCTCGGCCTGCACCTGAGCCTGTTTCGCGAGTTCAGCACCCGAGATCCCATTCGAGAATCCCAAATAATTCTCAATCCTCGAACTGGTGCCGGCTTGGCCTCCGGCAGCATAGTTGTCCAGCAAGAGTGTGCGAAGGCCTTCGGAAGCCGCGTATACCGCCGTTGCGAGACCTGCAGGCCCCGCTCCTACGACCAGTACATCCCAGGTAACGCCTTCACGAACGTCCTCCGATATACCCAGCTTGTCTGCCAGAGCGCGCAACTGAGGACGCTTCAACATCCATTTTCGGCTGATGATCGCCGGAAGATCAGTCTCTTGCAAGCCTCTCTCTTGAGCAATCGAGAGAGTGTCAGATGATTGGCAAAGATCTATGAAACGGAACGGATACGAATTTGCCGTAAGGAAACGCGCAAGTTTTTCCGAGTCTCCGCTCTCTCCATCGGCAACCACCACGAGGCCGCCAACTCCGATCTGCACGAACCATCGCCGTCTTTGCACGATTGTCCAGACAACCTGTTCGCTTATGTCAGTCTCTGCTATAAGAAACTCGTGAAGGCGTTCTCTCGGAATCCGTAGGACACTACTCCCCTCTAATGCCCGGGCACCAATCAGAGTCTCCCTCTGATTCAGCAGATTGAGCTCTCCGCTGAACTCTCCAGGCTCCAGCGCGATGAAATACTCCTCGTCCTTTATTGCGTCAGACCAGAACGTCTGCACCAGACCAGCGAGAACAATGTAGAGATCAGCCCCACGCTCGCTTTGACGGTATAAGCGCGTGGCGCAGGTATAGGTTCGCTCAGCTCCGTATCGGGTGGCACGCGCCAACTGATCCGGCGATAACTTCGCATAGGCACCGGATGGAACCGAGAACGGCTGCAAGCTTGCCAAGCCTTGAACGGTATAGCGGAAACATGGAATTGGTCAGGTTTGTGCCGACCCCTAAGATCAGTTCTGGCGAGGCCACGCTCAATGCACAAATCGGCACTCTTTAAGCCAATTCGGATTAGGGATCTTGAACTCGCCAATCGAATCGTGATCGCGCCGATGTGCCAATACTCGGCGGAGGATGGCTGCATGAATGATTGGCACCTGATCCACCTTGGCCAACTCGCGATGTCGGGCGCAGCCCTACTAATCATTGAGGCGACGGCTGTCGTTGCAGATGGCCGAATCACTCACGCCGACGTGGGTCTCTATAACGACAAGACGGAATCGGCCATGGGACGAGTTCTTGAAAGCGTTCGCCGATGGTCAAAGATGCCTCTCGGCATACAGCTGTCCCACGCCGGACGAAAGGCATCTACGGAGGTCCCCTGGAAAGGAGGAGAGCAGTTGCCACCTGCAAATCCACTGGGATGGCAGACCATTGGCCCATCCGACATTCCTTTCCGGCCCGAAAATATCCCCTTGGCACTGGATCGCCACGGCATGCACGATATCCGGCAAGCATTCGCTTGCGCCGCGAAACGCGCTGATCGCCTCGGGTTGGACCTCATCCAAGTGCATGCTGCTCATGGGTATCTTCTACATCAATTTCTGTCGTCGCTTTCGAATCAAACGGATGACTACGGCGGTAGCTTGGAGAACCGAATGAGGTTCCCCTTGGAGGTGTTTGAAACCGTGCGTCAAGCATTCCCCGCTAAGAAGCCGGTGAGCGTTCGAGTTTCGGGCACCGACTGGATTCCAGGCGGATGGGACATTGATCAAACGGTGATGTTCGCTGGCGCTTTGGAAAGACTCGGATGTGACGCGATCCATGTTTCGAGCGGAGGTAACGGTCTTCAGCAGAAAATCCCTGTGGGTCCAAGCTACCAGGTGCCACTAGCAAGGGCAGTCAAAGCCGCGGTTGGAGTACCGGTCGTGGCGGTAGGTCTAATCACCGGATTCGAGCAAGCGGAAGCGATCGTTCAGACCGGAGATGCGGATTTGATTGGGCTGGCGCGAACCATCCTCTATGACGCGAGATGGCCATGGCATGCTGCAGCGAGATTGGGAGCGTCCGTCCAAGTGCCAAGCCAGTATCTGCGGTGCCAGCCCGAACGTTTCCCAAATTTGCTGGTGAGTGAATAGGCCCTTGTATCCGAGGCAGTCGCATGATTCTTCGACGAGAAGGGCCGGATCGAACAGTGAGCATACACGGATGCAGAGCCGGTGGACCATATGCGTTTTGTTGATAGCGGGCGTCCTCTGCGCCCCCGAGCTTCTTGCCCAAACAGCGCCACCGGCGCCACATCAACCTTGGCATTCGAAAGAAGAGAGACAGCTTCTTAAGCAGCTAGTCGCCGATCGCCAACCTTCGTGGGATATCGATCCACAGAAGGTATACACGCTCCCCGAACTGATTGATTTGGCGGAGTTACACAATCCGGAGACACAGGCCGCCTGGCAGCGAGCGCGCGTGCGTGCCGATGAGTTGGGCATCGCCCGATCAGCTTATTACCCTACCATCGGGGCAGCGGTCTACGCGGCCAGCATTCGTCAACCGGCACTCATCGGAGAATACTTCCATCGGCAAACAATCGCGGTCGTAAGTCCTACGTTGCACGTGGACTATTTGATCTTTGACCTTGGTGGCCGATCCGGCGCAGTGGATGTCGCCAAAGCCAATCTCCTTATCCAGAATCTTGAGTTCAACGACACTCATCGGCGGCTGATCTATCAAGTTGCCTCTGCGTACTTTCGACTGCTTCACGCTCAAGGCCAAAGGGAAGCAGCCGAGTTCAGCCTGCAAAATGCGGAAACCGTAGAGTCTGACTCTGAAAACCGCTTGAAGAATGGCTTGGCAACTCGACCAGACTTGCTTGAGGCCAGCGCCGCACGTGCCCAGGCCGACTATGACCTACAGGCCACGCTTGGCGCGGAGCAGATTGCCAAAGGTCAGTTGGCGACCCCCATGGGGCTTCCTGCCGAAACTCAATTTCGCGTCGAGAGTATTTCTGACCTCACAATCCCAACATCGGTAGCTGATTCCCTCACCGAAGAGCTCGAACGAGCATTCCACCAGCGGCCAGAGCTATTGGCTGATATGGCCCGAATACGCGCCGCTCAGGGCGAATTGAAGGAGGCAAAGTCTTCCTATTTTCCAAGCATACATTTCGCAGGGGACGGCGGACTGGCGCGTGGGTACGGTCAACAAGACCTTTACCCCGGCCACTATGCCGAAGGAGAGGTATGGTCGGCAGGTCTGGAATTGAAATGGACGATCTTTGACGGGGCCAGAATAGAAAAGCAGGTGGCCGCCGCCAAGGCAAAGAGGAGCGCGGCAGACGCTGATCTCCACGCCCTGCGGGATCAGATCGAACAGGAGGTATTCGCCTCCTATACGAATATGCAAACCGCTCTCAGGCAGCAACAAGCGGCAACTGCATTGCTCATAGCCTCGACACAATCGTATGAGGCTGCGCGGCAGTCCTACAGCTTGGGCTTGCGGAGTCAGCTAGACGTAATTTCTGCGCAAAAGAACCTCGCACAAGCGAGGTATGAAGACGTATCGGCGCGCTCGGCACTCTTGTTGCAGGTGGCCGACCTCGCCTTCCGGACTGGAGACATGATCCAAATCCACGCTCAGGCGAAGCCCTAAGGAGTGCAAGAGATGCGGACATTCCTTAAATCCAGTGCGCAAACAGGCGCAGCGCTCGCGGCACTTTTTTTGACCGGGTGCGGGCGGGCGCCATCTTTCGACATTTTGGGATCGTACTTTCCCGCGTGGCTCATCTGCATTCTCGCAGGAATTGCCGGGTCTTCTCTCGTCAGCTTTGTGCTCGCGAAAATCCACAAGGCGCAGTTGATCCGATTGACCATCGTAGCCTACCCCTGCCTCGCGGCTTCCATTGCCTTCACTCTCTGGTTACTCATCTTTTCCTAAGGAGAAGTGGACATGCCTGGCGAAATTACAGCGCCGCGTATCGAAAGACTGAGCGTTCTTTGCACTGGCGCTATCATCGCCTACACGCTTTTGTCGGGTCTTTGCGTCCTCTGGAAAACCGTTGCTAGCCCGCGAACCGACGATACCGAAATATTTGCCAATTTCATCGGGATCGCCCCGGTGGTCAACGGCCCAATCACCAAACTGCACATTGCGGACAATCAGTTGATCAAAGAAGGAGACACGCTCTTCGAGATCGACGACCGGCCTTACCGATATGCGTTAGCGCAAGCTCAATCGGAGTTCGAATCCCTGAATGGTGAAATAGAAAACCAACGCCGTATCATTGCTTCGCTGAATAGTGGCGTGGATGTGGCTAAATCTGCCGCCATGAGTTCCGAAGCAGGGCTGAACCGGGCCTCAGCATCAGTGGATCAAGCAAAGGCCGATGTTTCGAACGCGTTGGCTGCCGTTGACAAAGCGGATGCGGAACTAACGTATGCCAAGAACAATCTCGCCCGGCTGGAGCCGTTGCTACAACGTCAGTTCGTGACCGTTGACCAAGTGGACCAAGCCAGGACCACTGTCGATACGCGTGCGCAAGCGGCAAAGCAGGCACGCGCCCAGCTCGCCTTGTCCGAAGCCGGGCTTACCGCCACGGAAGCGCAGTTCCGGCAAGCGCAGGCGACATTGACACAGACTCGACACCAAGTGTCGCAAGCTTCCTACAGCGTCACCACGTTGCAACCACTCCTAGGACAACTTCCTGGTAAGCGGGCGGCAATCGACGTCGCTCAATACAACCTTGACCACTGCAAAGTCGTGGCGCCATTCGACGCCCGTGTGACGAACCTCACAATCTCCCAAGGAGCCTACGCACATTCGGGCGAGCAGGTCTTTACGCTTATCGACACAAACGTGTGGTGGGCGATCGCAAACTTCCGCGAGACACAGCTACAGCACATTCGACCTGGAATGGAGGCTGATATTTACATTCTGTCTCGCCCGGACGTTCGGTTCAGAGGTGTGGTTGATAGTGTCGGATTCGGAGTCACACCGGACGCAGACTTGATCGGCCGGCTGACTCCTGGGCTTCCAGATGTGCAGAGAACTTTGAACTGGGTCCATCTCGCATCGCGCTTCCCTGTCCGCATCCGTTTGCTGGATTTTGACCAGGGACTCTTCCGTCTCGGTGAATCTGCGGTCGTAGTGATCCGTGGCCAGCGCTCCCTGGTGACAGGAAAGTAGTTGTGGACCTCTCTGCTCAGCCCGGGGATAAACAGACGTTCTGGGAATGGTTCCCGACGTTCCTGAAGCACGAACTGGCTCCCTATCCTGGAAGATTGTCTGTTGTCACCCGAATGATCATTGCGGCCACAGTGAGCATGATCATCGTCATCACCTTCAAAATCCCCTATGGGTCTATAGGAGTAAATTGTGCGTTCATCTTGTCGCGCGAGAACCTCCGTTCGACGGCGAAGTCTGGTTTCTATTTCATTCTGGCTTTTGCGGCCTGGGCTGCGCTGCTACCTGTGGGAGCGCGGATGTTTGCTTCGGTCCCCATTACGCACTTTCTCTGGGAGGCAGTCACCGTATTCGTGTGCTTTTTCCTCCTAAAGGCCCTCGCATATTTTCCTCTCGCCACCGGAGTCGTGGTCGTTGGAACGGCTACTTTGACCATTTGGTATCTTCCTGGTCCAGCGGAGGTGAACACGGAATTGACGCTCTGGCAGATTCTGGCTACGGCCATTGGAGCTGCAATCACACTCCTAGTGGAGGTCATATTTCGCTACTTCGCGCCCGGAAATCCGCTGTCGGATGGGATTGCGGATCGCCTTCGAAGCATCGAAGCATTACTCAGCACTTTCGGCAGAGACTCCAAGAACGCCGCGGGCGCCGCTCGCTCGATTACGCAATACGCCATGACTGGAACGAGCATGCTTCGCCAAGAGGTCGCTCGAAGCCACCTCACTGCGCTCGCGCGATCAAAGATGAGTGCCCTGATCGGTCTCGTGAGCCGCGGCATTGACATCTCTGCGACACTCGTCGCCGACGGTCAGCAATCGGACTCCGTTTGCCGCGAATGTGCTGAAGCCCTTGAGATTCGGGTCTCAAATCTCCGCCAAAGTATCCAAGGTCAGGGCTCATACGTAGGACCGCGCTGGCTGCCACTTGCGGACCAGGATTCGCCCCAGTTCTCGGAACTGGAAACAACGGTCCGCCTAATGGAGTCTGTTTTGGAGATGAATGCGTCCCCAGACCCAGGACCGGACTCACCCTCTGGCGATGAAGCTGATTCAGCGAATCGCCTTTTCGTGAGCGATGCCTTCACCAATCCGGAATATCTGAGGTTCGCTCTTGCTGGTACGGCCGCATCGATGCTTTGCTACGTGATCTACGTGGGCCTGAACTGGCCGGGGATTTCAACAGCAGTCACCACGTGCGCCCTGACAGCCCTTAGCGATGTCGGCTCTTCGCGGCAGAAACAGCTGTTGCGCATAACCGGGGCGGCTATCGGCGGATTCGTATTCGGCCTGGGATCGCAGATTTTCATCTTGCCGTATATAGATTCGATCGTGGGTTTGGCGATTCTGTTCGCCTGTGTTACCGGCATGGCAGCATACGTCGCGACTTCCAGTCCCCGGCTTTCGTATGTAGGACTGCAAATGGCTTTCGCTTTTTATCTGATAAACGTCACAAGCTTTGACATCTCGCTCGATCTCACAATCGGCCGCGACCGGGCGATTGGGGTGCTCCTGGGAATTGCCGCAATGTGGTTCGTCTTCGAGCGCCTTTATCCCAGGCCTGCGGCCGTTCACATGGTCCGCCTGTTTGCCCAATCAGCTCGCCTGCTCGCGACCTTGAATTCTGCCAGTTCAAGCGAGTCTGGGGTCGCTCGAATCCGTGCGTTGCGTGACGAGATAAACAACGCCTTTGCGAGCGTGAATGCTGAAGCCGACGCGGTTCTTTTTGAGAGCGGCGAACAGCGGCCCGCATTTCTGGCTGGACGTGACCGGGTTCGAAGATGGTTGTCGAGTCTGCGTACGCTGTACCTTCTGGAATTGCCGCTCCTGCCATTCAGGCCGTCGGGCGAAGGTAAAGAGCAATCTGCACTGGGGCAACCTGAGGACGCGCAGTTGCTTCTCCGCCTGTCCGGCCCGCTGACTCGAATCGCGGATCACCTGGAGAATGAGATCGGTGTCGATTCCCACAGCCATCCGAAGCAAGAATCCGCGCAGGGTCAGTGGGCTCAAATTGGGACTAAGGAAAGTGTTTCGCTGCCGAAAGAGGATGACGACACGCCGTCGCAGCATCCGCTAGTGAAAATGGCGTTCGAATTGGAACGGGATGTGCTGAGAGAGCCCGTTTTCAAACCACAGGAGCTCCGTTCGGCGGTGATGTTTGCGGCTCCGTCGGCATAGCAGAAACATGGAATAGAGATTTGTCGCTGATGTCATCAAAATAGTCACGCAAGCTGCCGGGCAAAGCTCGATAATTGGATTGTGGCCGAGGCTCGGGTCTCGCTACCCCTCACGATGCCTATTCCCATCCAATTCATTACTCGTTCTGGGTGTTCAGGAGCCAATGGAAGAATTATTCTTCCTCAACCAGCCGCCGGGGCTAGCGCGATGAGAGATAGCGCCCGCCGCGGAAAACTAACGACGGCGAGTTTCACGGTTTCTTTAACATCAAAAAGCCTCGCTCCGTCGCAATGCTGACGGCATGCGTTCGATCAGAGGCTCCCAACTTGACCAAAATATTCTGCATGTGTGCCTTTACCGTCGCCTCCGAAATTGAAAGGTGCGTAGCGATTATCTTGTTGGAGGTGCCACGAGCCACTTCTCGAAGAATTTCAATTTCGCGCTCGCTGAGATCGTCTTCCGCGTAATGCTCAGCGAGCTCAGTCGCAATTCTCTCAGGTATGTACTTGCGTCCGAGGTGAACTGCACGAATTGCGTCCAGCAACTCTGTCCGAATCATGTCTTTCAGAATATACCCCGCAGCGCCCGCCTTCAGCGCACGTCGCGCCAGGACGTCCCCCTCGTAGGTAGTCAGCACGATAATCCGGGCCTGTGGATATTCTCCCCGGATGGTCCTAATGGCATCGATTCCATTCAGGTCTGGCATCTGCAAGTCCATCAGAGTGACATCCGGGCGTTTGCTGCGGAATATGTCAATGGCTGCACGACCGTTCGAAGCCTCCCCCACGACGGTCATGTCCTTCTCACCTTGAATGATTGAGGCAATGCCTTCGCGCAGTAGAGGATGATCATCCACCGTTAAGATTTTGATCTGTCTCGATGCCAGCATTCTTGACCCCCGCAGCTCTAGATGCGACGTTTCACCGCTAGATAACTGTTTCTTGTTCTGGCGGATATGCGATGGACGCTGGGATTACAAACTCCACTTCTGTGCCCGCACCCTCGCGGCTCCAAATATTCAGTTCAGCGCGGATTGCTTTGGCACGCTCGCGCATCCCTGTCAAGCCCCAGTGGCCAGGTTGACCGTTGGACAGCACCGCTTTATCAATTCCAACGCCATCATCGCGAACTCTTATGCGGAGTGCGGAAGAGCCGTATGTGACCTCAGTCTCTATCTTCGAGGCTGAGGCGTGCTGGAAGGCGTTCGTTAACGCCTCGCTCGCAACGCTGTAGGCTTCATCTTGTAATGTTGACTCAAGAACCCGCGGTGGCCCAACGATTGCGAGAGTGAAGCTAGCGGTATGATCCTTCGAGAGCTCTTGTCCACATTTGGTTAAGCGATTAGGAAGCTCATTCTCATCCGTTGTGCGCCGGCGAAGGTCGCGAACGCGATGCCGTGCTTCCCGCAGCACTTCATCTGCGCGGTCAAGCACGTCGTCCATCATCTTTCGTCGCGGATCCCGGGACGGCATGTTCTTGGCTACACCTTGCATGCGCAATGTGATGCCCTGGAATCCTTGCAAGAGAGTATCGTGCAATTCGCGCGCAATTCTTGTGCGCTCGGCTACGCGCCCCTCAAGTCTGAGGTTGTAAGTGTGCGCCAACCGCCGCACACGAAGACGGTAGGCTGTAACCAGCGTAAAGCAGACTACAAAAAATATGCATAGACGAAACGGCAAGGTCTTCCACCAAGGAGGCGGCAATACAATATTCAGCGTGGCCCCGGAAGTGTTCCAAGGCCCATGGCGGGTCGCACCTTGCACTTCAAAAACATAGGAACCTGCCGGCAGGGCCAAATAGGTCGCGGTTCGCTGATTGCCACTCACTTCGGTCCATTCATCTTGTAGTCCTTGCATGCGGCACCGGAACCGATTGGATTCAGGACTCAGGAAGCTCAGCGCCGAAAACTCGATTGAAAATCTGTTTTGCCACGGCCGTAGTTGCAAATTTCTCGAGTAATTTATATTCGTGACAGATTGAGTCTTGTGATTGGTTCGCGATGACGCGTCGTATAGACGAAGATTCGTGAATACAACGGGAGGAGCGTAGGTGGAGTCTGTCACTTTCTCTGGGAAAAAGGCGGTGGCACCCGAGAACCCAGCGAAGAACATCTCGCCCGACTTTGACTGGGAACATCCATTCCAGCCGGTCATGTCAAGCCCAGGCAGCCCATCTTCGGCTCCGTATGTACTGAAGTATCCGGTGCTAGTGTTGAGTCGCGAAATGCCGCGATTGGTGCTAATCCACAGTTCGTGTGCGCGGTCCTCGAGGATGCAGCTTATTGTGTTTCCCACCAGCCCCTCCCGCTCCGTGAAGTGGGCAAGAAGTACTCCTTTCGAATCAAGCTGGTCCAATCCATTTTGCGTGCCTACCCACAAAGAGCCGTCACCGGCTTGGTGAATGGTGTTTACGCGGTCGTTGCTCAGCGACGAGGGATTATGCGGGTCGTATCGGAACAGTGTGAATTGATTGCCGTTCTGGTTGAATCGATAGAGGCCCAAATTGGTGCCGATCCAAATCAATCCATCGCGAGCGAACAGCACTGTGTGAAAGTTCAATCCGTCCGGCGCGTGTTCCGGCATATAGGTGGTGAAATCGTTTGTCAGCGGATGCCAGTGAGCAAGTCCTTCCCAAGTGACGGCCCAAACTGATCTGGCTGAATCCTGAGCGACCTTCTCCACAAAATTGCTCGGGAGACTGGTGCGCTTTGAAGGATCGTGAAAATAGCTGGTCAAACGGCCCGATCTTTCCTCGTACCGCTTGAGTCCCTGTCCAGCGGTTCCAATCCAGAAGATGCCTGGTGAACTCTCAACCATGGACGTCGTTTCGTCCGCACTTAATGGAGCAACTTCCTTATACAGTCCTTGCTTTCGGTTAAACCTTCTCAAGCCACGATCGAGGCCAAGCCACAAATTGCCGGAATGGTCCTCGAGTATGGTGGAGACCATGGCAGATTCCCGGTCGGCAAAACGGAAGCGTTGAAAAGGCGGCGGCCGCGGCAGGAAATAGTTCGCTCCAGCTTGATGAAGTCCTGCCCAAATAAGGCCTTCTCGATCCTGATATAGCGCAATTATTCTGCGATCCGTTAGCCCATCCGGATTTGACGGATGAGCCCGGTATCTTATGAAGCGTAGTTGGTCACGGTCGAACTTCAAGATGCCATTTGTGAGAGTTCCGAACCACATGGTGCCACCGCGGTCCTCCAACATAGTGCTGAAGGACACATGACTTGTTCCTGAACTGTCTTCAGGTGTCGGCGTCCAGTCCGACAACTTGTTGGTTTGTCTATCAAAAACGGCGAGCCGGCCATCTGCACCATAGATAATCCAGAAGGTTCCATAGCGGTCTTCATGAAAGCTCATGCGGTCTTCCGATCTGGCGAGCGGCAAGTGGCTTATGACTTTTTGAGAGTTGCGATCAAAGAGATCCAAGCCAGCGGTGGTTCCGACCCAAAAGTTGCCTTGCCTGTCCTCGCCCGCCGTCTGGATCACATCGCTTGCGAGCGTAGAAGGATCATGGGGATCATGGCGAAAGACCTCAGTCCGGTTCGAAATCGGATCGACACGATACAGTCCGTTACGCGTACAAAGCCAAAGAATTCCAGCTGTGTCTTGATTGGCACAATAAATATTGCCAGCCGTCGAAGCGCCAGGCGCAGCCTTGATTTCATATCGAGTGAATTTTTCGGAAACGGGGTCGAATCTGTCCAGAAATTCGTCGCTTCCGACCCAGAGGCCTCCGGAGCGATCTTCGAGTAAGGAGAAGATGCTCACCCCGCTGAGGCTATCGTCATGATGAGGATCGTGGCGGAAAACCTTGAGTTCGTAGCCGTCGTAGCGATTGAGTCCGTCTTGCGTTCCAAACCAGATGAAGCCCTCGTGGTCTTGAACGATTTGTCCCACACGCATCTGCGACAGCGAAGGCTGTAGGCGCCTGAACTGAATATCATTTCCATCCGCGAGCGGCACCCTGCGCGTTGTTCGATTTGGAGTGAGAACCTGGGGAAAATCGCTTTTGCTGTTTTCCCTTGTTCCTGACCACAACCACACAGTGATGCCGAAAACACACGCGGTGGTTGTCCACAGCCTCATGGAGCACTCATTGTAACGCCAATTAGCGCCGTCCCACCCCGAAAGAGGCGGATGGAACGGGTTCGCTGATGGGCTGAAGCGGGGCTCGAATGTTGGCTCCTCGTGCCGGCGCAGTTCGTTCATAGAAAAAGGACAAGATTGTATGTCGTGGGGAGCCGTATGTCATAGACCAAAAGTATAGTCACGCGATTACCCTTTCGGCTTAGCGACCGGAAGCAGTACCTGCTACGTTCGCAATGTGCAAAGACTCTTTTCTATGTTTCCCACGGGAAGCGCAGGGATTGCCTTGGTCGTTTTGCGGTCTGTCGTAGCAACCACAGTCCTCATTAATGCAAGGGCGTGTTGGCCGATGGGCTCAAGTCTCATCGTTGAAGGAATTGCAGCATTGGTGGGGCTGTGCGTGTTTCTGGGTTTTTTGACGCCTTACTGTGCGGGCATGTCTTGCTTACTGGAACTAGCACTTCTCGTGGTTACTAATGCTCCTAACAAGTTCCAACTCGGGATGTCGGCATTAACCGCCGCTGCCACCGTTGTACTAGGGCCCGGAGCCTATTCGATAGACGCTCGCTTGTTCGGACGACAATTAATCAAGATACCGCCGGGACGGGGCTCCGAATAGACGCTGCTCCCAGAACAGTCCTCCCTCTCTTACCGTTAGTCATGAAATGCATCCACTCCGTCATCCGTGCTCTGGTCCCCGCGTTCCTAGTTTCCGCGTAGCACTGCGAGTGTAATGAACGAACTATCCGATGGACGTAACTGGAAGGTGGAATTGTCAACGCAGCAGGCCGCAACTAACATCCGCAATTGTTCGGCATGATCGATCAGGAGGATAGAAGAATGAAAATCGCCAAAGCTGTTCTTGCAGGAAGCGTCGGAGCCGCCACCGCTCTCTCCGGCGTTGCGGATGCTCAACCGCAGCAAACAACCGTGAAAAATATCGTGCTCGTTCACGGAGCCTTCGCAGACGGGACCAGTTGGGCCAAGGTCATTCCAATCCTTGAAAAGCGCGGTTTTCACGTCGTCGCCGTTCAAAATCCGCTCACGTCCCTCTCTGACGACGCAAACGCGACGCGTCGAATCATCGCCATGCAAGACGGCCCGGTGATTCTTGTGGGGCACTCCTGGGGCGGCGCGGTCATCACCGAGGCCGGAGATGACCCCAAGGTCGTAGGGCTCGTTTATATCGCGGCTTGGATGCCCGAGATCGGTAACACCGCAAATCAAACCAGCGAGCCATTCGGCCCGACCCCCGTACTGAAAGAAATCAGGGTCGATGCTCAGCATTTCGCCTCGCTGTCTGAAGAAGGAGTCTTCAATGACTTTGCAGATGGACTCCCCGTGGCTGAGCGGCGCCTCGTTCTTGCGGTTCAGGGACAGACTTACGGGCCAATGTTCGATGAGAAGCTGACCCATGCAGCTTGGAAGTCAAAGCCTTCATGGCACGTGATTTCGATGAATGACCGCACTTTAAGCCCTGCCATGGAAGAAGACGCCGCAAAGCGATCTGGTGGAGTCGCCGTGAGGCTTCAAACCTGCCATGTCGCCATGCTGCAGGAACCTGAGAAGGTTGCTGACGTCATCACGGAAGCAGCCAAGGGAGCTGCCAAAGCCGCAGCCGCACGGGCCGCCAAATAACAGAACAACGGGCGTCATCCGCTTTCTCAACTCGCAATCGCAGTAACAAGGCTCACTCGAAATTAGCGAACTCAGATACAAAGGAGAAAAATAGTGTCGACAAAACTTCCCCGTAAGGCCCTCATCGCTGTTTCAAGTTTCAATGGCGCCATCTATGGGGGTGGCCTCAAGACTGGCGTGTTCTTCGTCGAGGCACTGCATCCGTACGAAGTGCTCACCGCCGCAGGCTTCGAGGTAGATCTCGCATCTGAAACCGGCACGTGCGCTTTCGACGACATTTCGCTCACGCCTCCATTTTTGTCCGGAAGTGAACACGCGATTCTGAACAACCCCGAACATCCCTTCATGGTCAAGATCAAGTCACAGCTCAAAAAAGCCTCCGATCTGAAGAAAGAAGACTACGGATTCTTCTTCGCTTCGGCCGGCCACGCTGCTCTTTACGACTACCCGAAGGCGAAGGCCCTCCAGGCAATCGCGGCGGACGTCTGGGACCGCGGCGGCGTTGTCGGCACCGTTTGCCACGGCCCGGCGATCCTGCCGGGCATCCTCGATTCCAAGACTGGCAAGTCCATCATTCACGGTAAGACCGTGACCGGATTCACCATCGAAGGTGAACTCATTTTTCGAATCCTCGACAAGTTGAGAGCGGATGGAGTCGTTCCAGTCGTGGAAGCTGTTACAGCGGCCGGAGCGTTCTACAGCGGATCGATGGGCGCCTTCGACGACTACTCGATCACTTCCGGCCGCGTTGTGACGGGAACCAATCCTGCCAGCGGCCGGAGCACGGCCGAGCGCGGCGTCAAGGTGTTCGACAATTTAGAACTTCCATAGGTAGCGCTGCCGTGGCCACTTTGCATTCATAAAAAAGGATCTTTCGGAACATTTAGCTCAGGCCTGATCCGCCAATGATAAGCACTTGGCAAGGAGGAACTATGGATAAACAAGCGGCAGTTATGGGGAAATCAGGCTTTGCAACTGTGAATCCGTCTACCGGCGAACAGATCGAGACATTTTCGTTCTTTACGCCGACGCAAACAGAAGAAGTCGTCGCCCGCGCCGATAAGAGCTTCCAATCATTTCGCAAGTTGTCGGTTTATAAACGAGCGCAGCTCTTTTCGAACCTGGCGAGCCTCTTGCGAAAAGACAAAACGCAACTCTCCAAGATAATCACAACCGAAATGGGCAAGATCTTCTCCGAAGCTGAGGCTGAGGTGGAGAAGTGCGTGCATGAAGCGGATTGGTACGCCGAGCACGGACCCCGGATGATGGCGGATGAACCGGCCGCCACAGGACCGGTCAACGCCTACGTATCGTATCTGCCTCTTGGCCCGATTCTGGCGATCATGCCGTGGAATTTTCCTATGTGGCAACTCACACGCATGGCCATCCCAACCATGCTCGCCGGCAATGTCGTGTTGGTGAAGCACTCGCCCAACACTCAGCGAAGTTCGCTCGAGTTCGAGCGGATCATGCTTGAGGCTGGTTTCCCGGAAGGCGTCTTTCAGAATTTGATTCTCAAGAGAGCCGAAGTCGTCAATGTCATCAATGACCCGCGTGTCCAAGGCGCCTCGGTAACGGGGAGCGTCGGAGCCGGCTCCGCGGTTGCCTCGGAGGCTGGAAAGGTCATCAAAAAGACAGTCATGGAGTTGGGCGGCTCGGACGCTTTCATCGTCTGCGAAGATGCAGATATCCCGAAGGCTGTCGAAGCCGGCATTTACGGGCGTTTTCACAACGCAGGCCAGGTCTGTCTCGCTGCCAAGCGTTTCATCCTGGTTGGCAAGATCGCGGATGAATTCGAGCATTTGTTCGTCGAGGTGGCGAAGGCGCTCCGTGTCGGTGACCCATTCGACGCTACGGTCCAGATGGGCCCAATGGCGCGAGCCGACCTGCGTGACTCTCTACACAAACAGGTCGAAGCTACGGTCGCAAAGGGCGCCCGCTTACTGTGCGGAGGCAAACCCGTAGAAGGCAAAGGCGCCTTTTACCCGGCCACTGTGCTGGGGGCAGTGACTGAAGGCATGGCTGCCTTCGACGAAGAGACGTTCGGTCCCGTTGCAGCGATAACTCGCGTTCCGGGAATTGACGGTGCAGTCCGCACGGCGAACGCAAGCCAGTTTGGGCTGAGTGGCAACCTTTGGACCAAGGATGTTGAGCTTGCTCGAAGAATTGCGCGCGATCTCTACACGGGTGGCGTATTCATCAATGGTGTTACATCGTCGGACCCTCGAGTTCCGGTCGGTGGCGTGAAAAACAGTGGCTACGGTCGAGAGCTGTCTCACTTTGGGGTGCATGCTTTTGTGAACCCGCAAACGGTCTGGATCGAAAGTCATTAGCAATTCCTGTGCGGTTTCCCCATAAAGCGACAATGGCAGAGCGACGTTGCTGAAGCAACGACTGGTAACGATGGCGCACCGAGGACACTTAATTAGCGTGGACTTGGCCGCCATCGGGATCAGTGCAGCCGCGATTCGCTAAACTCACTGCCTGCGAGAATCGTCTTGTAGTTTCCCCCCTACTGCAAACCGGCGATTGTGGAGCACGGTCCCGAGAGGTCTTTGTAGGTGGCATGCGCCGACCATACCCTTTCGGGTATCTGACACCCCGACGAAAGTACTATAGGCGCGCTCGCCTTTCGAACGTTTGAGAATCCGCGGTCTTAAGTATCCTAAGCGCGTTGCAATTGCTCTCTCAGCGGTTGCAACGAAACTCAAACGCGCGGTGCCCCAATGCAATTCGAAGAATCAATCGTGCACATCGTCAGCAGCAATCCCGTTGGAACGAAGAGACTCACAAAATTCTTCCTGTCAAGGGGGTTGAATGTCGCCTGTTTCAAAACCGCTGCTGCCTATATTGCGGCGCAACGTGATGAAAGGCCCGCTTGCTTGATCCTCGATTTAATCCTTCCGGATTTCGACGGGCTGGAAATTCAAAGCAGGTTAGCAGGCAGCGGGGCTCCTCCAGTCGTCTTCGTGACGGCGCAACGCGATCCCGTTTCTGTGGTGCGCGCCATGAAGAATGGAGCGATCGATTTCCTTATCGAGCCAGTCGATTACAACCAATTGATGACTGCAGTAGAATTCGCCTTCGTCGAAGATCTGAATAAGCGCAAGGAGCTTCTCGAGCGTACATCTTTGCTCGTGCGCTGGCAGACTTTAACGCCTCGAGAAACAGAGGTTTTTCACCATACGGTGGCAGGCCTCTTGAACAAGCAGGCTGCTTCAGAGCTCGGTGTCGCGGAGAACACCTATCAGGTTCATCGTGGTCGGGTCATGAGGAAGATGAAGGCCAATTCCCTGGCAGACCTCGTGCGTATGTCCACAAAGCTGGAGCCGATCCTTCAGAAGCCCCACGAAGGAGATTCTGCGAAGCCCCAACCCGCTGGAGAGACAGCGAGTGTGAAATCCACGCGCGAGCGTGGATACCGCCTTCCTGAGATGGGTGGAAGGCAGGCAATCGCGGCGCGAGCTTATTAGAGAGTCTTACTCATGCCACGCTCACGAGATGCACGACAGGAAACGACCAGCACTCCTTCCACGGTTACGGCTGAGGGGGTGCTGGTGGCAAGATGCAAAGCGGGAGACCAAGCTGCATTCGCGGAATTGACCCAGCAAGGTTCTCCCATAGCGCGACGCGCGATCTGCTCCATAGCATGCAATGCTGCTGACGTTGAGGACGTGATGCAAGATACCGTAATCGCTGCGTTCAAAGGATTGAGCTCTTTCAATGAGCGTTCCAAATTCTCTACCTGGCTAACGCGCATCGCAATCAACAATGCGTTGATGCTGCTACGCCGTCGAAAAAGACAGAGTGAAATCAGCATCGATGCAGACATCGAGGAAGCTCTTAGCGAAATTCCGCAGCTCGTGGACAGCACGATTGGCCCAGAACAATCTCTGATTCGAGAGCAATCTAGCAAGATCGTCAGAAAGGCCGTAGGCGCGTTGCCTCAAACCTTGCGCGAGTATGTCGAACTGCGTTGTCTTCAGGACTTACCTTCCAGGGAAGTCGCGTCATCCCTGGGCATATCCTTAACGGCAGGGAAAGCCCGGCTCTTCCAGGCCCGCAGGAGATTGGCACGGTCATTGACGTCGTTGCAAGCCGGCCAGCGGCAAGTTAATTGCTGTCAGTGAAGATGGAATAGGAAAAACTTTATCGCAGAGCTGTCCCGAGAAGATACGGAGAAGTTCAATGACGAAAGGCAAAGTTCTTGCGATCGGTTCCAGTGACACTCGGATCCCAACAGCAACGGATACACGGTGGGAAACCACTACTTGCTTCGTATGGAATGAACGCGATCAGGCCACCGCAGAAGAGGAACTTACATATGAGGTTGCCTGGATTCCGGAGTTGTGTATGTGGCGACGATTCCTACTAGCGCGCCGCAAAGTACATGGCTGACTTGATTCGTTCAGAATCAACTTGCCACTGGCGGAACTTGAATTGATATTGACTCTCGGTGCGCTAATGGGCACCAACAGTTCGCGTGGAGGATCAACAATGAATGAAACCCAAAACCCGGACCGCCTCAAGTTATTGCGCTTGCTGCAACAGGCCAAGCCGTTAGTGGCCCCACTGTATCCTGACCAGCTGAAGCAATGGGCAGCGGAAAGCCCACTCGCTCAGGAGATCTCTGCGCTACTCGCAATGCATCCCGAGTACTACGAAGAAATTCATGGGCAAATCGGCGAGATTTTCGCCAAGCCGTAAAGCATGAGTCTTCAGGAAAGTCTCTAACCGCGCCGGTCCTCTCAAGGGCAAGAAGCGGTGCGTTTCCTCATCCTATCGTAAGCGCCGCAAACTCTCGACGGAGGGTACGAAATAATAGGAACCAGTTAATGGTTGAGTAAAGCGCGTGAGCGCATCGCGTGTGCCGGTAATTAAACCCGCCATGCTCTCGAGCATTCTGGACAGCCTCTTCTGGTCAGCGCTGAATCCAACGAACACGGTGCCATGGTCATGGACGGTTCCGTAGGGCATGTTGCGGCGAAAGATTTTTCCAAACTCGTCCTGATCCGTGCGAGCTACATGCGAATTCGCCGGCTTGTTCTCGAGTTCTATACTGTCGCGCTTGGTGCGGCCGATGATGCGTTCTTGCTGATCGACCGGCAGAGCTTCCCACTCAGCCGCCTTGTGCTTCCACTTTTGAAGCAACAGGACTGAGCCGGCGGCCCCGGGAACGCCCTCGGGCAAAAGAGCCGCGGTAGGAGCGTCCAGTAGCGTCGGGTTCTCCGAACCATCGACGAAGCCCGTAAGGTCACGATCCTGCCGGTAAGGCCAACTCGAGGTTTCTTCCGCCAGGGAGGCTTCGCCTGCGACATCATGGATGACCGACCGGGCCATATCGAAGACAACGTCATAGGCGCTGCCGGAGAGCCACAGTAACGCATCATGTTGCGTGCCCGGCATAACGAATCCCTCCGTACCCCGGATCTCGTTATTAAAGCCCTCGACTCCCGTGGGAGTGTCATCTGGAGAGATAGCGCGCCAAAGCTCGGGCCGAAAACCGATGACGAAGTTCACTCCTCCGGTCGTGGTCCGTGGTTCGCGGATGGAGGAGATTGTAGACGCGAACTCCTTGTGTTTCTTCGCGTCCAAAATGTCAAATTCCAGGTACGCGTGAGATGACGTTCCAAGAGCGAAGATTCCAGCTTGAGGTGTGTACACCATGCCTCCTCCGAGTTTTTCAGACGTAGTTGTCGCTGCTTCCATTGCGGTAACCGGGGCTACAAGACTTGCGATGGCTATCGCGCCTGTCGCGCGAATTACCTCCCGACGGCGTAGCCTATTTTCTTCGCCACTCATCATGGCGTGTTCGCTCCTTAATCAATTCATTTTTGAATCGCGCTTCGACCAGAGCTTGACTTGAGACTGCCATCCGGCGCAATTCCATGTTTCTTGAACCCAAATTGCGGGCGAATCACCGCGTTGCTTGCAATTGCCCATCGGGTCATTGAAAGACTTTTGGACCCTTCAGATGTTGCTTATTCCAGAAAGATGGAATGGAAAAGGATTGCCGGACGTTCTCATGATACGCAAGCGGGTGACGCACAGGTTTAGAGGATCGAATCGCGATAGAGTTTGGCAGATTCGAATCGAACAAAGACCCGAGCGTTCTCGCAAAGTCTTCACGAGCAAGATGCGGGTAGAGCATGAACGGCTTATTGACGGCACGATCGCAGATGGGGTTATCCCTGGCGTTTCACATCATCTTTGCCGTCATCGGCGTTTCACTCCCTCTCATGATGACGATCGCAGAGTGGCGGTGGCTCCGCACGCGAGAACCCGTCTATAAGACCCTCGCGAAACGCTGGGCCAAAGGAGCTGCCATCCTCTTTGGAATTGGAGCCGTGTCCGGAACAGTTCTTTCTTTTGAACTGGGTCTTCTTTGGCCCCGGTTTATGGAAAAAGCAGGCGCAGTAATCGGGATGCCGTTTTCGCTCGAGGGGTTCGCGTTCTTCACGGAAGCCATCTTTCTTGGCATCTATCTTTACGGTTGGGATAGAACACCTGAATTGCTACATTTTTTGTCCGGCGGGATCGTCGCCTTAAGCGGGCTGACATCCGCAGTGTTCGTCACTTTTGTCAACGCGTGGATGAACACTCCCTCGGGCTTCCTATTTGCCAACGGCGAATTCACGCAGATCGAGCCACTAAAAGCCATGTTAAGTCCTGCCTCGATTCCTGAAGCGGTGCATATGGTACTTGCAGCATACTGCGCCGTGGGGTTTGCAACTGCCGGCGTTCATGCGTGGCTAATGTTGCGCCGAGGACGGAATGGCTTCGACGAGGTTGCGCTCAGCATCGCGCTTGCGGTTGGCGGAGTCGCGGTATTGGCACAAGGAGTCAGCGGTGATGCACTCGCGCGAATGGTTGCGCGAACGCAGCCTGCGAAGCTCGCAGCGCTGGAAGGGCAGTTCCAAACCGAAACCGGTGCACCATTGCGTCTCGGTGGTCTGCCGGATTTGCAGCAGCGCACGACTAAGTACGCATTGGAAATTCCGTATGGCCTGAGCCTGCTGGCATTTCACGATCCGCATGCAACGGTGAAGGGCCTCAACAGCATTCCGGAGACAGAGTGGCCACCTGTCCTATGGGTGCATATCTGTTTCCAGATAATGGTGGGCCTGGGAAGTGCGCTGTCGTTGGTCGCGCTTCTCGGAGCGTGGCTAGCATGGAAGCGTCACGCTTTCAGCGCGCATCGCTGGTTTCTGAAGCTGCTCGTATTCTGCGGACCGTTGGGGTTGATTGCCTTGGAGGCTGGGTGGTGCGTGACTGAACTGGGTCGTCAGCCGTGGATCGTCTCCGGGATTCTGAAAACGAGCGACGCGGTAACCAAAGTTCCAAACCTGGAGGTTCCGTTTTTGTTGGTTTCCGCGCTCTATTGTGTGTTGGGGGCTGTCGTGTTGTGGTTGCTATGGGTCCACGTAATTGCCGATCCCAACAGTGGAGACGTAGAAGCCCTTTAGGAGATACCCGTGACACCGACGTTGCTGCTATCGGCCATCATCGCTGTTTCTCTCACACTCTATGCACTTTTGGCAGGAGCTGACTACGGTGCCGGGGTCTGGGATCTACTCAGCCGCGGACCGCTCAAGGAGGAGCAAAAAGAACTGATCGCGAATGCGATACGCCCCATCTGGGAGGCGAATCACGTTTGGCTCATTCTCATCCTTGTATTGCTGTTCTCGGGCTTTCCGAAGGCCTTCGGCGTGATTATGGTCGCGCTTTTCATCCCGATATTGTTAATGCTGTTGGGCATCGTACTGCGTGGGTCTTCGTTTGTGTTTCGCGCGTATTCCACGGCAGACTCCAGGATGCAGCGCACCTGGGCATATGTATTCTCCGCGGCAAGCTGTTTCACTCCATTTTTCCTCGGTATTGTACTGGGCTCCTTATCGACTGGTTGCGTTGTAGTTGTGGATGACGTAAGCGCGAACGGGTATGTTTTGAGCTGGTTAAATCCCTTTACGATTGCTGTCGGCATGTTTACGCTCGTGCTCTTCGCGTATCTCGCAGCTGCCTATCTCACCGTCGAAGCTCCTACGCAGCAGCTTCGGGAGAGTTTCCGCAACCGCAGCATCGGTGCAGGTCTGATCGCCGGTTGCCTGGAAGTCCTAGCTTTCGTGCTTGCTGCCTGGTATGCCCGTGATCTCAGAGACAGTCTTCTGCACAATGTTTTGGCACGCGATGCTGTGATCGCCGCTGCAATTGCGCTAATCACGGGAGTTGTAGCACTCTATAAGGAGCGCTTTGGGCTGGCCCGTATCATGGCTGCGGCCCACACGAGCGCGGTTGCGATTGGATGGGCGGCCGCGCAATATCCTTACATCGTTCGTCCCGGCATGACCATCTTCAACAGCGTTTCGTCTGATATCACTGTTCGATATGTCGTTCTTGCTTCTCTGGCCGGCGCTTTCGTGCTCTTTCCATCCCTCGCACTTCTGCTTTACGTCTTCAAGGACCAGCGCAAGCAACGGCCGCATACCACGTCCATTAATAAGGAGTACCAATGCCCACCTGTTCGCACCTAAATCAAGTCCAAATTACTGACACCAGCACTCACGTCTGTAAGGAGTGCGTTAGGCGAGGCGACACCTGGGTACATCTCCGGCTCTGCCTCGAATGTGGACACGTAGGCTGCTGCGATGATTCGAAAAATAAGCACGCCACGAAACACTTTCATCACACCGGCCATCCATTTATACGGTCCATTGAGCCCGGTGAATCCTGGATCTGGTGTTACGAGGACAATCTTTCTCCCGGCGAAATAGAGGGCGGCAAATTGATCGAGACCGCCAGTTAACCGAAAGCCGAGATTTAGGCACGAGGGTGGAATTCTGGCTGAAGGAGTCACTATGTTCCGCTTTCCGCTAACGAAGAAACCGCAAATCTCTCGGGAACCTTTTAGCTTACAGACGCTGGCGAAATCCTCGCGGCTGCGCGGCGCCACGGTCACCGAGAGCGTCTGCCCCTACTGCGCCGTCGGCTGCGGGCAACTCATTTATAGCAAGGGAGGCGAGCTTATCGACATCGAAGGTGATCCTGATAGCCCCATCAGTGGGGGCCACCTGTGCCCCAAGGGGGCCAACGCGTTCCAACTCGCAGTCAATTCACATCGTGTCCGCAACGTCCTGTACCGAGCTCCTTACTCGGATCACTGGGAGACACGGTCACTGGACTGGGCGCTCGACCAGATTGCCCAGCGCGTCAAGTCCGCACGCGACGTCGATTTTACGGCGCGCGACGAGCAAGGCCGTCTGCTCAATTCTGTGCGCAGCATCGGCACGCTAGGTGGGGCATCCATCGACAACGAGGAAAACTACCTCATCAAGAAATTGTTCGGCGGCGGCTTGGGAGTGGTGTCGATCGAGAACCAGGCCCGTATATGACATAGCGCCTCGGTGCCCGGTCTGGGCGCCTCTTTCGGCCGCGGCGCGGCGACAAACTATCAGCAGGATATGGCTAATAGCGACTGCATACTGTTCATGGGCTCGAACATGGCGGAGGCTCAACCTGTGGGCTTCCGCTGGCCCATGAAGGCCAAGGAGAAGGGCGCGACCTTGATCCATGTCGATCCGCGCTTCACTCGCATGTCGGCCGTCTGCGATGTTTACGTCGGCATTCGATCTGGGAGCGACATCGCGTTCCTCGGCGGTCTCGTGAACTACGTTTTATCCAACGATCGTTGGTTTCACGAATATGTTCTGGCCTACACCAATGCTTCGACAATCATCGAGAAGGGTTTCGAAGATACCGAAGACCTGGCAGGACTATTCAGCGGCTTCGACCCGCAGGCTGATTCCTACGATGCCAGGCAAGGCCATTGGGGCTACGAGGAATCCGGGAGCGGCCACCAGACGGAAGAGGACACGCCCCAGGCGAAGGCGGCTAAAGGCCGGTGTGGGCTTCACGGCCACGGCATGGATGGCAACGCCAGACAATACACATCACCGCGCAATGAGATGACAGCCGCGCAGCGCGACCCGACCTTGCAGCATCCGCGCTGCATCATGCAGATCCTACGCCGGCACTTTGGTCGCTACACGCCGGAAGTCGTCTCGCAAGTGTGCGGCTGCACGCAGGAAGAGTTTGTGCGTGTGGCGGAATTGCTCTGCGCCAACTCCGGACGCGAACGGACCACTTGCATTGCTTACGCATTGGGCTGGACGCAACACACCACTGGCGTCCAGGTCATACGTACCGCAGGCATTTTGCAATTGCTGCTCGGCAACGTGGGTCGGCCTGGAGGCGGAATTATGGCCCTGCGCGGCCACTCCACCATCCAGGGCGCGACCGACGTCTCGACTCTGTATGACACGCTGCCCGGCTACCTGCCGCAACCGGCTGCATACGACCACGCCCACGAGAATTTGAGTTCCTATATTGCCCACGAAGGGATGCACACTGGCTACTGGGCGAACTTCAGCAAATTCATTGTGAGCTTGCTCAAGGCGTGGTACGGCAACGCAGCCACGCCAGAAAACGACTTCGCGTTCTCCTTTTTGCCGCGCATAGACGCTGACTATTCACAACTAGCTTTTTTCGATCGCATGTCAAAGGGTGAGGTCAAGGGTTACTTCTTGACCGGTATGAACCCTGCCGGCGGCGGACCCAATGCCGGGCTGCATCGCGCGGGCCTGCGCAACCTCGAGTGGCTGGTGGTTCTCGACTGGTTCGAGACTGAGAGTGCCGTCTTCTGGAAAGACGATCCGAATGCCCCGCCCTCCTCTCAAATTAGGACAGAGGTTTTCTTCATTCCGGCAGCAGCCGCACCAGAGAAGGAAGGCACTTTAACCAACACGCAGCGGCTGATCCAATGGCACAACAAGGCCGTCGACCCGATTGGCGATTGCCGTTCCGACGCTTGGTTTCTATACAACCTGGGCAAGCGTCTAAAGCAACTGTATGCCGGTTCGACTGATCCTAAGGACCAGCCGCTGCTGAATCTCACCTGGGACTACGACTTCGACGAGCCGCCACGTCTTCCGGACGGCACACTCAGTCGAATTGAAGGGGAACCCGACCTTGAGAAGGTCCTGATGGAGATCAATGGTCATCGACTGAATGAAATCGACCCGCGCACCGGGCGGCCACGCCTTGTGAGCGCCTTCTCGGAGTTGAACGACGATGGCACGACCGCGTGCGGTTGTTGGGTATACAGTGGCGTCTTCCCCGAGCCGGGCCGCAACAGGGCGAACGAACGCAAAATCACGGATGACCCGTTTCAACCGGAGTGGGGCTTCGCTTGGCCAAATAATGTCCGCGTCCTATACAATCGCGCCTCGGCCGACCCCGAAGGACGGCCTTGGTCCGAACGCAAGAAATTGGTCTGGTGGGATTCCGAGAAACGGCGCTGGGTGGGATTCGACAAACCGGACTTCGAACTAGACAAGCCGCCTGATTACCAGCCACCTCCCGGCGCGCAGGGCATGGCGGCTATCGCCGGCACTCAGCCCTTCACCATGAAGTGTGACGGACTGGGCTGGCTCTACTCTCCTGGCGTCAAGGACGGGCCTTTGCCGGCACATTATGAGCCGGTCGAGTCACCTGTGGGCAACCTGCTCTATCCAAAACACAATAACAACCCGACAGTGCGCCTCTTCGAGGGACCGCTCAACCACATTGCCCACACGCCAACTGCCGAGTATCCCGTAGTGGCCACGACATTCCGGTTGACTGAGCATTATCTGAGTGGGCCGATGAGCCGCTTCAACAGCTGGCTAAACGAATTGCAGCCGGAGATGTTTGCCGAGCTGAGCCCTGAGCTGGCCGCTGAACGCGGTATTGTTCACGGCGGCTGGATGACGATCCGGACAGCGCGCGGTCGAATCGAAGCTCGCGCGATGGTCACGCGGCGGATTCGGCCATTTGTCATCGAGGGACGCACGATTCACCAGATCGGTCTCCCGTTCCACTGGGCTTTTGCCGGAGAAATTGTTGGCAACAATGCCAACGATCTCACCGCGATCGTGGCGGACCCGAACGTGAGCATGCACGACTGCAAGGCCTTCGCCTGCCAAGTCCAGGCCGGGCGGCTCGAAGGTCAGGCTCCCCATGCGACGATGCCGACAGCTCCTTGGCCGACACTCGATCCAGTCCCCGACACACCAGCCAGCGCTCAACCAGAAGGAAGGCTCGGACATGGCAAGTAGAGAGAAGGAACTCTCCGCACTGCCCCAGACAAGTGACCCACCACGTGGTCAACTGTCGGAGTTGGTGGGACGCCTGACTTATCCGTTCCTCCACGGTGAACCGCCGAAGCCCCAACCGGCTACAGGCTTCTACACGGACACGACCGTATGCATCGGCTGCAAGGCTTGCGAAGTGGCGTGCAAGCAGTGGAACCAATTGCCCTCGGATGGTTTTAAGTGGTCCGGCAACAGCTATGACAATACGACGGAGTTGTCGGCGACATCCTGGCGTCATGTTAAGTTCATCGAGCAATTCGGCGACATACTGCCTAACGAGCCAGCTCAGAATCGCTGGCTCATGATGAGCGACCACTGCAAGCATTGCCTCGCAGCTCCCTGCAATCAGGCCTGCCCGACGGGCGCCATCATTCACAATGAGTTCGAGAACGTCTATATTCAGGCTGACATCTGCAACGGTTGCTCATGCTGCGTGGCGGCCTGCCCCTTCGGTGTCATCACTCGTAGCGATATGGGGGGGCATTCGCACAAATGTACGCTGTGTTACGACCGCCAGCGTGACGGCCTTGAACCGGCCTGTGCAAAGGCATGTCCGACGCAATCAATTCACTTCGGTCCGATCGATGAGCTGCGCGAGCTAGCAAGCAAGCGTGTTGAGGAACTTCATCGGCGCGGCGTCTCGCAGGCCTATCTTTATGGCGAAGCCCCTAGTCAGACCTATTCCGAACTGCATTCGTTCTATCTCCTCGTCGATCGCCCTTCTGTTTATGGGCTGCCAGACGATCCCTTCAATCCGTGGCTGCACATGATGGGAGACTACGTTCGATCTATCGCCGGCGGATTGGCTGCCATCGCTGCACTGCTTTTCGTTCTGCTTCTCTTGAGGTCTTGAAATGCACGGGAACTCCGGGCCAGCGCAAGCTCTCACCAAACCTGTCTTGCCAGGAGCAGGTCCTGAGAGTGGCTATGCGAACACGCCGGTGGTCAAAGTGCCGGACTGGTACGGCATGATCGCTTGCGATGCTCTCCTCAACGGTATGGCGACCGGGCTTTTCATGACCGCCGCGGTTAGCGAGTTAGTTGTGCCCGCGGTCTTTGCTCCAGTGGCCAAAGTCGCCTATCTGGTTGCCCTTGTGCTTCTTTTGGTTGACCTTGGAATGCTGGTGCTGGATCTCGGCGATCCACTGCGCTTCCACCACATGCTCCGCGTCTTCAAGCCATATTCACCCATGTCCGTGGGAACGTGGTGCTTGACGATCTTCTCGCTCCCCCTGAGCGCCGCTGCGGGGCTCAGTCTGCTCGCCGAATTTGGCTTCGACTTCGGGTGGGCTCGCCTGCTTGCGGTGGTTGCGGGACTGCTACCCGCCTTCGGCTCCGCTGCCTACAAGGGTGTCCTGCTCAGCACCAACTCGCAAACAGGTTGGAAAGACGCACGTTGGATGGGAGGCTATCTTACAAACTCGGCCATCCTGATGGGCTGTGGCGAACTGTTCGTCCTGTCCGCATTGATGGAGCAGGCGCAGGCTACGGCCATTCTCCGCACTGCTTTCATCGTGCTGCTGGTGCTGAATTTGATTCCCCTGGGATTGTTGTTCGTGAATCTCCATCCGGCGCATACGCGACTTTACACAAGCCGACAACAGTGGTGGGCTGGCGTTTTCATCTTCGTGGCTGGAACGCTGATTCCTCTTTGTCTGACACTCGTCAACAGCGGCCTCCCGTTCATATTTGGCGCCGTGATTTTTCTTCTGTTGGCGAGTTGGGTTATCAGATTTGTGTACATAAAGATTCCTCATGCTTCGCCCTCAAGGAACCGAAGCGGATAATCTAGGGAAATCGCCCAATCGCTGCCGCCCGCAGCGGTCAAATTGTCTGGAAAGTCGGCTATTGGTTGAAGTGACGTAGCGCCAATTTGGAGTGAACCCTTGAAGTGACACACAAAATTGGGCACAGTTTCCGGGAAAGGAAGCGTCGTGAAGAGAAAGCGATACTCCCGGAAATTTCAGCGAATGGCCGTGGAGCGGATGAGGACGTGCGAAAGCGTTGATGAGTTGGCGCGAGAACTTGGGGTAAGACCAAGATGCCTCTACAAGTGGCGCGCGAAACTCGAAGCGCTTGATCCAGGGGAGGAAGCGGCACGTCCGAGTACGCACGCGGCTGCCTACCGAAAAGAAAACCTACGGCTAAAGCGCCTGCTGGCCGAGAAGACCCTGGAAGCGGATTTTTTCAAGGGTGCCTTGCAAAAAGTCGAGGCTCGACGCCAGAAGAGCGGCGAAACTGGCGAGACGGGATCTTCGAGCAGATCCGAGAAGTAATGCTTTTGCAAGGCAGCCTGAGTATCGAGCTGTGGTACGCAAAAATTCCATCTGGCTCCCATCTGACGGAGATGTTGGCACTTGTTTTTTCGGCCTCCCTGCGCTAGAAAACCTAAGAAGCTAGCCCTGCCTGGCAGAAAACACCCTGTCAAGACATTTTAGAATGTAACCCTACGTGGGGTTGTCGAGACATTTGAAATGTAACCGAAACTTTGTTGTTGTTGCGGCTGTGGGAAAGTGGGAATCGCGAAGTGATTCCCAAGCTCGCAGAGCGAGCGTCTTTTCCACAGCCTTTTGGCCGCCGCATTTGTTGTGACGTTTTTGCCTCCCGTTGCTGCTCCCCCCTCGGGCTCTGACGTCGATTCGCCAACCTCGAGATGCGCGTCAGCTTTCGTTCGATGATCTTACCCAGCTGAAACGGGTCCAGTTCTTTTCGCAGCTCCTCCAGTCTGGCCACCCTCTCCCGGTCCGCCTGGGGACAAGCCTTCACCCGTTCGAACGGTGTGCGCGGCCCATCATAGACGCGCCGCACTTTGGAGCCGACCCGCACCTTCTTCACTAACTTCACCGACGGAAGATACAGGTTCAGCCACAATCGCAGCTCGTTGCAGTAAAGATTGTTTATGGCTTCCACCGCCTCGTGGGTGTCGTAGCGATCCCAGCCCAGCAGCTTGCGCACGTGCGTCCAGTTCTTCTGTTCAATGTGCGCGTTGTCGTCCTTCTTGTACGGCCGTCCTCGCGTCAATTGAATCTGTTTCCGCTCGCACCAGCTCTTCAGATGCCAGTTGATAAACTCACTGCCGTTGTCCGAGTCCACTCCCAGAAGTGCAAATGGCAGGACTCCGGCGATCTCATTTAAGGCTCGCTGCACAGCCGTTTCCCCGCGTCCCAATACCGCCCGCGATTCCGTCCAGGTGCTGTGAATGTCCGTG
>Ga0306920_100001139_pt1 | contig 32767 bp, 34 predicted proteins | sample flu12Cox44000170_FD_204666 | JGI IMG/M metagenome (GOLD analysis project Ga0306920, IMG submission 204666) | Lab enrichment of tropical soil microbial communities from Luquillo Experimental Forest, Puerto Rico - flux4day.12C.oxic.44.000.170 (v2)... | ecosystem: Environmental > Terrestrial >...
CCGGCGCAAATTCCGATCATGCTCTGCTCGGCGACGCCGACGTTGATGAAGCGCGCGGGATATTGCTGGCTGAACTTCGCCATGCTGCCGGCCGGCGAGATGTCGGCGACCACGATATAGATATCGGGATTGGCGCTGGCCGCCTTGTAAAGCGCCTCGGAGAACGTATTCCTCATTGCGCCGCCCGTTCGAGCTCGATCACGGCCTGCTGATATTCCTGCTTGCTCGGCGAGCGATAGTGCCAGATCGGCACGTTTTCCATATAGCTCACGCCTTTGCCTTTGGTGGTCTTGGCACACAGCATGAATGGTGTCTTGCCCGACCGCGCAGAGATCGCGTCGAATACGGCAGCCGAGTCATGCCCGTCGGCCTCGGCGGTCTCCCACCCGAACGCCGCGAACTTTTGCGCGAGGGGATAGAACGAGGGATGGGTGACGGAGGTTCGCCCAAGACTCTGAAAGTCGTTGTTATCGACTGCGGCGACAATGTTCGAACAGCCGAGCGAGGAAGCCATCATGACCGCCTCCCAGGTCGAGCCTTCTTGCACCTCGCCGTCGCTGAGCACTACGTAGATGATCCCATCGGTCTCGCGGCCGCGTTCGGCCAGCGCCATTCCGACCGCCATGGAGAGACCGTGACCAAGCGAGCCCGTCGAGGCCTCGATGCCCGGGTTGCCGTAATCGGGATGGCAGCCGAGCCTGCCGTTGGGCTTGCAATAATCGTCGAGATCCCGGCGGCTCAGCACGCCGGCTTCCTCCAGAATGACGTATTGAATCATGCAGCCATGGCCCTTGGACATCAAAAAAGTATCGGGCGAAGAACCATCCAAATTGCGACGCATGAGCGCGTGGTACATGCAGTCAACGATCTCGGTGCATGAATACGCGGAACCGATGTGGAGCGCGCCCACCTGTTGCGAAATGTCGAGGATGCGACGCCGGTAACGCAGACAGCGTTCCTTTGCAGCCCGGATATCGAACGTATTGCGTCGAATCACTTTGTTCATACACGCCTACCCGTTTTCACCTCGTCGGACGAGCAAGAACATAGCAAGAACGGTGGGCATGGAATTTTGCAGCGCCCCCGCCGGGTTTCTTAGAAGGTCATTCGATGATGGTCCAGTAATAATCGCCGGTGTAGCCGGCTTCGCGAAACAAGGCGACCCAGCCGTCCGGATAATCGTGGAACTTGGCCGTGAGCACCCATTCCTCGAACAGCGCCTTCTGTTCAGGGGTGCGATAGGAGTCGACCTGCACGAAGGCGCGCCCGGGTGCGAGTCGTTCGATTTCCTGGAGCGCGGTGATGCATTCGCCGCGATCGAGATTGTGCACGGTATTGAGCGATATCACCGCCTTGAAACTCCCGTCCGGGAACGGCAGCTTCACGGCATTGCCGAGATGGAGCCGCCCGGCGACTTCCGGCTCGCAATGCATCAGCGCATATTCCGAGATATCGAGGCCGAAGGCCTCGAGGCCGGGACAGACCTTGATCAGGTCCTTGACCAAGAAGCCCTTGCCGCAGCCCACGTCGAGCACGCGATCGCCGGGCTTGAGATCGAAGTGCTTCACCATGTCTTCCGCAACGGGAATCCATCGACCATCGTAGCGGTATCCGCCATAGCCGTATTTGCGCGGCCCATCGAAATAGAGTTCGCCGTATTGGCGCGAGATTGCGATGATCTCGTCGGTCTTCGCCTCGGCGCGGGCATTGACGTTACGCTTGCCGCGCGGAAGCTTCGAGAGCAGATTGATTTCCTGCTGCATCCTTACGCACCTTCCCTGGCGGCACGCGCGAGCCCATCCCGCAGCGGAACATAGTGGAATTCGGGAAATGCCTTGAGACAGTCGGTGATATCGAAATGGCGGTGCGTTATCGGATTTTGGCGAGGCGTTCCGCGAATCTCGACCGGCCGGGGGGAAAGCGCAACAACCATTTCCGCAACTTCGCGAAAGGAAGCGGAACGTCCGGTCGCGATGTTGAGAACCCCCTTGCTGCGATGGTGCAGCGCCGCGCTGGCCAGCGCTGCCACGTCGTCGACAAGGATGTGGTCGCGCTTCTCCTCGCCCTCCCCGAACAGCGTGATCGCTTCGCCCTTCGCGGCAAGCCGCCGGAAGCGATTCGGGCCGTAGCCGTTGTGGGGGTCTTTTGCCCCATATATCAGGGTCGGGCGCAGGATCGCGAGCGGCAGCTTGAGCGCAGCATGCAGCATGATCTCGCGCGCGAGATGCATGACGCCGTGTAAACTCGAGGGCTGCTGGCACGACCGCTCGGTCACCGGATTGGCGTCGTCGGAATAGACCGCATCGGAGCTGATATACGCGAGATGGCCAACCGGCTGGGCGGCGAGCGCAGCACATACCGCCTCCGCCATGCGCAGATTGTCGATCAGCATGGCATTATTGAGGGTCGGGGCGAGCGCAGAGACGAAGACCACACTGTCGTCTTCCCGCAGCAAGCGCTGCAGCGCGGCTGCTGCTTCTGGCTTGAGCAGGTCGAGCTCGTTGCGGGTGAGCGCAAGAACCGGGACCTTGTCGGCCGCAAGGCGCGTACAAATCGCGCGGCCGACGAAGCCGCCCGCGCCGATAACGACGACGCGGCTTGGCGCTCGGCGGATGGAAGTGGAATGTTCAAGCATCCTGCGCCTGCGCGGTCATCAAAAGCTCGTCTCCATTCGCAACCCGATCTCACTGGCGCGCCGGCGCCAGCTCAATCAACGAAGCCTTTGGGCGGATCGTATCTTTGGCGCAATTCCTCAGCTATGCGCTCGCGATCCCCTGCCGTAAATTCCGAGCGTGGCGCGTAGAACAGGTAGATGCCGACGCTCTCGCCCGCCTCGCCTTTCCAGTCTCGGCGGCGGGGATGATTGTCAAAGCGCACGCCTTGATCAGGACCTGCGTCCACATCGACAACGCGAAAGACCGGCGCCCAGGGCGCCCCCCCCTTGGCGATCACGGCATACACGACGGGAACCTGATTGGCCCGGACTTCGGTCCCATCGATCCCAAACGGACCGGTGAACAGCAGGCCAGCGAGTTTGAGGCTCATGGCGTAAACTTAGCCGCTCGCCTCCGCGGTGCCGAGGTCCTCATGCTCTCCCAGACGGGAGAGCTTGCGCTCGCGCGCGGCCTCTGCATTCTTTACAACCTTCCAATAGTTGTGCTGCCAAGATCGGTACTTCCAATCGGGGCAGCCGGCGCACATCGCGATGTCCTTGCCTCGCCCCGCCAGGTGTTTGTCGCGATAGAATCGGAAACCGTCGCCATGCCAGATGTCGCGGATCGAATCCCTATTGACATTCCCCATGCTGGTGTTGCCCGAAATGTCGTATCCGCACACCATGACGTTGCCACGGGAATCGATGTTGAGGCGTTCGAAAATGAATGGGCAGGGCATCTCGTCGGTGTTGAGGTAGGCGGCCGGGTCGGCTGAGCTCGACGCATCGAGCGTGGTGTTCGTACCCCAGGTCAGGAACTTGCGTTTTATCAGGTAGTCCATCCCGATGCCGTCGACCCAGTATTTCTCGACGGCGTCGATGTCGACGCCGGTCTGTACCACCGCGGAGGCGACGATCTTGGAGCTGCTCTTGCGTGCGTTGCGTAGCGACAGCATGCGTTTGGAGTTCTCAACCAACGCGTCCCACTCGAGCCCCTTGCGCACCACCGCATAGGTCTGCGGGTCGCAGGCGTCGACCGAGAACTCTATCATGTCCACGCCGGCATCAAGCAGCGCACGGGAGTTCGCCTCGTCGAACAGCGAGCCGTTGGTGATCAGACCGATCTTGCATCCCACGTTCTTGGCGTAGACGAGGAGCTCGGTTGCCTGCGGATGTAGCATTGGCTCGCCGCCGCCCGAAATTCGCAGGTAAGCACCGTATTGCCCCGACTCGTCCGCGATTCGCTTGAACGTTGATTCCGGCATGTAGGGGGCGTCGCGGTACTCCTTGCGGATATTCGAATTCGTGTAGGGGCAATGCGGGCACAGCGCGTTGCAGGGATAGACGAACGACAGCACGAGCATCATCGGAAATTCCGATGCCTCGGGTCGCAATCCGTAATGGTCCGCGCCGTGGAGAACCGGCGCAATTGGCTGGTTCATGTTGGGATCGGCTTTCGGGCCGGCTTAACCGACCGCGCTTTGCTCGTCCTTGTCATAGTACCAGAACGGGCGCGTGCCTTCGACCGACTCTTCCTCGTATTCGGCGCCAGCGACCTGCCAGTCGCCGCAACCCTTGCACAGGTCGGGGAGGTCTTTCCAGCGATGCTCGCGATGCGGGCGCCTCACGCGCTCACCCAGTCGTCGCCAGGCTTCCTTGACGGTGATCTCGCCGACATTGCCGACCTTGACCTTGCCCTCGTAGTCGACCGCGCAGCACACCACCGACCCGTCCTGGTGGATGGCCATCGTGTTGTTGCCCCAAGGACATGCAATCCGGAATTCGGAATCGTGCACGATCGTGTCGGTGCGCACCGTGCCGGTCGCGGTCCATTCGAGCATCGGCCGGACCTTCACCTCGGCACCGCGCGCCTCCCAGTAGGTCCGGTAGGCATCGACCTCATGCGCATTCTGCTTCATCACCGAAAACTGCGCGATGATCACCGGATATTTCTGCTTGCGCGCAAGCCGCAGGCGACACAGTTCCTCAACCGCCGGATAGACCTCGTCCCACTTGGCCTTTTCCCGGACCAGCTCGAACGTTTCCTTCGAGAGACCATCAAGGCTCAGGATAAAGCGTCGCAACGGCGAGGCCAAAATCTTCTCGATGTTGTCCCACCGATGCAGCAGCGTGCCATTGGAATTGAGCACCAGGTTGCGGCAGCCGACCTTGGCGGCGTAATCGAGACGGTCCCACAGCTCGCTCTTGTAGCCCATGATAAGGGCCTCACCGTAGAAGGTGGGCCAGATTTCGGTGTCGGGGGAGTTCGCGCCGAACTCCTCGACGATCTTGTTCCAAAGCTCCCGCTTCATGTGGCGGCGGGTGCGCTGCAATTCGCGATGACTGCAATGAATGCACGTCAAATTGCAGATTGATGTATTTTCAATCACAAGTTGAGGCGGGTAGTCATGCTCGCGTAGCCGCCGCTCGATGTTGAGCAGCTGCTGGCGCCGAACATCATTCTCGAGATGTTTCCCGAGCAGCGCAAAATTCGAGTTCATTACAATGGATTGCGGGAGTGGCCCGCCCTTCTCCACAGCAGTCGCGCTCGTTCCTCCGCCTAGCTTGCTGAGTCGGACGTTTAGGCGACGTATGCCTCCCACCAGAGTTGCAGCATCAACAAGTTCCAAATCTGGTTCCCGCAGTTGGCGGCGCCCGAATAATGAGCCTCCAGCATCTGCTCGATCGCGCCGGCACGAAACAAGCCGTGCGTGGCCAGCCGCTTTGGCGCCAACGTCGCTTGCACGTAGTCCTTAAGGCTGCCGATCAGCCATTCGTTGACCGGCATGATGAAGCCTTCCTTCGGCCGAGCCAAAAGTTCCGCCGGCAAGAGGTCGCTGACAGCCTCCTTCAGGATGTGCTTCACGCGTCCTTCCCTGATCTTGATGTTGCCAGGCAAGTCCGCCACGAACTGGACGAGGCGGTGGTCGAGAAACGGCGGCCGGACCTCGACGGAGTGCGCCATCGACAGCCGGTCGACGAAGGCCAAGACCTGGTCCGGCAACAACGTTTCGAGGTCGACGAACAGTGCTCGATTGAGCGCATCGCTGCCGCGACAGCGCTCGAGAACGCGGCGCGTGAGTTCCTCGGTCGCGCAGCCGTCGACCGCCTCGCACATCTTGGGCGAGTAAAGTTCGTACTTTTCGGCGTCGTCGAGCAAGAACAGCCCCGCGCGCCGTGCTGCCTCATCACCGCGGGCAACCAACGCGGCCAGTCGGGGCACCTCGTTCTCGAACGGCACCAAGGCCGCGGGATCGTTGCAGCCTGCGGCATACGCGGCAAGCGGCGCGGCCAGGCGATGCGCGAGATAGCTGCCAAACATCTCGTCGGCGCCGTCGCCGGACAGGGCGACTTTGACGTGCCGCGAGATGGATTGGGTGATGAAATAGGTCGAGATCACGCCAGAGAACGGCTCGTCGAACGAGCGCACGACGTGATCAAGCTTTTCCGGCAGATCCGCAAATGTCACGCGATGCTCGTGGTGCTCCGTGCCGTAACGTTCCGCCACCGCGCGGGCAAAGTGACGGTCCTCCTCCTTGTTGGGAAAGTTGTCGTCATAGACGAGGGTGAACGTCTTGATGTCGCCAGCCCCAAGCTTCGCCAGCAATGCGACGACACTGGACGAATCGACTCCACCGGAGAGGTAGGCGCCGAACGGTACATCGGAGCGCATCTGCAGACGAACGCTGTCTTCGAGCAAAGCACGGATCTGATCTGCCGCCTCGTGTTCGTCCAGATCGGCGCACTGATCGAACTCGACGCTCCACCAGCGACGGCGCTCGATTTGGCTGCCAGAGCATACGGCGAGTTCGCCGCTGCGCAGTTGCTCCATATCGCGGAACGCGCTCAAAGGCGCCGGCACGTTCTTCAGCGACAAATAATGATGGATGGCCGTGAAATTGGGCGCCCGCGATATGGCCGGGTGCTTCAGCAGGGCCTTGGGTTCCGAGCCGAATGCCACGCCACCGGGAATACGCGCGAAATAGAGCGGCTTGATGCCCAGCCGGTCGCGCGCGAGCACCAGCTGTCGGCGCCGCGCATCCCACAGTGCGATCGCAAACATGCCATTGAGCTGGTGCAGGAAGGCGAGACCATGATCCTCGTAGAGATGGACGAGCACTTCGGTATCTGAGTGATCGGTAGAAAAGCGATGGCCCGCGCGCTGCAGTGCTTCGCGCAACTCGATATAGTTGTAGATCTCACCGTTGAAGACGACGGCGATCGTCCCATCCTCATTGAAAACCGGCTGCTGGCCGGTCTCCACATCGATGATGGCGAGCCGGCGCATTCCGAGCGAAACATCCGCTCCTTCCCAATAGCCCGCGGCGTCGGGGCCGCGATGATGCAGACCCTCCGTCATCAATTCCAGCGCTGTTCGATTGTGTGGCCCGGTGAAGCCAGCTATGCCGCACATTGTGACTCTGTCGCCGATGCGGAAGAATAAGGCAGCGTGATCTCCCGGGCGGGTAGCCGGTTTCTTAGCAGGTCCCTACGCGGACGCAAAGGATTCTCGTGACGACGCTTGTGGTCCTGCAACCGGGATATCTGCCCTGGCTGGGATATTTCGATCTGCTGCAAAAAGCGGATGTATTCGTACATTACGACGACGTGCAGTTCGACAAGCACGGTTGGCGCAATCGCAACCGGGTGAAGGGTCCGAAGGGCGCCATTTGGCTCACCGTGCCTGTTCTTCACCGCGGACGCGCGGGGCAACCGATTCTCGACGTCGAGATCGATAACCGGCAGGATTGGCGCCGCAAACATTTGTCGACCGTCGAGCAATCGTACGCGCGCGCACTGTTCATCGACAGCGTGCTACCGAAGCTGCGGCATCTCATCGAGCGGCCCTGGCCTCGGCTCGTCGATCTCGACCTCGCGCTCATCGATTGGCTCGCCGCTGAGATCGGGATTGCAACGCCGCGCTACCGCGCGTCCGAGCTCGACGTTGCAGGCGGTCGCAACGAGCGCCTCATCAACCTTTGCCATCATTTCCGCGCAACGCGGTATATCTCGGGCAATGCCGCGCAGGACTACCTCGACGTGGCGCAATTTGCAGCCGCCGGCATCGAGGTCGTCTGGCACAATTATGTCCACCCCAGCTATGCGCAGCAGCACGGTGAGTTCGTTCCCTATCTGTCGGTACTCGACCTCCTCCTCAACGTCGGGGGAGATTCGCTGGCTGTGTTGTCGCCATAGCGGGCAATGGTCACTGCGGCGGGTGAGAGCGTGCCGCGTTGCGATAGATGGCGAGGGAAATGAGTCCAGGGATGCATGTCAGCGTTGAAACGACTCGAAATGCGAAGAATATGCTGGAATAGGCGGCACCGCTCGGCGTCGGTTCCAACCAGCGGCAGATCTGGTCGAACGCAGCCTCGCCCACCCCGATTCCACTGGGGGTCAGCGGAAGCGCGTTCACAATCAGGGTGAACGGTACAGCAAACATATAGTCGACCGGGTTGAGCACGCCGATCTTGATCGCTCCAGCAAGCACGGCCACGGCGAACACTGTTAGAATTTGCGTCGCCAATGCCAATGCGAACGCGGCGAGCAACGAGAGTGGATCCGTCCGCAGCATTAAAATCATCCCCCGTGCCTGCGCGAGCAGATTGACCAGCATCGGCCAGCGCAATAGACGCGCCTCGATCGGTCGTGTGAGATCCGGAGCCGCAAACAGCAGGCCGGCCCCAGCGACAGATGCTACGGCAGCGACGACGATCGACGTGCCGAGTGCGGCAAGCGCAGGCACTTGCTGCATCTGACGCCAATAGAACAAGCTGAAGGCCAGGGAGATGAAGAGGACGGCGAACAGGCTGGACAGCCGGTCGGCGAGGACCGACACGGCGACGCGCCCGCCGCTGCGGCCAAGCGCCCGCCAAGCGTAAAGTCCCCGAACTGCGTCGCCACCGGCGCTGCCCAGCAAGAGCACGTTGGTGAGGACTCCGATGGCAACGAAATGGAATAGGTTGACAAAGGGAATCGACACACCCAACGCTCGCAGAAAAATGCCCCAACGAAGGGCGGCAAGGGGGAGCGCCAGGAACAAGAGCGCGAGGCACGTCGCGACCGCCCATGGGGCGGCGGCAAGTTCCAACAGCACGTTCAAGTCGATTCTGCCCCAAAAGACCAACGCCGCGAGCAACGTCACGCCCAATGCCGTCTTCGCGAGATTGGTCCATAAGCGCCGGCGCGCGAGGACTCGATCGGTCTGCTTGAGGGCGGGCGCTCTTGACTCCATTCGGGCTGGTTCCTACCAGAGTGCGCATGTTGGTCGTTTAGGCAGTCTTCTCGCGATACCCTGATTTACATAAAGAATTCGTGCAGGATCAACGGGGCTCTGATGCGTACAATTCTCATCACCGGCGGCGCCGGGTTCATTGGTGCGAACCTGGTCAATTACCTCTCCGAAAAATATCCCGACGACCGGATCATCGTCCTCGACATTCTGACTTACGCGGGCTCGGTCGAAAATCTCCCAAAGGACATGCTGCAAGGTCAGCATCCGTTGCGGCGTTTTTGGTACGGCAATGTATGCAATGCGGCGCTGGTGGATACGCTGGTCGAGCAAGCGGACGTCGTCATCCACCTCGCTGCCGAGACCCACGTCACCCGCTCGATCTTCGATAGTCTGCTGTTCTTTCAGACCGACGTGCTCGGAACTCAGACCGTCGCCAACGCGATTGTCAAAGCTGCTGGCAAAGTCAAGCGATTCATCCACATATCGAGTTCCGAGGTTTACGGGAACGCATCCGAGGAAGCGATGGATGAGGAGCACCCATTGAACCCGATGAGCCCCTATGCCAGCGCCAAGTGCGGGGCCGATCGATTGGTATTCTCGTACTGGGCGACGTATCGAGTTCCCGCCGTTATCGTTCGGCCATTCAATAATTTTGGACCGATGCAGCATTTGGAGAAAGTGGTGCCCCGTTTCATCACCAGTGTGCTTCTCGATGAAAAGCTGACGGTCCACGGCAAGGGGGAAGCAGCTCGCGATTTTCTCCATGTCGAAGACACATGTCGCGCCATCGACCTGGTCCTGCAGGCGCCGGATAATCTCGTTCACGGAGAGACTTTCAACGTCGCGAGCGGCGAGCATCGCTCAATCCTCGAGATTGCACGCGATGTCGTCGGGCTCATGAACTACCGGATGGATCAGATCCAATTCATCGAAGATCGCCCCGGACAGGTCGTGCGCCACACCGGCAATTGGTCGAAAATCCATCGGGTGCTCGGGTGGAAGCCGCTGCTGTTCTGGAAGGAAGGTCTGCAGCGGACGGCCGCTTGGTACGAGCAAAACCGCGAGCTCTGGTCGCGCCAGCTGTTCATGCGCCAGATCCCGATCACGACCGCGTCCGGCAAGATTGCATTCCATTAGACTAGCGGGTCGATCCGTTCATCGACATTGTCAACCCCTCATCGCTACCTTTTCGCGGGAGTGCCGCTCAGCGCGTGGTCGGCCAATCCCGTGCCTCTCCGAGCCGCAGCGCATTTGCGTCCTGCCAATCCTCGATTCGACAAAGGCTCGACAATGGGCCGAAACGCAACTTTAAAGAGCCTTCCACCCGTCCGCTGAACAAGATCGCGGCCATCGTTAAGTTGGCCCGCAGCAGGCGCGGTGAATCCGCGCCCGTCGTTGTCAGGTCTGCACGCAGGCAGTGGCTGTATTCTATGGGCAGAACCAACAACGATGTGCCCGGACTCCCTGCTTCCACTCGATAGCCGCCGCGCTCGATCGTCAGGCCAGAGGCGCTTACCGGTACGAGCGGTGGCAGCTCGTCCGACGTGGTGAGGACGGCAGTCGAACGCGGATCGAACGCTGGGTCCGCCAGCAAGGCGATGGCCTCCTGCCCGCTGGCCGCACGGCGGACCTTCGTCACCGCATAGCCGGCCAGGTTCGGGTCGGGAACGGGATAGACATAAAGATCACGCCCCTCGACCAAACGATAGCTCAGGACAGGCGTGCGTTCCGGCAGGAGCTTGTCCGACAGCAGGTAACGTACGCCGAGAAGCGCCATGATGCGATCGTTGACAATCGATTGGGTCTCATGCGAGCGCAGATCTCTGGCGCCTGGCGCATTCACCAGCCGAGCGTTGACGAGATGAAAGAAGGGCGAGGAGAACTGATTGGTTTCGAACAGCGTCGGAATGTTGTAATACCACATTCCATACATTCGGTGGTCGTTGCCGGTGAGAAAGAGGCTCAATACATCATAATTGTGCTGGTTGATGAATGGTGCAGATACCCAACTCGGGTCGTAATCGCTTCCCGCCACGCTGGCGACGCGGCCTCGAAACGCTGAACCCGGTCGCACCGCGATCTCGCCAGCGAGAAATTTCGTCAACGGAGTTTCCAAGGGGGGCCAGACGAACGGGTTGTAGTTTCGCACCAACGGCCGCTCGAGCGGCGGCGGCCGGTAGTCGATCAGGACCAGCCACGGTAAGACGCAGAGGGCCAAAATGGCCGCGCGGCTGTTGGCGGGCGATGCCCAGTTCCCGAGCTTTAGCAACTCCGCCGCGGCAGCTACGGCGTGCACGGCAAAGACGCAGTACAATGGATAGAGGTAGAAATCGATGTAGGCGATGCGCGGTCCCTTCCATGCCTCGTTGATAACGAGAATGAGAGCTAGATTGACCAGGATGAGCGCAAGGAAGCCTCGTGCCATCAGCCGCATCGTTTCGTTGCCGCGCAACGCGGCGTGCAGGGCACCAGCGAGCGAGAGGCCATAGACGATCCACGCCGGCCATCGCGAATAGTAGGCGATGAAGAATGTCAGATCGCGCGGCGAGCCCGGGCGCGCAAAAAATTCGTACCAAAAGAATGTCGGCTTGGCGAACCCGTAGAGCCCGAAGATCAGGGGCCCGAACACGGCCGCTGCCAGCACTCCCAACACGCCCGCGCCGGCCAGCTTGATCCATCGCTCGCGCATCGAAGCGGCCATGGCGAGGGCAACGACGCCAAAGAAGGCCAGCACGACGAGCGATACCGGCGCGAAGTTCGGAAGCTGGATGAGCTGGAAGGCACAGACCGCGGCTATGGCGACAAATCGCGCCGCATCGGCCGCAAGCGGACCTCGCCCAAAGTCGAGGAACAGCAAAATAACTGCGGTACTGGTAGCGATGAGCATGATGTAGGTTGGGTCGCCCCAGAGAAACTCGAAGCCTAGACTCGGATAAACGTATGGCAGGGCAAGCAAGGGCCCGAGCCACGCCGCGACAATGGTCGGCAGCGGAGCCATTCGCAGGCGGGTCGCCAGCCAACATACGGTGGCCGCAAGAAGGGCGGCATAAAACGTCATCGCAGCGGTCGGCCCGATCGACGCCGGCAAGTGCGCCGCCAGCCACAGGCCGGGGTCCATCAAATTGTGCTGCGGCAGTTCCAAGCCGCCGATGCCTTGCAGCGGATTGCTGGTGAAGGACCAGTCGCTGACCGACCACATCTTCTGCACCACCGCCGCGATCAACAGATAAGTGCCGTCGAAGCGATAGAAGACGAGCGGGGTTTTCGAATGGAACGCGACGGGGCTGAGGATCAACAGTGATATCGCAAGCGCCGCGAAGCCGAATTGGCGCGTTGCTTTCGAGTCCAGCATTGCTCGAAGCCTTAGAGACGTCATTGATGACGGAGCCTGCGCTGTCACATTCGGTTGTCTCACGGCAGCGGTGCCCTTTGATCTCAGACCCCCAAATGCGGCCTTGATGATCGATGAGGCCGACAAAAGCAACTGTTTGCCGCCCGACGGTCCGCGGGCAGTCGTGGGACCCCCACGATGTCAGGTCGGCTTGCGAGCGGCCTCGATAATGCAGATTGAGTGCGGAAACGGGACGTGGCCTCGCTGAAACGCGGCCTTCGGGTCGGGAAAGACCGCGCCGGCCAGCTCTACGTATCGATCGTACGGGCGCACGTGCATGCCGCGGTCGTTGCTCACGACGAAGCGCTGAATGGCGCTCTGCTCGGAATGGAAGCAGGGATCGACCGTGATCAACCGGCCGTCCGGCTTGAGGGCATTTGCCGTCGCCCGCAACATGCCGGCTGCGAGATTGTCGTCCAGGTGGTGAAGAATGCCGATGGCAACGGCGATATCGGCCGGGGCGAGCGCATGGCCGGCAAAATTGCCGACGTCATCGCAGATGAACTCGCCGCGGGTGCCGTGCGTTCGCCTGGCGCGCTCGATGTAGGCTTCGTTGCGGTCGAAGCCGACATAGCTCGTCGTCTCCGGTAGGCAGCGCAGCAGCGCGCCCGGTCCACAGCCTATGTCGAATACGCGATCGCCGCTGCGGGGCCGGATCACCTCGTCGGTGAACCGCTGCAGCCATCGTCGCGCGCCGATCAGATGGTGGAAGAGCTCGTAGACGATTGGGCTGGAGAGCGGGGACCACAAACCGCGACGTTCGCTCATGCGTTGCGTCTCTTGGATGGGCGATCAGCTCTTCCTGATGTGCACTTCCATTGGCGTCTGAAAACGTGGCGGCACATAGCTCAATGCATGGAGTAGTCCGGTGTGCTGCAACGTCGCACCGATCGTCCGCACGACGGCCGGCATGCGTTCGGCGAAGATGGGGTCCTCCATTAAACGAAGCGCCAGGTCGCGCATGACCGAGCGGTCGAACGAGAAATTCGCCCGCCGCTGCACGAGGTGTCGACGCAGGTCGACGTAGCGCACGAAGTTGAGCTCGTCCCAAACCTTGGGATACCGGCTGATTCTCGATCGGTACAGCCATTCGTTGATGGGCTTTGAGCGCGTGACGAGCAAGAGGTTGAAGTGGACCTCGAACGGGATCGTATAGTTCGGGCAATGGACGAGAGCGATCCCGCCCGGCTTGAGGCTGTCATACATGTTATCGATGGTCCGCAGCGGATCGCGCATGTGCTCAAGCGCGTTGATCGTGAACGCCACGTCGAAGCGCCCGGGCAAGTCCATGCTTTCACCGGTGACGCGGACGAGCTTAACTGGAATGGCTTGGCGTCCACAGAATTCGAGCACCCGCCGCTGCGGCTCGGAAAAAAAATCGAATTCCGGGCCCAGCGGCTCAACGGCAGTCACCCGTAGTCCCTTGCTCGCCAGATACGCCGATAGGATGCAGGAGCCGGCGCCGACCTCCAGAATCTCGGTCGGTGCAGCGGCGAACAAGGACAAAACCCGCCGCACGCGCGATAGGCCGAACCGAGTTTGGTTGACGAAACGATCGTACATCGACTCTTTCGGAAAAATGTCCGAGCAGAATCGAATAAAATCGACTTCGGATAGGTCCTTGATCACAGAGGAGGTCGCCAACTCGACTATTCCTGCGGGATGTATTCATACGAGAATGATCTATTGCGGGCGGCGAAACCTATCTCTGCAATGTAGTCGTTTCAAGCGGATTCGGACTGCAAGCGGGCGAGGAATTTCGACACCGCGGCGGCCGCAGAGCGGGTTGCCCTGGATCTCAAACAGGCCCGTTTCGATCGCGCTATCACGACGAAGTCGCCACAACAGGCTTGCTAGTCGATGAACGAGCGCAAGTTCGATTACGGACCAAGGATCGATACTGCTGATGAGCGTACGCTCGAACGCGCGGTAGGCCCGAGCATCTTCGAGAGTCTTAACGACGGTTTGGTCAGCAAGCCCGTCACGCCATGGGCGGCGGCGTGAGCGGCAGCGTTTGCTATGCGGGTCGATACCGGGCAGGTCCGAGACATCCTCCTCCAGCGGTTCGTTAGGTCTCCACATCGCATCCTCAACCATTCAGCCGCTCTGGCCCTGCTAGCTGGGAAGATCCGGTGAGCGAGTTCCTTCTTGCGTCGCTGCGGTGGCGCTGGTTTCCTCGTTCTTTGGGGTTGGGTCCGAGAACGCGGCAGCGACATGCGGCCGAGGTAATGCCGCTCGGTGGGACCGCCGCTGTCCTATTCCGCGCGTCTCCTTCCAGAGCTTGCGGGCAACCTGGATCGGGTCGATGCCGGCCTGCCGCCACCACGCGCGCTCGTCGCGGGAGCGGTGCACCGCGCGATGATGGCCGCGGCAGAGTGGGACCGCGAACTCATCGCTGACCTTACGGCCGAGCGCGCGGGGCTGCGTGAACCCGAGATGAGGGGGTCCGAGGGCTTGCGGCCGCACAACAGACACGCTTGTTGAGCGACGTAGCGGAGGTGCTCCCGGTTGCGATAGCGACGCGGGGCCGCGACCGTGAGAATGCTCTTGTCGATGCCCTTCGCTTGACCAGCGTCGATGCCGTCGGAAGTGGCATTCACCCGCGGCTCGGAAATCTGAGGCACGGAAGGATCATCGTTCGAGGGTGTAGTCGCCTCGGATGAGGGAAGTTCCGACAGCCTCCATTCAAAGGCGTCCTCCACGAGCTTGGCATCGATCGCTGTAAGGCTGTTCTTGGCGGTCAGCGCCTCACGCGCCCAAGCTGCGGCGAGATCAGCCGAGGTAATGTTCGCAAGCTCGGCCAGCAGCTTGTCGCGCAACGCAGCCGATTGCTCGGGATCGAGGTTGATGGCGCATTCCAACTTAGCGCTGCCACCACGGGCATGTCCGTCGCCAGGCGTTCGCGTCGGCATCCGAGTTTGATCGTCCATGGGCTTGAACGGGCGCTCGGCTGCTGAGAGCGGCCCATCACAGAGATCAGGTGCATCAAGGTCATCCTCGCCGGCGATGCCAACGAGCGTGAACAGGGCGTAGCGGCGCGCGTAAGTGAGCGCGGCGCCCATGCGCTGGGGATTGGCGGTCTCGGCGATCGGACAGACCGGCCAATCCGAGGCGATCCACTCGCCGGAGGCATGGGCGAGCGTGGTGGTCAAATTGACCATACCGGCGGTCTGATCGATCGCGGTTGTCTGTAATGTGGCGATCTCGTGCTGCCCCAGCGTCTTGCGCACGATGTCGAGCCCGCTTGAGAGCGGCGCATAGCGAAAGCTGCGCTCACCATCCCCTGGCCGGCCGGTGCGGATGGTGGCCGTGAGCGACTTTTCCGGATTGATGAGTTCGGCCTGGGCCTTGGCCAAGGCCGAGGCCAGCGCCGCGACTGTTTCACTGGACCGGGGCATAGGTTGCCTCCGTCTCCAGCACATCAAAGCTCACCGCCCCCGATCTCGAGCGCTTGGCCTTTACGCCGTGCCCGATAGCCTCCCTGGCATCCTCCGGCATCAAGGCTTTGAGCTCGCTTTTGGCCCGTTCGTGGTCGAGAAATGCGCTTCGAGTGTTGCGGAAGAGCGCCGCGAACTCGGCCCAGGAATTCGACGAGCTCATATCGACGATGCGGATGGCCTCGATGCGCGGCCGCGGCGGCTTGGCATTAATGAGATGCGGCGTTTCGCCGGATTGCACGCAGCGCCAAAACTTCCTTTCCGCCGACACCAGGACGCTGAGATAAAGCGGGTCCATGGGGATGGTGATCTCGATCCATTTGCCGCCGCCGGTGATGATTGAGAGCACCGCGGACCGAAGATGTGTAACCCACATATTGTGCTGAAGCTGGGCCATGTACTTTTCGGCTGCGGCATCTTCCGAGAACGACCAAGGCAGCATGAATTTGGCTTCGAAGACAGCTCCCGTGCTCTCGACAATGCCGTCGAGGGTCGCCGCCATCCAGGGAATTGCGGAATGCTTCACCAGGCGCTGGATATCTCCGACAATTCGGCCAGTGTTGCGCTCATACCAGGTGCGGTTAAGGTCCTCGGTCACCTTCCCGAGCTGTACGATGAGATTGCCCGACAGGTCCTCCGGCCCGACCTCGCCGCGCTTCTCGCGCCAAAGCCGGATGAGTGCGGCTTCATCATCACCCATAATCACTCGGGCGTCAGAGCCGCCGATGAAGGAGCGTCGATGAATGTGGGTGAGTGAGTCTCGATTGGGCATAAAGTTTCACTCCGCATTGTGAGGAAATGATGCTGGAGGTATTATTCCAGCTCGGGGAACATATGTCAATACCCCGGGTACTGACTTAAATACCTGAGGTATCATAATTGCCTGCCCCACCTATGACCAGCGAATTAGTTCGCGCCGCTAGAGCATTGCTCCGCTGGGACCAGCGCCATCTAGCAGACGCTTCCTCCATCTCACTCCCGACAATCAAGCGTTTGGAAGCCAAGCCAGGAGCGTTGGGCGCTCACAATTCAACAGTGGAAGCGCTCCGTAACGCATTCGAAGCTGCAGGAATCGAGTTTACGAACGGGAACCAGCCCGGCGTCCGGTTGCGCAAAGGAGGTCGCAAAACAACGTCGGACCGATTGTCGGCGCGGGGTCGTAGCTGAACGGATTCGGGACGTCCGGCAGAGAAGCTACCCGGCCGCCCGTCAGGCGCCAGAATCGAGTTCACGACGAGAATGCCGGACGCGCTATCAAGCACAAGCGTGCGCGCGGTGTTGATGCGGCACGTTTCGGTGGCGTCTAACGCCGTGCGCTCCATGCCAAAAAAGTGGACCTCGAGCACATCGGCAATCGACCATTGTCGGCACGCGACCTGCCCGGTGCTCAAACACTCAACCCGGATCGTCGCATTGTCCTGCACCCAAAACTGCCGGACTGTCAGCGCATTCATGTCCGGACACGAACCCTCCGGACCAATCGGACCGGAGATCCAAACTTGCCACCCATGCGACACGTCGATGGTTTCATCGTAAACACCGGGCGGCACCAACGCCACCGTCCCGGCAGGGACGTTGGTTCCCGCTGCGACGTGCCCCGTCATGACAGAACCCGCCAGTTAACCTTTAGTGGCCTTCTGGGAGTCAACCGACCTTCTTGCGTTCGCATCACCGATCTGTTGAGAACCCTAATCATAAAAGCAGGACAGGAAAGTCATAACGACGATGTCGAGGCGCTCTGGACAGCCGTCGGTAGCCTGCTGCTCACCGCCTTCAGCACCGATGAATGCGCAAATTACTGCGCCAAAGCAGGTTATCGATGCTCATCGTGAAAGCGCTCTGCTCTAGCGGACCTCCGGCGGGTTGCCGCCGCATTCGTTACCGAGCCACGGCGGCCCGCGCCACCTCACACAAAACCGCGGGGCGGATCGTATTCCCGACGCAGAGCTTCGGCGATACGCTCGCGGTCCATGGCCCTATGTTCCGAGCGCGCCGCGTAGAACAGATATACGCCGACGGTCTCGCCGGCCTGCGGCTTCCAATTCTTGCTGCGCTGGTGTTCGGCAAAACGCATCCCCTCATCGGGGTTTGCTCCCACGTCGATAACACGGAAGACTGGCGCCCAAGATTGTCCCCCTTTGGCGACGATCGCAAAGACGACCGGAACCTGATTGGCTCTTATTTCGGTCGTGGCAACGGGAAAAGGTCCGGTGAACAGATACCCGGCGAGTTTAAGACTCATCCCGCGAATACATCTCAGCCGTTCGTGCGAGCGTCGATCACCCCGAGGTCGTCGTGCTCGCCCAGCGAGTGGAGCTTGCGCTCGCGTGCGGCCTCGGCGTTCTTCACAACCTTCCAATAATTGTGCTGCCAGGAGCGATATTTTCAATCCGGACAGCCGGCGTACAGCGCGATCTCCTTGCCCCGCCCGGCAAGGTGCTTGTCGCGATAGAACCGGAAGCCTTCTCCGTGCCAGATATCGCGGATGGGTCGGTGTTGACATTGCCCATGCTGGTGCTGGCGGAAATGTCGTAGCCGCACACCATCACATTGTCACGGGAATCGATGTTCAGCCGCTCGAAAATGAACGGGCAAGGCACCTCGTCGGTGTTGAGGTAGGGGCGGGATCGGAGGAGCGTGAGCCGTCGAGTGTCGTGTTCTCGCCCCAGGTCAGGAACTTGCGTTTGATCAGGTAGTCCATGCCGATATCGTGGACCCAATATTTTTCGACGGCATCGATGTTGACCGCGGTCTGCACGACGGCGGAAGCAACGATCTTGGAGCTGCTTCGGCGCTCGTTGCGCACCGACAACATGCGACGCGCGTTCTCGACCAAGACGTCCCATTCGAGGCCTTTGCGCACAACGGCGTAGGTCTGCGGGTCGCACGCATCGACGGAAAACTCGATCATGTCGACGCCAGCATCCAGAAGCGCACGGGAGTTCGCCGCGTCAAACAACGAGCCGTTGGTAATCAGCCCGATTTTGCATCCTACGCTCTTGGCGTAGACAAGCAGCTCCGTCGCCTGCGGGTGCAGCATCGGCTCGCCGCCCGAGATGCGCAGATAAGCGCCATAGCGGCCAGACTCGTCGGCGATCTTCTTGAAGGTGCCCTCGGGCATGTAAGGGGCGTCGCGGTATTCCTTGCGAATGTTGGAATTCGTGTAGGGGCAATGCGGACAAAGCGCATTGCAAGGATAGACAAACCACAGCACTAGCGTCATCGGGAATTCCGATGCCTCGGGCCGTAACCCGTAATGATTTGCGCCATGGAAAACCGAAGCGCCTGGCTGATTCATATCGGCATCAGCTTGCGGGCCGGCTCAGCCGACCGCGCTACGCTCGTCCTTGCCATAGTACCAGAAAGGCCGGGTACCCTCGACCGACTCTCGCTCGTACTCCGCGCCGGCGACCTGCCAATCGCCGCAGCCCTTGCACAGGTCGGGGATGTCGTTCCAGCGGTGCGTGCCGCGTCTGCGTCACCGCGTAACCGGCCAAGTTCGGATCGGGTAGCGAATAGATGTAGAGATCGTGCCCCTCGGCCAAGCGGTGGTGCAGGATCGGCGTGCGGGCCGGCAACAGCTTGTTCGAGAGCAAGTAGCGCACGCCGAGCAACACCATGATCCTATCGTTTATCGTACGAGCGCAGGTCCTTGGTGCCGGGCGCGTTGAGCAGCCGCGCATTGACCGGATGAAAGAATAGCGATGAGAACTGGTTCAATTCGAGCAACGTCGGAATGCCGTAATACCACAATCCGTACAAGCGATGATCGTTGCCCGAGAGGAACAGATTGAGGACGTCATAGTTGTGAAATCGAATCCAAGGCTCGGGTAAACATAAGGCAATGCCAGCAGAGGCCCGAGCCACGCCGCAAAAATGCTGGGCAGCGGAGCCATCCTGAGCCGGGTGGCTAGCCAGAAGATGAAGACTGCAAGAACGACGGCATAAAAAGTCATCGCAGCCGTCGACCCGATCGACGCCGGCAAGTGCGCCGTCAGCCAGAGGCCGGATCGATCAAATTGTGCTGTGGCAGTTCCATGCCGCCGATGCCTTGCAGCGGATTGGTGGTGAAGTACCAGTCGCTGAGCGACCAGATTTTCTGCATCAGGGACGCGATCAACAGATAAATCCCGTCGAAGCGATAGAAGACCAGCGGGAACTTCGAATGGAATGCGATCGGGCTGAGGATCAGCAGCGATATCGCAAGCGCGCTAAATCCGAATTGGTGCGTTGCTTTCGAGGCCAACATGGATCGAAGCCTTGAAGACCTCATTGATAGCGGAGCCTCCGCTGTCACATTCGGTTCTCTCACGGCGTTCGATGCTCTTTGATTTGAAACCGCCAAATGCCGCCTTGATGATCGATGCGGCGGACAAAAGCAACCGTGCGCTGACTGATAATCGGCGGGCGGGCGTATGGCCCCCGCCAAGTCAGGTCGGCTTGCGGGCGGCCTCGATAACGCAGATCGAGTATGGAAACGGCACGTGGCCTTGCTGAAACACGGCCTTGGGCTCGGGAAGGACCTCGGAGACCAGCTCTACGTATCGATCGTACGGGCGTACGTGCATGCCGCGGTCGTTGCTCACGATGAAGCGCTGAATGGCGCTCTGCGCGGGATGGAAACAGGGATCGACTGTGATCAACCGACCGCCCGGCTTGAGGGCGTTTGCGGCCGCCCGCAACATGTTGGACGCAAGATTATCATCGAGATGGTGAACAATGCCGATGGCAACGGCGATATCGGCCGGAGCAAGCGCAGCCGGCAAAATTGCCGACGTCATCGCAGATGAACCCGCCGCGGGCACCGTGCATTCGCCTGGCGCGCGTGATGTAGGCTTCGTTGCGGTCGAAGCCGATATAGCTCGTCGTCTCCGGCAGGCAGCGCAGCAGCGCGCCCGGTCCGCAGCCTATGTCGAACACACGATCACCGCTGCGGGGTCGGATCACCTCGTCAGTGAACCGCTGCAGCCAACGCCGCGCGCCGATCAGATGGTGGAAAAATTCATAAACCCACGGGCTGGTGAGCGGGGACCAAAGACCGCGGCGTTCGCTCATGTATCGTGGACGGCCGTCGGAACTGACTTGTTCATTACGAGGACTTGCGAACGACTCAGCTCCAAATAACCTGCGGTCTCAATAGTCGGGACTAGCCAAACCAACCGCCGGGGTGCGCATCTGGCTTGTACCAGTTTCGCGCTCTTTGTTGATCGTCGTCATGTATTTGAGCGCCGTCTTGATGGCTCGCAACAATGCGAGCAACCCACGAGGCTGCGCTCCCGGGAACACCTTGGTACCGAGCAAGTATGACATCGCCAATGCACCGATCACCTTATACAAGCGGGTAATCGGCAGCGGCAGTAGCACCTTCAAGAGCGGTTGGGCAAAGTTGGGCAACTTGCAGAACAGTTGACCGAGATACGCTAGGTTCGTCTGCATGATTCTTTCTTTTTGGGTGTAACCTCGCAGTACGGAATAGTCCCAACACGAGACTGCTGAGAAATCGAAGTTCTCATCCAGCAATCCGAGCTTGACGGCTTGCTTGGTAAGGTCCGTACCGGGGAACGGCGCGAAGATACTGAATGTTGGGCACGCGGCATTGAGGCTGCGGGCGAAATAGAACGATTCCATATCATCTGCGAAGGTTGTGCCCGGCGCCGCGAGGATACTGTTGCCCCAAGCATTGATCCTGTACTGCCTGGCCAGTTCGAAGGCCTTTTTCATCATGGCATCCGGCATATTGCGCTTCATAATATCGTTGCGCACCCGTTCAGATCCGGCCTCGATTGACATGCCGATTGATTTACAACCTGCCTTTTGAAGCAACCTCGCCACATTCTCCGTCAACGCATTGCAGCGGATCAAACAGTAAAATGGTAGTCCGACTTCCTTCGGATAGCGCTCCGCAAACTCTTCCAGCCATTCGTCCTCTTTGTTCACGACGAAAACATCGTCAGCAAAACGAACAAAGCGCGCCACTGGATAGCGTTGCGCGACGTCCTTGATCTCGGTGATCAAATCATCGACCGAGCGACGACGCATAATCTTGCGTCCGTCTCCTTTGAACATGCGATTGTAGGCATGGTTGAAACAATAGGTGCATTTGTAGGGGCAGCCCTTCTGCGTCAAGAAAGAACGGATGCCATGGTCAAGCATCTCCGGTGCCGCGTCATAAATGAGATCGCGGTCGGCGTAAGGCACGGCATCCATATCCTCGACGACTTCCTTGATGAAATTGGGCTGGGTTGGTGTAATGATGTTAGGGATGCCTTCGAGAGGCTTGCCCTGGGCGAAGGCGTCAATAACGCGCACAATTGCGTTTTCGCCATCACCGGCGCAAATTGCATCGAGATTCATTTTCCGCAGGACGTCCGGGAAATAGGTAGGATGCGCCCCGCCCATTATGCGCAGCACGCGCCGGTTGTTGTGCAGGGCCCAGCGGCGCACCGTCGCATCGGCTTTAATGAAAAGATGCTCGTCTGGTGTCATCGCACTGTAGGCGATTACGTCAGGCGAAAAATCCCCCAAGAGATTTGCGATGTCTTGCTTCTCGAGGATTGCAAGTTTGGTCCGGTGACCGGCGTTCCGGCACACGCCGCTGAGAACCATGGCCCCCAGTGGCTCGCTGAAGTACAGATCGGCAATGACGAAAAGTACCCGCATGATGCCCAAGTTCCCCTTTTGTAAGTTTATCACGCCAGGTGCAGAAGAACAAAGTGAATCTTTCGCCATAGGCTTGATTTTTAGTGGTTTTCCGGCGAGACCGTACTCGCCGAAATGCACATCCGCCGGTCGTCCCGGGTCATTTCCTTGCCCGATATCCTCGCCGCCCATGGCAGTTATTGACCCTAAACCCCGGACGGACATAAACGATAAGTTTGTGAGGGTGCCCACACTGCGAATCCTTTGCCAATTGGGCTCACCTTGGAAGATCAGCGGGGGGTGATCGCGGACGCAGCCATTCGGATAGTCGGCTCGTGCTGCCGGCGCAAGCCTTGGCAGCCGTCGCGACCAACCCCATCGGATCGAGAGAGGAATGACTGGATTGGCCGTTCATCTCAAACCGAATCTCGCGGACACTGCCTCGGCGCTGGTCGATTACATCCTGTCGCAACATCCATCGAAATTCACCAGAGAGACGCTACCCCGCGACGAGTCACTGCTCGAACTCGGCGTGCTGGATCCCGCTGGCGTCATAGACTCGCAGGCGGTCACGCGGACAGGATTGCATCGATCTTCCCTCATCACAGCCCGAAAGTGATGCCACAGCTCGAAACCGCTTCGATGAAGTCCGGCGGCTGGCCGGACGCATCACTCCCAGAACACGTTTCAATCGGCAAGTTCGATCGCAGCGTCTCTCTGGGAGCCTGGGGCCATAACGAGGAGCTCCTCGTCGAATCTTTTTTGACTCGAGCAATCGATCTTCTCGACCGCACAGTCCACGATTGGGAAATTGTTTTCGTCGATGATGGTTCCACGGACCGGACTCCGGAAATCCTCCGGGAATTTGCGAAACGTGAGCCACGATTGAGAGTGGTGCGTCACCCGCGCAATCTGAATGTGGGAATGGCGTTTCGAACCGCTCTTGCGACCGCAAGCAAAGAATATTTCTTCTCGCAGACGGTCGATTGGTCTTACGACCTGAGCAGAGTCCGCGTGTTTCTGGAACTACTCAAACATTTCGATGCAGTTCAGGGAATTCGTCCCGTCCCGATCCGACTTTTGAGCTACATACCGGTGGTCAGATCGATTTATCGCATCCGGCGCCGCTCGGACACGCTCTACAAGGCAGTCATATCTTTGGCCAACTATTACATTCTGCGCATCCTCTTCGGCGTCCGTTTTCACGACTTCCAAAACATTACATTTTATCCGATACGGATCGTCCGTCAGATCGAGTTGGCGGGGCGCACTTCCTTTGTTAATCCCGAACTCTTGCTCAAATCTTACTATCGCGGGGCGAAGTTTATTGAGGTGCCGATTCGCTTCATCAAACGCGACCTCGGCGTTGCGAAAGGGACGAAAATCAAAGCTGTCATTCGTTCGCTCGCGGACACGGCCAGAAATTGGGTGTCCTGGGGGCTTCGCTATCGGTTGAAACGGCAGCCCCCGTCAGTGATTTATCGCGTCGCCGAGCCATTTCGGTTGGATCAGCCGGTGTTGCGGCTAATATTACCGCTTTTCGAGGATTTTAAATAGCGCGCGCGGCTCAGCGGCGGAGGACGTAGATGTACCATCCGTAGTCGGGTATTTATGTGCCAATTGATCCAGCGCGTCCAACAGGTCATCACCAATGGAGACGAGATCGCTCGACACCGGCTTGATGACGCCTGTTTCCAATGTGTTCGATGTGGTACCCACGATCCGTGAGCAGCCGGCGCCACCGACGCTGTTAGAAGGGCCTGCCGCAATGAGAGGTTTTAGTGCTGCAAGGCCGAGCCTTCGGGTGCGCAAATATTTCTCGGCCCGAGCGTCTGAATATCACGCGCGCTCGACGCACCTTCCATGGGTTTGGATACGATCCCGGGAATCGACTGTAGTCCAATTGCTGCTGGGCGACGTTGCAGGCCTTGACGTGTTGGAACTCGGCGCCGGAGCTGGTTTCTACACTCGTGAATTGACGCGCCGCGGGGCGCGCCAGATCTGGGCCGTCGACATTTCGGATGCCATGTTGGCTGTTTTGCCCGCCGACCGTGTCAAGCCGGTCCTCGGCGACGCCGCAACCATCCGGCTCGAGCGACGCTTCCCGGTGCTGCTATCGACCGGCATGCTCGAATTCGTTGACGATCCCGCGGCCGTGCTTGCCAACGCGGCGCAGCACGCCGAGGCCGGCGCTCGCTTCGTAATTTTGGCTCCGCAGGCGAATATTCTGGGACACCTCTACCGAGGATTTCATCGCAGCCACGGGATCGACATTCACTTGTTTGACCGGAACTGGTTCGAAACCTTTGCGCCCCGTTCAAGTTGGCAGGTCCGCGCAATCGCCCCCGTGGCGCCGTTTTCACTCGTCGTTCGACTGCATCTCATGTGATGGCGAGCACGCGAATTCTCTTTCTTGTGAATGGGCTCGGTCTGGGCAACTCCACCCGTTGCCACGCGGTCATTCAGCGGCTCTTGGATCACGGTGCGGAAATCCAAGTCGTAACCTCCGGAAACGGTCTTTGGTATTTTCAATCCGTGCCCGGCATCGGCCGCCTGCACGAGGTGGAATCGCTCTATTACGGGGTCAAGGAAGGGCGCATCAGCATCGTCCGCACCCTGACCGCGGTCGCGGATTTTGGCGCAATTCTCCGCCACAACGCCCGCAAGATGGCGAAGATCCTTTCGGAATGGCGCCCCGATGTCGTCGTGAGCGATTCGGTGTACACCTTCCGCTCCTTCAAGCGCGCAGGAATCCCATTCGTTGCGTTGAACAACGCGGACGTCGTCCATCAATCGTACCGGCGCTTCGCAGACCGGCCGCGTTCGGTGCGGCCCCAGTTCTGGTGCGTCGAGGAGCCCGACTACCTGTTCCATCGCGTGATCCCCGATCTCGTCATCAGCCCCAGCCTTGATCCGTTCCTGCCCGAGGTTGGCGGAAATGTCGTTCGCGTGGGTCCGATCGTTCGTCAGGGCTTTTCGCCCGCGGCCGTGCGTTCGCCCGTAAGCTGCGTGCTGGTCATGCTGTCGGGCTCGCGGTTCGGCTCACCGGTCATATTCGATCGCATCGACTGGCCGTTCGAGATCGAGGTCGTGGGGCGGCCGGCTCCCCCGAATTGGGATGGCGGTGGCCGGATTCGTTTCCACGGTAAGCTCCTCGACAACAGGGCACTGGTCGAAAAGGCCGATATGGTGGTAGTCAACGGCGGATTCAGCGCGGTGAGCGAGAGCTTTTCGATGCGCAAGCCCTTGCTGGTCATCCCGGTCCCGAACCACGCCGAGCAATGGATCAACGCGCGCACGATCGAACACCTCGGAGTCGGGATGAGCGCCCAAGAGCGCGAGCTCGAAAATGCAATGGCGAGCGCCACACAGCAACTTGAGCGGTTTCATGAGGGCTACCGGAGGCTCGGCGAGATCCCCGACGGGGCCGCCCAAGCCGCCAAGCTCATCATGTCGGTAGCAACCTCGAGGAATGGGCCGAGCGCGTGAACATCGCAACCCAGTTTGTGAAATATGTGACGGTTGCCGTTCTCTCGGCGGCGTCGGATTGGGCCGTTTTTGCGACCCTGTTTGCGGCCTTCGGCTGGACGATCCAGGCGCAGGCAATATCGAGGCTCGTGGGCGGGTTGGTATCGTTCGGCACCAACAAGTATTGGTCCTTTCAATCCTACGAGCACAAGCAGGCCTTGCACGAAGCTTGGCGATTCGCGGCGCTGTTCGTTGCCAGCTATGGTCTGTCGCTCTCCCTGTTCTCCGTTCTGACCCACGTCGGCACGGGACCTTATTGGGCGAAGCTCATTACGGACACATGCTGCTTTGTCTTCAATTTTCTGGTGATGCGATTCTGGGTCTACCGGCCGCAACGATCCGCCATGAGGGCTGCGAAGCACAGGATTGATTCGGGCCCAAGCCATCCGCTGTTGCGCTCGGGCAAAGTGTAACGAATCCTGTGACTGGCGTCGGCAGGGTAGCGGACCAGTGCTCCGCACGGCAGCGGGGCGGCGGGGCGGCCGTATTCTCGGTGGCTCTGCTGTTGTTCGTCGTGGCTGTCCCGATCGTTTCCGCTAAGCTCGATTCGCTTTGGTCGTCCGAGTTCACGTTTCTTGTCGACACCTACGAGCCCGCGTGCGTACCGCCCGGGCTCTGCTTCCGATTTCTCGACACCAAGGTTCGCCACACGGAATCGGGCTACCGCATCGCGATCCGCATCGATGGCCCGGATAACGTCTACGATCTCGCCAAGGATCTCGACGAGGGGACGTTGAAAGTGGTCCGGGCCGCGGCTGGCGAAACCGCGGAGACGCCGACGATCCGGCCGCACTACGATTTGTACTTCAATTTGGACGAAGCGGCGCGGCAGGTTCCCGCATCCTTGCAGTTCGAGAACCCGCCGCCGGGACGAATCACGCTGGCCTTCGAGCACGCCGGCGCCGTCAGCAAGTCTCGCACGTTGGAGATCGCGCGAGGGAACCTAGGAGACCTTGCCTTTCTCCTCGCCCGCACTGGGCAGCCCGGGTCCCTTCGTGTCGGTGCCGGTATGCTGCTCCTGTTGCTTGCCCTAGCGACGAGTTTGCTGGACGCGCGCGCATCCGCATCCCTCGGGTTCGGCCAGAGCGGGTTTGCGGCCGCGATCGGCATCCGTTGGACCGCCCTCGCCGCAGCCGCAACGATCGAATCGATCATGATCTCGCTGGCGGCGGTGCTCGTCGTGCTTCTGCCATGGCTGGCGATGGCGTCGCGTTTCCGCAAGGTCGGGACCCCCGCTCGCGCGCGAGGCCGCCCGACCGCGAGAGCGTCGAAGCTGATTGCTCCGCTGTGGCGATCCTCCAGTTCCGCCGATCGCATATCGGCTATCGAGCTTCTCGTTCTCATGCTCAGCGTCGGCATATTCGCCTACATGCTGTGGTCCGGATCGTCGTTTCGCTGGAGCATTTTCGAAGAGCGCGATTTCCTCGAAGCGAGGCACGTCCTATCGCATCTCGAGTTTCCGATTTACGGTCCGGAATTGCTGCTCGGCGGCCATACGATCGGCAGCAGCCTGTATCTCTTCCTAGCGCCGGTCATCGCGCTTTGGAACGACCCTGCCGTCCTGCTGGTCCTAAATCGCCTCCTGTTCCTGGGTATCCCATTGGTCCTCTGGTGGGGGCTACGCGACTGGTGTGGGCCGGCGGGATCCCTGTTCGCGGTGTTTGCCTTCATCGCGTCCGAGCGCATCGTCGCCTTGAGCTACTGGCCGATCCATCCGAACTTTTCCCTGTTCTTTGCTTTCTTGTACGCATGCGCGTTGTTGCGCGGCGCAATCGATGGGCGGCGGGGGTGGCTGATCTTTTCGGGCATCCTGCTCGGCATACTGATCCAGCTTCATTTCAGCTATTTCCTGCTGCTCCCATGTCACGTCTTGCTCGTTCTCCTCGGCAACTCTGATCGGGACCGCTGGACGAAGCCGCTCGCCATCGTCGTATTTTTCATTCCGCTCGCTCCGTTTCTCGTCATCGATGCCGTCCAGGGGTTCCCAAACATACTAGAGATCGCCCAGCGCCCCCGCCTTCATGGCATGTATCCGAACAGGCCTTTCGGCAATGCCGGCCTTCTACCGCTGATGTTGGGCTGGATCGACGAAGGCAATGGACCACTAGCGAGGGTCTTATCGACGCTCACGGTGCTGATGATCGGCCTCGGCTGCATCATCGGGCTCGGCTCACTGGCGGCCACCACACGAGGGGCCAGGATGCCCCCCGCACTCGCCGCCGCCGTTCTGGTCTTCGTACCTGCCTTCGAGCTGACCCTCCTGGGGATGGGCTACAATACGCGCCACACCCTGGCGATGATCCCCGGTCTGTTCATGCTGGCCGGCTTTGGCTTTGCTGGCGTGATAAACCTCCTTCCGCCGGAGAGGCGGTGGCTCGGGCCGTGGCTGACCGCCCCGTTGATCGCGGTTATGTGCGTGCGCGCCGCGAATTCCGCCGACATCGAGAAGATCAGCCGCTCGGAATACGAGTGGGCTATCGACTACCAATCGCGGGAGGCGATTGCGAGGTATCTTGCCGTGCGCCTTGGGATGTCGCCTGAAGTCTACGCGCGACGAACGTATTGGTGGTGGCTCGGTTGGTCGATCGATTCCGAAGTCTACGCCGACATCTACCGGCGATCGGTACCCTCCCCCGGCACGCAGAAATCGGTATTGACGGCGGAGCAATACGTGCTTGTCACGGCGGCTGCCGAGCTGCCCCCATTCTTGCGGCGCGTTTTCGTCCCTGAGGACAGCCGTCCAGTCGCGGAAATGTACGTCCACATCGCGAAGCCGAGAGACAACGCCGCTGCGCCTTCGTCCAACGCTGATACCGGGGTGCGCCTGCATCCCTTTCTTGAGAAGATCGATCAGCTGCGCGGTCGGCTGCAAGAGTTCGCCCGCATCGGACACGCGCGATTCGGGACCGCGCGACGCGACCTCTTCCTCGGTACGATGGCGGACGGCCGCATTAAAATCCTCATCAGCAGCGAGCAGGATGAGATCGGCGGTCGCGGCAGGCTGCGCTGGTGCGTCGATTCGCCGAGTCTCAACGGCCATTATCAGGAGATCAAAACCGTGTGGCGGCCGCGGCTGGTGCTGGCGCAGGCATCGGGCGAGGTCGTCCAGGCGAAGCTCGCGAGCGACGTACTGGGCAGTCTGCTCTACAAGACACCCCGCTGTGGCGAGGCTTGGAGCGAACGTTCGGGTTCCTGGCGGGCGAGGTTTGAGTCCGACGGCGTATATGACCAGAGCTTCATGTGGCGCCCTGACCTGTCGCCGCGGCAACGGACGCTTGATTTCGACGCACCAATCCGGAATACGTCGCTATCCGAAGCGGCCATTTCGGAGTGGCTCAAGGAACGGTTCGACCGCTGAAATCGCACGCGAGACCGCTTGGGACCTCCTCCACGTGACGGGCAAAACATGCCGGTCGACCCAAAGAAATTCTGGGAAGCGAAGCTGCTCGGTTGGGAGCAGGGTCGATATGGCAGCCCCGATCGCCCGCTCGGATTCCTTGAATGGATCGCGAACCGATCGAGCTCGTCGTTGCGCTTTCGCGTGTCGATCGTTCCCGAACTCCTGAAGCCATTCCTGTTGAACAAGCACGTGGTGGAGTTGGGGTGCGGGTCCGGCATCATCGCGGGAAAGTTTTTGGAATACGGTGCCGCGAGCTATCTCGGTATCGATATCGCCGAGTCAGCGATCGAGAAGGCTCGCTCACGCCATGGCAATGACGCCCGCATGCAGTTCGAGGTCGGCAACGTGGCGGACCTGCCGCGGCTTTCGGCGGATCTGGTCGTTTCCCTCGGATTATTCGACTGGCTCACCGACGACGAAATCGCCGCTGTGTTTCGCCAGTCCGGCAAGGCGGATTTCATGCACGCCATTGCCGAGCGGCGGCCAGGACTCCAGCAGTGGCTCCATCGCTCCTATGTCCAGCTCGCGTACGGGTACCGGACCGACCGCTATCGGCCGAGGTATCTTACGTGTGACCACGTGAGGTCGCTGTCGGCGGCGGGCCCTAGCAGGCCGCTCTATGTCTATCGGAACTGGCGGCTGAGTTTCGGCGCGCTGCTCTCTTCCTTGCCCATCGGGCCGCAGCTCTAGCAGGCATTCGCGCACACTGGATGCCTTGGTGCGCGTGATGGGGTGTTACGCCGTTAGTTCAAGCGCTCCGCCGTGATCGGCGTTCCGTCCACCGCGTTTCCGCTGATGGCATTGTTCAGATAGGACCGCAGCACGCCGCCAGCAACAGAGCTCACGCCGGTCGCATTGCCGCTGATGGCCGAGGCGTTAATGCGGACGAAGGAATTGCCGCCGCTCGAGACGACGCCGTTCTGGAAATTGTTGCTGATGGTGTTGCGATCGACCATGAGAAGGATCAAATTCCCGGATACGGAATTGATTCCGCTGCCGCGGTTGTTCGCCAGCGTGCTTTCCCGCACGGTCATGGTGACTCCCCCCGAGATGCTGTTCGCCTTCACGCCATCGGAATTGGCGGCGATCCTGCTGTTGCTGATGACAACGACAGCTCCCCCCCCCACGGCCGGCTGCGCCACGATTCCACCGCCCGTCGAGGGGGCGATGCCATTGGCGGTAATGTAGCTGTTGTTCACCTGGAGCAAGGAGTTGTCAGTGTTCGGGGCAAATAAGATTCCGATTGCTGATCCGGAATTGAACCTCGTGACGTTCACGTTATCGATATTGAGCGAGGCACCGCTTATGAAATTGATGCCGATCAACCCGCTGCCTACTCCGTTGATCGACAGATTTCGCAGATTCACCGTGATGCCGGCCCCATTGACGTTAATGCCGTTTGTCCCCGCGGCCAGAACCGAGCCAAAGGTCCCACCACAGTCGATCGTAATCGACTTCGTGATCGTGACCGCGCCAAAGCCGCCCGGGTCGAGGCAGTCGATCTCTCCGCTGGGTGCCGTCTTGGAGATCGCGCCGGCAAAGGTCTTGCATGGCGCCGTGCGGCTGCATGGGTTGGCATCATCGCCGACGCCAGAAACCCACGTCCGTGTCGCCTGAGCGCGAGCTGGCACGGCTTGCAGCGCCAGGACTAGCAATGTCGCAGCAAAAGTGACCGATAGCGAAATCCTATGCATGACGCCCTCCGAGCGTGCCCACCGCCGGCGGCGCAGGCGCTCCGCGCAACGGCGTGGACGTATAGGCTACGGCGTTGTGGATGGTACTCTCTTTGCGCGTGCCCGGCGCCCCGCGCGCCATGCGCATCGCTTCCCTCCTGCAGGCGCTTACAAGAGCAAAAGGACGATACACTTAAAAACAGTATCTTTGAATACACCAATCCGGTACTTATCGAGCCAAGCAAGCGGTTGAATCGCGGTGTCGCAATCTTGGTGCCCTCGCCCTCGCAATCGCAAGCAGAAATGCCGCTCATGCCCGACCCCGCGTCGAGCTCACCTATCCCGATTATTGCATGGTGACCGTTTATCGCCTGACCGGTGGCGCGCGTTGCCCCTTTAGCGAGCCCGTCGATTGGAAGGAGGCTTACGGGAGGGTTGGAGGCACGGCGCTCCCGAATGAGATGTGGCAAAAAGCGACCTCATGGGCAATTGCACAAGGTTGCCAAGGCGGCCTCGTTGCGCGCGGCGTTTCCCGAGGAGGGCGACACCACCGCCGAGGAGATGGAGGGGCAAACGATCGAGCCGCCGCCGCCTGCTCCGGTGCCGGCCGATAATTGGAAGCCGCCGGAGCCGCCGCAAAACGAGGGGCCGCCGCGCCGACCAGGAGCTCGACCACGACCCCGAAACCGGCGAGGTCGGGCCGCGCGCTGTGGAACGTGGGGATAACGAACCATGGCGGGATTGGTGCGCTCGTCTGCTCGTGCATATTCGCAAGGAGGAGGAGTTCGAGCCGATCGATGAATGGGTGAAGGCAAACCAAGCCGCCATCACCGCTCTGCTCAAAGACGCGCCGAAGATCCAATGCATCGCTTGCGGCGGCGATCGGCAAGCACCGCGCGGCAATCCTCGAGCCGCAAGAGGCAACCGAGGAAGGCGAGCAGATGCCCAAGCAATGTAGCATCGTCTTGACGGTCGAGCGGGCCGTGAGCGCCGTCGCCGGCGAGCGGCGCTATATCGTGCAGTCGGTCGCGAATTCGACCGAATACACGCCGGGCGAGCTCCTCACCCTCGAGGAGGCCAATGAGCTCGTCAAATCCGAGCTCGCGGACATCACGTCGACGCTGGTCGATTACATCTTGTCCCACCATCCGTCCAGATTCGATCGTGAGACGCTGCCGCGCGACGAGTCGCTGCTCGACCTCGAGGTGCTGGATTCCGCTGGCGTGATTGAATTCATCGTGTTCGCGGAGACGACGTGGGAAATCGAGATTTCGGACGAGGACATCACCAAGGAACGGATGGGCTCTCTAAACAAGATGGCGGAGCTGGTGCGGGAATACACGGCCAGAAAGAAATAGGAATCCGCTTGACAAGCCGCTGCGGAACCCGACTGGCGGTCAGCATTTTCCGCGGGTCGTTCGACGCCACAGGGGGCAACGTTCGCAGTGAAATGGCTCGCGATCATCGAGTATCCCCAGATCCGCTACGCCGATTGGTCCGCAGACGACATCATCGATCGGGGTCTGGGCGGTGGTCCGCTGCCCTCCGGGCAGTACGCCTTAGCGCTGGTGCGCGGCGATTCTGTCCTGCTCGCACGCGATCCGATCGGATGCAACAAGCTGTTCTTCGGAATAGACGGCGAGGGACGGGTCGTGGTCGGCAACAGAGCGTTGCAAGTCTGGCACCGCGGCGTAACTCTCGCGGCGATGGTATCGTGCCCTCCCGGACATGTGCTGGAGGTGCATAAAGGCGAGGTACGCGACCTCGGGGGCTCCGATCTGTCGGCTACCGTCCCGGACGAACCATTGAGG
>Ga0306920_100001140_pt1 | contig 32766 bp, 25 predicted proteins | sample flu12Cox44000170_FD_204666 | JGI IMG/M metagenome (GOLD analysis project Ga0306920, IMG submission 204666) | Lab enrichment of tropical soil microbial communities from Luquillo Experimental Forest, Puerto Rico - flux4day.12C.oxic.44.000.170 (v2)... | ecosystem: Environmental > Terrestrial >...
GTCAATACCGTTCTTCTTAGAGTAGGTCACGAGAAGATCCACCAAGGTCGTCCAAGCGCGAAGGGGAGGGTCACAGACGTGACATATGTAGTCCGCTTCATGCAGCGCGAGACAGCCGCCCGGTCGAACAAGCGCCACCGCCTCCGAGATGATCTGCGTTGGTTCTGGAACGTTCACAAGGACCAGGCGAGCCGTGACGAGATCGAAAGACTTCCGGGGTAGCCCGGTCGATCGCGCGTCCGCGTGAAGAACCTCGACGTTGCGGAGTCCGCGCTTCTGTACGAACTTACGCGCAAGGGTAACTGCATCCTCGCTTCTCTCGATCCCCACGACTCGTCCCGCAGTCCCCACACGCTCAGAGAGAAGCTCAAGACATCCTCTCGGACCGCAGCCAATCTCGACGACATGGGCACCGTCAGCAAGCCCAAGCTGATCAAACATCCAGTTTGATTCATCCGCAAGCTGCAATGCCTGCTGCTGCAGCCGCTCCTGTTCGGCGGGTCGATAACCGAGAACGTACTGCTCACCTTCTGTCATGCTGAATCCCCTCCTGCCAGGCATTGGAGCTGCCGGACGCAGTGTAGGGGCGAACGGCCGGGGCTGGAATCGAACCACAGCGACGCGGATTAGACTGCGGTCACTGCCACGGTAAAGCGCGCGGCATCCGCAAACGTACCTATGGCGTCAACCCTGCGTTCGCGGTGAACTCCGTGCAGCAGTGTGAAGGAGCCGGGCGCTCCGTGACCCACAGGGAGTCCGCCCATGAATGAGCCGCGCAACCGGGTTGTTCGAGTCAGGCGTTTCGGTGGTCCCGACGAGTTGGAGGTGGTTGACACTACCGCGCCGACAGCCGGCCGAGGCGAGGTTCGGGTCCACGTGCTGGCTTCGGGCGTGGAGTACACGGATACGTTGATCCGGCGTCACCTGTACCCGCAAACCAGCCTCCGCCGTCCACCGTTCGTGATGGGCTATGACGTCGTCGGCGAAATCGATCAGCTCGGCGCCGGAGTGAACGGCTTTCAGCTTGGCGATCGCGTGGCCGACATGACTGTTGTGGGATCGAACGCCGACTATTGCATCCTGCGTGCCGACCGGCTGACCCAGGTGCCGGCAGGCGTCGAGGCGGCGGAGGCCGCTGCGCTGATCTTGAGTTGGACGACGGCTTATCAGCTCCTACACCGCGCAGCTCGGGTACAGCCCGGACAGCGTGTGCTTGTGCAAGGCGCCGCCGGCGCCGTCGGTCAGGCACTGCTCGTGCTCGGGAGAAAGGCCGGCCTGGAGCTGTGGGGCACCGGGCGGCACGAGCACGCTGCCTTGATCGGGCAGCTCGGCGCCACGCCAATCGACTACCAACACGAAGATTTCAAACATGCCGTGCCGGGCGGGTTCGACGTCGTCTTTGACGGCATCGGCCAGAACGCCTATCGCCACTCGTTCGCAGCGGTGAAGCGCGGCGGCCTGCTGTGCGCATATGGCTACACGGCGGGAGTGCAAGCGCAACGTCGCATGTTCCCGATGATGGTGGGGGTGGCGCGCCTGTATCTGTGGAGCTGGTTGCCTGGGGGCAGGCGTGCCTGCTTCTATTCGATTAATACCATGAGAGCGCGGCACCCGGCCTGGTTTCGGCAGGACCTGGAACGGCTCTTTGGTCAGCTGGCGGCTCACGCCATCTGCCCGCGCGTCGCGAAGCGTATTTCCTTCGAGGAGGTCGCCGATGCACACCGCCGTCTCCAGGGAGGTGGTCTTGAGGGAAAGCTCGTCCTCTGTCCGCAACTGCCGCCGGGACGCGGCCTGCTGAGCTCATCCTCGCACTTTCACTTGAATGGTGGCCAGGGACAGAATCGAACTGCCGACACGCGGATTTTCAGTCCTCACGAATCTGCACCCCGTAGCACCCAAGAGCACCTAAAACAACCGTTCAGGGGAAATCTACCCCTTGGAAGGGGATGGTAGGTGCTCCTGAGCGACGCTGGATTGGGTACCGAAGTGGAAACCGATGGGCGTCCGGATCCGGCTCACTTTGAGACATTCGTCGCGGTTTCATCACCACCCCAATGCGGACATCGGGTGGCCTCCATACGATCTTGCGCTTATGCCGCAGTCGATCGGCAATGAGATACCAAATGTTTGCGGCCAAGATATAGTCAGGCGGCTGCCTTGAACTCCCCCACCCCGATACCGAGCTCGCCGCCTAACAATCATTTGCGGTGTCCGTGAGCGGCTTGTGGTTACGCGCCGCGGGCGCTTGGGAATATTGTGCGCCCGCGGCGCTCGGTGGGCGCTTCTGGGCGGACGCGCGGGTCGTCTGTCTCCAGGCGGACAGCTGCCCAGGATCTGCTGGTCGAGATCGAGGCGGCGGGAATACATCCGCTCGCAGCTGCCGCCTGAAGGCTGCGACCCGTTGAGGACCCTGCGCCACTCCCTGCCGCCGCTGATTCTCGCGCCCATCGCGATCCTCGTGCTGTCTGCGGCGCAAGCCGAAGAGCGGCCGCTGTGGGAGTTCGGTCTCGGTGGCGGGGTGCTGGTCTTCAACGACTACCGCGGCTCGGACACCGTGCACGCGCTGCCGCTCCCCATACCGTACTTCGTATATCACGGGGATCTGCTGAAGGCGGACCGCGATGGGGTACGCGGCCAGCTCTTTCGTCAGAATTGGGTCGAGCTTACCCTGAGTGTCAATGCTACGACGCCGGTGCGCAACGACTCAGCACGTGCCGGCATGCCCGATCTGCGCTCGACGCTCGAGATCGGACCACAGATCAACGTGCATCTCTGGGAGAGCCGCGAAGGACTGGTGAAGCTCGACCTGCGCGTGCCGGTGCGAGCGGCCCTCACACTCGAGGCACGCCCCCACTACGTCGGCGCGTTCACTCCACCCGTCTTCAATCTCGACGTGGTGCAGTCCCGCGGCGACTTCGGCTGGAAACTGGGTGTAGCTGCCGGCCCGCTGTTCGCGGAGCGTCGCTATAACGCCTACTTCTATACCGTGGCGCCGCAGTATGCGACCGTAACCCGTCCCGCCTATGAGGCGCCCGGCGGCTACGCGGGTGGGCAGGTGCTCGTCTCGCTGACCCGCCGTTTCCGGTCGTTCTGGATCGGGGCCTACGCGCGCCATGACACACTCGCGGGCGCGAGCTTCGAGGACAGCCCGCTGGTCAGGCAAGACAGCTACTGGTCTACGGGAGTTGCCGTGGCTTGGATCATCGCGCAGTCGTCGCAGATGGTTGAGAGCGAAGATTGATCCGCTCGCAAGTGTTGGCGGTCTCAAGTGGTCATTCGCGTGACTGGTGCCTTCGACGCCCAAGCTACGGTCCACTCGGCTTGAAGAGTTCGGCCGATTGCAGTTCATAGGTCGTGCAGGTTCCTTCATTACAGGGGGGACCTTCGTAGTACCCGCCCACGACCAGCACCCTACCGTCGTTGAGCAGCACAGCGCTGTGATGCTGCCGTGGCCGTTGCACCAAGTCCCCCGTCAGCTGCCAAGTTTCAGTCGGCGAATGGAACACGTCCGAGCTGTCGGAACAGCAATAGTCAGTGCCCGCTACGAGCACTGTGGCATCCTGCAGCAACGTTGCCGTTGTGTAGTACGCCGTCACGTCTGGCACGGCAGTAGCGCGCCACGTCTTCGATATTGGGTCGTACAGGTGGTGGGTGGACGGCCCGCCCACGGCGAGCGCACGTCCGTCGCGCAGCACCGTGAGCGTGAACTGTTGTTCCGCGCCCGTCACCGTCGCCAAAGACTTTTTTGACCAGGTGCCGGTGACCGGGTTGTACACTTCGGAGGTGATGTCCGCGTAATCACCGCCAGCGGCGAGCACGGTTCCGTCCCGCAAGGTGGCCATCGTGAACCAGGGGCGCGCCCGACCCATGCTGCCCGTGATGGTCCACGTGTCGCGGGTCGGGTCGTATATCTCGGCAGCCCGAAGGTAATTGACGCCGCCCGGGGGCACGCCGCCAGCGATCAGCACGCGGCCGTCCGCCAGCGCGGTCACCTCGCCGTACCAGCGCGGGATATTGAGATCGGCTGCCACGGTCCAGGTGCCATCCGAGGGATCGAACACTTCGCTAGTCTTGTAGCCGTTGAGCGCATCACCCCCGACAAGCAGGACACGGCCGTTAGACAGGAGCGTGGCGGACGCGGGGGGGAGAGTACGAGTACGGATGGGATCGGCCTGGCGGGTCCATGTCGCCGACGTCGGATCGTAGATCTCCGCAGTCATCTCATTGCCCAAGCTTCCAACGACAAAAACTCGACCATCCTTGAGCAATGTCGCGGTGTTTGCTCCCTTAATGGCGTCGGGTTCGGTCGTGGAACTCCACGTACCGTTGGCGGCCAACGCCGCGTTCGGTCCCACGAGAGACATCGGTATCAGGAGCGCGGCTGCGAGCGTGATTGGTTTCATTGAGACCTCCCTGACGTGACTCGGTCAGAAAGACTGGCCCGATGGGCCTCTCGTGGCGCGATTATCCGGTTCGACGGTCTGCTGACGAAGCGGGATAGTGCGTGTGCGCGTTCCCCGGTTGCACGGATTGGGTGAGATGCAGCGCGTATCAGCGACGACGCTCGAAGTGGCTCGACAGCGGATGGCAGCTCGGCGAATTGAGCGCTCAGCGCAACCGAATCACCTCTTCGCAGGCGAACAGGGGGTCGATGTGGATGTTCAGCGGCGGCCGCGCGTATAGCCGGGGCGGCACGCTGATGTCAGCGAGATACAGCTCGCCCACGTGGCTTTCCATCGCCGGCCCGTCCAGACCCTCCTTCGGCAGCGCCAGGGTCATGGTTGCGGTAGCTCGGATAGCGGGATCGAACACCGTTCCGGTGGTGGCGTCGATGCCCGAAGGGACGTCGAGCGCCAGGACCGGCGCGCTCTGACTGTTGGCCCATCGAATGAGGTCGGCGGCGGCGTCCTGCGGAGCGCCTTTGAGGCTGTAGCCAATCAGCCCATCGAGAACGACATCAGCCGCCGCCAGACTCGCCACGGATCGCGGCGCGACGATCGGTACGCCCATGCGCTCGAGGATGTCCAGCTGATGGGCTGGCACACTGGTCATGGCGGAGGCCGACTGAGCGAGCCCCACGGTGACCTCAGCGCCCCAGTTGTGCAGCCGACGGGCTGCAACCAGGGCGCCGCCGCCGTTCCCGCCACCGCCAGCGAGCGCGATGACGCGCTTCGCCCGCGGGTCGCCTCCGAGGAAACGTGTCCTCGCGAGATGAGCCAGATTGCGCCCGGCATTCTCCATCATCTGGATCAACTCGATCCTGAAGTCCTCGATCATCGCACGATCGACCTCGATCATTTGCACTGTGGTCAGACCCGGGACGCGCGAAGGAGTGAAGGTGGCAGACATGGTCATGGCGGTCGTCCTAACAGTCGTCGCTTACTCTGCGCTTTGAATTCATTCCAGACCGCCAGGTGATTGGCGGTGCGCAGGAGGCGACGGTCCGAAACACGCGCGAGGAACACGCGGAGTTTAACAGGGCGAGCTGTTCCGCACGGCCTGTCATGTCGCAAAGGAACGGCCCGCTCAAGCTTCGGCGCCAACCCGCCGGGCCGAATTCAGAGTCGCTGCAAGAGCTGCAAATTCGAGCAAGAGTGCGCCGTGCACCTACGGACGATTACTATGTCAGCGCCGGACTCGGGCGCGCGGTCGAGCACGATCTACCGCGAGTCACGGCCCAAACAACGCAGATCGAGGAGCTGGCCGAGGAGCGGTCGCCGATGCAACTAGAGCGCCACACCGCCATACGCGGGCGCCTCGGCATTGCCCTCGTCGCGCACGCGCTGCTACGCGTCAGTGGCAGTGCCGATGGAACGCTCGTTGGGCTGTATTTGGCCGACCTCGCTCGCACGCACTCTTGGATCCAGGTCGGGCTCACTGGACTTCTCGGCGCCACCTCTTACGGCGCGGAGCTCGTCGCTTCCGTCCCGATGGGGCTGGCGGCCGACGCTCTTTCGGCGCGTGTGTTGATGGCATTCGGAGCGTTCACGAGCGCCATGGGTACGGCGCTGTTCGCGACTGCAATCAGTCGGCCGCTTTTCTTCGCAAGTCGCATACTGCAGGGTGCCGGGGCGGCCGGTGTCACACCCCCGCTGCTGGCAGTACTCGCGCGCGGTACCCAACAGGCGCCAGCGCGACGCGCGCGCACGATGGGTTACTTCGAGCTGTCGTTGTTCTCAGGGCTTGCGCTCGGAGGCCTCGTCGGGAGTGAGCTATGGTCACACCTGCGGTGGCGAGCATTTGGTGCCCTCGCGCTCGTATCGGCAGTGTGTGCAGGCGTCCTCTTCATTGCTGCGCCGCGAGCGTCGGCACCGGGAACGCAGAGCGCCTGGCGAGGATTGCGGGTGGTGCTCGCCGATCGGGTTGTGCGCCGCCTTGCACCCGTATGGCTTTCGGTGAATGCCATCGTTGGCTTGTGGCTCGGCCCTGCACTGGTGTTCCTGCTCACGGAAGCCCCCCGCAGCCGGCAATACCTCGACGGACGGTTCGTGGCTGCGCCGAACCGAGTCGGTTGGCTGCTCCTCGGATATGCGGTGGTGTTTGCGACAGGCGTCTTGCTGTGGACGCTCGTACTGCCGAGAGTCCGCCTTTATGCAGCGCTCCGGACTTCGCTGCTGGCAATGCTCGGGGTTTGCGTGGCGTTGTACGTGCTCAATCACTCAGAAAGCTGGAACGCCACGAGCCGTGCTGCGCTGATCGTCGGCACCGCCGTACTGATCATGATCGAGAGTGGGTTTACACCGGCCGCCCTGACATGGCTGGCGGCCTCGCTTGACCCGCTGGGCGGCAAGGGCGCCGCAATGGGTATCTACTCCATGCTGCTCGGGTCTGGGGCGGTCGTGGGGTCGCTGCTGGCCGGCGTGCTGGGGGCCGCCTGGCAGGTTGACGGACTTCTCCTCGGAACTGTCCTGATGGCGCTCATCGCCCTGGTGCTCGTTCGGCGCCTCGCGGGTCGCGGAAATGGGCAGATTGATGTGGCACCCGAAGCCGGTGTCTTGTTGGTGCAACGCGGGAGGAATTCGCATGGGCCAACCCGTTGATCTTGCCATCGTGGGTGGAGGCGCGGCCGCGCTGACTGCAGCGGACTTCGCGTTGCAGCTCGGCGCACGTGTGGCGTTGCTCGAGCGTGACCGCATCGGCGGGGATTGCACCTGGACCGGGTGCATCCCGAGCAAATCCCTGATCAGGGTGGCGAGCGCCGCTGCGAGCGTACGTCAGGCCGGCCGATTCGGGATCCGCAGCGGCGAGCCGGAAGTGGATTTCGCGCAGGTGCGCGAGTACTTACGCTCGTGTATCGAGCACATCTACACCCCGACTTCACCCGACGCTTTGCGCGCGAAGGGTGTGCTCGTCAAGATCGGTCCGACGCGATTTCTCGACCCGCACACGCTGGAGGTCGCTGGCGAAACCCTCCGAGCTCGTCGAATTCTGATCTGTACAGGCGCCATACCCGCGAGACCCACGTTCACTGGGGCCGATGAGATCAGCTACCTCACCTACCGGGAAATCTTCGAGATCGATCATCTGCCCGGCTCCCTCCTCGTCGTTGGCGGCGGACCGCTCGGATGCGAGATCGCCCAGGCTTTCCAGCGGCTCGGCGCTCAGGTGACGCTGATCGCGCCACGGTTGCTGCCGCGAGCCGACGCAAAGGCCTCAGCGCTGCTCTCGCAGGTGTTCGCACAGGATGGCGTTCGGTACTTGCCCGCGCGGGCACAAGCCGTTCGAAGTGACAATGGAGCCATCACGGTGTGCACTGAGCGCGGTGAAGTCACTGGCGAGAGTCTGCTCGTCGCTGTTGGACGTGTGCCGGATGTCAGCGGCCTCGAGCTCGAGCGAGCGGGGGTGCGCTCGGACTCACGAGGGATCCAGGTCGATTCGACACTTCGCACGACGGTGTCGCACATCTATGCCGCGGGCGATGTCCTGGGCGGGCCTCAGTTTGCCTACCTCGCAGCCTGGCAGGCGTTCCAGGCGGTGCGTAATGCGCTGCTGCCCGGAAGCGCTCGTGGGACGCCGACGGTCCTGCCCGAGGTCACCTTCACGGTTCCGGAGGTCGCGCAGGTCGGGCTCACGGAGGCTCAGGCGCGGGAGCGCTTCGGCGAGGATGTTCGTGCAGCCTCGACGGACCTGCAGCGCGTAGACCGTGCCGTCACCGAAGGCGACCGCATTGGGTTCATCAAGCTGGTCGCTCACCGCGATGGACGCTTTCTCGGGGCGAGCATCATGGCCGAACGGGGTGGCGAGGTGATCGCGGAGGTGACGCTCGCGATGGCGACGGGGCTCAAGATCGGCGATCTCGCCGCCGCTATTCATCCTTATCCGACCTACAGCAGCGCAGTCGAACTGCTTGCGGCCAGTTTGGCGACACAGATGAACCTCACCGGCATTCGCGGTCGGTTAGTCCGCGTCCTCTCGCGGTGGTCGCTGGGAGCCGCCATCTAGGCGTTGCTCAGGCGAAGGATTGCCGCGCTCACACAAATATTCCACTCGCACGTTGACGCAGTGCCCGCCTACACTGCTGCGGTTAAAGTCCGCACGACTCGGCCTTAACAGGGGACACCATGAATCGAGCGGTGACCAACAAGACCGATGCCGACTATGTCTTCCACGAGCTCACTCGGAGTGTGTGCCCGCAGTGTCGAGGTGTGATCGACGCGAAGGTTATCCTGCGCGCCGGGAAGGTCTTTCTGCGCAAGCGCTGTCCCGATTGCGGCCCCACTGAAGCGCTCGTCTACGGCGATGCGGAAGCGTATACGCGACTCGCTCGCTATAACAAACCCGGGACAATACCCCTGGCATTCAATGCGGCGGTCGCGGAGGGCTGTCCCTACGATTGCGGTCTGTGTCCTGAGCACCAGCAGCACACCTGCGTCGGCATCATCGAGGTCAATAGCACCTGCGATATGAACTGCCCGCTGTGCTTCGCCTCGGCTGCTCCAGGTTTTAACCTCACACTCGAGGAAGTCGAGCAGATCCTCGACGATTTTGTGCGCGCCGAGGGCGCTCCCGAGGTCGTGCAGTTCTCGGGCGGTGAACCGACGGTCCATCCGCAGATCATGGATTTCGTGCGGGCGGCACAAGCGCGCGAAATCCCGTTTGTCATGATCAACACCAACGGCAAGCGCATCGCGCGCGACGACCAGTTTCTGGAGCAGCTCGCGACGGCGCGGCCGGCGCTCTATTTCCAATTCGACGGCTTCTCGCGCGAGACGTATCGCGTGTTGCGCGGCGAGCCCGACGTGTTCGAAGAGAAGTTGCGCGCGCTCGACCGGCTGGCTGCACACGGGCTCGACGTCACACTCGTGCCGGCGATCGAACGCGGCGTCAACCAGGGCGAGGTGGGGCGGATCATCGAATTCGCAATCAAACACCCCGCGGTACGAGGAATCAACTTTCAACCGGCCTTTCACGCCGGCCGCCACCTGCCGCACGATCCACTCGAACGCGTCACGATCCCGGACATCCTCGGGTGGATCGAGGCGCAAACCGCGGGGAGGCTGCGGCGCTCGGATTTCGTGCCCGTGCCGTGCTGTTTCCCGACCTGCAACGCTGTCACCTACGCCTTCGTCGACGAGGGAAAACTGACGCCGTTGCCGCGCCTGATCAATGTCGAGGACTATCTCGATTACATCACCAACCGGGCCCTGCCGCCCCTGGGCCCGGAGATCAAGCGGGCGCTCGAGGGCTTGTGGTCCTCCGCCTCGGTTGCCGGCTCTCACAAGTCGGTGGAGCAGCTCTCCCTCTCATGTCAGGCCTGTGGGCTCACCGACACGCACACCCTGGGCGAGCTCGCCGAGCGCATGATCATGATCATGTTGCAGGATTTCATGGATCCCTGGACCTTCAACCAGAAAAACCTCATGAAGTGCTGCAAGGCATTCCTGCTGCCAGGCGGCAAGCAGGTCCCATTCTGCGCCTATAACAGCCTCGGGTATCGTGAGCAGGCGCGCGCTCAACTGACGGCGTTGGAGCCCGAGCGCCGCCGCGCACGAGCGTGTGGTGCTCGCTTTGAGCCGCGCGCGATCGAGTTCTCGTTCGCGCCAGCTGCGCGAACGAATGTGTCGGTTCGGGGATCTCCATGAGAGAAGGAGCCGAGGGAACTCCATCAGCGAGCACCGCCACGGCTGCGGACGCCGGCACAGCGACGAGTCCTTCGCCGCTCCTGGAGGCGCCCGCCCTCAAACAGTGTTGTGCCCAGTTCTACGCCAGTGACCTCGCGACGTGGTTGCTGGGTGAGTCCTTTCACCCGGGCGGACTCGAGCTCACCGCGAGGCTCGGACAGCAACTCGCCCTGACACCGAGCGATCGCGTGCTCGATGTAGCGGCAGGACGCGGCGCAAGCGCGCTTCTGCTGGCAGAGCGCTTTGGCTGCGAAGTGACCGGCATTGATTACGGCGAGGCAAGCGTGGACGCGGCAAACGCCGAGGCGGCGTCCCGAAGATTGGCGGAACGCGTGCGATTCCACCGGGCGGATGCCGAGACTCTGCCGTTTACAGACGGGGAGTTCGACGCGCTGATTTGCGAGTGCGCATTCTGTACTTTTCCAGACAAGCCAAGAGCAGCGCAGGAATTTGCGCGTGTGTTGCGCTGCGGTGGCCGCCTCGGACTCACGGACTTGACCTCAGTGCGACTACAGCCGCCCGCGCTCGCGGGTCTAATGGGATGGATCGCCTGCGTCGCGGACGCGAGATCCGTCGAGGAGTACGTTGACCTGCTCCAGGCGGCCGGGTTCACGATGGAAACGGTGCAGGCACAGGACGCTGCGCTCAAGGAGCTGATTCAGACCGTTACGGGACGGCTCCTGGCTACCGAGATTCTGGCGGCACGTAAGCAGCTTCGCCTGCCTGGCATCGATTTCGCGAAGGCGCGCGCGCTAGTCAAGGCAGGGGCGGATGCGGTCGCGCACGGAGATCTCGGCTATGTCGTGGTGGTGGCCACCAACCGCAACGACCCCCTTTCGCATTGCTCGAGCTGATCGAGAGCTTTCGTGACAGCGACCCAAGGCACGGCCAAGTCGCAGCCTTTGGGCTAAGCTCGAAGCACTCCGCGCTGCCGGGATTGAAGTCAGGTTGACATCTGCAGCGCTCTAGCCACTGGTCAGGATATTTCGCAACGATCACGACGGCTCCCGAACCGGCTACGCTCGTGTTTGTTCGGCGCCGGCCTCGCATGCATCATTTTGCGTTCAACACACCAAATCTAAGGAGTTCGACATGAGCAGTACTGAGCCTAGACGCGGGGGCGCAATCGATACCACATTCACCTCGTCGACCGAGCTCGCGGCCGCACTCCGACGTGCGGAAGCAGCGCACGCCGAGCACGAGAAGCGGACGGGTCAGCGAGATGCGGCCTGGGCTGACTGGTATGCCGCGTATATGGTGGCTGAGAAGGCCGGCAAACCGCTGCCAACATGAACAGCGGCGAACTCCACAGGTGGCGCCACCGCGCAGACCGGAGTGGCAACGAGTAAAGTTCAGCGGTGAGCGAGAACGACAACGTCGGGGGTGCAGTGCTGAGCGCGCCGCCGCCGACGCCGCACGGCGGCTAAATCTAGCCACCCCCGGGGTACCGTGCATTCTCAGGCGACGGCAGGAGGCGGCCAGTACCAGTCTTCCATGACCAGCTGTGACGCTTCCGCACGGCAGCCATTCGTTCAAGGCCTCGAACCGGTCCCGTCATCGCGCCTTGAGAAGCCCCAACATATGCGAGCTTTGGGATCTATGAAGCTGAGCCTTGGACGTTTCGTGATAAATGCGTGAGATCTCTGGTCTCATATGTCGAACCGGGCGCCTGTGTAACGCATGTCCCGCGACGTACTACTCATCGAGGACGACAACGATCTCGCTGCCCTGGTGAGGCTTCACCTGCAGGACCTCGGCTGCGCAGTCAAGACCGTCGCGGACGGGGCTGCCGGACTGGCCGCAGCGCTCGAGCGAGGGTCTTGGAGCCTCGTCGTGCTTGATTTGGGGCTACCGCGCGTCGATGGCCTCGAGATCTGTCGGCGTCTACGGCTTTCGGGGGGTTATACCCCGATTCTGATGCTGACCGCTCGCGCTGCTGAGCACCATCGCGTGTTGGGGCTCGAGACGGGAGCCGATGACTACCTGACTAAACCCTTCAGCGTCGTTGAATTCGGCGCCAGGGTTAAGGCAATCCTCAGGCGGGCAGAGCGACTTTCCGGGACATCCGAAACGGGGCAGCGGATTTTGCGGATCGGTGATCTGCAGGTCGACCTCGATCAGCGGACTGCCCGAAGGGCCGGCTTGTCCTTCGACCTCACCGCGAAGGAATTCGACCTACTGGCCCACTTCATGCGCCATCCCTCGCGGGTATTTTCGCGGGCTCAATTGCTCGACCTAGTGTGGGGAACGACACACGACACGTTCGAGCACACGGTCAACTCCCACATCAATCGCCTACGCTCGAAGATCGAGCCGGACCCGGCCACGCCGCGTTACATCGTCACCGTCTGGGGAGTCGGCTACCGGTTCGCCGGCCCGGTAGAGTTGCGACTCGTATGAAGGCCCTCTACGTGCGCCTGACACTCGCGACGGCGCTGGTGTTGGCACTGCTCGGTGCTGCAGTACTCGCACTGATGGCGCGCACGAGCGAGCAATACGCAGCCGAAGTGAGGCAGCGACTGGATGCCGGCATCGCTATGTACGTTGTGCGCGAACTGCACCTGCTGGAGCGAGGTAAGGTTAATGAAGTGGCGCTCCGCGAACTCGCGAATCGCGCGATGACCGTCAATCCGTCTGCGGAGGTGTATTTGCTGGACCCTCAGGGGCGGGTTCTGTCGGCCGGACCGCAGCGCGCACCGCTCGCGCGCACGTCAGTCCGACTAGAACCGATTTTGCAGTTCCTGCGCGCACCCGAGCGGCGCCCCCTGTTTGGCGACGACCCCACGAGTCCTACGCGTCGACGCGTATTCTCAGTGGCCCCCATCGAGGAGGGCGGCCGACTCGAGGGATATCTGTACGTCGTCCTCGGTGGCCGCCCCGAACGCTCGATCGCGGAGCAACTGTGGGGAAGCTATGCATTGCGCGCGGGCTTTCTGACACTGCTGCTCGTAATTGTCCTCACCGTGGCCGCTTCGGCCGGACTCTTCTTCGGCCTGACGCGTCGGCTGCGAGCACTTGGTAGCGTCATGGAACGATGGGCGCGAGGGATCCCCGGGGATGCGCTAAATTTCGACCCGAGCATATCGGCGGGTGATGAGATCACTGCATTGAGCCGGCGCTTTCATTCGATGTCGAACGCAATCGAAGCACAAATCCAGGAACTGAAGGCGACCGACGAACTACGACGCGAATTGATCGCCAATGTCTCTCACGATCTGCGCACTCCGCTGACTTCCTTGCGCGGCTACATTGAAACCGCGCTGGTCAAAGCACCGGTGGTCGCCATTTCCGAGCTCACCGCGCACCTGACGGTTGCGCTGCGGCAGGCGGAACAGCTCGGGCGCCTCATCGAGGCACTGTTCGAACTCGCACGACTCGAATCGGGCAGTGTGGCTGTCAAGATCGAGCCGGTTTCGATTGCGGAACTCCTGCAGGACATCGGGATGAGATTCCGCCTGTTAGCGGAGGCGGCACAACTGAAACTGAGTACGCGGCTCGACACCAGCGGTGTCCTGGCATACGCCGACGTGGCCCTGATCGAGCGCGTAATCTCGAATCTGCTGGAGAACGCGATCAGGCACACGCCCGAGCATGGTGAAGTGCGCCTCGAGATGCTTGTGGAGGATCGCGACATTCGCGTGCGAATCTGCGATACCGGCTGCGGAATCGATCCCGAGCAGCTCCCGCGGATTTTCGATCGCTTCAAGGGAACGCGCGCCTCGGCGGACCGCAACCGCGCAGGTCTTGGTCTTCCGATCGTCAAGCGCATCATCGACCTGCATTCTCAGCAAGTGACGATCACGTCGGGAAAGAACTTGGGAACGACGGTGGAATTCACGCTGGAGCGCGTCTCGCTGCATCCGGCATCGTCGCTGGCTGCGACCGCGTGAGAAGTCCGTGATCACTGCGTGAAGTGCTGCCGGCAGGGTTGTGAAAGCCCGGATCGGGCCTACCAGCCTTGAGGTGCACTTATGATCTCGAAACGCCCCAATCGCGCGACGATGGCAACCTTCATCGGCGCAACGCTGCTCGCTTCGTCGTGGGCGCTGCCCGCGACTCTGTACACAGAGACTAATAGCGCGAGCGGCAATCAGGTACAGGTGTACGAATCCACACCAGACGGAATTCCCACGCTCGTGGCCGAGGTCGCGACCGGCGGCCTCGGCAGCGGAGCCGGGCTCGGCAGTCAGGGTGCACTCGCACTTTCCAGCGATCACGGATTTCTATTCGCGGTTAATGCCGGCAGCAACGACGTGAGCTCGTTTGAGGTTGGCCCCCATGGCCTGAGGCTCGTGAGCAGGGTCTCCTCGGGTGGAACCGCGCCCATCAGTCTCAGCGCGCACGGCGACCTACTCTACGTCCTCAATTCAGGTGGCAACGGCAACATCGCCGGCTTCCACATCCGTCATGACGGGAGTCTGCAGGCCATTACCGGCTCGTCTCAGCCGTTGAGCTCGGCGGTCTCGGGTCCGGCACAGGTCGGTTTCGATCGCGACGGTGACACTCTGGTCGTGACCGAGAAGAACGCGAACAAAATCGTCACCTATCACGTAACAGACGGTCGCGCCGGCGAACCTGAAGTGCACGCCTCGCATGGCACCACCCCATTTGGCTTCGCTTTCGATCGACGTGACGATCTGCTGGTCAGCGAGGCTTTCGGAGGCAAAACGAACGAAGCCGCGCTGTCGTCGTACGATTTCGACGATGATGAACTCTCGCTCGAGAGCGGCTCAGTCTCCAGCGAGCAGACGGCTGCGTGTTGGGTTGTGATAGGGCGGCACGGCCGATTCGCGTACGTGACGAACACAGGATCGGGAACGATCACGGGCTATAGGGTGGCTCACGATGGCGAGCTTGCGCGGCTGACTGCAAACGGCATCACGGGCATCACCGGCGGCGGGCCGACCGATGCGACAACCGACCGCGATGGAGACACGCTGTTCGTCCTGTCCCCATCGATCGGGCAGATCGTGACGTTTCATGTGAAACAGGATGGAAACCTGACACGACTCGGGGTCGCGTCCGCTGTGGCGGCGACCGCAGCCGGTCTGGTGTCACGGTAGGCACCTGGTTCAGTCAGCTGGAACGGCTTCGGCCTCGCGCCCGCTCCGGCGGGGCCGAAGTCCTGCGGTTCTTGAAGCCGCCGCCTGCGCTGTGCCTCCACGCAGCAGAGCGAAACCTTGTTCTCGGGCGGGCGCAGGAGGCTGTGAGCGCGTCCCAACGGTGGTCGCTCATCTAGCGCGGTCTCCTCGTGCCGTGCGTTCCAAGCGGGAACGACAAAGATAGAGAGATTGTTTTGACACTGGGAGATACAAGATGTGCTGACTGATAAAATTATTCCGTTCTGTCAGCGAGTTTGTCTTTGGTGTTGACTCCATCCCAGAACCGTTAACTGGGGCGCAGCATCGAGCTAATCGAGATTCCCCGTTCCGCTCCCGGTCTCAGGGTTAATGAAACTTGCCGGCGGCTTGCCCCGCGGGTGAGTCCGCAGAAGCTGCCCCTCGGGTGAAAAGAAGAGGAGGACCTCATGAAATGCCATCGCGTGTTGCTGTTGTTGGTGGTCTCGGCGCCCTTGGGCGTCGCTTTTGCCCAGGACTCTTCGAATTTCCAGGTCGTCGGTCAGAATACGCTGTTCAATCGCGGCATGAATGCAGCGGCGACCATCTTCCAGAACTTCCTTTATGTCGGTAACCGTACAGACGGCTCCAGCCGCTGCGGGTTGTTTGACCCACGTCGGACTGACCCGAACTTTGGCTTGGACGCATGCCCTCACGTGCATCCTGGGATTTTGATACTCAACATCATCGACCCGACCAACCCAACCGTGGTGGGCGAGATTCCCGCGCCGCTGAATACGGCTGGGCAGCCCGTCGGAATCACTTCGCGCGAACTGCGGGTCTGGCCGGCCGCAAGGCTACTCATCACCATGAATTTTCGCTGCAGCTCGGTGATACACGCCTGCCCACGGACGACCGATACTACTTCTCCGTTTGACATCAAGTTTTTCAGCTTGCAGAGCCCGACGAGTCCGCAGTTCATCACGCACTTCGTACCTACGTCAAAGGCGGGTCTGGCGGTGAAGCCACATGAGATGTTCCTGTGGGCGGACCCAAACGAGAACAACCGAGCGCTCCTCTTTGTCACCACACCTGCGATTACAACCGATCCGGCAGTTCCGAACTTAATCGTTTTCGACATCAGCCGTGCCGCAGAGGGTGGCGCTGTCACTGAGGTGGCCGAAGGGAACTGGAATAGCCTCTATCCGGGCACCAATCAGGCTACTTATCCCTTCGACCCAGCTTCTCCTGATGGTTGTGGCCCCTACGACTGCAACCTTTTTGTACATTCGATCGGAGTCAAGGCCGATGGAACCAGGACCTACATGGCATTGGAGGCTGGCCACTTTCTAGTCCTCGACACGAGCGACATAGCACGGAATAAGATGGCACCGGGCATCGTATTGTCGCTCAACAGCAAACTGATTACCGATCCCACGAATCGACCGGTCTGGCTGCAGAATCCACCGAGCCCGACAGCTGTCCCCAACGTGTTTCCCAACGGTTGCGGAAGACTGGACTCCACTGGAACGATCGCAAAGGACTGCCCGAACAGTCACTCCGCTGTCCAGGTGCCCTCGAGGCAGCTCGCTCTCACAACCGATGAGATCTATGGCACATTGACCCTAAATGAGTTTGGCTGCAGATGGGGCTGGATGCGTCTGATCGACGTGTCTGATCCGACGCACCCGTTCATCACTGGGGAGTTTCGGTTAGACCAGAACGAACTTTCCTTTTGTGGCAGTGCCGCCGATACGCCTGTGGCGGAGCAGTTCAGGAGCTTCTCCACGCACAACCCGACTGTCCTTCAAGACCTCGCCTTTATTGACTGGCATTCAAACGGGGTACAGGCGATCGATATTTCGAATGCGACGAATCCGGTTCAAGGCGGTTTCTTCAGGCCAGCGCCAATCCCGATGGTCGCCACCGAGGATCCGGGCCTGAGCGCAGGTCCCGCAACGACAGTGGCCCAGCTCTTGAACCCTGACACCACGAATCCTGACTTCAAGACGAAAATCGTCATGTGGAGCTATCCCATCATCAGGAATGGGCTGATCTACGTTATTGATGTCCGCAATGGCTTGTTCATCCTGCGATACACAGGCCCGCATTCGGACGAAGTTCGGCAGATCAACTATCTGGAAGGAAACTCTAACCTTGGGGATGCAGTAGACCTCGATCAAAACCACCAATGAGGAAAGCAGAGGAGGAATAGTGCCACGCACCGCGGTCGCACGGGCGTGTCGGCTCGTGCGACTGCGGACTCGGCCGGTCGCCCCCGAGTGAGTCTAGCCAGAGCAAGTGGCTAATCGTCCTCGCCTGCCCACTCCTGCCACACCGAGGTCGCAATTCCGAGCAAGACAGGCCCTAGGACCACCCCTACTAGTCCGAATGCCAACAGGCCTCCCAGTGCGCCGAAAATGACCAGCAGAAACGGTACGCGTGTGACGCTGCTGATGAAGAGCGGCCGCAGCACGTTGTCTGTCGGGTGCACGAGCAGGACACCCCAAGCATTTCGGTCGATTCAAACTCCAGCCCTCCTGAGTGTCGCGACATCGGGGCCGCGGCCCGAGGCCCAGCCTGCGCTGCTGCCGCTGATAATGCGGGCAAGGTGACGGTCGCATCGCCGCAGTTGCCGAGTATGGAAACGAACGCACCACCGCACTTTGACGGGCCGGGCGGGAAGTGGTCATCGGAGACTCTGCTGTGCGCCTCGGTTGCGGACTGTTTCATTCTCACACTCCGTGCGGTAGCTCGCGCCGGCAAGCTGGAGTGGATGCACCTCGACGTTCGCAACCCTTACCGTACCTACGGACACAGACGCCATCAAAGCACGCGAGTTGCTCGAGCGAGCGGAGCACACCTGCCTGATCGCCAATTCCCTGCGCGGCACGCGTGCGCTCGATGCACGGGTCATCATGAGCGGTGAATCGACGCACACCGTCACCCAAGACAGCGCCCGCCAGTAATTTTCGCGACAGCGGAAGCTCGAATGACCGCGACGGCACGCGAGAGTATCCGGGCTTACTCCTCCAAAACCTCCTCAGGGCGTGTAAAGCTCCGCCGCAGTGAGAGGCGTCAGGTAACTCTGTGGCGGGTGGGAATAGCCGCCCGCAACCAACACCTGCCCGTTCTTCAGTACGGTCATCGTATGGGAAGAGCGCGCATAGTGCATGGAGCCCGTCACCGACCAGGTATTTGTAGACCAGTCATAAAGGTAAGCGTCGGCCGTCTGCCCACAGGGGTAGAACTTTGTGGGCTTGCACGAGATGCCCGTTCCCAACACGTTGCCGCTGTCGAGCAGCGCCGCTACCCCCGGCGGCCCGGCTATCGTCGGCAGAGTGCCGGTCGCAGTCCAACTGCCCGTGCTCGGATTGTAAAACTGCGCCGCAGGGGCGATCAGAACATCGCCATCGGGAAGCATAGCGGGCGTTACGGAGTCGAAACTGCCGACGGGAATGCTCGCAGTGAGACTCCAGTGTCCGGTAGTAGGATCATACAGCTCAGCGCTGGTCGTACCGGAAGTGCTTTGGCCGGTCTTGTTGTACCCGCCGACGGTGAGTACCTTGCCATCTTGTAGCAGCGTGGTTGCGGCATCGGCGCGACTGGCGTTCAGACCACCGGTCGCAGTCCAGGTGTGGGTCGCGGGATTGTAGATCTCCGCGGTGGTAACCGTGTCTGTATCGCTCTGTGTAGTGCTGTCATAGAGCGAACCGACTCCGCCTGCCACCAGGACGTTACCGTTCGGGAGAAGCGTGGCGCTGTGCAGGCAGCGCGGCTGGGTCATATTGCCCGTAGCCGTCCAGTCCCCGGTGGCGGGGTCATAGAGTTCGGCACTGGCATAGCAAGTGACTTCATACGCCGAGCCGCCGGCCACGAGCACCTGCCCTGTCTTCAGCAGGGTTGCGGTGTGACCGGTGCGTCCCACCGTCATGCTGCCGGTAAGGGTCCATTTGCCTTTCGAGGTGCTGTAGAGCTCGGCACTGGCGAAGGAGTCGTAGTTTCCGTTCACGCCAATGCCTCCCATGACCAACACCTCGCCGGTTGTCAGCAGCACGGCTTTGTGTTGATAGCGCGCGGTATTCAGACTGCCGGTCAGTGAAAAAGTCCCCGACAGCGACGTGGCTGCAGCCACTGGCTTTAACCCGGAGTTCCAGAGCACCCCAGCCACGAGCAGCGCCGAACACGTTACCGTGGGAGCGACTTTGAATTTCAGATCTGAAGCACGCATCGGAAAGTCTCCCTTATCTGAGTTTGCGTAGTTGGTAGCGCCGGGAGTTGAGGGAACGGCTACGGTGTGTCAGCGCACGCGAGCGCCGTACGCTCACCACACCCTGGCTGGTGGGTTCCTGGCAATGTCGGGTGGGTTCACCGTGCGTGGGTAAGCGAGCGTTCCCGGCGCAACGCGCCCGCGCGAACCGGAGTTGCGTTAAACGGAAGATCCAAACACCGAAGCCTTTCATGGCCGTCATTGGTGTCTGGAGTCACCGACTGCGCGCTCCAGCATTGAGGGAACCGGCAGCCGAACAACAGCTGACTCCTTGGACGGCAGCTTAGCTTGAATTGCTAATATTGGCTGAGATAGACCGGCGGCGCGTTTAATGTCCGCTGCGTTGCTCTTCAGCGGTCGCTATCCGGTAGTCGCAACGTCGCTGCAGGGTCGAGAGGAATCCGTTTACGCAGTTGGGACGGAGTCAACATCGGTACAAGACGTCTGCCCTGAAACTTAACGAAACAAATGGGCAGCCGCTTGGTTTTCTGAGCTAGCAGCGTCGATACCAAGGTGGATCACCAACTCCGGGCTTTGCCCCAGAGCGCTCCATATGAGCAAGACCCTTGAGCAAGACCCTTGTGCGTCATTCGAGATTCTGATTTGGATGGTGGCCAGGGAGAGATTCGAACTGCCCACACGCGGATTTCCGTTCCTGGTGCCAAAACGCATTAAGCACCTGAAATACGTCGAGAAACCACCTCGACGGTGTCCAATATTTCCCGGGATTCGGCCACTTAAGCCGCTGATGGGCGGGGAGTGGCTGGATAATATTAGACGCGGAAAAGCGTACTGCCGCCGAGGCGGGCCCCCGCGGGCGAACGTCCATCTTCTGCGAGGGGTAACACTCGAAGCGTAACGGATCCGGACTAGCGTAGGACGGCCTCGTCGAAGCAAGCGATCTCGAGCTCGGACAGATTCGCGGGCCGAACTTGATCACAACGCCATAGCGTCGGGAGGTTCGCATGCTCCGATCGCTGCTAGGAGGAGTGGCCGTACTGACAGGAACGCTGGCGGGCGTCGGCATGGTGCCGGCCGATGCAGGGCCGGCCCTGACGGGTCCGCCGGGTATCAGCCCCGATACGAAATTCACGCTGGTCGCGGGGTTGGTGCTGACCAGTCCCGTGCCGGTGAAGGCGTCCGATGGCAAGGTCCACATCGCCTACGAGCTTGTGCTGACCAACACCTTCCGCTCCGAAGTGGATATCAACGCTGTCGAGGTGAGAGATGCAGCGTCGAAGCAGATCGTCTTGTCGCTCACGGGGCCAGAGTTAGCAGCGCATATGAATCCCATCGGCGTCGAGCGGGGCGGTGAGGAGGGAGATCCTCCGATAGCAAGCTCGGGGACATCGATCGTATGGCTCGACGTCGCGGTGCCGAGCATGGACGCCGTACCGGAAACCGTTGACCATCGGCTTGTGGGGACGGTCCAGGTGGGCGGACAGCCGCAGCCGTTTGAGTCGATCGTGACACGGCTGTCGATCAGCCGTGAGAAACCGCTCGTGCTCGGACCTCCTGTTGCACCCGGAAGATGGCTGGCCAGCGAGGGGTGCTGCACGAACATCACCCATCACCGCAACGGCCGGGTGGCGATCGACGGTGTGCTGAGCGTCCCGCAGCGGTTCGCCCTTGACTTCTTCCGGCTCGACGACCAGCACCGAGCCTGGATCGGTGACCGAACCAACCTCCATAGCTACCTGTCCTACGAGCAGCCAGCGATCGCGGCCACTGACGGCACGGTCGTCGCCGCCAGCGACGGGCGTCGCGATCAGCCACCGCCGGACGAGCCGCCCACCCCACCGATCGCTGACACGGTCGGCAACCACGTCATCATCAAGGTCAATGAGAGCGAGGTCGATGATGCGCACAACGCTCTTGGCGATCAGCCTGATCACGTGATCCGATATCTGCTGTACGGTCACCTGAAGCCCGATTCGATCGCCGTCGACGTAGGGCAGCGCGTCCACCGAGGAGACCTGATCGGCTTGATCGGCAACTCGGGGTTCTCCTCGACACCGCATCTCCACTTCCAGGTGCTGACGACTCCGACCTTCTTCCCGACAGACAGCACACCGTATGTCTTAGACCGATTCGACCTCGTGGGCTTCGAGACGAAGCGCATCTGGGACGCGAACCTCGGGCTCCAACCGAACGGCACCATCCCGTTCGCTCCGGCGTTGGAGCCATTCGAGCGCCAGCTCGTCATGCCGCTCGATCGTGACATCGTGACTTTCTCGTCGCTGCCAGGCCCTCCGACGTCGATACCGTGATCGGCGTTGCCATGGCCCTCCGCGCATGCGGTCACGGGCGCTGAGCTCTCGCGGTCACAAGGGCGGGCACGACGCATAGGTCGGAGCAGAAAAATGCGCGCGCAACCGACGTCGGTTGTTGGCGCTGACGGGGAGACGTCCGATGCTCGCCAGACGCGGTGTGGTGACACTCTTATTACTTTCCTTCAGCGTGTTCTGCGGTGCCGGGGAAGACCAGCTCACGCCACTCCTCGCTTCTGCGCTCAACGGCAACACCCAGGTTTTTCCCGGGACCGACGGGCGTCAGCATGTGGTGTACGAACTGATCATGATCAACGCCAACACCACGCCCGCTACGTTGCAGAAGGTCGAAGTGGTGCCGGCTGCGTATCCCACCCGAGCTATCGCGACCTATCAGGGCGGCGAGTTGCTCGCGCATCTGCGCAGCACTGCCAATACGGCAGTTGCGAACCCGGAGATCGAGCTCAATGGCGTGCGTGTGTTCCTGATCCACCTCGCACTCCCAGCCGGCCCTCCGGCCCCGGAGCGACTCGTGCATCACCTCACGCTGCTCGGAGGTGTCACCCCGTCCCCCAAGCCACAAACGCCAGTTGCTCTCGAGTACCTGGCTGCTCCCCTCACCTTGAGCGCAAACGTCCCAAAGATCGGTCCGCCGCTCAAAGGGAAGGACTGGGTGGCTTTCAATGGCTGCTGCGAGGTCTCAGGCGCGCACCGGCCCACCAGCCAGCCCGTCAACGGTGGACTTTATTTTGCGCAACGCTTTGCGATCGACTGGATGCGGCTGGACGAGGCGGGGCGACTGGTGAACGGCGATCCCGCGGACGTGCACCGCTGGGTCAGCTACGACTCCGACGTCCTCGCCGTGGCCGATGGCCGTGTCGTCAAGACCGCACAGAACCTCGATGATCAGACCCCAGGCTCCCTCCCCGACCCCAAAACGATCACGCTGGCCAATGTCGACGGCAATTACATCGTGCTCGATCTCGGCAACCGTGTCTTCGCCTTCTATGCGCACCTGCGACGCAATTCCATCAGTGTCTCGCCCGGCGAGCACGTCAAGCGTGGTCAGGTGCTTGCCAAGCTAGGAAATACGGGCAACACGTCGGCACCTCACCTGCATTTCCACCTGATGGATGGCACGTCGACCCTAGGATCGAACGGGATTCCCTACGTCATCGATACGTTCGAATACGCCGGGGAAGTCTCGGCGGCCAAACTCGCCAGTGGCAACATGGAGGGCACGTGGAACGATGCGCTTATGCGTCCGCCTAGCGTCCGCCACGGACAGTTCCCACTGGACCGGGCGGTCGTCCATTTCTGAGCGGTGGGGCCAACGGCGGACCGAAATATTGGACGCCAGCGCCAATATTGCGACGACCTTTACTGACATGAGTTGTGCTCCGTCGGTCTGCGGGCCGTGGTGACGGTAGCGACGGCGGGAGTCGGGCCGCTGCCTCTTGCAGCGGCCCGCGTCCACGATAGGGTGCTACTGGCCGTCCCCGCCGCACTGATCATCCGCGCGGCAGAACTTGTGATTCAGCATGTATTCGGTCACCTGGCTGCCCAGCCAGTTGCCCTGTTTGACGGAGTTATGATAATGCATGCCGCCGAAGATCCGCGCATTGTCCACTTCCGTGACGACATCCTCAAACCTATTGAAGGAGTGCGTGGTGCCCGTCACCGTACTGGTGACGCTGTAAGGGATTTCGTCGGTCTGGAAGAATGCAGTCAAGGTGTCCATGACCGCCTGCGTGACGCAGCCGTGGGCGGCGGGATATTCCGGGTGCTGGGGCGTAACATCGAGCGGCATCCAGTTAGGATCTGCCACCGTATCTGGATTGCCATCGCTGCCCGCGTTGCGGATCGCGGTCAGGGGCCGCCAGAAGAAGTAGTGATACTTGGCGTTCCAGCAGGCGGTGAGTGAGTCCGCCCCCGCGACGAAGAACATGGCGCCAAGCCGTGCGGCATCGGCCGTGTCCAACCCCTGACTATCGATGAGACCCCGCAGCGACCGGCTGTACTGTGCTGCCGCATTATCAGACCAGAACCGGCCAATCTCGGTCTGCTGCGGCGTGCGCACGGTGCTGTCGAGAGCACCATAGGCCTTCGTCAGGTTGAAATCCCTCGTAAAAGTCGCACTCGTCAGAGCCGGCGGTGGAGGCACGCTGGCGAGGAACTGATCGGCGCTGCGCAGGGCAAACGGTTTGAACTGCGCTTGCCATTCCGCTACCGGCGGTGGCGTCGTCGGGTTGGGTTGAGGATAGGTTGGCACCGGCTCCCATATGCCCGGACCGGGATTGGGTAGCGCGAGGACCACTGGCGCTTCAAGGCCGTCGCCGGACCGCAGCGTCAGCCATTGAGCGGCGACCGCGTGTCCGACCGCGATGCCGTCAGTTTTGGCCGGTCCGTCGGCGATGGCGTTCAACGAAGCCTGCAAATCCGCATCCAGAGTCGCCTGCTGGAGCGGTAAGTAGTGGACCAACACATCGTGCGCCGCGACGCTCGCTGCGGCGTCCTTGGAGGCGTCGCGTGACGCATTGACCCGTACCGCAAAGGGCTGGAATCGCCCGTCGATAGAGTTGACCGCATCGTACATCGCCACGTCGGCGTAGGCGAAATACACGAACGCGACGTTCGGGGCTTTCTTGCCCGTGACCACCACAGCGGATTCCATGTTGCTATGCCAATCGCTTACGGCGTTCTTTGCGGTTGCCGCCGAGCCGAACGCCAGCCCGAGCGTCACTCCCATGACCGGGACCAGTTGGTGTGCGCTGATCATGTTCTTGACTCCTCTGCGGAAGTGTCGATGACCTATTGGAGTAGTGTTTCGAGGCACGTCAGTCTGCAGGCGCACCACCCACCCTCGGGCAAGGTGGCGCGGCGAACTCGCCTGCCGTGGTTCCAATCGCGCACAGCGCGCTCGCTCGGCACGTCCAGATCCTGGGGATCGGGCGCGGGGAACAGCGTGCCGTACATCGCGGCAGCCACGTCGTTTGGCATTCTCACGAGGCTGGCTCCCTGCGGGCTCATGCCCCACGGCATGCAGGCTAGCGACGCCCGGTCAGGGAATCATGAGATTGCCGTGGGATTTCTCTGGGATCCTCGCAGAAGTAAGCGCGCTTCGCGGGCATCTGCCCTGTCGCCCTGCAGCGCCAATGGCTCGAGCAGTACCCCGATACGCAGCAGTTGCGCGGTGCACGGCTCGCCCTCCAGGGCACGCACCAGGCTGATGAGCGCGCGCAGCTCCAACAGGTGCGCTCCCTGGCGCTTCGCGAGCTCAGCCGCGCGCTCGAGCAGTGCGACGCTTCGCTGGAGCTCGGTGGAGGTCGCCCGCACGAGCTCCCCCTCGAATCGGAGGAGTTCCGCTTCGTAGAAGCGCTCGTTGGTGCTGTGCGCGGCCTCGAGTCCGCTGCGTGCCGCAGCAAGACCGTCGGAGGTGCTTCCCGCGATACGGCAGGCGTCGGCCAGCACGCCGAAGAAATATGATTGCCACAGCTTAGTACCGGTGGCTTGTGCCGCATTCAGTCCTGCCCGAATCCCCGAGATTCCCGGCGCGTGCTCGCCGTTGACCACCATCGCCCAGCTGACGATGCACGATGTCCAGGCGCTTATCGCTGCGAACCCATGCTCGGCAGCCAGTCGTGCGCTTCGCTCGGCGTGCTGCCGGGCCGCAATATGGTCGCGGGCTATCTGCTCGAACATCGCGGCAACGAACAATGCGAGCGCCTGGCTGAACGGATGAGCGAGCTCGTCGGTCAGTCTGATCGCCGCTTCGCTCGCGGCGCGCGCGGCGATGAGGTCGCCGTGCAGCGCGAGCGCCACGGCGTGGAAAGATAGGCCGCACGATCCGGCATCGTGGTTGCCGTAGCGGGCGGCCATGCCGGCGTGCTGGCCGACCTCATACAGCCCGGCGCCCGCAGCGGAGTGCTCCAAGCATGCGAGGAGCTCGCCGCGCGTGAGCGATGTGGCCCACAGCGCGTGATGTGCCTGCAGCAGGAGCGAACGGTCGTCAACCTGTATCGCGATGTCCAGGAGCCGCTCGCCGATTTTCTTGGCATCGTCGTGATGCCCGTGGCTTTGGGTGTAGAGCCACAGTCCCCAAAGGGCCGTGAACAGCTCCCGCGTTGCTCCGATGCGGTCGCACAGCTCCTGAGCACGCTTGTATGCCTTCTCAGCCGCCGGGGCGCCGAAACCCTCGCATGCCAGCAAGAGCGGCCCGAGCGCGATGTTGAGCGAGATCTCCTGCCTCGCCCGCTCATTTGAATCGGTGAGTCCGGTAAGCAGCTGCAACGCGCGGCGATAATGCTCGATAGCTTCACGCGCGGCGCTGCGTGCGCCGGCATTGTCGCCGGCGGCATGGTGGTAAAGAATCGCGCGTGCCACATCGCCGCCAAGCTCGAAGTGCGACGCAAGCTCCGCGGCCAGCTCGCGCGCGCGCTCACCAAACGCTGTCTCGAGTCGATCGGCTATCGCGACATGCAGGCGCGCACGCCGTGCGGCCGGCAGACGCTCGTACAGAGTCGCGCGGTAGAGCGCGTGCGCAAACGCATAGCGGCTCGAGAGCGTCCCGTCGGGCCAGCATTCGTTGCCCGCGCTCCGCAGGAACAGACCTCGTCGTGCAAGCTCGGCGCAGCACGTCTCGATGTTCTCGGTGTGTTGGCCGAGCGTGGCGGCTACTGCCGCCGCGCAAAAGCGCTCGCCTACGGCGCTCGCGACCTGCAGCACCTCGCACTCGCTGCGGCTCAGGCGCTCGAGCTGCAGCGCGATGAGACGTCGCATATCCTCGGGAAGCGTCGCGGCGATATCCGCGAGTCGACCGGCGAGCGACCATTTGCCATCGCGCTCGATCAGCACGCCCCGCGCGACGAGATCGTTCGCGACGTTGATCATGAACAGTGGATTGCCTTCGGTGCGCGCGTGGATCGCATCCGCGAGCTCACCCGGCCTGGACCCGCCGATCGGCTCCGTGCCGAATTGAGCCGTCAGATACTCGCCAACTTCCGCGCTAGCGAGGCCGCCGAGCTGCAAAACGCCGCAGTGCCTGGCGACCGCCACCTCGGCAAGCAGCCGAGCCAGCGGCTGCTCGCCCAGCAATCCCTCGGTCGGGCGCGCTGAGCTCACGATCAGGAGCCGCGCGGGCTCCATGGACCGGGAGATGAAACCCAGCCAGTCCAGCGTCGATGCATCACTCCACTGCAGGTCCTCTAGGCGCAGGATCAGAGGAATGTCGGTGCTGATGGCGGTGATCGCGTCCGCGAGCTCGCGCAGCATGCGCTCGCGCGTCCCACCGACCGCGCGTCTTCGCAGCGTTTCGAGCTCCGCGTCGCCGAGCAGTGCTGGCAACTGCGCGAGCCAGCCAGGGGCGCGCCCGCGCAGGATGTGCAGAGAGCGCTCGGCATGTGGCCCACGACACAAGCGCGTGAGCGCATCGAATAGTGGCAAATAGGCTTCGCTCGGGCCGTAGTGTTCGGCGCAGCGCCCCACGGCGTAGGCCAGCTCCCCGCCGGCCGCGTGCCGCTCGGCGAAGGCATCGAGCAGCGTCGTCTTGCCGATACCCGGCTCACCGATTACGAAGACGACCTGCATCTGTCCCGCCATCGCCCGGCGGAGCCGGTTATCGAGCGCCGCGAGCTCAGTGAGACGTCCCACCACCCGACACGGCGGCGTCGACGCGGGCGGTGCAGCCGGCACAAGCGGCACCAGCGGCACCAGCGGCACGAGCAGTCGATACCCGCGGCGATGGAGAGTCTCGATGTATCGCGGCCGTCGTGCGTCGTCCTGCAGCGCGTCTCGCAGCTCCTGGACGCACGTGGTCAGAGCCGCATCGCTTACGACACGGCCCTTCCATACGGCGCGGAACAACTCCTGCTTGCTGACGAGCGCGCCGGTGTGCTGCGCCAGGGCGAGCAGCACTTGGGTCGACTTCAGGGTTAGTTTGGTGATTCGACCGGCATGCAGCAGCTCGCCCGTTTCGACATTGAGCCGAAACGGTCCGAGGCTGAACTGGGTCTCGGTCGACACGCCGGTGTCAGTAGGAGAAGCTTCCCCACATCATACGCTGCGGTCGCGTACTGCTTATCCGTATGCACGCCGGTCGCTGGACGACGTTCCATCCTCCGACCGACGGTCAGATCCACCCTTTATTTCGCTACCAGGACATCACGGGCTCGGGCCGGCTGTTTGTCGTTAGCAGGCGCCGAGTGCGGTACGCGGGTGGGTCTCCGACGTTCGCACACTCAGCAGGTACTCTACGTCAGTATCATTCTCGCCAACGCTTTATTTTGTGGTGGTCAGGGGCGGAATCGAACCACCGACACGCGGATTTTCAGTCCCCGCTCCAAAACGCTTTAAGTACCTCAATTCACTTCGAAAATTGCCTCAGCAGTGTCCAATATTTCCGCCCGATACGGGCGCTTAAGACCCTGATCCGCCGGGATACGCCACTTAATATTTGACACCGTTTCCGCACCAGCCCACCAGCCTTCGTTACAGTCTGGCGCTGCTGGAGGTTAGAATCGGAATTTGTGTTGGGCCACGTTTGTTTGGTGCAACGGCTTGCCGGAGAATCCAATGAAAACTCGACACTTCCTGGACGTTGTAGTTTGTTTAGCCGCGGCAGGGATCGTTGTGCCGGTGGTACCTGCGCAGGAACAAAAGGATGCGAGCATGCACAGAATCGTGCACAACGCTGATTTGAAGTGGAACCCGATTATCAAAGGTTGCGACATGGCTGTAGTAGAAGGCAATCCGGATGCCGACGGCCAGCAGTTTGTAATCCGGTTCCGGTGCGCGGATGGAGCAAAAGTTCCGGCGCACTGGCATCCGACAGACGAATCCCTCACCGTGCTCAAAGGAGCTTTCCTCGTTGGGACAGGCGACACGTTTGATGAAGCCAAACTGCAGACTATGAACGTCGGAACCTTCCTTCTGATGCCCAAAGGGATGCACCATTTCGCCTTGAATAAGGGAGAGACCATCGTTCAGGCGCACGGAATTGGACCGTTCAAGGTAAATTGGTTGAATCCGTCAGACGTGCAGCCGCCTGATTCGACAACAGCTCCGAAAGCAAAATAAAAACTTCGGGCGCGGCGCCTACAGGGCTCCTGGCGCTGTGTTTCAGCTCAACGTTGATCGCTCCGGCTCCTGCTGGACTGCGGCAGAGCGACCTGCGCCGGCGCTTAGTCTGCGCTTCTGGGTGCCCTCATCAAGTTCACCGTCAGATGTCTCGGGAGCAACGCAATGCCAACATCTAGGCCCAAGCGGGAGGCTTCAACACGCCTCTTTTCTGTAAGCGTAGGGGTGGCGCTCGTGCTAACGCTCGACGCTTGCCTGAGCACTCTTGGCCCTGTGCCGGGCTCGGACAAAGTGCATGTGACGACGAACCCGAGCGATGTGTCGGCTTGTACGGCAGTAGGCAACATCATGGTACCGGGAGGCACGCCGAACAAGGACATCGAGTTTCGTAACCAGGCGGTCGGCTTCGGCGCCAATACTGCGTTAGTGACCGTTACAGTGTCCGGGACGACACCGGTTGACGGCGTCGCGTACCGTTGCCCGCAGTGAGGGAGTCCTATAGCGCCTTAGGTCGGCGGTCCGTACAACTGCAGCGGCGAGCTAGCCCTTCGTGTTCGCCTCATGCCAGGCGTGCAGTGTCTCCGCCTCCTTCTGCGGATCGAGGAGCGCGTGGAGTTTCTCCTGACGCTCGGCGGGGAGTGACTTGAACCACGTGAGCGTGTCGCGCACCGTGTCCGCGAGCGGGCGGCAGGTAAGACCGGTCTTCTCAGCATTCTTCGTCGGGGTAAGCGACGCGCCCGCCATATCACCCTTCGTCGGAGACCAGGGCGGCAAGTCCACCTCTTCCGGCTTCCAGTGCGCCGCAAGAAAATCTTCCGATACCCACGTCACCGTGGTACCGGAGTTCGGCGTCGCTCGCTCGCTTGCGCTGAGCAAGTCGCCCATGGTGAATGCACCCGGCGGCGAGACGGCATTGAAAGTACCGCGGGTGCGCGTCCCAACGAGGTTCATCATCCAAATCGCGAGATCGCGCACGTCGATGATCTGTATCGGATCGCGCGACGTACCCGGTGCCAGCATCTCGCCACCGCGGGAAGCGCGCACTGGCCAGTAGGTGAAGCGATCGCTCGGGTCGAGCGGCCCAACCATGTAGCCCGGCCGGACGATGCTGGCGCGCCCCTTGAAGGCCGCTGCCGAGATCAGTTCACACTGAGCTTTCATCGGTCCGTACGTCTCGCTGTTGACGGTCTCACCGTTCGGATCCGCCAATGCCCCGGTCGGTGAGTGCTCTTCGTTGGGCTTGGTGAAGCTGGCGTAGACAGAGGTGCTCGAGACGAAAAGACAATAGCCGACGTTAGGGGACAGAAGCTCGGCCGACATTTTGACGAACTTCGGGACGAAGCCGGTGTCATCCACCATCGCGTCCCACTTGCGACCGCGCAGCGAGTCGAGCTGACCCCTGCGATCACCGATCAGTGTTTCCACCCCCGCAACGCCAGCGGGGGCGTGTTTGCCACGGTTGAAATGCGTCACCTTCCAACCGCGCCGCAACGCCTCCTCAGTCAGCGGCGGACCGAGAAATCCAGTGCCACCGAGAATGAGGAGTGTTTGGGGCTGCGCAGTACCCGCGCGAAGACGCCTGGTCGCAGCGCCTGCCGCTGCCCACGCTCCTATCTCCAACACCTCACGACGGGTCGGCATGACTACTCCCGCGCGGCCAACCGCAACGGAGCGCCGTCACAGTGCTTGGGGCAGCACTCCGCGCGACTGAAATTACTTTGTCTTCTTCTCGGCCGCGGTAATCGCCTCGCTGGCTTGCGCCATCGCCTTCTTTGTGGCGCTCTCGACACAGGACTCCTTGCCTGTGCCCTCTGTGGAGGCCGGATAGAGCGTGGCCAGTTGCTGGCATGCCTGAGTGGCGGCATCTCTGATCCGCTTCTCAAGCTGGGCGGCCCCTGAGTGCGTCGAAAGGTCGAGGTCGGCGTAGTGCACTTTGTAGTCTACCGAGACCTCGGGCAGCGCCTCTTTCGCCCCCGGCGCGGGTTTTGCCGCAGAAGCCGGGCGATGGTACGGCGCCTCGACAGTGATCTCCGGAACCTGGGCCATGGCTATCCCCGTGAGCGCCAGGCAGCCGATCGTCGCCATGGCGATGTGAGGAGTTCTCACTTTCATAACAACCTCCCCCTCGGTTTGTTGAGTTAATTCTTCTGCAGCCGATAGCATAGTATCATGGCGTCCCACACCGGAGAATTACTGGGGCCTTTTGTTGCGGCGCGAAAGGCCGCGGTCCCTGATGAGGTAGCTGGCTAATCCCCGTCTGCTTTCGCGCACTCTTTGGTGCTCGGCCATTCACGGGTTTCATCAGCCACGGCCTAACTTGTTGTGCCATCACTGGCACGAAGTCGCCTGCGCAATCGGTGGTGTGAGCTCGACTCCTCATCTTCATGTCGCCACGGGCAGAGAATTGTAATTCGGACAGTACTCTCGGTCGTGAGCCAACAATGCCCACACTGTTCCTTGAATTACTGAACCAGGCCGATCTTTCTGAGTGCCTGCATGTATTCGAGTACGAGGTCGGTGGGAATAGGCCCGTACTCCGCGGACAGCTCCGCGGCAATCTGCTGGGCGGTGCGCGTACCGTCCAAAGTTCAGCGTTTCGTAGGCGTACTCTTCGCCGCCTCCCCACTCGCCTCGATAACTCAGAAGGCGAGGCGTCGCGATCCCCGCATGCCAGGCTACTCATGGGCGAACCTTGAGCTGCGGATGACCAAAGGACGCTACGACGTCGCCGTTTACGCGAAAAATCTATTCGACAAACGTGCGTTCAACACCGGCGGGCCATTCACGGCAAACACGGCTGGGCCCAACACGCCCGTTCCGCCGGGGGTTCGCCTCACCTCCTTTCATAGGTGTTTCTATACAGCCGCGCGTGGTCGGACTGAGTGCTACGATGACTTACTAGTGTGATGCCTGGTGCGTAGCGGTCCACAGTGAAGACATCAGGCGCAGGGGATAGTCAACAGGCAGCCGAGACTGGTCAGCACCTGGATGATCTCCGCCTTCTCAGCGAACTCGCCTATCGTCTGCTTGCCGGTCAGGTGCCCGATCTCGTTGATCTGAGGGACTACGCGGCGGGGTGCGCTTTCGCTACGCCGACCGGGCCAACCGGTCTCTGGTCACGCTCGAGGCATCGCAAAAGGACGGCGCCGGCGGTCACTGAGCCGTGCCGCGACGCCCTGAGCGAGCACCAAGCGTTCGCGCGCAACGGCAGCGATGCCGCAGCCCTGAACGTAGCCGTGCCGGCGCCCGCGTTTCTTCTCGGCTGCGCAACGCCGGGAGCGTCGACTTCAACGGGCGCGCCTTGACGCTGAGCTGCGCGGGTGCAACGCTGCCTACGCGTTCGATTAACAATCCCGGTGATGTCGCGTTCCCGCGCTCTGCCGAGCGAAATCGGCGGGATGCGCCGGGAGTCTCGCGGAAAGCGGTGACGGTCCATGCTTGCTGCATTCGCCGCCAGATCGAATTCACTGCCGACTCGCACGCCGGCACGCGGGAGGACATCGCGCCGCAGGTCTCTGCTAGGGAGATAGGCCATGAACGTACAGATGATGCGTGCAATCACGGCGTCCCGAGTTTCGACCGCAACAGTGACGGCCGGACTGCTGTTGGTTACGGTGAGCGGCGCCGCGGCCCAGCAGTACACGCCGCCGCCGGTGTATGCGCCACCGCCGGCATATGCACCGCCACCGCCTTACGCGCCACCGCCGGCCTACGCGCAACCGCCAGCAGCCGCGCCGGCGTATGCGCCGCCGCCGGCATATGCACCTCCGCCGGAGTACACCCAACAGCCGGGATATGTACCGGCGCCGGGGTATGCACCTCCTCCCGGTTACGCACCGCCGCCGGTATTCGCACCGCCTCCGGCGTACACGGCACCGCCGACGTTCACCGCGCCGAGTGCAGCGGCGGCCGCGAGCGCCGCACGCTCGGACGACGTCTCGGACTTCGTCAGCAAGATCACCCAGAGCACGAGG
>Ga0306920_100001141_pt1 | contig 32760 bp, 33 predicted proteins | sample flu12Cox44000170_FD_204666 | JGI IMG/M metagenome (GOLD analysis project Ga0306920, IMG submission 204666) | Lab enrichment of tropical soil microbial communities from Luquillo Experimental Forest, Puerto Rico - flux4day.12C.oxic.44.000.170 (v2)... | ecosystem: Environmental > Terrestrial >...
CCACTAGATCTCGTTCGTGGCAGTGCTGGGCCGAAATCAGACGATCCAGTTCGAGCTTGGCAATCATTTCCCGCACCGCTTGCACATGCCCGTGGGGGAGAGTTTTCTGTGTGGCGAACAGGTCCCGTGGAGAGACGAGCGGCTCGTCGCGCAGGAGGCGACGGAAGGTTTCGATTTTTTCTTTCGGCCAATCGGAGAGATTGGCCAAGGTGCGCTTGCAAGTTTTCTTTCCTTCGCGCCAGGCCTCGCGGAGGAGGACCGCAGGCGGGGAGTTCCGGTTGGGGACGACGTCGATGTACATGGGTTCGACATATCACACGGTTTTCGCAGTGTCAAGATAAATATTGCAAATACATGGGTGCATGTTCGGTTGCAAATTTCAGAGACAATGTGCTGATCTCGAAGACCTTACCCTTGAATTCGGCTTGTGTTATTGCTTGAACGTCGGGTTAGACGGGTTATGGCAAATCCGATTCTGGTCACCGGCCCGGCAGGAAGGGCTGCTCGCACGGGGTTCGGTCCGGGATTCGGTCACGTACGACCTTATCCGCAATGGGGGTCCCATTACGAACTTTACCTGTAAGCCGAACTTATCGGGAGTTGTGCCGTTTGTCCTGCACGGGCCCGACAACCAACTTGCCGGTCGTGTCCATAGACAAGTCGGGAGCGGGGATGTAGCCCTCGTGCGAGGAGGCATTGAGCCGGAAGCTGCGCGGGTAACTGTCGTTCAGGCAATCGAGACGAATTGTGTAGTACTTTACAGAGAGGTAGTTCCTAAGCGTTGAATCATTTGCATGGTCCCATTCGAGCTTTCCGGCCGCTCCCGGCAACAATGTGCCGTCACAAGCGAAATTCCCGCTCGGCTGGCCTGCGCTATAGGTAATCTCCGCGTCGTGGATTTCTTTAAGAAGTCTGGGCACTGTTTTGGTCTCCAATCTTTGCCGCTGCACGTTCTGGAGATTGGGCAAGAAAGCAGCGACGAGCAGAGCGCTTGCCACAGTGACGAGGTACACCGCCCGGGGAACTCGGGTACGCAGGAGGAGGCTGCTAATGGTGCTCCCGATAATCGGAACTGGAAAACTAAACAAAAAAACCAGCGGCAGTACGACCGGCCACATCGACTCAGCGGGATGCAGCACGACGACTTCAATGAAGAAGACTACGGTTGGCCCGAGGCCTAGACCGAATGCCGCGCTGAACTGCGCTTCGCGGAATATCCCGGCAAGGCCAATTCCGGCTAGCAACAGCGCCCCCACATACCACTCCCAACCGGTGAGCAGCCCGTTGTCGTCAAAGCCAAATCGTTCGAACAGGAAAGCCCCGATGAGGAGACCGCACGCAATTGCCAGAACCTGCGTCCCCGCAGGGGAGACGTTCCTTGGTTCTTCTTTGCCGGTGCCGAACGCTCTTCTTAAACGGCCTGCGACCAGGCCGCCCACCGCACCACAGGGTACACACAGCGCTTGACCGACGAGATACGGCCACGGACCAAGGTGTCCCATTGTGATAGCAAATTGGACGAGTATAGCCACAGCCGCAGCTAGAGTTCCGTGCAGGACGAAACTCGCATCAACGCGTCTTCCAACCCAAATGGCAAACAGGAAGCAGGCCAGCATGGATGCCAATGGCGAAGCGTAACGGGAAGACTGCTGTGCGAAGAAAACAGGAGTCGCAAGCAAAAAAATCCAGACCGATCCTACAGCTAGAAATCCACCGATTAGAATGCGTCCCCAATGGATTTGGGGGAAGGCAGCCATCCGCAATCTCCCCGTTCCATCCATCATTGGATTTAGAATTGTAGCCCAAATGACGGATTAACGGCGTAGGCGGAAAGTTCCTATCGGCGCGGCAAGTGAGATTGCCCTGTTGGCGTCTTGAGCGTTTCGCTAGGCGCGTGTGGCTAGCGTTAGACTGCCTGATATGCGGAACAACGTGACCGGGGGGGAGAACACGGGGCAACCGATACAGCCATCCCACAGGATGGCTGGGCCGATTCACGTTGTGGCAAATGAATTCGAGTCATTCCAAACTGACAGACTGGGGCTTGGAACAGATCTCGATAGACGATCACTACACCATCCTGGACATAGGGTGTGGTGGGGGAAGGACGGTCAGTAAGTTGGCGGCGGTCGCCACGCAGGGAAAGGTCTATGGCGTCGATTATTCCGAAGAAAGCGTTGCTGCAACAAAGAGAACCAATGCGCGATGGATAGATCTTGGCCGCGTCGAGGTCCGCCTTGGCTCTGTTTCGCAGTTGCCGTTTCCAGACGGCATGTTCGATCTCGTCACCGCCGTGGAAACACACTTCTGGTGGCCCAACTTACTCGCTGACATGCGCGAAGTTTTTCGAGTTGTGAAGGCAGGCCGCACCCTGATCCTTATCGCGGAAATCTACAAAGGAGCGAGCACCACGGCTGCAAGGCTTGTCGAAAAATACGCCGAGCAATCAGGCATGGCCCTCTTGAGCGTCGATGAACATCGCGCACTGTTCATAAACGCCGGTTATTCGGATGTCCAGATAATTGAGAAACGCGACAAAGGATGGATTTGTGGCATTGGCAGAAAACCGATAGCCAACTCCTGATGGCGAGCGTTGTTCTATCCACCTTCTGTGGTCTAAAATGCGCATCAAGGCTGTCTGCCGATCTCGAGACCGGGTGTTCCCCAAACCTGAAGCGGAGAGTGCTCGCACCGGAGAGTTCCATGCAGAAGAAGACGATCAGCCTCCTCGCCTTGGCATTCCTTCTGCAGGTTGTGTTACCGGGCGGAAGCTGGCAGGCAGTAGCGCAGTCGGAGAAGGCTGCCTATCCGGTTATGGCTCCTCTGAATCAGTACTTGATGCCGGACGAGAATTCCGAAATCGCGCTGGCTCGCAGTGCTGCTCCGGCATCCATCTCGGACGGCGCCGAGGTGATGGTGCTCGGAAGGCAGGGATACACAACCGCAGTGAAGGGCACGAACGGCTTTGTCTGTATCGTGGAACGAGCATGGGGCGCCGCCACCGATGATCGGGATTGCTGGAATCCTAAAGTGCGCTCCCCCATTTGCTTCAATCCGCCAGCCGCAAGGACCTATCTGCCCATCTTCCTGATGAAGACCAAGCTGGTTCTGGCAGGAAAATCGAAGACGGAGATCGTTCAGGCGATCGCATCGGCACTGCATAACAGGGAACTGCCTGCCCTGGAGCCTGGAGCGGTGTGCTACATGATGTCGAAGCAGCAGTACCTCTGCGACCGCGACATGAGCTGGCACCCACATCTGATGTTTTTTGTTCCGGGCAACGTGGTGAAAAACTGGGGAGCCAATCTGTCGGGCTCGCCAGTTATGGCGGCGGATGACCCTGAAGAAGGGGTGACGATTTTCCTCGTCTGGGTCGACAACTGGTCCGACGCGACGCCGGCTCCGCAGGGTATGCATTGACCTGCGATTCGAAGGATGAGCATATAGCTGAGGACCACCGATGGTCGTCTTCCGCGCTCCCATGATCAACGGCTATTCACCTGTGTTCCTGAAACTATCGCCACGTCCTCTCGGAGCTGTAAAATACACTCTCTCTGATGAAAGCTGACATCGATCTCGATATTGGGCGAAAGACGTTTGCATCGGGTCTGTTGCCGGAGTTGATCGCTGCGCTCGGCCGCAGCCGACCGGGTGATTTGGTCGCGGTTGTCGGTGACGAAGAAAGCATCGGCTCTGAGCTGGAAACATGGTGTCGGTTCACCGGCAATCCACTGTTGGAAGCTGCGGTGGAGAAGGGCCGCGCGCGCTGGGTCTTCCGGTGCGGTACGGTTCCGATGCCAGCCGAAGACAATCGGCCGGTGGGCTCGCGGCTTTGGCTCTACACGAATTTCGACTGCAACTTGCGTTGCGACTACTGCTGCGTGCGTTCGTCACCCACTGCCCCACGGCGGGAACTGGGGCTCGCACGCGTGCAGCGGATCGCTCGCGAAGCGGCGGAGCTTGGCGTCAAAGAAATCTTCGTGACTGGAGGGGAGCCGTTTCTGCTGGAAAACATCGGCGAGATTCTGGCTTCTTGCGCTGCAGCGGCCCCGACCACAGTGCTGACTAACGGAATGCTATTTACCGGACGACGCGCGCAAAGCCTGCGAGCGTTGCCCCGGGATCGAATTGCCCTGCAAATCAGCTTGGACAGTGCTACGCCGGAGCGGCACGACCTCCATCGCGGGCCCGGCACCTGGGCGCGCACATGCGAGGGCATTCGCCGCGCTCGTGCGCTGGGTTTTCGAGTGCGACTAGCGGCGACGGTTTCGAGCGATGCCGAGGCTGAGCAGTTCCGGCAATTTCTCGATCGGGAAAAGATTGCCGCAGAAGACCGGGTCATCCGCCGGATCGCGTTGCGTGGTTCTGCGAGCGAAGGTGTTGCCCTAAGTCGAGCGGATCTGGTGCCGGAAGTCACCATTACTGCCGAGGGGGTGTACTGGCATCCGGTCGGAGCAGAGGATGCGGACCTGCTTGTCTCGCGCGACATTTTCCCCCTGTCCGAGTCCTTTGCCGCCGTCCGTCGCGCCTTCGAGCGCGAAGGCCAACACGCGAATAAGCTGGCAAGGATCTTTAACTGCGCATGAGCGTTACCCCGGATCAGCCCGTCGCTAGGCGGACTTGGCAAAGAGCCGCTTGAAGAATCCCTGTTGGGCCGCAGCCTGCCGCAAGGCAGCGTAGCCATCGACGTGAGGCGGCAGCCAACGCCGCAGTCCTTCGGCGTCGAGTATTGAGCGATGAACCGGGTTGTCGTAGTTCATTGCGGAGAGTGCGTCGGCGAACCGCCGCTCCCGTTCGAGGTCGAGGTCGGGCCGCGCCGTGAACATGCAGTGATTGTATGCAGGGGAAGACCATACCTCACGAAGGCCGCCTTCAGGCACCAGGCGCTCGCTGCGCACGGTGTTCCAGAAGGGGTTGCCGATTGCGCCGGCGTCGGCTCGCCCGTCGAGGACGGCACGCACCACCTCAACTTCACTGGTCCCGGTATCACCATGTTTGCCTAAGTCGCTGTCGAAGCGAAGGGTGCGGTAGTCCCTGCCCTCGTGCATGCCTTGCTGCTCCAAGAAGTGAACGGGCAGGATAGCTGCGTGTCCGCTGTCCCGGCTGCCGAGGGCGAGGGTCCGATTTCTCAAATCGGTGAGCGTAGAAACGGGACCTCCGGTAACCGCGACGATCTTTGTCATCCAGCCGAGGTCGGTGTCGCGCATGGCGACCGCGCGGCAGGCATGGGCGCTCCATTCATCAGCTTGCAGGTAAGCGAGGTTTGTATTCCAGGCGATATCGATTCGCGGCGAGGGATCGCCGGCTTGGGCGAGGAGCGCGCCGACCTGCGCCTCATAGCTCTGGAATAGAACGACCTCAACGGGCAGACGCGCTTCCTCGTGAAAATAACGCCGCATCCCCTCCCAAATCGTAACCACTTTCGGATTGTACGCCACAGCTCCCACCCAAATTGTTTTACTCATAGCTCCTCACGGTTCTCTTTGTCAGCCGTGTTTCAAAAAACACATTCCGCTTCCGCAGGCGCAGTTTCAGAAGAGCGGTATTCCCAGGAGCGATTTTCCGATGAACTCGCGCAGAACATCGCTCGTTGGTGCCATCACAGCGCCCGCGTGCGCATCGCGGAACAAACGCTCGATGCCCAGATGCCTTGAAAACGCCGCACCCCCGCAAATGCGCATTGCTGCCGAGGTGACGCCAATAGCGACGTCACCCGCAGCGGCTTTGGACTCCAGCACGCGCAGCATTGTCGTCTCGCGGGGCTTCTCTAGATGCTCAATCAAATCGTCGATGCGTGCCGACAGCCCGTCGGTATCAATCTGCATCGCCGCGAGTTGCGCCCGCAAAGTAGGCAGGCTCTCACCGAGGCTCTGGCCGAGGTGCTCAAATCTCGCGCTTTTGAGGTGCGCGGCAGTTCCGGAGACAGCCGCCCGACACAATCCCAAGGCCACGGCCGCGGTCCCCAAATTAAACAGTGGGAGCACCACGTTTAGCATCGCCTGAAAACCCGCGCCATCCTCAGTGAGCTGAAAATGGGAGGGGACTTGGCAATCGTCCAGCGCAATGGGCGCAGAAGCGTTGGCGCGGAGTCCCAGGCCGTCCCACGGCCCAGCAACCGAAAGCCCGCGCGTTTCGGCTGGAAGAAGGTAGAGTGTCGACTCGGTAGGCCCGCTTCCTTCAGGGGCTAGCGAAGAGACGACATAGCTCTGCGCGTGACCGGCGCTGGTTACCCACGATTTCTTGGCGCTAATGCGCACACCGCTGTCATTCCGACGCGCACGTGACACAGGCGCCCAGAAATGGCTGCGCGAGCCAGCTTCACTGAAAGCGAGTGTGGACAAATGGCGGCCCGCGCCGATCTGCTGCCGTATGGGCGTGACTGCCCGGGCCGCGCTTGGACGCGCCGCCGAAATCGTCGCGGTGCCAAGGATGTGCATGAGATAGACCATGGCGACCGAGGCGTCTACCTCGGCGAGTGTAGCCGCCACGGCCGAAAACGTGCGGGGACCGAGCCCTGAACCCCCGACATCCACCGGCAGCATCAGCCCAAGCAGTCCGGACTCACCGAGCGATTCGACGGCTTCGGTAGAGAAACGTCCCGCCTTGTCGTTTTGTGCGGCGGATGGCGCCAGCACGCGGCTGGCGATCTCCTGCGCTTTCAGAACGGCCGCGTCATGAGTCATGAGTCGCACCCATCGTCGAACCAGGATTGTCGCTGAGGATGCGCGGAGCGGTCAAACACTCTCTTGACCGCCTCAGCAATTCCCTTGCGCTCGCCGGTGCCACGGTGTTTAAAAGGGGTTATCCGTCTATCATCCCATGCGCTTGACAATCTTGCGCAATTCGTATGCCTGAAAATCGGCCAGGAAAGGGCCGAACCTTGGTCAAAACGAGCGGCTTGAGCATGGAGTTGCTCCACCCGCAACCGTTCGTGGCGAACTTATGAACGAATATAGTTTGACCTCCTAGCGGGCGTGCAGGCGGCGAGCAAGGATTTCAAACAGCCAGTGCGCATGCAGCGTTAGCGCCACGGGAGTCTTCTCAAGCGCGTTCAATGACGAAAATGGCGAGGCCACAAGTTCCAGTGCCCCTACGATTGCGTCGTACTCCGTGCGAAAGTGCGTAACTGCCAAAGCGTAAGTTTTATTGACAGTCGGGAAGAGATGTCAGGGCGGACTCGGAAGAGCATAAGGGCAAGGGTTTCGTCATGCGATGGCTGACGATCCAGAGCCCTTCGCCGTTGACCAGGTAAACGAGTTTGCGCGCGTCGTCGGGATAAATGCTGGTGACGCCTTTGAAAGTCTTCACGCTCCGCGCATTCTTCGGATTAGACATATCCACAAGCTGCACCGTTTCGGTGGGCAGCTGTACGTTGGCAGGCGTCGAGGCACCGCCTTCGGGAGTAACCGCGACGGCAAACGCCGAGCCGCTCGCGGGCGGTTGAAGCTGAGTTCCGGAAGGTTCCTTGAGCGAATCGCGACTGACTAGGACAGGTTTGTTAGGGTCAGTCACGTCCACCAAAGCAAAGGCGTCTTTCGTGGGCCGGTGGAGGTACAGATAGAATTTGGAATCGCGCTGCTGCACGAACATCTGATTCACGTGCATACCGTCGAGCGGCAAATGGGCAACTACTTTGATCTGTTCCTGCGACTGATTGGAAGTCTGGGCGGCAGCCCTTGGCAGGGTCACTAGCAACGCAAATAAGAGAGTGGCTGGAAGGGCCAGACGAACCCGCAAAACACCTGAAGAAGTGGCCATGTACACCTCCTTGTTGAGCTCCACCTCCCCTCCTTGTGCAGGGCTCTCGTTGTTGTTCCCTCCTCTTAGGCTGGCACGCTACCAGTTGCTAAATGCGGACGTCAAGGTCCAGTTTTCGACAGACCGGAGTCACGGCCCGCCAAGACCGCTTTCTTCGGTCATGGAGGTTTCGCTGCAAACGCAAGACGGAAATTAATTCCAATTGACACTGCCAAAACGCGGGAGTACCGTCAGCGTTGTTCCATCGTTCCCCGCCCACGCTCGCCTGCTAAGTCTTCAGGGTTGAGAGAGGGACGTCGGTTCCATCTTCGAGCACTCCATCTCTGATTCCCGCCGATGAAGTGCCCCTGAGATTTTGGGGCGGCGCGACCATACGGACCATAAGGAAGGAGAAAGTGAATCATGCCCATCAAGAATCCAAAAGAACTATTTGTGAAACTGCTCAGTCATGTTCGGCAGGGGTCCGAGCGTTCGGCAGCGATCTACAAGGAACTGGCTGAAGCAGCTCAGAACCCGGAGATCCAGGAAGCCCTCTCCGCCAGGGCTTTTGTGTCCGAGCAAGACCTGGAGAAGCTGGACGAGGCTTTCAAAACGATCGGCGAGAAGCCGGTGAACGTCACCGGACCGCTCCACGATGTGTTTGTTGAGGACTTCCGCAGAGAGCTTGCGGAGATCCAGTCTCCGGAGGCGAGAAGGCTCTACGTACTGGCAAAGGCCAATCACCTGAGCCACATGCGCACTGCGGAATATGCGACCCTGGTGGCAGCGGCCGACGTTTCCGGTCACCATGGTGTCGGTGTATTGCTGGAAAGCTGCCTTGCCGACCATCTGGCCTTCGCCGAAAGATCGAGGCGTTTGATCCAACGCCTGGTCGAAACGAAGATCGCTGCGAGAGCTGCGGGCTGACCGTTTCATTTGGGAAATTCGTTGACGCAAAGCCGCATGGTCCTGTCCGAACAAGGGCGGGACCATGCGTTTGCCTTCTCGGTGCACTTTTGCAAAGCCGGTCCCGGACGCTACGGCTGGGTTCAGTTCGGTTCGTCAATGGCGTTAAGGAAGTGGTATGAGTACTCCAAAGCGAACCCTAAAAGAGAAGGCCTATCACGAATTCAAGGAATTCCTGGTAATCGCGCTTTACCTTTGGGTTGTCTTCGGACTCCTCTTGCTGTACAAGTCGGTCATCTTAAATCAGGAACACATCGATGTGGTGGCGAAAGGTTTCGCGCTGCTCAATGCGCTGGCCCTCGCGAAGGTCATGCTGATTGCGAAGGCATTGCATCTCGGGGAATGGGCCAACGACGCGCCACTGATCTACCCCACACTCGTGAAGTCCGCGTCATTTGCGGCGGTACTTTCGTTTTTCAAGATTCTCGAAGAAGCCCTCGTCGGTCTCTACCATGGGAGATCTTTCCAGGACAGTATCGCCGACCTGGGCGGGGGCACTTTGAAGGGAATCCTTACGCTCGCAGTGCTGCTGTTCGTAATGCTTATCCCCTTCTTCGGGTTCACCGAATTACAAAGGGTTCTGGGCGAAGGCAAGTTGGGGGAGGTTTTCTTCAGGCGCAACCATATGTTGGAGCTGTCAAACCGGAAAGACCTGTCAATGATATAGCCTCGGCGTCACTCCTCCACCACGGTCCAACTGTTATCGGGGTCAAAGTCGTTCATTGCGGTCGCCGTTTCAGTGGTGGTCTTCCCTAAATCTTTTTGGAGCAGCACTCCCTCCTGGTTGATCATGAAGGTCATCACGCCCGAGTTACCGTATTCCGCCGGATAAGCGACGAACCCGAATCCGCCGGTCATTTTCCCATCGACGATATAGCTCTTAGCGCCGCCGCGCGCCTTATCGCTTTGCCCCTTCAGCATGTGAAAGAAGTAGCCGTGGAACGGCACGTGCGCATCGGGCTTTGCGCTATATCCCTCAGCGGTGGCGAAGGCCACCAAGGGGCCCAGTGGGCTCTCCGGCTGCCCTGGCGACGACTGCCAGTACAAGCCGTTCTGCTTGCCAGGATCACTGATGAACTTCAGGGCGTATTGTTTCCTGGTCGCACCATCGTGAAGCTGCGAGAAATACTGGGCTTGAGCGGCCACTACCGCCCTGCAGACGTCGATGATTGCCAGTTCGTTCCGGCCAACACGGCGATTGAGAATCTCCTCCTTTCCAGCAGCGGTATCGAAGAACCACTGCCCGTTACCGTTTTTTTTCAGCGGGATGGGGAAGGCGAAATTGTCGGCACCCACCAGGAGGATTTGGGCTCCGTCTGTCAGCTTCCGCCAGCGGTGCATCGCTTCATAACGTGCGACAAATGCGTCGACCCCGTTTTTGTCCTGCACGGCGTCTCCAGAAAAAATAAGCTGTTTCGAATCCGGCCCGAAAATGGCCAGTGCCGCAGTTGTATCGTCAGCCTTTGCTGCTGCCAGCAAGGCATTACCCGCCTCGTCGGGTGTAGCAAACACTTTGATGGAAGGCTTCTCGGTTTTGCTGCAACCGGTAAGCGAGATGGCCAGCCCGAGAAGCATTAGACGGGGGTGAAGCGCAAGTCCGTGAAGTTTGACCAACATCTGATCCTCCAAAACTTTGGCAGCAAAACTCTTGCAAGCGGCGCTCAGAAAGGCTGGTCGGTTCGGGGCTCCCTTCCTAGCTTTACCTCCGACCCCAACCTCCGCCGCCACCGCGGCTATACGAACCACGAGCACTCTCCGCGCGGGATTGCCAGCCGTTTCCGCTTCCGCCAAAGGCAGACGATCCGCCGCTCTTCTCCTGCTCTCCCCAGCCCCTTGAAGAAGAGCTGCTTGTTGAGCTGGTCTTCTGATCGTAGTTTGACTTTGGCTGGGTTTGCTGCCACCCGCTCCCGGTGTTCTTGTAGACGTTGCCGTTTTGCTCCGCGTACTTGGTGCCGCTCGATGTTTCGCCCTCCGCGTAATGTTGACCGCTGGCGGTGGTCCCGGAAGCAGCCTTGGCACCATTCGTACTTTGCATCGTTGAAGCGGACCCATATGCATTGCTCTCATGCTGCGTGGTGGTGGTTTGGCCGTTCTTAGAGTAAGTCGAAGTTCCGTAACTTCCATATGCGTTGGAAGTTTGATGGGTCTGGGCATAGGCTCCGGTATTTGGGTTGTAGGCTTGACCTGCTTTCTGCGTGCCGTACGGGGTCACGGTTTCGGCGCCACGCGCATAGGTTCCGGTGGACGGATTATAGGCATTCCCAACCTTCGCGGCCCCGTACGGGCCAACTGCGGTCGCGCTGGAGCCATAGTAACCGCCATGCCATGCGTTGTTCCCGTAGTAAGTCGTATGCCCATATACAACCGTGCCGCCATGCCAATTGCAGTTCCACGAAGTGTAGCTCCAACCGCAACAGCCGCCGCCGCTTATCGCCGCGCCGACGGCGACGCCAACGCCAAACGCAATCAGGCCCGTCGCGGCCACGGTCGCAGCGCTGTAACCAGGAGTCACATACGGAGTGCCGTAGACAACCGCAGGGTTGTACGTCGGGACGTACACAACCTGCGGATTCGTGGGCTGAATCACGATGACCTGCGGTGACTCTTGCACCACAGTAATCTGCGAGCCCGATTTCAGATTGCCCGAGGCATAGGCTTTGCCCCGCAGTACCTGGACGGCTGACATGACATCAGCGGTCTGTGTGTGATACGCCTCTCCCAGAGCGGAAGCCCAACTGAGATTACTCGCAAGATTACCGAGGACTGAAGGGAACTGCGTCAGGGCTTTTACGCTGGGATCCCACGGCTCGGCATCAACGGCTTGCATCAGAGCTGCCCCGGAAAGATTCTTGTTTATCTGAAGGAAATTGTTGGCGGCGGCAATTTGATCGGGGAAAGTCGCGCCTCCGAGAATCTGGGCAACCAGTGCGTCGGGGTACAGCGCAATCGGCGCAACCAATTGTTGCAACTCATCGGGGGACAACGGTGCCCCTTGCCCTGAATATCCGGATTCGGGCGGCGCCTGTTGCTGGCCTGCAACCTCGTATGATCCGGCGGCGAGCACCAGCAGGCAGGATAAGGCGCAGGAAGAAATCTGCTTCGCGATGGTACTGATCATTTTCTTTCTCTCCACTTCTGCACCGTCTGAAGTGCAATACTACACCCAAAACGGAACGAGGGTTCCTGCGCGGGCCGGTCCTCGCTATCGGCAGGAGAGAACCACCCACATAAAGGGAGAAGTAGGCAAGTGAACAGGTCGCCTAGATCAGCCCGCTACATGAAATACAAACCTGTGCGAGCGCCAAATGCAACTGTCGCGGTTGACAGGGACAAATTTGTGACTATTTCGAAGTTGGCCTAATAGACGGAATGCCTTCCTCTCGCCTGCCATTCAGGCATAAGTTTCTCAAATTTTCCCAGAACACCTGTCGCAAGCGACAGTTCTCGTTTTCATCTGCGCGTGATCAAGTGGCGACAGTGGCCCAACCGCCCCAACAAGGTGTCCACGAGAGGAGAAAGCGGGAAACGGAGGAGGAAAACAGGACCGTGCTGATTATGCCCTATCGCAGCAGCGTTCATGGTCGGTGGCTCTCCCGCCAGAACGTAGCTGGGTCGCCGCACCCGGAAGACGCACTTCCTCCTACTTGGTCGTGCGGCAGCGAGAAGCAATAAGACTTCTTTGGGCTTTTCAGAAATCTCACTCAATCACATATCTAATCTTTGTATCGTTGCCGCGCTGAAAAGGAGCTGGATATACATTTTCTCACCCGATGGCGTTTCCTCATTTTGCTCGGGGCGACACTTGCGCTTGCGTTCGGTATACCTGACGCGAGCGCGCAATCGCAGAGTGCCCTGGCTACTCCGGAGAAGACCGACCCGCCGGACCCTGCCGTTCAGGGTTGGCATGTAGACGTCGCGCCTTATTTGTGGTTTGCCGGCATCAATGGATCGGTGGGAGCGCTCGGCCATGAAACCAGCGCGCATGTCTCAGCTCGCAACGTTTTGTCCTATTTCAATTTTGGGCTGATGGGTGCGGTAGAGACTCGTTACAACCGCGTCATCATCCCCGTCGACTTCATGTGGGTCAGCCTTAAGGACAGTAAGGGGATCCCGATCACCGACGACGTGCAATCCGTGCATACAAAGATCGACGAAGACATTCTTACTCCGAAAGTTGGCTATCGCGTGGTGGACAAATCCCGGTTCAAAGCCGATGCCTTGTTCGCCGTGCGTTATTGGCATCTGGGGACCACGCTGACCTTGCAGCCACGCAAATACGTAATGGTTTCTACGGGGCCGCGAACTGGGTCGATGGCGTGGAGGGCGCCCGATTCCAGGTGCTCTTTACGCCAAAAGCCATGGTCACAATCGGGGGCGATGCTGGCGGAGGTGGGTCGAGGCTGGACTACCAGGTTGTGGGGTTACTCGGCTACAAGCTGAAGAGAGTCACACTGCAAGGCGGATGGCGATACCTGGTGATTCACAAAAAGCATACGGGCGATGCTTTCGTTGATCTGGCTATGACGGGCGTCGTTTTAGGCATGGTCATTCCAGTAAAGTAAAGCGGAGAGCTCGTTAGAAGTGTTTCCGGAATCTCAGTGGTCAAGAGAATAAAGGAGGTTTGCGATGTCTTTGAAAGTACAAGGAAGTGTGGGTCGCCTAGTCTGTTTGCTGTTCTTCGCGCTTGTAATCGGTACGAGTTGCAAGGCTCAAGACGTGACGTACAACTTCATGCCGGGAACGGATTTTTCCAAATATCACACTTACAAGTGGGTCGCCATCGAGGGCGCTTCTCATCCTAACCAGATTATGGATCAGGAAATCAAGCAGGCTGTTGATTCGCAACTGGCTTCGAAAGGTCTGACCAAAACCGATGGCGACAAAGCCGACCTGTACGTCGGCTATCAGATCGCCGTCGATCAGGAAAGGCAATGGAACGCTTGGGGTACGGGCCGAGGCTTCGGGGGCGGCATGGGCTCGGCCACCAGCTCGACAATCAGTATCGGGACTCTTGTGTTGGATATGTATGACCCCGTAACGAAGCAGCTGGTCTGGACTGGACATGCGACCAAAACCATCGACGCGAGCTCCAACCAGGAAAAGAACATGAAGAATCTGAACAAAGCCATGGCGAAATTGCTGAAGAATTATCCGCCAAAACAGAAGTAAAGCCACGTTTCACGGGCAGATTAGTTTATAATCCCATGCATTCGCGTTATGGCTGCGCCACAAAAAACGCACCCCGCCTGGTCCAACCGGCTCGCCTTTGAGCTAACCGGAAACGATCAGACCGCCCAGGCGCTGGTTGCTGGACTCAACACGGAACGACTCAATTGGCAACCGATGGCGGGCTCCTGGAGCGTGGGACAGTGTCTAGAGCACCTGTGCATCATGAACGAAACGTACATGCCGGCGATTTCCGCGGCGCTTGAAGCGAAGCCGAACTCTCCAGTCGAGCAGATTACGCCCGGGTGGTTCGGGGGGTGGTTTCTCCGCAATTTTGTCGAGCCTTCGCCAAACGGCAGGCGTGCTTCCGCTCCGTCCAAAATCAGGCCCGGGGCCAAGGTCGATCTCTCGGTTATCGATCGATTCCTCGCCGATAACAAATCGTGCCGCGAACTCATCGTTCGAGCGCGCGCGAAGGACGTAAACCGCATTCGCTTTTGGAATCCTTTTGTTCCGGGACTCCGGTTCACCGTCGGGACGGGACTGGAAATCATTGTGAGCCACGAGCAACGCCACCTATTGCAGGCGGAACGAGTCCGCGACTCGGCAGAGTTCCCGCGTGTTTGAGCTCGCCGTCCGTTTCCGGACCGGGTCATTCCTTGATGTCTCAGAGGCGTTTGGGCTTTTCTCTAGACCTTGACTTCCGAACGCCCCGCGATTATACAGGCTGAATTCGTCCCCGGATGGACTGGTACTCCATACCTTGCTTGTCGAGACCCTATGACCCTGCTGGCGCTAGCCTTATTGTTATTGATGCTGCCGTCCCCGTCCCCCGGACAAGGCGTCGGTTTGGTTACCCTGCTCGAGGGCTCTCTACAGGTCATTCGTGGCACAACGGTCTTTCAGGGTGTCGAGGGCATGAACGTCAAGCAAGGCGATATTCTCGAGAGCTCCGAGGGTGCGTTCGTACAACTGGAGTTTACGAGCGGAGCCGTAGTTGCCCTTGGTTCTTCAAGCCGCCTGTATATCCTGCCGCAGACCGCTGGCGGAACAGGCGCCGAACGCACGGCGGCAATCGACTTGATCATGCTCGACGGATGGTTGAAGCACGAGGCTGCAACCGGCAAGGGGTCATACCGGTACCGCACCCCGCAGCTCGCCGTCACCCCGAGCGGTGGCACGGTCGTTATTCGGAGCAGTTCGAATGCTTGCGATATTTTTGTGGAGTCCGGCTCTGCGTCGATTGCGGATATCAGTCAAAACGGAAACTCCGGGCAGGCGGCGCCCGCAAAGGCAGGACAATTTTTTTCACGAGTAAAGGGCGCCGGCGTTACGAGCCTCGAGCGCCCCAGCACAGCGTTTCTGGACTCCATGCCGCGGCAGTTCCGCGACACGCTGCCGCCGCGTCAGGCTCGTTTTTCGGACAAAACGGTGGAGCCGAAAGCAGAACATCCCGTGTCTTACGGGGAAATCGAGCGTTGGCTCATGATTCCCTCGTCCTGGCGACGAGGATTGGCGGACCGGTTCGCGCCGCGGTTAGCCGACGCCGGTTTCCGCAAACAGATCGAACTGCATGCGCGCGAGTTGCCCGACTGGGAGCCGATTTTACATCCGAAAAAATCTTCCGAATCTCCGCAAGCGAGGAATTAGGTCATGAAACTTTTGTTGAAATTCAACCTGGTGCTGTTGCTGGTTTTTGCCGTGGGATTGGTTACCACGGGCTTCATCTGCCGGCAGCTGCTGCGGCAAAACGCAAAAGCGGAAATCATGGAAAACGCGCGAATCATGATGGAGGCGGCCATCGCGGTGCGCACCTACACCGCCACGCAGATCAAGCCGCTGCTCGAGACGCAAATGAAGTATTCCTTCCTTCCGCAATCCGTGCCGGCGTACTCGGCGAACGCCTACTTCAGCCAGCTGCAAAAGGCCTTTCCCGCCTACGCGTACAAGGAAGCCACCCTGAATCCTACCAATCCCGTGAATCGCGCGACGGACTGGGAGGCCGACATTATCGAGGAATTCCGGAAGGTACGCGACAAGACGGAGATTATCGGGGAAAGAGACACGCCGAATGGCCGTACGCTTTACATGGCGCGCCCCCTGAAGGTGTCGAGCCCGGCCTGCCTGACTTGTCATGATACGGTCGAAGGCGCGCCCCGAACGATGGTTGAACGCTATGGGGACGCCAACGGCTTTGGCTGGAAGCTGAACGACATCGTAACGGCACAGATTGTGTCGGTGCCGATGCAATTGGCGGTGCAGCGAGCCAATGGAGTGTTCTGGACGTTCATGATTTCCCTTGCGGTGGTCTTCCTCGTGGGTATTGTTGCCATCAACTTGCTTCTGATTTTTCTGGTGATCCGCCCCGTGAACCAGCTTTCCACTATGGCCAGCAGTGTGAGCTTAGGTAATTCCGAAATCACCGAATTTCCGACGATCGGCCGGGATGAAATCGCGGAGCTGTCGCTTTCCTTCAATCGGATGGGAAGGAGCCTGCTGGAGGCGATGAAATTGCTGCGGGCCTGACCCCTCGCACGGCGGAGCTCGAAGAGAGCGCGCAAGCGACCTTACGACTCCGGATAGCCGGCATCATGCAGAAACTGCGCCCGCTCATTGTCCTTCAGGTAGCCGGCCAGCATGACATACAGATCCCGCAAGCTGTCGGCGCGTTGCGCCGCGCGTTCGGCCAGCATTCGTGAGATCGGACCGAGATAGCGCCCCGTCAATTCTGCGGCTTTGCTGATGTCGGCTGGATTCAACCTCGTGCTGCTCCGGGGAACCGGCGTATCAGTTGACCGGTCAGCTCCCACAGCGGCAGCTTTTGCGTCCTGCACTTGCGCCGGAGCGTTCGAGACGAACTGGTTTCGTTTGGCCAGGAAAGCCTCGCGTTCGCGTTGCGAAGAAATCGTCGAAGCAATCTGCGCAAGCAGCTCTTCCTGGGTTTTGGCCCTGGCCAAAGCTCTTTCCACGATGAAGCGCGCTATCGGTCCAACCGAAATTGCCAGGTGTTTTTCGATAGCTCGAAGATCCAGGTTCCCCTTGCTGCCCGTGTCTGTTTCGATCGGAGCACCCAAGGGGAGGACGCTGGAGACGACGGGCCGCGGTTCGCCAAGAGGATCCGAGGATGAGGAACCTGGCTTCGCACCGGCTTCGGGCGCGGAAGCCGGCTCTTCGCCTTGTTCACTGAGGGCGGGCGCGTCGGTCGGCGGGGCGGCTCCCATCACCGCATAATCGCGAGCAGGGTCGCTGGCGGATGAGAATAAGGTTATTTCCGAGACCCCTGGAGCCTTGCGTTCCAAAGAACCGGGATCAGTCGGCGGGCGTCTCCGCGCGGCGATTTCTTCGAACAAAGCCCGGATTCTGGGGTCCTCCGACGAAAAAAGCTTCGACTCGATCGCGTCTTTCAGGAGAAGCGCTGCGTCCGTAAGCTTGCCGTCGTTCAGAAGGGAATGCGCGGCCTGAACCATCTCGGCCTGTTGCTGCCTTTTCTGTTCGCGGAATTCCAATTCCTTTTCCGCCTGCTGCAGGACGGCTTGGAGCCTCGAATCGTCGCCAAGGGCGGTGATGGACTGGCGCGCAAGATCAATCGCGTCGGTGAGTTGATGGCGAGTCAGCATCTTTTCGACTTCACGAACGCGCTGTTTGAGCAGTTGCTGTTTTCCTTTTTCGGCCTGTTCGTTTTTCGCGCGCTCCGCAAGGCCGACAATCTCTGCGTTTTCTGGAAATTCCGCCAGCGCCGTTTCGGCTGTCTGGATCGCCTCCGCAAGGCGTCCGTCTGTTACCATCTCCTCGATCTCTCTGGTAAGTAGTTCCAGTCGAAGCCGCTGCTGGAGTTCGGTTTGCTCTGTGAGTGCGGTAATCAGCAGGTCGCTGACGTCAGAGTCCCACGGAAATTCGCGTTGCAACTCTTTGCCGAGCGCCACAGTCTTTTCGTAATTCTTCTCGCTCAACAAGGCGCGCAGCTGGTTTTTTCCTTCGCTGACGCGTTCTTCCCGCTTTTGAACATCGCGGCCGTAGACCGCTTGCGCTTGCAGGCTGCTGGCCGTCGGATCGGAAGGGAATTGCTGGAAGAAAGTCTCGAGAGCCTGCAGAGCTTCTGTAAATTGCCCGGCGCTGAGCAGGTTGCGGATGCCGACGAGAAGGGTCTGGCGCCGTTGCTCGGTCTGATCCTGGCGGGCGGCGTTCAGAAACTTGAGAATCTCGGGATCGTCTGGAAACTGCCGGCTCAAAGAAACCAGCAGGCTGACGCAATCCTCGTATTTAAGATTGGTCCAAAGCGAACGGGCCTGCTGAAGAAGGCTGTCGCGTTGCTTGCGCAATTCCCGGCGCGTCCGTTCCTCCCTGACCTGTTTAAGGTGGTCACGGGCGGATTCGTTGCAAGGATCGAGAGAAAGCGCCCGGTCGAGCTGGGTTTCGGCTTCCGTAAGGGATCCCTGGGCCAGGAGCTCCTCGGAAGCGAGAAGCGCGTGCCGGATTTTGCGGGAACGCTCCAAAGCGAGTTGTGCCTGGCGCACGACTTCTGCCGCGGGCTCGTAGGAAGAATCCAGTTTCAGCGCCAACTGGGCTTCGGACCTGGCTTCTTCGTGGTGGCCCTGCGAGAGGAGTTTTTGAGCTTTCTCGACGTGGATCCGCACCTGGGGGACGAGCTTCTGCTTGCGCAGTTCGGAGTTGATCAGGTCAGAGACGCGTTTGGCCTGAACGTTGGTCGAATCCCAGTTCAGGATTTGAACGATTTCGGATTTTGCGGCCAGCAAGTCGCCTTCGTTGAGCAGGCGCTCGCTGTTTTCGAGCAAAATCGAGATGTCTGCCTGCAGCAACCGCTTCCACACCGGCTCCAGGTCCATCAGGACTTCTTCCATGGTCTGGTAGCGCTCTTCCACATTCTTGGCCAGCATGCGGCCGAGAATCTTCTGGACGTCTTCGGGGGTCCCCGGAGCGGCCTCGGAAATGGGCCGCGGTTCTTCGAGAACGACGTTCGACATCAGCGCGGCCGCGCTGTCGCCTCGGAACGGCCTTCGGTAGGCCAACAGCTCATAGAACATCACGCCGGTGGCCCAAATGTCGGACTGGGCATCGGCTGCGGCTCCGTGGAAGAGCTGCGGAGACATGTAGCCGAGGGTCCCGATCAGGAATCCGGCGGAAAGCGACACCGAAGCCTCGCCAAGCCGCGCGATGCCAAAATCCACCACGACTACGGATCCATCCGTACCAACCACGACGTTCGCGGGCTTTATATCGCGGTGGATGACCGGGGGGTTCTGCTTGTGCGCGTAGTCGAGGGCGCGGCAAGTGTAGACGATGAAGCCGACGCGCTGCGAAAGAGGCAGGTTCGGAAGCCGGTCGATGACCTTGTCGAGGCTCTCGCCGTTCAGGAACTGCATGGCGATGAAGGGGATATCCCCCTCGTGGCCCAGTTCGTAGATGGTCACAATATTCGGGTGTCTGAGGTTGCCGGCGGATCGTGCTTCCGAGTAAAACCGTTTGAGCAGTATGGCATCCTCAAACAAGCCTGCCCTCAACGTCTTCAAGGCGACAACGCGGTTGATCAACGGATCGCGCGCCTTGTAAACCACACCCATCGCGCCCTGCCCCACCTTCGACAAGATCTCGAATTTGCCGAGTTTCCTGGCGTCCGACAACACCTGTCTCCGGACAACGCGAATTCGCTGCCGCTCATAGGAGACCTGGAGAAATCGCCCTGACGGGCTGCGCAGCAGACTTAGTTTGCGATGCTGCCAAATCAGCGCCGAGGTGTCAATTAATTCTCTTGTTGTGGCGGCTGCCTTGAAGATGGAGATGCGGCAGCGCTTGACGTAGTCAGGAAGCCCGGAAAAGTTGGTAGAATCGGAGCGCACGTTGTTGCGGGGACGTACCCCGCGATTGTCATTGATCGAGACAAAAGCACCATGGGAAGCCCGCAACGAACTACGAATGGTTGTGTGCGCTTGAATATCGTATTTGGTTTTTCGGCGAGCAAAATAAGGTCGCAAAGCTTCGCATTGCTGCTTGTGCTTGTGTTGCAATTGCCGATTGTGGCGACCGGCGCGGCGCCGCAAGTTCCTCCCAAGGAAAATGCCCCGATTATCAACGAAGTGGGGCTCTCCCATTCGCTCACCGCGTTGATGACTCAGCAGATCCGCGAAGGAATGCAAGACACCCGCAACCTGCTGCGCCGCTCGAATATTCGCCAGAGCGACCTGCCTCCTGGAAGCATCGTCGTCTTTCGCGAGCGGACGTTCTGGGAACGCACCAGCTGGGTTTGGACGGTTTCTTTAATCATTATCCTTGGCTTGTCCGCGCTCGCCGCGTACCTCCAAAACAGCCGGAAGCAATTGGAAGCAGCGAAGGAAAGCCAACGGCAGCTTGGGGGCCGGCTGATTAATGCACAGGAGCAGGAGCGAAGCCGGCTGGCCGCGGAACTGCACGATGACTTTAGCCAAAGAATCGCGTTGCTGGCGCTTGAACTGGAAAATGTGGCTGATGCCATCCCTGACTCGGCGAAGGAAGCGAGCGAGCGTTTGCGGGCTCTTGCCGGTTCCGTGACGGAAATTGCGGCCGATTTGCACACGCTTTCCCACAGGCTACATTCTTCGACGCTGAAAAATCTGGGGCTGACGCCCGGCATCAGCGCCTTGTGCAGGGAGTTTTCCGCCCAACTGGGCATCGCCATCGATTTTTTTCCTGACAGTGTTCCCCGGGATGTGCCTCCCGACGTGGCTTTGTGCCTGTTCCGGATTGTTCAGGAAGCCCTGCGCAACATACACAAGCACAGCGGAGCTACGCGCGCTCAAGTCAGTTTGCGGATGGCCGCCAAGACGCTGATTTTGTCCGTAAGCGACAATGGCCGGGGCTTCAACGCCGCCGGAGGCCGCTACAAGAATGGGCTCGGAATCCGTAACATGGAAGAGCGTGCGCGTCTGATCGGCGGACGGTTCGAGGTTCACTCGGAACCCTCCAAAGGTACCCTCGTTGAAGCCTCTGTGCCCCTCGAAAAGGCCCGCACCGCCAAGGCTTAACCCAACGCTAGGGATTCCCCTAGTTGACACAGGAGCCGCGCGGGCCTAGAAAAGTAGCATCAGCCATACTACCGTTGCGGACCGAAACAGATGTTCGCTCAAACCGGCTAATGCTGGGGAGGGGTCCGTCATGAAACACAGAATCTTTCGATCAAGAGTTTTCTGGAGTATCAATCGAAGCGCATGGGCCCTGATATGCGCCGCTGCGCTTCTTCCGGCCGAACCATGCTTGCTTGGGTATTCGCGCCAGGAGTCTGCTGCTCCGCCGGCCCAGGAAGCGAAAATACCACCGGACCAGCTAGATTCGTTGGTCGCGCCCATTGCCCTGTATCCCGATCCCCTTCTGGCCCAGGTGCTCGCGGCGTCGACCTACCCGCTTGAGCTCATTCAGCTACAGCAGTGGTTGTCGAAGAACAAGGATCTGAAGGATAAGGCTCTTGCTGATGCCGTGGCCAAGCAGCCTTGGGACCCGAGCGTTCAGTCCATGGCGGGAGTTCCTGACGTCGTGAAACGGCTCACAGACGACATCCAATGGACAACAGACTTGGGAAACGCCTTCCTGGCCCAGCAATCGGACGTAATGGACGCGGTTCAGCGCATGCGCGCGAAGGCCAAGGATCAGGGAAACCTGAAGTCCAACGAACAAATGAAGGTCGAGACCAAGGTGGTGGAGAACAAGCAGGTGATTGTGGTCGAGCAGGCCAACCCGCAGGTCGTTTACGTTCCTAGCTACAACCCTACCGTAGTCTACGGTCCGCCCGTGTACCCCTATCCACCCGTTGCCTATCCTCCGCCGGGTTACTATGCCGCGGGAATGGCGATTTCCTTCGGCGTCGGAGTAGCGATGGGAGCAATTTGGTCGGGAGGCTGGGGCTATAACTGCGGTTGGGGCGGCAACAACAACATCACCATCAACAACAATAACAATTACAATCGCAATACCAACGTTCAGGGGGGCAACCGCGTTAATGCTAAAGGTGGGAACAGCTGGCAACACAATTCCGCGCACCGCGGTGGCACGCCGTACTCCAACCGGGCGACGGCCGATAAGTTTGGCGGTACGGCTCGAGGCGATTCCATGGCAAATCGCCAGGCCAATGCCCGACAGCGGCAGCAAGGAGGTGCTGGCAACCGTGGCGGGGTAGGGGATCGAGGTGGCGCAGGAGATCGTGGAGGAGTGGGAGATCGCGGTGGCGTAGGTGATCGTGGCGGGGCTGGAGACCGCGGAGGCGTCGGCGACCGCGGCGGGGCCGGCGATCGTGGCGGAGCAGGAGACCGTAGCGGTGCTGGGGACCGTGGAGGCAACCGCCCTAGTGCCGGAACCAGCGACAGAGGCTCGAATCGCGGAGGAGGCGGTGGCGGTGGCGATCGTGTGGGTAACCGTAGCGTATCGTCCGGGGGTGGCGGCGGCTCCAGAGGGAATGCCCTCGGGGGTGGAGGTGGCACGAGCGGCAGCTCAGCGCGAGCCAGCAGCTCACGTGGTGCCTCGAGTATGGGCAGTGGCGGCGGGCGTGGCGGCGGTGGTGGTGGGCGCAGGAGGTAGGGAAGCCATGAATAGGGAAATTCAAATGAGGCTCCACAAACCGAATTTGTGTGCAAAGAAAGTCCTTGCCGGCCTGCTCCTCTCCGCGTGCTGTTGCGCGTTGGGATTGCTGGTTTCATCCCCATCCTATTCGCAAGAGAAGGCGCCCGCGACTCCGCCACAGCAGCCGGCCCAGAAAACGTTCAAAACGCCGCAGGAAGCCGCCGACGCTTTCATTCAGGCGACAGCAAGTTATGATGTGCCCGCTTTGACGCAGATCCTCGGTCCACTCGGTGAAGACTTGGTTTCCTCAGAAGACCAAGTCCGGGACAAAAACCTCGCAACCGAATTTGCCGCCAAGGCGCGCGACAAAAACTCGGTCGTTATCGATCCGAAGAATGCGGACCGCGCCACCCTGGTCGTAGGGAATGACGATTGGCCCATGCCGATCCCGCTCGTCAAGCGGAATGGAGTGTGGCTTTTCGATACCAAGGCGGGGCGGCAGGAGGTGCTCTACCGGCGCATCGGTGCGCATGAACTGGATGCCATCGAGATCTGCCGGGGCTATGTGGACGCCCAGCACGAATACGCTTTGGAAAAACATGATGGCGCGGAAGTGAACCAGTACGCGCAGCGAGTTATCAGCACGCCGGGAAAGCACGATGGACTTGTGTGGCGGAACCCTGACGGAACCCTTGGTGGGCCTATCGCCGAGAATATCGCGGATGCGCTCCAGCAGGGCTATACCGACAAGTCGAAGCCCTATCACGGGTATTTCTTCAAGATTCTGAAAGGCCAAGGTCCTGCCGCTCCGCTCGGAAGGATGGATTTTGTTGTCGAGGGTGCCATGATCGGGGGATTTGCTCTCGCAGCCGCTCCCGCACAGTACCGCGTCACCGGAGTGAAAACGTTTATCGTCGGCTACGATGGGGTCGTCTACCAGAAGGATCTGGGCCCGGATACCCTGAAGATCTTCCAAAGCATGGAACTTTATAATCCGGACAAGACTTGGCAGCCCACCGACGACAACTGGCCGTTTGATCCTGACACGGCTTCCACAACAGCGAGCAAGCCATAGTTGAGCTGGGAGGCCGCCTCTTCCTTTTCAACGCGAGCGGGTGGGGGTGTCGGCGCAGCTCTTTCGAGTGTCCTGCATCGGTGCCCCATGCGCGTCAACTCCATTCCGCATTAACCCAGGAGATTGAGTAATTTCACGGACTGCGAGACACTTAAGTCCTCAAGAACGAGCTTCGTTCGCGCAAGTCACGTCTTGAATCGCGGATGGCCAGCCGTCCAGGTCTGGCAATTTAGGGTTGTCAGCCGCCTCGGAAAATGGCATCGTCTCATCGCCGGGAACCATGCCTTTATCCGGGGACCACGGAGCAAGAAGCCACAGTGCGCGTTCCAGGAAAAAATAAGAAGCACCTTCGAAAAGCGAGCAGGAGCAGAGTTCGCCGCCATTCGGATATGTGGTTACGGTTGGAGCTGGAGAGTGACCCGGAGGCGCTCTGCCTCGTGCGGGCAACGCTGGAGCGTGCGACGGAGTTCCTCCATTTTCCTGAATCCGAATCGCGCGCGATTGTGCGTTCCGTCGATGAGGCCGTCGCGAATGTGATTCGCCACGCCTATAAGGGACGAGCCGGTATGCCCATCATCCTGACCTGCAACCGGCTCTGGCGCGGCGAAAAAGTAAGCCCGCCGGCCGGCTTGGAGATCTTGCTTCAGGATTCGGGTGAAGCCCCCGACCCCGAAAAGCTCAAGGGGCGGCCGCTCGACGAAGTGCGTCCGGGTGGGCTGGGTCTGCACTTCATGCGGCAAAGCATGGACGAGGTGGAATTCAGCCGGAAGAAGGGCAAGAATCTTTTGCGTCTGGTCAAGTACCTCGAACCCAACCGCAATACCACCGAGAAGGAGAATAGACCGTGCAGATAGTTGCCCGCCAATTCGAAGGTTGGGTCATTTTGGATATTTCCGGTGATATCGACCTCGCGAACTCCCCGACGATGCGCAAGACGCTGCTCGGCGAAATCAAGGACAAACATACGGCCAAGGTCTTCCTGAATCTTAGGAATGTGCGCTACATCGATAGCTCCGGCATTGCCTCCCTAGTCGAAGGGCTGAAAGCCTCGCGGGATCAGGGTACGAGGCTGATTCTCTTTGGCCTGAGTCCGGCGGTCAGGGAGGTTATGCAGCTTTCGCGTCTGCAGAAGATCTTCGAGATTTACGACAACGAAGAACAGGCGTTGGCTTCCTAGCGACGCTTCGCTTCCTGCGGCCAGGGGTCAACTGCTTACGTGGAGACTCTGAGAAAAGTCGGCGCGGCAGTTCTTGAGGTTCTTGCTTATGTCGGGGAGCTTACCTCCCTTGCCGGCCGCGCCGCCTATTTCACCTTTATCGGCCCGTTCCGCGGGAAGCCCGTCCGGTTCCAGCGCGCGGTATCCCAGGCGATGGAGACGGGTGTGAGCGCTCTCCCCATCCTCTCCTTGCTCACCTTCATTATCGGATTGATCTTGGCCCTCCAGGCCGCTTACGAGTTGCGTCGTTTTGGGGCCATCGGCTACGTCGCCAGCGCTGTGGCGGTTTCGATGACCCGCGAGCTTGGACCTCTCATCACCGCCGTCATCGTCATTGGCCGTTCCGGGTCGGCGTTTGCCGCTGAACTCGGCACGATGAAGGTGACCGAAGAAATCGATGCGCTCGAGACCATGGCCATCGACCCCGTCGGCTTTCTGGTCGCTCCGAAGTTTGTCGCCATGCTTTTGATGCTGCCCTGCCTTACCATCTGGGCCAATTTCATGGGCATTCTCGGCGGCTCGCTCTTTGGCGTGGCGCAGGCGGATTTTACCTTTTGGCGGTATATTACCGCTTCGCTCGATTCGCTCTATCTTCGCGACGTGATTACGGGGCTGATCAAGAGCGTCATGTTTGGTGGAAGTATTACGGCCGTGGGCTGTCTCGAAGGGCTCGAGACTTCCGGCGGAGCCGAGCAGGTCGGACGTTCGACGACACGGGCCGTGGTCATGTCCATTTTTCTTGTGATTCTCGTGGACTTGATCTTTACCACCCTGTTTTTCTTTCTTGGAGAGCATTAGGCACATGACTGACCTTCCCGAGCCTAAAGATATGCAGGATTCCTTCGACGGCCCGATGATTTCGGTGCGCAATTTGCGGGTCAGCTACGGCGGCGGCCGCGAGATCCTTCATGGAATCTCCTTCGACGTGCAACGGGGAGAGACTCTGGTGATTCTCGGAGGCTCCGGGTCGGGAAAGAGCACCCTCCTGCGCACGCTGGTGGGCCTCGAGAAGCCGACCTCGGGGGAAGTCTGGATTCGTGGAAAGAACTTTGCGGCGCTCTCGGAAGACGAGAAAGACGAAATCCGCAAGCACCTGGGCATGTCGTTCCAGGGAGGCGCTCTCTTCGGCTCGATGACGGTCGGCGAAAACGTTGCCCTGCCTCTGCGCGAACACACGAAACTCGAAGACTCCACCGTGGAAATCATGGTCCGCTTGAAGCTCGATCAGGTCGGTCTATCGGGCTTCGAAGACTTTCTGCCTTCGCAATTGAGCGGCGGCATGAAAAAACGCGCCGCCGTTGCCAGAGCTCTGGCGATGGATCCGGAAATCCTGTTCTTTGACGAACCTTCGGCCGGCCTTGACCCGATCATTGCAGCGGGTATCGACCAACTCATTCTGGAGTTGAAAAAGGCCTTTCACATGACCATCATCGTTGTCACACACGAACTCGCAAGCGCCTTTCTAATTGCCGACCGCATGGTGCTGATCAACAAGGGCGACGTGGTTGCGCTCGGGACCGTCGAGGAAATGAAAAACAGCAAGCATCCAAAGGTCAGGCAATTCCTGGACCGCGTCCCCGAACCCGCCGTTGCCCAGGAACTCGATTATTTGCAGATGCTGACCGAGCCTGCTTCGAAGGCGACGGACGGGCGTCAGGGGAAGGGCAGGTAGCGATGGAAGCGAGGCGCGAACAGGTCTTCGTCGGATTGTTTGTCGTGATTGCGACTGCACTTCTGCTCATCACCGTGTTTTCTCTTTCGGGAGCGCTCGCGAGCTCTACCCGGACCTACCACGCCGAGTTTCGCAATGCCGCCGGCCTCGAACCCGGAGGCACGGTCCGCTACGAAGGTGGACCGAAGGTCGGCCGCATTGAAAAGCTCAGAATTGATCCCGCTGACCCTTCCTTGATGGACATGGAATTCAGAGTCAAAAGCGATGTGCCCGTAAAGACGGACAGCCACGTCGCGATATTGAGCTTCAGCCCTCTCGGCGACAACCACCTCGAAATCAAGGCCGGCTCTCCCGCCGCGCAGCGGGCTCCGGATGGCGCGGTCTTGCCGAGTGACCCCTACATCGGCTTCAACGACCTTACCGCGCAAATCAACCAGTTGGCCCCGCAAGCAAAAGAGCTTGTCGCGAATCTGAACGACCGGGTCACCCAGTTGAGACTTACCCTCGATCGAGTCAATGATCTTTTGAATGACCAGAACCGCCAGAATGTTTCTGCAAGCCTGGCTAACCTCCACGGTATCCTCGAGGAGAACCGTCCCCAGATCAAGCACACTTTGAACAACGTCAGCGCGGCAAGCGATAAGATCAACCCTCTTCTCGATCAACTTCACCAGACCATTGATCAGGCCAAGGGCGCCTTACAGAAGGTGGATGACATCCTCGGCGAAAACAGGGAAGACATCCGCGCGTCCGTTCAACAACTTCGCCAATCCTTGGCAACGGTCTCCGACTTGGTGCAGCGCCTTGACCTCATCGTGGACAATAACACGGACAATATCGATCAGATTCTGAACAATCTGCGCATCGTGACGCAGAACCTGAAGGAATTCTCCGACGACATCAAGCGCCGCCCCTCGTCTCTGCTGAACCCCGCCGCTCCGCGCGACCGCAGGCCTGGAGAGAAGCCATGAGAAACCGGCAGCACCTTGCACTCTGCATTCAACCTCTGGTCCGATTGGCCGGCGGCAGGCCTCGCCTTCGTGTCCTGAGTTCCGTCATCGCCGCGCTTGTCGTTCTTCTCTCGGGTTGTGCCAAGCCTCGCCCGATTAAGTATTACCAGATTACCTATCCCTCTTCGATAACGGTTGTCCCGGAGCCGATCGACGTCACTCTTCTGGTCCGCACTTTCGAGGGCTCCCATCTCTACCTCGACGACCGCGTCGTGTACGGCTATGATTCGCCGGAAATGGGCACTTACGAGGACGAGCGCTGGGCGGAGCCACCGGTTGAGATGCTCCGCGATGCGCTCGTCCGCGGTTTGCGCTCGTCTGGAAAGTTTAAGGGCGTTTATATCCTCCGAAGCGAGATGAGTGGAAGATACGTGCTCTCAGGGCGCCTCTACGATTTCAAGGAACTCGACGCCGCTACGATTTCGGCGCGGCTCGGTTTCGAGGCCCGCCTTTGGGATCGCAAAACTCGAACCCTGGTTTGGACCTGCCCGTATTCCTACGATGAACCCGCGGATAAGAAAGCGGTCTCGGCAGTTGCGGCGGCCATGGACAGGAACGTCCGTCGAAGTGTGCAAATCATCGAAACGAACCTCGTGGAGTATTTCAAAGCTCATCCTCCTCAGCCGTAGGCGGAAGTTCTAACCTCTTGTGTTTTGCCTTACACTGGTAGGGCGACTTCGCGCTGGTTTTCCATGGGATTAGGCATGCCGCAGAGCACGTTCGCAAATTCCTCCAAACCGGGTTCCTCCGCTCAGGTACAGCCTGCCTTTGATTTCCTCGACCTGCGGGCACAGTTTGCCGCGATTCGTGACGAGGTTATAGCGGCGGTCACGCGTGTCATGGAGAGCCAGCAGTTCATCCTCGGTCCGGAGGTCGCTCTCTTCGAAAAGGAGTTCGCCGCAAAATTCGGCGCCGAGCATACCGTCGGCTGCGCATCCGGCACTGACGCTTTGCTGCTGGCTCTTCTGGCGGCGGGCATCGGCCCCGGGGCCGAGGTCATTACCTCTCCCTTTAGCTTTATCGCCACCGCGGGGTCCATCGCTCTCGCGGGTGCTAAACCGGTCTTTGTTGATATTGATCCGGCAACCTTTAACATCAATCCAGAAAAAATTGAAAGAGCGATCACATCCAAGACCCGCGCGATCATGCCGGTTCACCTGTTTGGTTTGCCAGCCGACCTTCACCCAATCGTACACCTTGCCAATCGGCGGAGACTCCTCGTCATTGAGGATGCGGCGCAAGCTGTCGGCTCTCGCTACAACGGTTCCTTCGTCGGCACACTCGGCAACTTCGGTTGTTTCAGTTTCTTCCCCTCAAAAAATCTCGGTGGCGCTGGCGAGGGCGGCTTGATTACTACCAGCAATCCGGAGATGGCCGAACGCCTCAGGATGCTTCGGGTCCACGGCAGCAGGAAAAAGTATTTCCACGATATCCTGGGCACCAACAGCCGTTTGCATGCTCTTCAAGCTGCCGTTCTTCGCGTGAAGCTGAGTCACCTGGATGCCTGGACCGCCGGGCGGCAGAACCGGGCGGCACGTTATCGGCAACTATTCGATCAGGCCGGACTCTCGCAATTCGTTACGTGCCCTGTCACCCCGTCCGCTGACTTCGAGCACGCCTTCAACCAGTTCACCATCCGCGCCCACCGACGGGACGCTTTGAAGGAGCACCTGAGGCTGGCTGGCATCCCTTCCGAGATTTATTACCCTCTTTGCATCCACCTGCAAGCCGCCTTTGCTCAGCTCGGTTGCCGTGAAGGACAGTTTCCGGAGGCGGAGAAGGCTAGCAGGGAAGTGCTCTCGCTTCCCGTTTTTCCAGAGCTGATCGACGCCCAGCAAGACCTGGTTGTGGACGGGATTGCTGCTTTCTACAGAGACAAGCATTAAACGAGCACGGCCTGCCGCGAGTAGCAAACCTTCTCTGCTGTGCCGATGAAGAATTCAGCAGCGCTGTTGAGTTTTGCAATCGCTCTGCTTAACGACCTAACTCGTTGTTTCGGACGCCTTTAACAAATTTGTTTAGACTCGACGCCTTTCTCCCTGTTGAGAATTTCAGCGGCCCAACGTGCGCCCGTTTTCATAGGGTCGGCGGCTTCCTCCTCGTTAGAACTTCTCTTCAAACGACTTAGCGATTCTCCCTCTATGTTTCCTTGCCATGGCATGCCGTGTGCCCTCCAACGTTTGGAGTTTGGAGAGGGAATGGGCAAACGCCAGGAGGCGGGCCATGACAGTCATTCTGATGCTTGCGATCTTCGCTATCTTCCTCACCATTGACTATCTCAGGAAGGGAAAGGAAGCCGCGCAGACCGCGGAGGCTCGTCTGGAAGCCGCCACCGTTTCGCCGCGCTTGATGTCGACCATCGTCGCCGGTTTTGACCTGCCGGAAAACCGCAGTTATCACCAGGGACACACCTGGGCTTTGCAGGAGAGTCCGACGCTGGTGCGCGTCGGCATCGACGGCTTTGGAGCAAGGCTGGCCGGCAAGATTGACGAAATCGTGCTCCCGAAGCGCGGCCAGTGGCTGCGGCAGGGTCAGAAGTTCGTCACACTGGTTCGTGACGGTCAGAAAACCGAATTGGTTTCTCCGGTCGAAGGCGAAGTGACCAATGTAAACGAAGCGCTCGCGAAAGACACGACTTTGAGCAATTGCGATCCTTACGGCCAGGGCTGGTTTGTTTCCGTCCTCTCGCCCGACGCCACCACGACGTTCCGCAACCTCCTCAGCGGAAGCCTGGCGCGCAAGTGGATGGCTGAGGCCTCTTACCGGCTGCAAGCGCGGGCTCCGATGCTCGCCGGCGTCGTTGCCCAGGACGGTGGCGTAGCGGTTCCCGACTTGACCTTGCAACTGCCCACCGAGAAGTGGTCGCAGATCACGCGCGAGTTCTTCCTCACCGGATTGAGGCTACCTCCTCCTAAAATCACGTAGGCAGGATGCGTCGAGGTCCCGAACCCACCCGTTCTTGACCTCGTGTTCAGCTCTCACTGTTTCAAGGTGCTACAGCTGCAAGATTTTACGGTACTAGGTGATACGAGTCACTCGCTTCGGTGACGCCTCTCACGGGATTCCTACCTTCTCTTCGACATACTTGCCCTGGGCCAGCGACTGCGCAGAACGTTTCATCGCTGACGTGGCCATCGCTGTTGAACTTATCAGCAGCCTTCGAACACTCCCCGGCTCCGCTCAGCCCCGATGTTCCGATGACCGTCGGCGGGCGGCCCCACACCGCCGAACTTCTGTCCCGATCGTCCCGGCTTGAGTGCTTTATGAAAACTCTCATTCAATTTTCGGTTACGCCCCACTTTTCTGCCGGAATGAGGGCCTCTCCCTGGAGGGATCATGAGCAAAGGCATCCTTTACGATGCGACTCTTTGCATCGGCTGCAAGATGTGCGAGAAGGCCTGCGCAGAACAGCACGGCCTTCCCTATGACGACAGCATCGCTCGGGAGCAAAAGCAGTCGGAACACAAGTACACCGTTGTCTTGAATCACGATGACAAGTTCATGCGTCGGCTTTGCATGAACTGCCAGGACCCCACCTGTGCCTCGGTGTGCCCGGTTGCCGCGTTTCACAAGAGCCCCCTGGGACCTGTTGTTTATGAAGCCTCGCGGTGTATTGGTTGCCGCTATTGCATGATGGCGTGCCCATTCTCGGTGCCGAAATACGAGTGGACGAAAGCGCTGCCTCTGGTGCGCAAGTGCGACATGTGCTTCGATCGGCTCGCCAGAGGTCTTCCAACTGCCTGCGCCGAGGCCTGTCCCACCGGGGCAACAAAATTTGGTGACCGGGATGAGCTGATCGCTGAGGCCAAGGAGCGCATCGCTAAGGGGCAAGGACAGTACGTAAACCATATTTATGGTTTGGAAGAGGTTGGGGGCACGTCCGTGCTTTTGTTGTCGGGGGTTCCATTCGAAACCTTCGGGTACAAGACGGACGTGAGTACCGAGGCATTACCCCTGCTCACCTACCGCGTGCTCTCGCACATCCCTGACGTGGTCACTATTGGCGCCGTGGCCCTCGGTGGGATCTGGTGGCTCTCGAATCGCAAGGAAGAGGTGGCGGTGGCGGAAGGACGCCATGTGCGCGGCAAGGCATAAGGGGAGAACTTCATGTTCAAGGTGAAGATCACTTTCTGGAGGGCGGTACTTGCCATCGTGCTGTTCGCCGGGGCCTATGCCGCGACACTGCGATTCTTTCGCGGGCTCGGCGCGTCCACAAATCTAAGCGACGCGTTTCCCTGGGGCCTCTGGATCGGATTTGACGTGATGTGCGGAGTGATGCTGGCGGCGGGCGGTTTTACTCTCACCTCGGCGGTTTATCTGTTCAATCTGAAGAAGTTTAAGCCCATCGTTCGTCCGACCGTTCTCACGGCATTCCTCGGCTACCTGCTTGTCGTCGTGGCCCTGCTTTTCGACCTCGGTCGTGGCTATCGCCTCTGGCACCCTCTCGTCATGTGGAACCCTCGTTCGGTCATGTTCGAGGTGGCGTGGTGCGTCACGCTCTACACCACCGTGTTGGCGCTCGAATTCGCCGGGGTCATTGTCGAGCGTTTCCAGTTGGACAAACTCCTTCGGATCCAGAAACTCCTGCTCATCCCCCTCGTGATTGCTGGTGTAATGCTTTCGACCCTGCACCAATCTTCTCTGGGAAGCTTGTACCTCATCGTGCCGAACAAACTGCATCCCTTTTGGTACACGCCGATTCTCCCCGTGCTGTTCTTTCTCTCCGCGCTGTGCGTTGGGCTGGCGATGACCATTTTCGAGTCCTCGATGAGCGCGAAGCACCTCGGAAAACAGCTCGAACTGCAGCTGATTCAGGCTCTAGGCCGAACCCTTCTCGTCATGGTCGGCATTTACACCGTGGTGCGCTTCGAGGATTTGCTCCATCGCGGAACTCTGGCTCTGCTTACCGAAGGCGGCTGGGAAACAAGCCTCTTCCTCGTCGAGATTCTTCTTAGCTCCGCGCTGCCCATCATTCTGCTGCTGATACCCAAGGTGAGAGAAAGCCCCAAAGGCCTGTACCTGGCAGCCGTTCTTTGTCTCCTGGGCTTTGTCACCAACCGAATGAATGTGGCCATCACGGGAATGGAGGCCGCCTCCGGGCAGCGCTACTTCCCGAAGTGGACCGAGATGGCGATCACGCTGGCGATCGTTGGACTTGGATTTTTTGTGTTTGCCGTGGCGGTTAAGTATTTGCCGATTTTTAGTCACGCGACTGTCTCTCGACCCGTGGCAGCCCCGGAAAAGGTTGAAGACAAGGTACTACATGTTGCGCAATCAGCGCGACGGGCTCTATCACATCATCACGGATATGGCCAATGAACCGGGTATGCTTCGAATCCGCATCGTCAACTACAAGGGCGGTATCAGCTTTTCTTCG
>Ga0306920_100001142_pt1 | contig 32735 bp, 31 predicted proteins | sample flu12Cox44000170_FD_204666 | JGI IMG/M metagenome (GOLD analysis project Ga0306920, IMG submission 204666) | Lab enrichment of tropical soil microbial communities from Luquillo Experimental Forest, Puerto Rico - flux4day.12C.oxic.44.000.170 (v2)... | ecosystem: Environmental > Terrestrial >...
CGGCTCGCATAGGCATATGCCTCGGCCGAGGCCTTCAGCACGCTCTGGGTCGCGGCAACCGGCAACGCCGGAAGCCCACGCAGGTTCATCATCGCAATTTGAAACGCGACATAGGTTGCGGCATTGACGGCAAAGGCGGCGCTGACGCTGACCCGGGCGATGACGATCCCCGCCACCGCCGGCCCCAGAAAACGCGCGCTGTTGAAGATGATCGCGTTGATCGCCAAGGCCGAGGGCAATGCCGCGCGGTCAACGAGGGTCGGGATCAGCGCGAGCCGCGATGGCTGCGCCATCGCGTTGAAGACGCCGAGAAGCAATGTGAGGGCGAACAGCAGCTCGATCGTAATCGTATCTGTGTATACCAGGACGGCAAGCAGGGTCGCCTCTATGCTGCCGGCTATCTGGGTTATGCGGATGATGCCGACCCGGTCGCGCCGGTCGGCGAGAGCGCCGGCGATCGGGCTGAGAAACACGACCGGAAAGAATTCGGCCATCGACATGACGCCGAGCCAGGTCCCGGAATGAGCCAAGGTCCAGGCGAGCCAGCCGACTGCAACGCGCTGCATCCAGATGCCAATGAGCGAGATGGCATTGCCGCCCGCGTAAATACGGTAGTTACGATGGGCGAAGGCAAGAGCGACGTTGCCGAGCCCGCCGGGAAACAGGCGATCGCGGACAAAAGCCAAGAAAATCCAGAACCCCCGATGGCCGTTGAAAGAAAGCCCAATCGTATCGTTTCTTGTGATTCGCGGGCAACGATGCCCCGTGATATCACTCTCGGCCAGGGGATTCGCGCAGTGACAGTTTCCGAATGGAGCGATGGTATTCGTCGTCCCGGCCCACGGGTCCGGCCGTTGGCCGGCCCGAGGACAAGCTCCGGCCGGGACCCACGGCAAAGATGGACAACGGCCCCCTGTTCCCTGCCAGGGGCAGGCATCGCCGGTGTGACGAGATGGTGCCAAATTGTTTTTCCCCTTCTGGCGTTAATGGTTGCGACTGCCGCTGCCGCGGCGGAGCCGGCGGGCTCGCCAACGCGTTTGACGGCTTCCCGCAACGCAGAGGCGGAAGCGGCGACTTATGATCGCTGCCTCAAGCTCGCCAAGCAGAACCCCGGTGCCGCACAGAGCCTGGCACAGGCATGGCACGAGCGCGGCGGGGCACACCCAGCGGACCATTGCGCTGCTATCGCGCTGTTCGGGCTCAAGCGGTACAAGGAGGCGGCAACTCGGCTCGAGGCCCTGGCGCAAGCCATGACGACGGCACCGGCCGGGCTGCGGGCCGAGGTGTTCGATCAGGCGGGACAGGCTTGGCTGTTAGCCGGCGACCCGGTGCGGGCCTATGCGGCTGCGGGTCGAGCGCTCAGCCTGCAACCGACTGACCCTGAATTGTTCCTCGATCGCGCGGAAGCAGCGGCGTCGGCTGGATATTACGACAAGGCTGTGGCCGATCTCGACCATGTCCTGAAGTCCAATCCCAATCGGGTCGAGGCGCTGATCTACCGCGCTTCGGCTTACCGTGCGCTGGAGCGGCTCGATCCCGCTCTCGCCGATGTCGAGAAGGCGCTCGCCAAGGCACCGAATTCGGTGCCGGCGCTGCTCGAGCGCGGCAATATTCGGCGGCTGAGTGGCGATCGCGAGGGAGCGCGCGCCGACTGGGAACGGATCGGCCAGCTCGCCCCCGGCACTCAAGCCGATATGGCGGCAAAGGCGAATATCGAGCGTCTCGATCGCAAAGACCCGACGCCTCCGGCGAGCAGTTCCCATGGCCGGTGAATGACGAGCGCAAGGGTTGGCGGCCCAGATATGTGGTCGGCCCGCTAGGCCGACGGACTGCCGACCTAGATTTCCGAAACCAGCAAAACTCGAGGATATGTGATGCGGCAGCTATCGCCCTGGTCTAAGTCTGTTCCGACCCGGCGTCGTATTCTTGCCGCCGGGCTTACCGCGCTGGGTACCGGTGCAGTTGCTTCGCAATCCTCACCCATCCGGGCGGCGGAGACGCTGGCGCTTTGCAAGCTGGCGGCCCAAAAGGGGCTCCTGTACGGGACCACGATCTCGGCATCCCAAATAACCGGCGATCCGCCGTTCGTCGATCTGGTGCGCCAGGAGGCCGGTCTCGTCGTTGCCGAGAATGAGATGAAATGGCAGGTCATGAACCGCGGCGCTGCCGACGATGACGACTACGGTCCGGCGGACACCATCGCCAACTTCGCAGCCGTCAACAAGCTCGTCCTGCGCGGTCACAATCTTTTGTGGTACCACCGTACCCCAAACTGGTATTTCGACCTGACGGACCGCCAGCAGCAGCAGGAAGCCGTCGTCGCACACATCCGGCAACTGGCCGGCCGCTACCGCGGAAGGATCCACAGCTGGGATGTCGTCAACGAGCCCATCGAACCCAAGGACGGGCGGCCGGACGGCCTGCGCACGGCGGTGTTTCTCGAAACGCTCGGACCCGAATACCTCGATCTCGCCTACCACACCGCGCGAGACGCCGATCCAAAGGCCCGCCTCGTCGTTAACGAATACGATATCGAGCTCGATGCGGCCGAGCAGGAGGCGCGCCGCATTGCGCTGTTGCATCTTCTAGAGCGGATGCGACGATCGGGAATTCCGGTCGATGCGGTCGGCGTCCAGGCTCACCTGACGGCGGTCGGCGGACCACCCTTTTCAGCACCGGTGTTGCGGCGGTTTTTCGCCGAGATCGCAAAACTCGGGCTGACGATCCAGATCACTGAGCTCGATGTCACCGACGAGCACGCTCCGGCCGATGTCGAGGTCAGAGACAGGCTCGTCGCCGACACTTATCGCCGCTTCCTCGACGCAGCCCTCGACGAGCCAGCGGTCAAGATGGTCGTGACTTGGGGCCTTTCCGACCGCCATAGCTGGATCGTGCGCCGCGAGACCCACCAGAGGAAGTGGCGGACCGACGATGCTGCATCACGCCCATTGCCTTTTGACGCCGATCTCGAGCCCAAACCGGCTTTCGATGCGATGGCCAGCGCGTTCGCGCACGCGCCCCAGCGCGAGCCCGGCTAGCCGGGACCGGGAAATCCGCCCGGCACCTTGTCTCAGGTGGCGAGCTGGTCGCCGATCGGCAGCCGACGGATGCGCTTGCCGGTAGCGGCGAAGATGGCGTTGCACAGCGCAGGCGCAAAGGGCGGCACGCCGGGCTCGCCGACACCGCTCGACAGCACATCCAGCCCAGCGGGGACGATGTGGACATCGGTGAGCGGCGGCGATTCGTCGATCCGCAATACCCGATAGCTGTCGTAGTTGCTCTGCTCGACGCGGCCCTTCTTAAAGGTGATCTCGCCGTAGAGCGCGAGGCTCATCCCCATCACCGCGGCACCCTCGATCTGCGAGCGGATGCGCTCAGGATTGGCGGCAAAGCCGCAATCGATCGCTGTGTCGACGCGCGGCACCGACAGCTTGCCCTTCTCGTCGACCGCGACCTCGACGACGGTCGCGACGTAACTGAGAAAGCTGCGATGCACGGCGATGCCCTGGCCGTGCCGCGGCGGCAGCTTGCGCCCCCAATTCGCCTTTGCCGCCACGAGCTCGACGACCCCTCTGAGCCGCCCGGTGTCGATCGGGTAGGTTTCAAACGGGTCGCCATAGTTCCAGAAATCGGCGACGTCGTGCGACTTGCGGGGATCGACGGTGCGGTGCGACCCGATCAATGCCAGCAGCGTATCCTTCGGGTCCCGGCCGAGCTCGTGCGCGAGCTCAGAGACAAAAGACTGCACCGCAAAGCCGTGCGGAATGTTCGACCCCGATCGGAACCAGCCGATCCGCGTGTGGGCCTCGGCCTCGCCGGTCTCGCAACGCAGATTGGGGATGTCGAACGGCACGTCGACCAAGCCCATGCCGAGCTCGAAGGGTGCCTCGTGGGTCTGGTCGGGCTTGAAGATCGACAGGATGCTGGGTGCCACGCTGCGGTGCCGCCAGGCGACTACCTTGCCGTTACCGTCGATGCCGGCGTCGATACGTTCGGCCGAGACGGTGTGGTAGTAGCCGTGCTGCAGATCGTCCTCGCGCGTCCATATGACCTTGACTGGCGCTCCGCCCATCGCTTTCGACAGCAGGCCGGCCTCAAGCACATAGTCGCATTTCGACTTGCGGCCAAAGCCGCCGCCCAGCAGCGTGACGTGGACGGTCACGTCTTCTTCTTTCAGGCCGAGCTTCTTGGCCAGCTCTTCGCGCGTGTTGCCGGGGCTTTGCACACAGGCCCATGCCTCGCACTTGCCGTCGGCGATGCGCACGGTCGCACTCGGCGGCTCCATCGTCGCATGCGCGATGTGCGGGACGTAATACTCCGCCGAGACGACCTTCGCGGCCGACCCCAGCGCCTTTTCGGCGTCGCCGTCGTTGCGCACAACCGTACCCGGTTGGCGTGCCGTCTCCTCGATCTGTGCCTTGAATGCCGCCGAATCGTAGGAGCCGTTCGGGCCGTCGTCCCAGGTCGGGTTCAGCGCCTCGCGCCCTTTGATCGCCGCCCAGGTATTGCGCGCAACGACCGCGACCCCGCCCACCGGCTGAAATTTAGCCGGGGCCGGGGTGCCTTCGATGGTCACCACCTTTTCGACCCCGGGGACCTTCATTGCGGCTTCGGCGTTGAACGAGACGACCTTGCCGCCGAACACCGGCGGCCGGGCGACGACCGCATATTTCATGCCGGGAAGCTTGGCGTCGATGCCGTAAGTGGCGCGCCCGGTGGTGATGTCGAACAGATCGACGATCGATGTCGTGCCTTTGCCGATATAGCGGAACTGGGCGGCGTCCTTGAGTGCGATCTGATCGGCTGGCGGCGCCGGCAAAGCGCTCGCCGCGGCAGCCAGTTCGCCAAAACCCAACCGGCGTCCCGAGGCCCGATGCACGACTTCATGGTTCTGCGCCACACATTCCCTGGGATCGACGGTCCACCGGCTGGCCGCAGCGATTTCGAGCATCTGCCGAACGGCAGCGCCGCATTGGCGCATCGGCTGAATGTGGTGACGCAGGCTGCGCGAGCCGTCGGTGTCCTGATTGCCGTATTTCTGCTCGTCGCCCGGCGCCTGCACGACGCGCACCCGCGACCAATCGGCGCCCATCTCGTCGGCGACGATCATTGGCAGGCTGGTGCGCGAGCCAGTACCCATTTCCGAGCGAATGGCGACGATGGTCACGGTACCGTCGGGGGCGATCGAAACAAACAGGTGGGGGTCGGACCGCACACCGTGCGGCATCTTGTCGGCGCCGGTGGGGTAGGCGAGGGCGGCGCGCGCCGGCAGGAATTGACCGGCGACGACGAGGCTGCCGGTTGTGATGATCCCCTTGAGAAAGCCGCGGCGGCTGACATTCTCGACGATGGCGTGGACCGGGGTCATGTCAGGCTCCCTTGGCGGCGGCCTTGATGGCGGCAGTGATGCGCTGGTAGCAGCCGCAGCGGCAGATATTGCCGCTCATTGCGTCGTTGATCTCCGCCTCGGACGGGTTCTTCGTCGTGGCCAGCAGTGCGGCCGCCTGCATGATGTGGCCGGCCTGACAATAGCCGCATTGCGGCACGTTGAGTGCCCGCCAAGCCTTTTGCACCGGGTGATTGCCCTCGGGGTCGAGCCCTTCGATGGTCGTTACCGAGCGGCCATCGACATCGCTGATAGCGGTAATGCAGGCACGAGTGGCCTGACCGTCGACATGGACCGTACAGGCGCCGCATAGTGCTACGCCGCAGGCGAACTTGGTTCCGGTAAGCCCTAATTCGTCCCGCAAATACCAGAGCAATGGCACCGATGGGTCGCCATCATAAGCTCGCTCCTGGCCGTTGACGCGCAACTTGACCATCGGCTTCTCCCCCCGCGTGATATTGATGTTGTTAACTTTATTACCTGGCCAGCGGCCCGGCAACGTCGTTAATTCGGCCAGCGCGGGCGGGCCAGGGCCCGATCAACCCCTTAGAACTTAACGCGTATGCCGCCGAACACCGCAACTGGCGCTGCGAGCGTAACAAACCGGGGGTCCGTGGGGTTTGGCACGCCTGGAAGCGGCGTTTTGGTCACATCGCCGAAAATCCCGAAGGTCGCGTAATTGTTGTTGAACAGATTTTGAATGATGGCGAACAGCTCGACGTTCTTGGTGACTTGATAGGATGAATGGAGTTGGGCCACCCAATAGCCCGGCAGTTTAGGGTTCTGGTTGGAGGCGTCGCCAAAAAAGAACTGGCTGCTGGTGCAAATCAGATTGCCGCCGAGCTTCCACTTGTCGGTGACCGCATAGTCGGCATTCACTTTCAGCCGGTTCTGCGGAACACCAGGAAGCTGGTCGCCCGGCGTAACTTGGATGTTGCCGTTGGCATCAGCGAAGGGATTATTGGGCGAGCTCAAGGTGAACGCGCTCTGAAAGGTGGCATCGATGAAACTATAATTGACGCTCGCCTGCCATTTCTCGTCGCGATAGCCGATGCCCGCCTCAATCCCTTGGCGTCGGGTATTGCCGACGTTTTGAAAAAAGCCGGTGCTGATAATCGTGCTGGGGACGCTGAAAATCTCGCCGGTTGAATCCGTGCGGAAGAAGCCGAGGTTCCAATCGATCGTGCCTGCCGGCTCGCTCGTACCGATGTGGAATGTGCCGCGCAGCCCGGTCTCGTAAGTCGTCGCCACCACCTGCTGCAGCCCGGGCGGGTCGGAAGTGAGAAAAAGGTCGAGGCTGCACGGCCGGGTGGGATCGGAGCACGCGATTTCGCCCGGTGTCGGGGCGCGGTTCGCCTGCGCGAAATTGAAATAGCCGGTCACGTTTGGTGTGATCTTGTAGGTAGCCCCGGCGGACGGATTGAACCGGGTGAACCGGGCCGAGCCGCTGAGCGCGGTGCCGATCTTGTCGACCAAATTGATAAGGGCAAGATTGTAGCGGCCGCCCAAAGTCACCGCCAGGTCGGACGTCACATTGAAGGTGTCGCTCGCATAGAAGCCGTAATAGTTGTTCGTGGTCTGGAGCGACGTCGGCGCAAATGAACCGTCAGGCTGGTCGATGATGGGGCCCACCCCAGACACTCGGAGCGAAACGGGATCGATGATGCCGAGTTCGCTGGTGGCATTGAAGTTGACATTGGCGTGATCGAGGCTGGCGCCGAAGACGAGGTGGTTGGCGTGGTCGAACAGCGGTTGGGTCCAGGTGCCCTGCAAAGCGCCGCCGAGGCCCTGCGAGTTGATCGAGTTCCGGTCGTCCTCGCCCGGCGTTGCGCCGCCGAGCACGCTCGACAGCACTTGCGCGCCAGTCGTGTCGATCAGCGGTGTCGACGTGTCGCCGAAGCAGCGCAGCGTCGGATCCTCGCACAGCTGCGCGTTCGTCGTGTTGCCGTTGATGACCTTCCGCGTGGCGCCGCGGTAGTAAAAATTCGCCTGAAACGACAGCGCGTCGCTGACGTTGTAGTTGGCGTTCAGTACCGGCATCAGCAGCGTATTCTGGAAGCTTTGCGGTGAAGTAAAGACGGCGCTGCGGTCGATGTCGGCGAGCTGGATCGGCGTCGGCCCGATGCCGGCGAGCGTGTTGTTGGCGCCAGTAAAGCTCAAATGCAGACTGCCGTGCTCGCTTTCGGCGCCGATATCGGAGTAGAGCTGGCGCACATGTGCCGGCGAGAGTTTGCGAAAGCCGCCGTCATTAAAGAGGTTGCCGCCGATATAGGCGCCGACATTGCCGACCTGCTGGCCGTATTGCAACGTGGATTGATTTTGGCCGAACGAGCCGCCCGCGAAATCGCCTTCGAATCCGTGAAAATTGAAACCGTTTTTCATCTCGATCACGAACGCGCCGCCAAGGGCGTTGAGCCCATAGACCGGGTTCGTCGGGATGATGCTCGAGCTATTGATGGCGAAGTTGGGGATCAGATCCCAGTTGATGTTGTCGCCGAAGGGTTCGTTGAGCCGGACGCCATTCTGATAAACCGCAATGCCGATGGGTGTACCGAGGATCGGCGAGCCCTCGAAACCCCGATACAGAACGTCCGGCTGAAACGGGTTTCCCTGGTTCTCTTCGATATTGATGCTGCCGATCCGCTGGTTCAGCTGGGTGGTGAACGAGGTCGGCCCCTGTGTCGTAATATCGGGTGCGGGCAGGCTCTGCGCGTTGGATGGCACCTTGTCGCGATCGATACCCAGACCGGGGAGGGGGCTGGTGGCGACGACTTCGACCGTCGGCAGCGGAGTCGGCGCCTCCGATTGTGCCGCCGCGGCAGCGGGCAACAAAAGCAACGCCAAGCCTGTTCCTGGCAGCACACCTCCAAGGTTCGCCATTTTTCCCCTCGACGCCTCGCTTCCCCGATGCGCATTAAGACCGAGAACACATCGGGACGCTTTCCCGATTTTCCGGGCAAACTTTCCCGTTCGCCGTGGGAAAATTCCTTGTGAACGCCGTATCCAGAGAGTGCTCGCCATGGCATTTTACTTCGCGGGACATCGAACGGAGACGGAGAGCCCGATGTCACTGCGGTTGCGTTTGATCGCCTTGGTCTGCGGTGCGCTCGTCCTCAGCCTCGTCCTGGGCGGCGCCACCGCATGGCTAAATGCGTCGCGCTCGGTGCGAACCGAGATGCGCTCGGCCTTGCTGGTCGGCCGCCAAACCGTCGAAAGCGCGATCGAACGGCTGCAGCACGCTCGCGAACCATCGCGCGAGTTGGACGAGCTTGTGGCTTCCTTCGCAGGCAATCGACATCTTCTGGTCCGGCTCGTCGGAGAAGCGCAGGCGGTTGCGGCGCCGGTCGTCGAAAGTCCGCTCTTCGGACCAATGCCCAATTGGTTCGTCCGCGTCATCGGGGTGGTGCCTGCAACCGACCGAGTCCCGATCACCGTCAACGGACACGACTATGGGACGGTCGTGCTCGAGACCGACCCGCACAACGAGATCCTCGAAGTTTGGAATGAGTTTACCGACAGTCTCGTAGCCCCCGCGGTTCTATCCGGTCTGACCATCCTGTTGATCTATCTCCTTATCGGCAGGGCGCTGCGGCCCCTGGAAGCGCTCGCATCAGCGCTTGAGCAAGTCGGCGACGGTCGCTACCGAACGCGGGTCGGCGGTCGGTTGGCGCCCGAACTGACGCGCCTGCGCGACAGCTTCAATCGGATGGCAGCTCGGCTGGCCGCCGCTGACGCGGAAAACCGACACTTGAACGAGCAGCTGCTGACTTTGCAGGAACAGGAACGTAGCGAGCTTGCCCGAGACCTGCACGACGAGGTGAGCCCGTTTCTGTTTGCGATCAATGTCGACGCCGCATCCGCTTCACGCATGCTGAAGGAAGGGCGGGCGGCAGAAGCGCGAGAGCATGTCCAGTCGATCGCCGATGCCGTTCGGCCGATGCAGCGGCAGGTACAGAGTATGCTCGGCCGGTTGCATCCGATCGGGTTAGATGAATTCGGCTTGCGTGAGGCGATAGAGAACATGATCGCCTTCTGGCGGCGGCGACGTCCCAAGATCCGTTATCAGCTTGCGATCTCGGCGGGATGCGAGGGTCTCGATGACCTCATGGGCCGGACGATCTGTCGCATTGTTCAGGAAGCCCTCAGCAACGCCGTGCGCCATGCCGACGCCACGTTGATCAACGTCTCGATCGATCGCTGGGGAGAAGAGGTACGGGTGGAAATTACCGATGACGGGCGCGGGATCAGCAAATCGGACAGGCCGGGCTATGGGCTGGTCGGGCTCAACGAGCGCGTTAGGGCGATCGGCGGTAGACTGACGGTTTCGACCAAGCCCGGCGGTGGTTGCGCTGTGGCGGCGGTGCTCCGGTGCGCGTCCCCGCACGAGGCCGCTACCTTTGTACCGGCGGTGGCGCAGTGAAAATCCTGATTGTCGACGATCACCCGATTGTTCGGGCCGGCCTCCGGCGCTTGCTGATGGCGGAACCCGAGATCGAAGTTCGCGAGGCAGCCAGCGGCAGGGAGGCGCTAAGAACTTTAAGAGAGCAACCGCACGAACTCGTGATTCTGGACCTAAACCTTCCCGACATCGGCGGATTGGAAGTCCTCGTGCGCCTCAAAGCGATCGATCCCGATGCGCGTGTTCTGATACTCAGCATGCATGACGACGAAACGCACGTGACGCGCGCACTGCGCGCGGGTGCCGCAGGCTATGTGACTAAGAACGCCCCGCCGGAAGAGCTTCTCGAAGCAATCGGAAGGATTGCTTTAGGTCGCACCTATATCGAACGAGAAATTGCCGAGGGGCTGGTATTCGCGAGCATTCGCGCGTCGCCTGATCCACTCAGGGATCTGTCCTCACGGGACATCGAGATCCTGCGCCAGTTGGCGACTGGCCGCACCTTGTCTCAGATCGCCGATACAGTCGGGATCGGCTACAAGACGGCAGCCAATAACTGCAGTCGGATTAAGGCGAGGCTTGGAGTAGCGAGCACCGCCGAACTGATCCGCGTCGCGATCCGCGCCGGCCTCGTCGATCACGATGCAAGTTTTTCGGCAGGGCGCGCCGACCAGTCTCCGAGCTGACAGACAAATTAGGAAACGGGAAACTTTCCGGTCACGGGGCAACAATACCGCCACGCGGGGGAAGAACAGAAAGACGTGCGCAGCGCGGAAGCGACGAAGCCGCGGCAGGTTGCGCGTCGTGCATGCCGCCAAAGCCGGCCTCTATGTCAACCTGATTGACTGCCCGCACCGACCCCGCTTGCGCGCTGTCCGCCGACCACGCGCTGCTCGCCGGGACGCACCGCGAGGCTGAACAAACGGCGCCCGAATTCGTCTACCGCCAGCATTCCGCCGCGCCGCGCTATTGCCCGAACCGGTACGCTAGTCGACTGGCCGAGAGTGAGCCGGGTCCAGCGCATCACCGGCACTGGAGATCGGCCTCGGCTTGGGCCCGCCGCAGCTCTTCGATGACCGCCTTGATTTGCGGCGGATCACGAAACAGGCCGACCCGGCCGCCGACCCCGCCGCCGGCCTGCAGGCTGAGCGCGGTATCCGCCTGCTCGTAATGCGAGTAGGGCATCAGCCCCGCAATTGTATCGATTGCGCAGGAGCATTTCAGCAGCGCCTCGCGGGTGTTGCCGTTTGCCGCCATGCAGCCGATTACGTAATCCGCCCGCGCTGCGGTCGGGTAGTCGTTCTCGGCAGCGCGGGTCGGCGCTGCTGCCGCAAGCAAGAGCAGCCAGCCGCTAAAGGTGGTTGCGAGCGAACGCCAACTTGACATTTCTTACCCCGAGAGTGGCCGAGCAGCGGCCAGGACAGCTTACACTTCCCAGGCAAGCCACTCCGCGAAAGGATGCCATGACCGTTCTCGTACTTGGCTTCTGCCTCCAGTCGGCACCCGCTTCCTGCACCGAGCAGCGCCCAGTCGAGGATCTGCCGCTGCAAGCCTGCCTGCTACATGGCCAGCAATATGCGCTGGAGTGGCTCGCCGAGCATCCAAAATGGCAGCTATCGCGCTGGCGGTGCGAACACAACGTGCCACGGCAGCAGCCGGCCTGAAAGACCTCCTTGCCCGCCGACAGCCGCCCGTAGCGACTTGTGGACCAGGCCGAAGTGACTTAGCATCGAAGAGTTAACGGGTCTGGCCGCGCCTCCGTAGCCTGATCCTGATGCCGGCGAGTGCAATCGACAGGAGGGGAGGAGATGAAGCCGATGAGATTGTCCCGCTTATGGCTCGCGACAGCGGGGCTTGCCCTCTTCGCAGGTGCGGCCAGCGCCAACGATGAGTTGAGCAAGCTCTCGAAGGACTCCAACCAATGGGTCATGCCGAGCGGCGACTATGCCAATACGCGCTACAGCACCCTCAACCAGATCAACAAGGACAACGTCAAAAATCTTCGGCCGTTGTGGACGTTCTCGACCGGTGTATTGCGCGGTCACGAGGGCGGTCCCCTGGTGATCGGGGATGTCATGTACATCTCGACCCCGTTCCCGAACAACGTATTCGCCCTCGACCTCAACAACAACGGTCGAATACTGTGGAAGTATGAGCCAAAACAGGATCCGACCGTGATCCCGGTGATGTGTTGCGACACAGTCAACCGCGGCGTTGCCTATGCCGATGGAAAGATCTTCTTCAATCAGGCCGACACGACTCTCGTGGCGCTCGATGCGAAGACCGGCAAAGAGCTGTGGAGCGTCAAAAACGGCGACCCAAAGAAGGCGGAAACAGCCACCAGCGCCCCATTGGTGGTCAAAGACAAGGTACTTGTCGGGATCAGCGGTGGTGAGTTCGGCGTGCAAGGCCACGTCACGGCCTATAACATCAAGGACGGATCTAGAGCGTGGCGGGCCTATTCGGAAGGGCCCGACGACCAGATCCTGTTCGATGCCAACACGACCGAGCTCGGCAAGCCGGTCGGCAAAGACTCATCAATCAAAAGCTGGCAGGGCGATCAGTGGAAGATTGGTGGCGGCGATACCTGGGGCTGGATCTCCTATGATCCGCAGCTCAACTTGGTCTATTACGGCTCCGGAAATCCGAGCACATGGAACCCGGTGCAGCGGCCGGGCGACAACAAGTGGTCGATGACGATTTTCGCCCGCAACCCGGACACCGGCGTTGCCAAGTGGGTCTATCAGATGACGCCGCACGATCAGTGGGACTATGACGGCGTCAACGAGATGATCCTGGTCGACATCAACGTGAAAGGACAACCAACCAAGGCGCTCGTCCATTTCGACCGCAATGGGTTCGCTTACACCCTCAACCGCGAGACCGGGGCGCTGCTCGTCGCCGAAAAATTCGACCCCCGGGTTAACTGGGCTTCCAAGGTCGACATGCAGACCGGCCGGCCGCAAGTGGTTGCGCAATACGCGCCAGGGTCGCAGGGCGAGGACCACAATTACACAGACGTCTGTCCGGCAGCGCTCGGCTCTAAAGACCAGCAGCCGGCGGCTTTCTCCCCAAAAACCGGCCTCTTCTACGTGCCGACCAACCACGTCTGCATGGATTACGAGCCGTTCAAGGTTTCCTACACGGCTGGCCAGCCCTATGTCGGGGCGACGTTGTCGATGTACCCCCCAAAGGGGGAGAACAATCTCGGCAACTTTATCGCCTGGGATCCGAGCGCCGGCAAGATCGTCTGGTCCGACTCGGAACCCTTCTCGGTATGGTCCGGAGCCCTCGCCACGGCGGGTGATGTCGTCTTCTACGGCACGCTCGAAGGTTATCTAAAAGCGGTCGACATGCAGACCGGCAAAGAACTCTACAAGTTCAAGACTCCGTCCGGGATCATCGGCAACGTCAACACTTTCACCCACGGCGGCAAGCAGTACATCGCCGTGCTGTCCGGCGTCGGCGGCTGGGCCGGGATCGGGATGGCGGCGGGTCTGACGCAGGTCGCGAACGCCGAAGACTGGCATAAAGCAGTGAGCGGGACGCACCAGCCGACGCAAGAGGAGAAAGCGATCGACACCGCTGGCCTCGGCGCCGTCGGCGCGTACAAGGCGCTTGCCAACTATACCCAGCTCGGGGGCGTTCTGACGGTGTTCGGCCTCCCCGAATAACCGCGAATTAGCTCTGTCGCAGGGAAAGGGCCGGTATCCCGCTATGGGATTGCCGGCCTTTTTCTTCACCGTCGATCCTCGGGTGCGGAAGACTGGAGGTCCCGAATGAGAATGTGCCCGCTCTATTCGACCGTTGCGGCGTTCTTACTGGGAACGGGCTTTGCATTGGCGGCGGAGAGTGAGCAGACGACCCAAAAGCCCTACACTGTCGTCGATGGCAAGGTCGACAAGAAGACCTTCAACGGCTGGCGACGCTACACTGAATCATGTCTGCGCTGCCATGGGCCTGACGGGGCCGGCAGCTCGTATGCGCCGGACCTCGTCGACTCGGTCAATCACGTGAGCAAGGACGATTTCGAGGAAGTGGTCGTCAATGGCCGCACCAACGTCAATGTCGCCAATGAGAATGTCATGCCGCCCTTTGGCGAGGTCGAGGATGTTGTTACCTATCTCGACGATATCTGGGCCTATCTGAAGGCACGCGCCGACGGTGTGCTGGGCCGCGGCCGGCCGCCACGGATCGGCGATTGAGATGCGAGGGTGGCAGAACTGTCTCGCTGGGCTGTTCGGCGCGCTGCTGATCGACAGTGCGGTGGCCGTTGCCGCGCAAACCAGTGACCTTGTGGATCGCAGCGAGCTCAGGGTTTGCGCCGATCCAAACAACCTCCCGTTCTCCGATGAAAAGAAAGAGGGGTTCGAGAACAAGATCGCCGAGTTGATGGGCGGCGAACTCGGCCTAAAGGTCGATTACGCATGGTTCCCGCAGGTGATAGGGTTCGTGCGCAATACGCTGCAGGCCCATCTCTGTGACCTGGTGATCGGCACGGTCGCCGGGGACGAGATCATGCAGACGACCAACCCCTATTACTTTACCACCTATGTAATGTTCTACCGCTCGGACAAAGGGCTCACCTTTGACGGGGTGCAAGACCCTGGGTTGGCGCGCCGGCGCCTTGGGGTGGTCGCCGGAACTCCCCCGGCCGATCTCCTTGTGCGCCACGATCTGCTGTCCCGCACCAAGCCTTACGCGCTGACCGTCGACACGCGCGCCGAATCGCCGACCCATGATATGGTTCAGGATGTGGTCGACGGCACGATCGATGCCGGTTTCTTGTGGGGACCGATCGCCGGCTATTATCGTAAGCGCGACGCGCTGCCGCTAACCTTGGTTCCTCTCAAGAGTGAGCCTGGTGCCGCTCGTATGGCCTACCACATCGCGATGGGTGTGCGCGGTAACGAGCCCGAATGGCGCCGGCGCGTAAACACCGCGATCGTCAAGCGTCAGGCCGAGATCACCGTGATCCTGCGCGACTACGGCGTTCCGCTGCTCGATGAGCAGGGCAATCTCACCGATCCCTGAGGGCAGACCGGTATGAGGATGTTGCTGGTCCTGATCTGGGTCTTGCTGGCGGCTCCAATACAGTCCGCTCCAGGAGCGGATCTGACGGCCGAGCAGGTCCGCGGGATTCTGGCAGCGGTGGCGCCGGATAAGCCTGCCGACCTTTCCGGGAAGTCCCTCGAAAATCTTGACCTCAGCAAACTCGACTTCAAACGGGCGAACTTGTCCGGAGCAAACCTGTTTGGCGCAAAACTCGACGGTGCGGATTTTACCGGCGCCAACCTGTCCGGAGCCAAGCTCGATCTTGCGTGGATTATGCGGGCGAATTTCACGAACGCCGACTTATCAAACGCTAGTCTCCTCGGTTTGGTCGTCTCGTCCGGTCTCGAAAATAACCTGACCGAGGCGCCAATTTTCAAAGGCGCCAAATTTGCGGGAGCGCATATCATCGCACGATTGAGCCGGTTCGATCTGAGCGGAGCAGACTTCACCGGCGCGAAAATGGCGCCGGATCTCAGAAACCAATCAATGGGGCTGATGCGAACCGATCTCTCGGGCGCCAATTTATCCGGCGCTAATTTGTCGAAAGCAGATCTCGGTCTCGCGTTGATGCGCTTTACAAATCTGACCGGTGCCTCCTTGCGGGGCGCCAATCTGAGCAGTGCCGATCTTTCCGGCGCCAATCTCACGGACGCGGATTTGGCCGGTGCCGATGCAACCGACGCGGATTTCGGCCGAGCGGTGATGAATGGGGCGCGCGGCCTCGAAACAGTCAAACGGCTGACACGGCAGTAGGCGCAAATTCGAGCTCACGGCTGAGCCGAGCTCTGCAATGCCCGTGCCCATGCTCCAAGGCGCGCGTCGAGCCGGACCGGAGCCTCGCAGGCATAGCGGATCGTGCGCTGAACCTCCTCGAAATTGCGGACAGTGAGATCGTGGCGCTGCTGCAGGTCGGTGCGCTTAGCTGCGGCTTCACCGGTCGCATCGGGCGGGGTCGAATCGAGCTCGCTTGCGAGCCGCGCGGCAAGCTCGGCGAGTTCGCGCTGGCGCCGGCCGATTTGCTTCAGCCTCCCGATCAAATCGGCACGTTCTTGATTGGTCTCGTCGAGTAGCCCTTGAAAGGCAAGGGCAAGGCGGTGCGCACGATCACCGGACACGGTCTTAGCGAAGGCTGCGATCGCCGCCAGTCCCTCTTCGGCTGTGACCCGACGCGGCGCAATATGCTGAACGAGTGTGGCGACCTCAGGATCGGCCCGCCAATCACCTTGCACATCCAGGGGTCCGTTCCAATACGCTGCCGGCGCCAGTCTTGGGACGAGCCGCTGCTGGCAGGGCCAATCCGGATCCTCGGTGTACGGCGCGGCTGCCGCAATCAGCGCGATCGCCAGTGTCCCCAACAGGGCCCGGGGCGCCAAACTCGCACCCTAATCGGCTGTGCGGCGCTGCATCAGCCCTTTTGCCGGATCGTATCCATAAACTGCAAGCGTCAGAAAGATCGCCGTCGCAGCGACCAGAACCACTGCCGAGACCGGCTCGAGCTGAGCATAGAGCGCAAAGCGGATCAGCTCGACGGCATGAGTGAACGGATTGGCCTGACAGACATAGTAAAGCAGGAGGCTCGCCTCCTTGACATGCCACAATGGATAGAGTGCTGAGGATGCAAAAAACATCGGGAAAATCACGAAGTTCATCACGCTGGCAAAGTTTTCGAGCTGGCGGATTGCCGAGGACAGCAGCAATCCGAGCGCCCCCATCATCAGCGCCGATAGCACCAATGCCGGCAGCACGGTGATATAGCCATACCATGGCGGGGCGATGTCCCAGAGCAGCGCGATCACCAGAAACGCATAGGCCTGGATTACCGACAGGACGCATCCCGCGAGAAGCTTGGCGGTCAACAGGAACCAGCGCGGCAGCGGGCTGACCATTAAGATCCGCATGCTTCCCATCTCGCGGTCATAGACCATGGACAGCGAGATCAGCATCCCGTTGAACAGCAGGATCATCGCGATCAAGCCGGGGGCGATGTAGACCGAGTAAGGAATGTAGGTCTCATAGGGCGGGATGATCGAAACGCCGAGAACAAAGTGGAACCCGGTCGCGAAGATCGCGAGCCAGACGAGGGGCCGGACCAGTGCTGAGAAAAAGCGGCCGCGCTGATTGAGAAAACGCAGCCACTCCCGCGTCGTGATGCCGGCAAAGCAGCGTAGATAGTGGATCGCATTCATGCCGCCTCGCGCTCCTGTACCAGGGTCTCGAATGCAGCGCGCATCGACGGCGTCCGAGTCTGGCCGAGCAGCTGGGCGGCTTCGCCCGCCGCTCGCACCTCGCCCTTGTGCAACACGACGACCCGCGCGCCCTCGCCGACCTCGTCAATCAGATGCGTAGCCCAAAGGGCGGCGATGTTTTCCTCGCGGCACAGGCGTTGTACGTGGTCGAGCATGAATTGCCGGCTGGCGATATCGAGCCCGACCGTCGGTTCGTCGAGCAGCAAGAGACGAGGGCGGTGCAACAGACAGCGGGCGATCTCGACGCGCCGCCGCTGGCCGCCACTAAGCTGACGTACCTTGTCGCGGCGCTGACTGGAAAGCCCGACCCGCTCGATCTCGGCCGCGCCACGCTCCGCGGCCTCCCGATGCGAGAGGCCGTGCAACGAGGCGTGGTAAAAGAGGTTCTGCTCAACCGTGAGATCGAGATCGAGGGTCGGTTGCTGAAACACGACCCCAATCCGCCGCAGGCATTCCGACGCCCGCTCGCGAATGTCCATGCCAAAGATGCGGATCACCCCCTCGCGCTGGACATAAAGGCGGGTGGCGAGCGAGAAAAGTGTCGTCTTGCCGGCCCCGTTCAGCCCGAGCAGCACCGTAAAATCGCCGGACGCGACCGAGAACGAGACGTCATTCAGCACCCGGCGCTGCCCAAAGCGGTGTCCGAGGTCCTCAATGCAGAGCGCGGGATCGATCGTCATCGGACGTTCACGGGCGCGACACCACGCCCCAGGGCGACTGGCCGACAGGGACCGATTTGATCGCTTTGAGGGAGCCGACGTCGATCACCGTGATGTCGTTGCTGACCCCGTTGGTCGTATACAGACGGCTTTGATCCGGGTTGAACGCCAGGCTCCATACCCGTTGCCCAACTAGCAGATAGCGCAGCACGTCATAGCTCTGCGCATCGATCACGGCAACGCGGTTGGCGGGTCCGAGCGCGACGAAGGCGAGTTTGCGATCACGGGTGATTGCAATTCCAACCGGCTGGATTGCTTCGCTCGGTACCCCGGGAACGGCGAAGGTAATGCGCTTGAGGATCTCGTGTTTCGCAGCGTCAACGACGCTGACGGTGCCACCGATTTCGGCGGAAACCCAGAACTGCGCACCATCGGCGGTCCATACGGCGCGGCGCGGGCGGCTATCGACGAGGATGTTGGCGACGACCTCGCGCTTGGCCGTGTCGATGACGTGCGCCATGTTCGTCGTTTCGGAGGTGTTGACGAGGTATTTGCCGTCCGGGCTAACGCCCATACCCTCCGGTTCGACGCCAACCGGAATCTCGGTGACGACGTCACCGCGGTCGATATCCACGATCGTGACTAGGTTGTCGTCCTCATTGGCGACGTAGAGCAGCTTACCGGTCGGGTCGAGAGCGAAATATTCCGGATCAGTTCCACTCGGCAATGTGCGGACGACCGTGTCGGTGCCGAGGTCGAGAACTTCGATGTGATCGCTGTCGCTGGCGCAGATATAAAGCGATTTCTCGTCTTTCGACAGCAGGATGCCGCGCGGCCGTTGCCCGACCGGGATTGTCTTCACCGGTGTGAGGCTGGCTCCGTCCACGACGGTGATCGTGTTGTCCTTCTCATTCGACACATAGACCGTGTCGGCCAAGGCGGTCGAGATCGTGAGATAGATGGCCGCGAGAGCCGCGGCGGATCGCCAGGCGCTGGTTATCCCATGCGGCATTTGGTCTCTGGCTTGTCGATCCCGACCGTGTCGAGCTCAGAGAACTGGTGCAAGAATCCCGGCTGCGGCGATACCGAGACGAGTGACCGGGCATCGGCGAGCAGGATCGGCTGCCGCAGCTGGCCGTCCCAGGACCGAAAGCTGAGGCGAGCACCCTTGTATGCGGCGAGCTCGAAACGGTCGCTGCGCATGAAAGCCGCGATAACAGCCGGGTCGGTCGATTTCGCTCGCGTAGCCGCCTCGCCGATCGCCCGAACTGCCATCCAGGCCGCGTAATCGCGGTCGGTCATCCACCGTTTGGCCTGGCGCAGAAAGCGTTCCTGCAGCTGCGTGGCGCCCCATTGCTCATGAGGTCGCGCCCAGGCACTTTGCACCAAGCCTTGGGTCCCGGCCACCGGGCGCGGGTCGAAGGTGCGATAGGAAAGATAGTCGCCGAATTCGTCCTCCTCGTCGGCGACGACCAACACATCATAGCTGACGCCTTGGGTGAAACGGGCGACCTCAGCCTGGATCGCGAAATGGCCGGTATCGGTACGCCGCGCTCCGGGAACGAACGTCCAGGGTTTCTCCTCGACAATGCGGGCCCGGAACTTCTGCGCAGCATGGCGAACGTCTCCGGCGAATTCGCGATCGCCATCGCTATGGCCGACAACCAACAACAGGTTGGTCCAGCGCTTGGCGACGAGATACTGGACGAGCGCGTCGGCGAGCATCGCCCGGCTCGGCAGCAAATGGAGGACATTGGCTCGGCAATCCTCGCCGCGCAGCCGATCATCGGCAGCCGCCGTGTCGAAGATCGTCGCCGACCCGGCTTCGGAGAGGCCGGCGATCGACAGAAGTTCCGGCGCCGGGAGGTCGGTTATGACCAGACGGATATTTTTCGCCGCGAGCTCGCGAAAGGCGGCATCGACATCACCGTCCTCCGCTACGACGCTTTCGACCAGCTCGAAGGATTGGCCGGTGAAATGGCCGGTCGTTGCGTCATCGGCGATGCCGAGCCGCGCGCCCTGTATCCTCTCGTCCTCGGGCGGCTGATCCAGATAGGACAGCGGCAAGGTCCGTTTGACCGGCTGCGACAGCCAGCCGATTTGCACCCTCTGCTCATCGGCGAAGACATTCGCCGCCGGCACTGCGGCGACAATGGCCAGCACCGCCAGCGATGAGGTGATATTCCGCCGGTTGGCCATCGGCGCTGTTTCGCCCCTCTGGTCTAGCCGTCACCCCCGCGATCCCCGGAACGGCCCGTCAGGGCCGGCCGTCCGGGGAGGGGGTACGGGTGACGCCTTGAACATTGTGGCCCTGGATTCCTGCATTCGCGGGAATGACGCGAGAACGCCGGTATCGACCTGACTTCGATCATTTCAGCGTCTCGAGATAGTCGATGACATCGTCGCGCTCGGTCTTGTCCTTGATCCCGGGGAAGATCATCCTGGTTCCAGGAACGACCCCCCGCGGGTCGGCCAGATATTTATCGAGGGTCTCCTCGTCCCAGACGTGGTCGAACTTTTTCATCGCCTCTGAGTAATCGAAGTTCTCCAAAGTGGCCGATTTGCGGCCGACGACCCCAAACAGGCTCGGTCCGACCTTGTTCTTTCCGGCCTCGGTGGTATGGCACAGCGCGCACTTCTTGAAGTCCTTCTTTCCGGCCTCGACATCGGCGGCCACAGCCGAACCCGCAGCCATCGCAGCGAGAATGTTGAGGGCGAGAGCCACGCTTAGAAACCGCATCCTTCCTCCACATGCAGGGCCGACCGCGCGCGCATCGATAGCCGCTAACTATGGTTCCGACAACCGTCGCGGCTCTTGTCGAGGGGAGGGTCAAGTGCCATAAGCGTGGCGGCCTCGCCGCTTATGTCGATCCAAAGGGAGGAGGCGATTGTGGAGACTCGGGCTGCTGTCGCTTACAAGGCTGGAGAGCCGCTGAGCATCGAGACCGTTCAGCTCGACGGCCCAAAAGACGGGGAGGTTCTGGTCGAGATCAAGGCGACCGGGATCTGCCATACCGACGAGTTCACGTTGTCCGGCGCCGATCCGGAGGGGCTCTTCCCGGCGATCCTCGGGCACGAAGGGGCCGGCATCGTCGTCGATGTCGGGCGGGGCGTGACGAGCCTCGCCAAGGGCGACCACGTCATCCCGCTCTACACCCCCGAATGCCGCCAATGCGAATATTGCCTCTCGGGCAAGACCAATCTGTGCGTGGCGATCCGCGCGACGCAAGGCCAGGGTGTCATGCCGGACGGCACCAGCCGTTTCTCGCGCGGCGGCAGCAAGGTCTATCATTACATGGGCACATCGACCTTTTCGAACTTCACGGTCTTGCCCGAGATCGCGGTGGCGAAAATCCGCGAGGACGCCCCCTTCGACAAGGTCTGCTACATCGGCTGCGGCGTTACCACCGGCATCGGTGCCGTGATCAACACGGCCAAGGTCGAGCTCGGAGCCAATGTTGTCATCTTCGGCCTCGGCGGGATCGGCCTCAATGTGATCCAGGGCTGTCGAATGGTCGGCGCCGATATGATCGTCGGAGTCGACATCAACCCAAAGCGCGAGGCGCTCGCTCGCAAGTTCGGGCTGACCCATTTTGTCAATCCGACCGAGGTCCAGGGCGATCTTGTCCCGTATCTGGTGAGCCTCACCAAGGGCGGTGCGGATTACAGCTTCGAGTGCATCGGCAATGTCAGGACGATGCGGCAGGCGCTGGAATGCAGCCACCGGGGGTGGGGCGTCAGCGTCATCATTGGCGTCGCCGGTGCCGGCCAAGAGATCTCCACCCGCCCGTTCCAGCTCGTCACCGGCCGGGTGTGGAAGGGAACCGCCTTCGGCGGCGCCAAAGGGCGGACTGATGTGCCGAAGATCGTCGACTGGTACATGGAGCGGAAGATCAACATCGACGACCTGATCACCGACAAGCTCCCGCTTACAGACATCAACAAGGGTTTCGATCTGATGAGGTCCGGCGAATCGATCCGCAGTGTCGTCGTCTATTGAACGGGCCCGGTGCGCCGGCAGTACCCGGCGCGGCGAACCAGCTGAGGATCTGAGTTCCTGACGCTTCGCCGCCTCTCTTTGACTTTTGCCCTCGCGGTCTTCTTGCTCGCCGATGCGGCAGCGGCAGCGGAGCCGACGGTCCGGGTCGGCTCGCTACGCTACGGCACATTGAGCTGGCAGCTCGATGTCATCGCCAAGCACGGTCTCGACCGGGAAGAGGGCATTCGGATCGAGCCTCTGGAGCTCGCCGCCACACCGGCGGCGCAGCTTGCGCTGCAGGCCGGCCGCGTCGACCTGATCGTGTCGGATTGGATGTGGGTCTCGCGGCAGCGCGCCGAGGGTGGGGATCTGACCTTTATGCCGTTCTCGAGCGCGGTCGGGGCGCTGATTGTCCCGGCGGCTTCGCCGATCCGCGATGTCGCTGGCCTTGCCGGGCAGCGGCTGGGAATCGCTGGCAGTTCCATCGACAAGAGCTGGCTGGTGCTGCGGCTTTACGCGCGCACCCAGCTCGGCCTCGATCTCGACGCCCAGGTCCAGAAGAGCTTCGGCGCACCGCCACTGCTGAGCCAAGAGCTCGTGGCCGGACGGCTCGATGCCGTGCTGACCTATTGGCCTTTCGCCGCCAAGCTCGAGGCAGCCGGCATGCGGCGTCTTCTCTCGGTCGGCGACGCTCTTGCCGCGCTCAAGCTTCCGCGAGACCTGCCGGTGACCGGTTATGTCGTGTCGGCGCGTTGGGCGATGCAAAACCAGACGGCTCTCGACGGGTTTATCGGGGCGAGCCAAGCAGCCAACAAAATTCTTGCCGCTTCCGATGCGGAGTGGGAACGAATCGCTCCGCTGACGGGTGCGGCCAACACGGCCGAGCTGGTCAGGCTGCGCGACGCCTATCGCGATGGGATCCCACGTCACTGGGGCGCTGCCGAGCGTGACGCAGCCGCTCATCTCTTTCGGTTGCTCGCAGAATTCGGCGGCACGACACTCGTCGGATCGAGCCCCGATCTGGCACCGGGCACCTTTCTGGACCGGGCGCGGTACTGACACGGGGAGGGTGATGGCGCGGTTCCCGGCTGCACTCGCCGAGCGCGCAGCATCGTTGCTCGTTCTGCTCGTCGCCTGGGAAGCGACGGCTCGGATCGCGCATAGCAGGCTGTTCCCGGGGGTCGGAACGGTGCTGGCCACGCTCGTCGATGATGCGCTGCACGGCGAGCTGCTTCATGATCTCGGCGCCACACTGGCGCGGGTCGCAGTCGCCTTCACGCTGGCGATGGCGGCGGGAACGGCGCTTGGCATTGCCATGGCGCGCTCGCGCGCCATCGATACGTTGCTCGACAGCGGGGTCGTGCTTCTGCTCAATTTGCCGGCTCTGGTCATCGCCGTGCTGCTCTATATCTGGCTTGGTCTCACCGAAGCCGCCGCCATCGGCGCCGTGACGCTGAGCAAACTGCCGGCAGTGGTCGTGACCTTGCGCGAGGGGGCGCGCACTCTCGACCGCGATCTCGCGGATATGGCGCGGAGCTTCCACTTTGGTCGCTGGCGAACCTTCCGTCACGTCACGTTGCCGCAACTGTCGCCCTACTTTCTGATTTCTTCCCGCACCGGGCTCTCGCTGATCTGGAAGATCGTGCTAGTCGTCGAGCTGCTCGGCCGCCCCGATGGCATCGGCTATGCGATTCAGGTCTTCTTTCAGCTTTTTGACGTCCGGCGCTTGATCGCCTACGCGCTCGCCTTTGTCGCCGTCGTGCTCGCGGTAGAATGGGGTGTGCTCCAACCGCTCGAGCGTCGGCTGGCGAGATGGCGTCGGTGACCGTCGGCGTCTCTATCGACATTGCCGAGAAAACCTATCCCGGCCGCGCCGGCGTCAGTGCGGTGACGGCGCTGCGCAAGCTGCAGGCACATATCGCCCCCAGCGAGTTCTGCGTGATCACCGGTCCCTCGGGTTGCGGCAAGACGACCCTGCTCAACATCGTCGCCGGCCTCGACCACGATTTCACCGGTACTCTGAGCTTTGCGCCGCCGGATGGCAGCGCACCGCGTATCGGCTACGTCTTCCAAAACCCGCGGCTGCTGCCGTGGCGAACCGTGCGGGAGAATGTTCAATTGGTGCAGCCGCGCCACGCCGACCGGATGGAACTGGAGGGCCTGCTGACCGATGTCGGAGTGGCTGACATGGCCGAGGCCTATCCGGTCCAATTGTCGGGCGGCATGGCCCGCCGGACGGCGATCGCCCGCGCCTTTGCGATCGCACCCGACCTCCTGCTGATGGACGAGCCTTTTCTGTCGCTCGATTCTGCGGCGGCGGACCGGTTGCGCAGCCTGCTGCTTCGTCTCGTGTCGAAACGCCCCGCTACCGTGCTTTTTGTGACCCACGATCTCACCGAGGCGGTGGCGCTTGCCGATCGCATTCTGGTGCTATCGCCGGCGCCCGGACGCGTGGTGGCGGAAATGCCGATCGCCTTGCCAAGAGACGGGCGGCGCAGTCGTGACGCGCTGACGGCGCTCCGGGATGAGCTCGTGCGCCTTGCCGGTCACCCGATTGAGACCCAATACAACGAAAATAGCATTTTCACGGCACAATAGCCGAAATTGCCCCTAAAGAGCTGTATTATATCAAAGGCTTACGGGGCAATTCGTTACTCGAAAGATCAATCGAATTTCTTGGGACGATCAACGAATTTGCACGACCCAACAATTAATAACCATAGAAATTATTGATATCGTAAATTCGGAGAAGGCAACGGTCGTGTTCAACCAGCACGCAACAGAAGCAGCACGCGGTCAAGCTCGTGCTCGCAAGCTTATCGAGTTGCTCTAATCAGGAGGACAGGTCGGCTACCATCAGCGCCAAAATCGGGACTAGAACCAACATGAACAAGATCAGCCAACAAGCGGCGACGATCCTCGCTAAAACGGACCATATCCGCTCACCTCGGTAACGTCCTGCGCTCCTCCATACGCCTATTAATATGAACGGCAAATATACGACAAAGGTTATCGCTATCACGAAGCCAATCGAAACCGGTGCTCCTGCCAGAACAAATATCGGTTGAATTACATGGCTAGCGAAGAAAGCGAGCACGAAATGGAGCCAAAACGTCTTGGCTAAGCCTACTTCGCCACGAAATACCGAGGCACTTGGTTGAAACAAGTCTCCAGTCTTCAGATTTCTCTAAAAGCGGTATGGATGATCTGGAGGCGCTCGCCAATCAACAAGACCATGAGAGGCAAGTATAGTTTCTAACCGGCGCGCAACAGGCGCAACACTCGGTCGAGCTGGTCGAGGCTCGCCTAGTGGCGCGTCTGGGTACCGCCGCGTTTCTTTGGCTCGACGGAGACGCGCAAGCCGAGGAGCGCTAGGGCCCACTCTTCTGCCGGCAGCTACGCTGCAGCGGCGCCTCGCCGCTGCAGCTCGGCGAGTGCGGCAATGATATGCTCGGGGTGGGAGGAAGCGTGTTCGATTTCCCAAAGCCACGGGCCGCCGTCCGGAGCGTAGTGTATTACAAGATCGGCCGCCGCGTCGTGCCCGATAGAATCGTCGTCCTCGCGCCCGGGCCACGGGCGGATTTCGATCGCCATCGTGTCGGTCTCGACACAGTACTGGACCGGCTGCCAGCTTGCTCGAGAGCTCACAGCATTACTCATGGCTTGAAATCTCCGTCCCGGAATGTGTTGTGCACGGTTTCTCCGTCTGCTTCGGTCACGACCCGCAACCAGTGTCCACGAGCCGAAACCCAGAACCGATGACGGATCCGACCGTCGGGTTGGCGCCGTCGCCGATAGGGCGCAGCGAGAGCCCGAAGCACGTCAGCGGGATCGATGTTGCATCGTCCAGGCTTGCCCATGACATGCAGGGCCTAATACCGCGTCCGCCAAAATGGTGGCGGAGGAAAGCGTTCTGGCTCGGCCACCCAAGGTTATCCATTCCGAGGAAACACCATTTCGCCGCCGTCGCCCTGCCCTTCAATCCATGCGCGGCACGGTCTGCGAAGCGGAGATGGAGGTGGCGAGGCGCTCTCGGAGAAGATGGGAAATCCAGAAACGCCGCTCGACCTTAACCGGAGCGCAACAGGCGCAACACTCGGTCGAGCTGGTCAAGGCTCGCATAGTGGAGCGTCAAGGTACCGCCGCGCTTTTTGGCGTCAAGGGTAACGCGCAGTCCGAGGACCGCGGCGAGCTCGCGTTCGAGCACGACGGTGTCGGCGTCACGCGGGCGGCGATTCGTCGGTCGTGCCTCGGCGCGGCGCTGGACCAGCCGCTCGGTGGCACGTACATTGAGCCCACGGCGCACGATCTCCTCGGCCAGCGCCACCGGGTCCGCCGCGGCAAGCAACGCGCGCGCATGGCCGGCGGAAAGCTCGCCCTCGTCGAGCCGGCTGCGCACTTGCACCGGCAGCGACAACAGCCGCACCGTGTTTGCGATATGACTGCGGCTCTTGCCGAGAGCCTGGGCGAGGTTCGCCTGGGTGCGGGCGAATTCATCGATCAGCCGGCGGTAGGCCTCCGCTTCTTCCAGCGGCGAAAGATCCTCGCGCTGCAGATTCTCGATCAGCGCGATTTCAAGCGCCTCAAAATCGCTGATCTGACGAATGAGGATCGGGACCTCGTGCAGCCCAACGCGCTGAGCAGCCCGCCACCGCCGCTCGCCCGCGATCAGCTCGAAATCGGTCTCCTGTGCGGTCAGCGACCGCACCAGCAATGGCTGCAGGATGCCCTTCTCGCGGATCGACTGCGCGAGCGCATCGAGCTCGGCCTCCGCAAACCGCCGCCGCGGCTGCAACGCCCCTGGACGGATCCGCTCGATCGGCACGAGGCGCTGCGACCCGGCCCCGGCTCCGGCCAGGGCGCCCTCGCCCGCTTCGCCAAACAATTCCGCGAGGCCGCGACCGAGCTGACGACGTGACGCCCGCTCGCTCATCGTGCAGCTGCTCCGCTGCGACGCAACATCTCGGCGGCGAGCCGAATATACGCCTGCGAGCCGGTGCAGCCGTGGTCGTAGATCAGCACCGGCTTGCCGTGCGACGGCGCCTCGGCGATCCGGACATTGCGCGGGATCACCGTGTCGAAGACCTTAGCGCCGAGATGGCTGCGCACATCGGCGGCGACGAGGTCGCAAAGGTTGTTGCGCTGATCGTACATCGTCAGCACGACACCCTGCAGATCGAGCCGCGGGTTGAGCGCGCGCTGAACGCGTTCGACCGTGCGCATCAGCTGGCTCAGCCCTTCGAGCGCATAAAACTCGCATTGCAATGGCACCAGCAATGAATCGGCCGCCACCAGCGCGTTGATGGTCAGCAGGTTCAATGACGGCGGACAATCGATCAGCACCTCGTCATAGTCGCCGACCCGGCTGCGGACGGCGCGGCTCAGCAGAAACTCGCGCCGCTCGCGAGAGGCGAATTCGAGGTCGGCGCCGGCTAGGTCCGGCGATGCCGGAACAATCGAGAGACCGGGAATGTCGGTCGCGACGACCGCATTTTCGAGCTCGGTCTCACCTAAGATCAGCTCGTAGCTCGTCACCGCCCGCGCGTTGTGCTCGATGCCAAGCCCGGTGCTGGCGTTGCCTTGCGCGTCAAGATCGATGACGAGAACGCGATGCCCAGCGGCCGCCAAGGCTGTTGCCAGGTTGATCGCGGTCGTCGTCTTACCGACGCCGCCCTTTTGATTGGCGACCGCGACAATCCGGGCGCGGCGGATGACCGGCACGATCCGCGGCCGGATCTCAGCCGCGGCAAGGCTCACGGGCTACCTGTTGCAAACGCAGAACGACCCCCCGCGGATCGGAACGGCTCTGGTAAGCCGACTCGGTCATTGTCCAGTGTTTGCGCGCGAGGGTCAATTCCTCCTCGACCCGTTCGCCTTTGAGAAACAGACACTCGCTACCGGGGGAGAGGAACCGCTCGGCCAGACCGAGCAGCCGGTCGAGCGGCGCGCAGGCGCGTGCCGTCACGACATCGACCGGGTGTCGCGGCACCGCCTCGATTCGACATGGGCGAATTATCGCAGCGGTCTCGGTGATCCGGATTGCCTCGCGCAGAAAGGCGCATTTTCGCGAATCGGCCTCGACCAGTTCCATACCGGGGACCCCGAGAATCGCCAGTATCAACCCGGGTAGACCGGCGCCGCTGCCGAGATCAATGATGCTTTGCACCCAGTCGGGCACGAATGTCCAAAGCTGCGCCGAATCGAGGATGTGGCGCCGCCACAGATCAGGGATCGTGTCGCGGCCGACGAGGTTGATCCGCGCCGACCAGCGGGTTAGCAGCTCCGCATAGGCTTCGAGCCGCGCCAGTGTTTCACGTGAAACAGGAACGATCTCGGCAAAGCCTTGCGCATCGAGCACCGGCTCACGCCGCACGGCCCCCTCCCGTTCCCTCCCCCGCTTGCGGGGGAGGGTTAGGGTGGGGGCAGCGTTTCACGTGCTGCAGCAGAGCAACCAGCGCCGCCGGGGTCACTCCCGAGATGCGCGCCGCGGCACCGAGCGTCGATGGCCGCGCGCGGGCGAGCTTGTCGCGGATCTCGCGCGACAAGCTGCCGACTGCCGCATAATCGAGATCGGGCGGCAACAGCAGCACCTCGTCGCGGCGGAACGAGGCGATGTCCCGTTCCTGCCGCTCGAGATAGCCGGCATAGCGCGCGTCGATCTCCAATTGCTCGGCGATCTCCGGGCTGAGTGTCGCTAACTCGGGCCATAGCTCAGCAAGCCGTGCGAGATCGATGCCGGGATAGGCGAGGAGCTCCGCGGCGCTGCGGCTAATGCCGTCCTGGTTGACCGCGATCCCTTGCCGCTGCAATGCCGGCGGCGTCATGCGCAGCGCCGCAAGACATTGGCGGACCTGCGTGAGCGCCGTCATCTTCGCCGCAAAACGCCGGCCCCGCGCGTCGCCGACACAGCCGATGCGCAATCCGATCGGGGTCAGCCGCTGGTCGGCGTTGTCGGCGCGCAATGTGAGCCGATACTCGGCGCGCGAGGTAAACATGCGGTAGGGCTCGCTGGTCCCTCGCGTGACGAGGTCGTCGATCAGCACGCCGATATAGGCGTCGGCGCGGTCGAGCACGAGCGGCTCGGCACCCGAGGCGGCAAGCGCCGCATTGACCCCGGCGACGAGACCTTGGGCAGCCGCTTCCTCATACCCCGTCGTGCCGTTGATCTGGCCGGCGAGATAGAGACCGGGCACCCGCCGCGTCTCGAGGCTCGGATGGAGCTCGCGCGGGTCGACAAAATCGTACTCGATCGCATAGCCGGGCCGACGCATCACCGCCCGCTCGAGCCCGGGAACAGTCTGCAGCAGCGCCTGCTGCACGTCGCGCGGCAACGAGGTCGAGATGCCGTTCGGGTAGATCGTGTCGTCGTCGAGCCCTTCCGGTTCGAGAAAGATCTGGTGGCGCTCGCGCTCGGCAAAGCGCACGATCTTGTCCTCGATCGACGGGCAATAGCGCGGGCCGATGCTGGCGATCTGTCCCGAATACATCGGCGAACGGGCGAGATTGGCGCGAATGACGGCGTGCGTCGCCGGGGTCGTCGTCGTGATGTGGCAGGCGACCTGCGGGGTCGTGATGCTATCGGTCATAAAAGAGAACGGCGGCGGCGGGTCGTCACCCGGCTGAATTTCGAGCCCGGCCCAGTCGATCGTCCTCCCGTCGAGCCGCGGCGGCGTCCCGGTCTTGAGCCGCCCGAGGGCAAAGCCAAACCGCGCGAGGGTTTGAGACAGACCGAGCGAGGGCCGCTCGCCGACCCGGCCGGCCGGGATCTTTTCCTCGCCGATGTGAATGAGACCGCTGAGAAAGGTACCGGTCGTCAACACCACGCTGCCGGTCGAGCAATGCCGCCCATCGCCGAGCGAGACCCCGGCGACCCGACCGTCGCGGTCGAGGAGCAGATCCTCCGCCGCACCCTCGACGATGTCGAGCCCGGATGTCTCCGCCAGCAGTTGCGAGACGGCCTGTCGATATAGCTTGCGGTCGGCCTGCGCGCGCGGGCCGCGCACTGCCGCCCCTTTGCTGCGGTTGAGGATGCGGAACTGAATACCCGCCAGGTCGGTCGCCCGGCCCATGATGCCGTCGAGCGCATCGATCTCGCGCACCAGATGCCCCTTGCCGAGCCCCCCGATCGCCGGGTTGCACGACATCTCGCCGATGGTCGCCCGCTGGTGGGTCAGCAGCAGTGTCTTCGCGCCGAGCCGGGCGGCGGCCGCTGCCGCCTCGCAGCCGGCATGCCCGCCGCCCACCACAACAACGTTAAAGGTTCCGAAACGATCGGTCATAGCCGGCAAATGTAGGACCCGCCCGGCAATGTTTCACGTGAAACGTCATCTGAGCATCGGCGGGTAGAGATCCCTCCACTGAGGGTTTTGCTCTTCGATCGGTCGGATCTTCCAATCCCGCCGCCGCTTCTTGAGCTCCTTCTCACGCGAGATAGCGTTGACTGCATCAATCATACGTCTCGAACCAGACAAGGCGGTCCACTTGGTATCGGGCGCTGCAACCTGGCACGACACACGACTTATGTTCGTGGACGCAGCTGTTCGTGGGCGGCACACCAAATTGCGCGTGATGCCGAGATAGAGTGTCCCGTGTCTACGGCTGGCAAGGAGATAGACGTAATACGACAATTGCCGCTTGCTAGTCATTCCGAGACGGCCAGACGAATAGATGCGCTGAGGGTTATAACATTGTTATATATCGGGCAGGAAACGGGGATGGCGATGCGCGCGGCGATCTGCAAAGCTAGGCAACTCCTCGGGGGTCATTAATTCCGAAATCCATGTTGTCCAAGATCGGCATCGCTGCTGGCGACACGGTCGACCTCTCGCTGGGGAATGGTCGCATTGCTATCACCCCCGTGAAGAGACGGCCGCGCGAAGGCTGGGCAGAAGCATTCCGGGAAATCGGCGAGGCCGGTGACGACGCGTTGGCTTGACCAGAATTCGGCAACATCGGCGATGACGAATTGACGTGGTGAGCGGTCGCAGCGGTCGGCGCGCCGACCCGTGACAACAACATCGAGCTACCCCCTCCTTCGTCCGATTCTGTTTGGCAATCCATCGCGTGGCTGGTCATTAAAACGATGATCATTAGATTAGAAGGGCTGCTACCCGTGAGACGATGGCGTCCGGCTAGTCTTGGTCGTGATTGTCCGTTGATACACTATTCGCTTGAAGGTGAGCTTGCTAGTTCCGATTATTTCCGGAATTATGTAGCTGGTTAAACCAAGCGATAGACGCCGCGCTTCCCGCCGTTTGGTGCGCGCCGCGAGTCTATACGGCTGATCCGCCGAGCTTCAACCAGCTTCTTTAGGCCGAAAGCTATATCGCTCTCCCAGATCGGCATTCCGGACTTTGGATAACGCTGGGCGCGTCCTGCTTCCGTCAACTTGAACTGCTTCGCCAGTTCTTCCTCGATTTCCCAAGCTGGCTGCTCCCCATCGCGCAGATAATCAAGGATCGGCTGACACAGCAAATCATGATTTCGAAGCGGCATGGCCTCTCTGCCCACTCCAGTTTGAGCCGCACGCTTGAATATACCGCTGGCGAAGCGCGACAAAGCCGATTCAACGTTGGCAATTGGCCAAGTTTGCATTCCAGTACCGATTCGGGCTCTCTCCGCTCGTCGTGCAATGCGGATCATCTTACCTGGTGGGAAGCTCCGCCGGTTAGCTGCGCGAGTGACTGGATCTAGTGTGCATTTTTCGCGAGACCACTAAAGGGCCATCTTAAACAATTGACCGAATTGCGGACGCGAGCATGACTTTCCGCCGCGACGGTTAGTACACCCGACTATCGCTTCGTCTTGGAGTGTGTGAGCCGCCTGCCGCCCCAATCTCGATGCTCGCCAAGACGCTTCACAGCAGCTTCCGCCGGCAGAAAAACCCGGTCATAATCTATACCGATCTCGCTGAGCGCCTAGCGACGATCGGCGTGAACGATACGGTGCGCAACATTCAGAATAAGATCGCCCGTGGCGGCTTTACAGCCGTTTTCTTCCTTCAACGTATGGAGGCAACGGGGTTCAAGAACCTGCGGCTCGATACCGGAGACTGACTTCGCCTAAACGCATTTATCAAATGCGTTTATATATGACAAATTTCGCGCATGGCAGGACGACCGCGCACGACTGGTAGCCGACTCGCGTTTGATGAACCGCTCGCCAGCGATTTCCTTGATTTTCGGGCAGCGAACTACAAAGCCTCCGAAATGGAAGTGATCCGGGAAGCGCTACGCGAGCACATTGACCGGAGGCTCCAAGAAACTGAGATGAAAAAACGATTCGTCGAAGCTCGCCGAAAGCGACTGGGATCAGCCAGTGACAAGATCCGGTTGTTGCCGACGGCAAAACAGCCATAGGCTATCGAACCATGCTACGTAGCGGGGAGGTCCACGCCACAACCCGGCGACCAGAGACGCCGAGAGACGCCGATTTTGCGCTTCGCATCGATTTCAAACGTGGGGAGCCAAATCCCCATAGGATCTTCCAGGCTGCGGATTTGATGATTCGCGCCCTACAAGGACTGGACGCCACATTAGTTGGCGCAATAGATACCAAAATCGAACCGATAATGGTGCTAGAAGAGATCGAATCCGGTTCCCTTTTTATTTGGCTTCGGAATATCCTCACTGCTACTGATGATGAGGCGCTTAAGAAGACTTGATTTGGAAACCTGCGGTCGGCAAATACTTGGTTCGCGCAAAGCACGCTTAAATACGATGGGCAAACAGAGAGGGACCCGACCGCACACTTTCGGATCTTGGTCGGGAAATTCTTAATATCCCTCTCCAGCTAGAACAGGTTCATGAAATGTTCTGGACCTAACGCTCGCCCCAGGGTAGCATAGCCCAGCTGATCAGAGGGGGGATGATGGCTGGGCTGCGAGAGTTTGTCGTGCAGTTTGGGGCCGAGGAGCAGTGTATCGAACACTTGGCGGGGCTTCGCTGGCCCGGCGGATTTGCCTGTGCCGGGTGCGGCGGACGCCAGGCGTGGCGGCTGAAGGCGCGCCCTC